>Ga0306926_10002017_pt1 | contig 20479 bp, 12 predicted proteins | sample flu12Cox44000178_FD_203759 | JGI IMG/M metagenome (GOLD analysis project Ga0306926, IMG submission 203759) | Lab enrichment of tropical soil microbial communities from Luquillo Experimental Forest, Puerto Rico - flux8day.12C.oxic.44.000.178 (v2)... | ecosystem: Environmental > Terrestrial >...
ATGACCGAACTCGTGCGCGCGGGGAGGATTTACATCGCGCAGCCACCCCTTTATCAGATCAAACGAAAAAAGCGCGAGGAATACGTCGATGACGACGTTCAGCTAAACAAAATCTTGATCTCGCTGGGCGCGGAAGATGTGCGGCTGAAAAACTTGGCGGATGACAAGGAAATCACTGCGGCGCAATTAAAGGACATTCTCGAATCGCTGGGGAAACTTGCGAAGCTGAGCGAAGCCGTTCGGCGACACGGAGGCGATTTCGAAACTTACCTCGCCGAGCGGAATTCCCGATCCGGCAAACTGCCGACCTACCTTGTGAAAGTACGCGAGGGCAACGATGAGACGGTGCGTTATTTTCACGACGAAAAAGCGGTGCGCCAGTTTCATCAGGAAAATCTCGATCTCAACTTATTCGATACTCAGATTGAACAAGAGTTGTTGCCGCTGGGAGAAAGTCAGGCGCCTCCGAAAACAAATGGCGTCCGTCGGCGTGGCAAGCTTGTCGAGCTGCACGAGTCGGCGGCTATACAAAAACTGATTCTGGAACTGGCACGGAAAGGTCTGAAGGTCGGCCATTACGCAGCAAGCGATCGGCCAATCTTCGAATTAATCGAGGGCGAAGGCGAGAAGGCCGTCGCGCATCCGCTTTTTTCGATTCCCGAGATCCTGCAAAAGATTTTGGAAATCGGGCGTCGCGGGGTGCAGATCAAGCGATTCAAAGGCCTGGGCGAGATGAACGCCAAAGAGTTGTTCGAAACCACGATGAATCCCGAGAAGCGCAAGCTCCTAAAGGTGGATTTGAACGAGGACAACGCCGTCGATGCCGACAAGATGTTCACGATTTTGATGGGCGACGTGGTCGAACCGCGCCGGCAATTTATCGAAGACAACGCATTAAACGTCCGAAATCTGGACGTTTGAAATGACGAAGCTCGAATCGCGAATGACCAAGGAATGACCAACGTGGCTTGTTACATCGTTAAAACGTTATATCGAGTTTCCGATTCAACGGTTTAACGTTCAACAGTTCAACGCGGCGAAACCATGCTTAATCCGAACGAAAAAGTCGAGCCGGTAAACGTGGCGGAGGAAGTATCAAGGTCGTTCCTCGATTACTCGATGTCGGTGATCATCTCGCGAGCGCTGCCGGACGCGCGCGACGGGCTGAAGCCATCGCAGAGAAGAATTCTTTACGCGATGCACGATTTGTCGCTGTTCCCGGGACGGCAACATCGGAAGTGCGCGAAAATATGCGGCGACACCAGCGGTAATTATCATCCGCACGGTGAAGCAGTGATCTACCCCACCCTCGTGCATATGGCTCAGCCGTGGGCAATGCGCGAACCGCTGGTCGATGGGCAGGGAAATTTTGGTTCGGTCGAGGGCGATCCGCCGGCGGCGATGCGTTACACCGAGGCGCGCATGACGCATCTCGGCGCCGCGCTCATGACCGACATGGAGAAAGACACTGTCGATTTTGTCCCGAATTACGACGAGACGCGCACTGAGCCAACAGTTTTCCCCGCCGCGTTTCCGAATCTGCTCGTTAACGGCGGCACCGGAATCGCCGTCGGCATGGCCACCAATATTCCTCCGCATAATCTCACCGAAGTCATCGGTGGAATTTGCGCACAGATCGATGACCCGGACATCACACTGGACGAATTGATGAAGCACGTGAAGGGGCCGGATTTTCCAACTGGGTGCGTCATCTGCGGCATCAACGGCATCCGCCAGTATTTCCAGACCGGTCGGGGGAGTATGAAAGCGCGGGGGAAAGCCGGCGTTGAAGAGCTTAAAGGCGGCCGCGAGCAAATCGTCATCACGCAAATTCCGTACGGCGTAAACCGCGCCACGCTGGTGGAGCGCATCGCAGACTTAGTAAACGAAAAAGTGCTCACAGACATCAGCTATGTCGGCGATCAGTCGGACGAGAACACGCGCATCGTCATCGAGCTCAAACGCGACGCGAACCCGAAAGTCATCATCGCCAATCTCTACAAGCACACCGCGTTGGAATCGTCTTTTGCGGTGATCATGCTGGCGATCGACCGTGGCCGGCCGAAGCTACTTTCACTCAAGGAAGCCAACGCGGCTTATATTGAGCATCGCCGCGAGGTCGTCTTGCGCCGCACGCGTTTCGAATTGCGCAAAGCCGAAGAGCGCGCCGAAACGCTGGAAGGTTATCTGATTGCGCTTCGGAACCTCGACGAATTCATACGCATCATTCGCGAATCAGCTAACAAAGATGAAGCGCGGGTCAAATTGTTGGCATTCGATTTCACGAAGCGACAAGTCGAGCAAATCGGCATCGTCATTCGCAACCCCGCGCGGCTGGCGGAAGGCCGTTACGCGTTCAGCGAACAGCAGGCTGACGAGATTCTCAACCTGCGTTTGTATCAACTCACCGGGCTCGAGCGCGAAAAGATCGAGACAGAGTACAAGGACGTAATCGAATCGATCAAGGACCTTCGCGATATTCTGGCGAAAGAGCAGCGGGTATTGACCATCATTAAGAAGGAATTGCGCGAAGTCCGTGACAAATACGGTTCGCCGCGTCTGACGGAAATCGTTCCCGAAGAAGCGGAGATCAACGTGGAAGACCTCATCGCGAACGAAGGCTGCATAATCAGCATCACACACGGCGGTTTTATCAAGCGCACCGCTGTGAGCGCATTTCGTGCACAACGCCGTGGCGGCAAGGGCGTGATCGGTATGGCCACGCGCGAAGGCGCCACTGAGCAGGAAGAAGGCGATTTCGTCGAGCACCTTTTTACCGCCACCACGCACGATTATCTGATGTTCTTCACAGCGAGGGGGCGCGCTTACGTGGAAAAAGTTTACGAGATCCCCGAGATGGGACGCGCGGCGAAAGGCCGCTCAATCGCCAATATTCTCGAGCTCAAGCCCGACGAAAAAATCGCGGCCACAATTCGCGTCCAATCCAAAAAATCCGGCGCCGGCCCGAACGCTGTCGATCAAACGTGGGATGAAAATCTGCACATCGTTTTCGCGACGGAGTCTGGCATCGTCAAAAAATCGAATTTGTCTGATTATGCGAATGTTCGGCGCGGCGGCATCATCGCCATCCAAATCGAAGAAGGCGATCGTTTGATCGACGCGAAACTAACGAACGGCAACAACGAGATTGTGCTCATCACGAAAGACGGAATGAGCTTGCGCTTCCACGAAGAACAACTGCGCGATCAGGGTCGCAACACCGTCGGCGTCTGGGGAATTCGCCCTGAGAAGGGCGACCATGTCGTGGCCATCGCGATCGTCGATCCAAACGCCATGCTGCTCGTGGCCGGGGAAAACGGAATCGGCAAACGCACGCCGTTCGATGATTACCGGCGGCAATCGCGCGGGGGCAAAGGCATTATCACCATGAAGACTGGAGAAAAAACCGGCGACGTCGTCGGCGCGCTCACAGTACGCGAGTCTGACGAGATCATGTTGATCACCAACAAAGGCCAGATGGTGCGCACCCGCGTGAAAGAAATCCGCGAGACGGGGCGCAACACCATGGGCGTAAAATTAATGGACCTACGGAACGGCGAGAAACTGCAAGCCATCGCGCCTGTGGTCAGTGAGGCGGAAGAGGAACAAGCGCAAAGCACGGAAACTCCCGTCGATAAGTCGTAAACGCGGTTTCGCGGCTCCTTCGCACGGGGAGCTCATCCAATCCGTAAATGAAAAGGAACCCCGCTCGGCGGCCCTCCTTTTCGAATCGGCAACGTCCGCCTCTTAGTAACCGCCCGTCGTATGCGTTGTCGTGGTCGTCATACTAGGCGGAGGCGGCTGCGCAGTCACAGTGGTTTGACGCGTTGTAGTAGTGGTCGTCTCGGGTTGGCTCGAGCAAGACACCAGCAGCAGACCCAGCAGCGAAAACGCAGAAATGACAATGATCGTTCGTTTCATAGTTGAATTGCCTCTTTAAAAGCAATTCGTCCCAACTGGCTCTGAAAGATGTATTGGAACGAAGAAATTCCCTCAAATTTCGATCTTGGCACGTTGTCGCTTCAGTTCGCTCCGTTTCCGTTTTTCCTCCAAAATTTTCTGCTTAAGAGCAGATGGTCGCGGCGATTTTCTTCGGCGCGCCTTTTCGCGCTCCGCGATTTCCGCAGTCCGCTTCTCTTCTCGAGCAGCTTCGACAGCATCGAGCAACCGTTCCCGCGCCAGCTTGCGATTCATCGCTTGCGAGCGGGAATCCTGAACCGTCACGCTGACGCCGCTCGGCTGATGTCGCAGTGTCACGGCAGTTGAAACCTTGTTCACGTGTTGTCCGCCCGGCCCGCGCGAACGCGCGAACGTTTCCTCCAGATCGGCCTCACGAATGTCCAGGCGCCGCATTCGCTCGCTTACTGCGTCTTCCGGCATTTCTGCATCACTCCAGCACTGTACCCTCCGAAATATTCTCGCGACCGTAGCGAAGAACACGCGCCATCCAAACTAGTTCATTCAGAAATTTGCCCACGCGTCGAACATAACTCTGATCGACCAAATTGCCTTGCTCATCGAAGAGTGTCCCGACGTTTCCAAAATTGACGTCCTCGAAAATTGCAACGAGACCCAGCTCGCGCATCACCGGCAGGAGATTCTCAATCACACGCGCGCCGCCAAACGGACCAGCCGACACACCGCAAATCCCGACCGCCTTGTGAATGTATTCTTTCAAATTCATGTCGAGCGCGTGTTTCAGAAGCCCGGGATAACCGTGATTGTATTCCGGCACAACGAGAATGATTCCATCGCACCGCTCGATCGTCGCCGCGAATGCTGGGTCTTTCATTTGCTCTCCCTCATCGTCAAGCCGCATCGGAAGCTCGCGCACGTCGATCAACTCGGTCTCCACATCGACGCGTTTCTTTGTCTGCTCAAAAACAAAACGCGCGACGTGTTCGCTCTGTCTCCCTTGCCGAGCTGTTCCGAGAATTACTGGAATAAAAAGTGGACGTTCCATCTATTCGCACGCCGAGAGCCCCATCCCCTAACTGGAAACTTGCCGATGGCCGGACTCGAACCGGCACGGGCCTTTTACGGCCCAACGGATTTTAAGTCCGTTGCGTCTGCCATTCCGCCACATCGGCTTTTACGATGATAAATGGAACTCATTTATTCTCAATTTCGTTGCCGAGTTCCGCTGCCAGCACGCAGCGAAAACCGTAGATCACATCACGATCATTGCGATCGACTACGTTTCGATAGGAGGACTCCATTTCCAGACGATTCTTCGTTGCCCAGGAGCCGCCGCGCAGCACACCCCAATCGCGACCAGTTGCATTATTGTCGCCTTTATAAGTGTCGAGACACCATTCCCAAACGTTTCCGCCAAGATCGTACAAGCCTGACGAATTAGGTTTGAAACTTCCAACCGGCATTGTTGCGCTGTGGCGGTGTCCTCCACCGATGCCGCAATTTCCCGCGTCATTGGGCGGAGGCCACTGTTTTCCCCATGGAAATTCGTTTTTTATTTTGCCATCGCGCGCTTCCGGCGTCGTGCCGATTTCATTAATCAGACCCACTGCCATGCTCCACTCCTGATCGGTCGGCAGCCGGTAAACTTGGCGATCTTCAATCAGATTTTCGTCGTGTTCCTTTTCAGTGAGCCATTTGCAAAATGCCACTGCGTCGAACCAATTCACTTTCACCACCGGATCTGTTGCGGTCTGGCGAAAGTCGGCCGGCTCAAAGTGTCGCCCTGTCGCGCGGCAAAACGCTTCGTAATCTTGCACCCGCGTTTCCCACACCGACATCTGAATTTCGCCGAGCGGAACAAACTTCATTCCCAGTGAATTAGTGAACGGTTGCCCCAGCGCGGGACCAACACTCTTTTCCAAACGCGCCGCCAGAAACGTTTGTTGTTGCGGTTCAACTTTGCCGCTGACCGAACCGGACTTGTAACCGATCAGCCGCAGCTCGTAATTCACATCGCCGGGTTTCACTTCTTCGATCACCAGCGGCGTCTGACCGAGCTCTTTTCCGTTCGCAACCACGCTCGCGCCGCCTGGTGCGCTGGTGATTTTCACACTCCCATTGGCAAAAACAAAATGCGCGGTGTTTTCCCGTTGAGCCTCAACGTTGATTTTTTGCTGTTCGTCAGGCCAGCCATCAAGGTGTGCGACCAGCTCGTGCGGACGCGCGGGCAGATCCAGTTGCAGCGGTGCGTGGCCACGGGATTTTCCGTCCACATAAATCTCCGCGCCGTTGGGGTCACTGGTGATACTTGTGATCGCGCTGACAAAGGCGAACGATTTACTGGCGGTCTCGCCGCGCTGCACTTCGACGCCCTGGTGCATTTCCCAGTCGCCACGGCGCGCGACGATCGAATATTTTCCGGTTGGAAGATCGGCGATTGTTTGCGGCGTCACGCCTTCGTGGAAAATCTGACCATCTTCGCTTCGCACAGAGAACTGCGCGCCGGCCGGGTCAGATTGTATCTGAAGCGCGCCTTTACTTCGCACGAGTCGAAATGGCGGCAGATCCAGCGAATGTTTGCGCCTGAAGTCGATACTCGTTTCCACCGGTTCATATCCCGGATTCATGATGCGCAGGTTGTATGTACGCGCTTCTAAATCTGCGAATGTGGCCGGGCTTTTTTGCGCGTGATCGCCAAAAACGACGAGCGCGCCAGCCGGCTCAGTTTGAATCGTAGTTTGCAGATGCAGATCAATGGCCGGCTGCGAGCGGCTCAGCCAAAATCCGATTCCAGCTGCCGCAAGTACCACAAGCGATGCTGCCAACCCGAGAATTTTCGCGCGAGATTTTGCCGGACGTTCGCCGCGCCCAAGTTCCGCGAGGTCCCGGTGCATCTCCGCGGCTGACGCGTAACGTTTCTTCGGATCGTTCGCGCACGCTTTGATGAGCACATGGTTGACTTGCAACAGACGCTCGCGATCCGCCCGCACGCTCAATTGCGAATCGACCTCCGGGAAATCGAACCGGTCCTTTCCGGTACAGGTCTCGTAAAGAACTTTGCCGAGGCTGTAAATATCGGCGCACGGCGTGCCCGGTCCTTCCGGTGGAACGTAACCTTCCGTGCCCACGAATGATTGCTGTCCGGTGGCCGCGACCAAACCGATGTCGGCGAGCTTCGGCACGCCATCGACAAAAATAATGTTCAAGGGTTTGATATCGCGATGGGTGAGCCCGCGCGCGTGCAATGCTCCGAGTGCTTCCGTCAGTGAAAGGCCCAGACGAATCGACTCGTCAGCAGAGAGGTGTTTGTGTCGCGCGAGATCGCTTTTCAATGTGCGCGGTTGGTAACTGGCGATGTCGATTTTGCGTCCGGCCAGATGATCGTCCGCCAATTCCATGCTGTAATAGAGATAATGGGCAGTCCGCCCGACATGCAGAATGTTCATGAATCCGGCGTGTGCGCGGGAGATCGGCTCGAACGCGGACATGCCTTCGAATTCCCGCAGAAATGCGCGCTCGCTTTCAAACGTCCTGCGATAGACAACTTTGACCGCGCGGAACGCGCCGGTCACCGTCCGCGCCAGCCAAATCTCACCGTAAGCGCCGCGGCCGATCACGCGCAGCAACTCGTGATCGGGAATAATCGGTATCTGAGCGGAAACTTGATCGGGAATGGCCCGAATTTTACACAAGCCCCCGATACGAAGCAATTCGCGGAACATAGGGCTGCGTCCTGTGCGCTTGGCGAAGCTGGACTCCGTTGCCCGCCGATCACGGCTGAATCCAGCGGGTTACAAACCCGCTGGGCACACAGACCAAAGATCTATGTTCCGGAAATGTTTTTCAGCGCTCTGATTTCCTTCTTCAGCAACGCGCCGACGCGGTGACGCGCCAGGTACACCTCGCCGATATTGATTCGCAATCGCTCGGCAACTTTTTGTGCCGGCCATTCCTTGCGCACGTAGCAATCGAAAATTTGATACTGTTTCGGCTCGACTTGCTTCTTCACGCGCGCGATCGCTGTTTCAAATAAATTCTCTTTCCACTCCGCTTCCCAGACCGCATCAAGATCGACGACACGCGAATCGGGCACACGCTCGATGGTCGCCGTTGCCCGATCGTCCGGTGAACGAGGACGTTTCACATTCCCCGGTTCGCGTTTGCGAAATTGATCGGCGATTCGCCAGCGCGTGATCCGCAACAGCCAGCCTTTGAAGGAGCCGATTGCCGGATCGTATTTCAATTTGTCTATGCTCTTAGCAACAGTGATCACCGTTTCCTGCACGACTTCCTGTGCTTCGGTATCTGTGAGACCGGATTGTCGGGCGGCTGAGTAGATCAGTTTCCAGTAGGTGTCGAAAAATTCCTGCCACCGGACTTGATCGCCCCAGTCGGCTAACCGCTCGACAAGGCTGCGTCGGGTCGCGAGCAGGCTTGGTTGTTTCATACGCATGTTTGTAACTGGTGCCACGAGCGGCGGCAATCAAGGAGCGGCGGTCTCCAAACCGCCGCATTAAATTAGCCCAACGGCGAAGCTTAACTTCGAGCTTGGGCCATCGCCCCACGATCTGTGCCAAAAGAAATCCCATTAGCGCAGAAATGCGACACAAGTCATCGGATTAATTCTCCAAACGCATTTTAAATGCGCAAAACGCGCTCGACTGACTCGCGCCTTCAGCGCTCGATGCCTGTGCCACATTCGAATTCCTGGGCGATGCCCCAAGCTAACCTGTGAGCCAGCGCCGTTGCCGCTAAGCGCATCTAAACCGCCGAATTTTTCGCAAAAATTCCTGAAAGATTTTGGCGCAGCACACGTATTCACCTCATGAAAACCTCAGACATTCTCGCAAAATTCAATGACTCCACGTCTCGCATTGCCGAAGCGATACTGCGACTTGCCGAGCTATTCTTCGGCAGTCTTTCCTGGCGACCACCGGGTTGGCTGAGCCGAACCGCGGACGGCTGGAATCGCTTCGAGCGCGCTCATCCGAGGCTAATTTTGTCGACGATGATCGCGATCTTTGTGATTTCCTGCGGCGGCGCGTGGACCTGGAACTGGTATTCGCATCTTCCAAAACCGAAGAAGGTGTCGGCGAAGATCGTTCCAATCGAAGTCACCAAACTGGAGAAAGAACTGAAGTTCCCGCGGCTGATAATTCGTTTCAGCGAATCAGCCGCGCGTCTTGAAGATCTTAAAAAGCCGTCCGTCCAAGGGGTGCGGCTTGAGCCGCATTTGAACGGGGCGTGGCACTGGAGTCAGGCCGACATTCTTGTCTTCGAACCGGGCGAGGATTGGCCGGCAGATCAGAAATTCAGCGTAATCTTCGAAAAGAATTTCTTCCCGCGCCATGTCTCGATGGAGCGACTCGTCTATGACACACAGACGCCACCATTCTCCATCGCCATTAGAGAACTCGAAATCTATCAGGACCCGACAAGTCCAACACGCCGTGAAATCAGCGCGACGTTGGAGCTGACGCACGCAGTTGATCCCGGGGAGTTGGATCGACACGTCCAACTCACACTGGTCGGCGGTTCAAACATTTTCTCGCCTAACGATCCAGCGCCGCATTTCACTACCACCTATGGGCTGCATCGGCGCATCGCTTACGTACACAGCTCCCCTATCGTACTGCCGGACCAGGACGATTTTCTCAAGCTTACGGTAACGAAAGGCGTCCGCACCGCGCAAGGCGGCGCGCAGACGCGGAACGCAATCGAAGAAAAACTGCGGTTCCCATCGGTCGCATCGATGTTTCGGATCGATTCCATTCAAACAACGATCGCGCGCAATAAGAATGGTGAGCCGGAGCAACTCATCGTTCTCACGACTACCGCCGACATCAGTACGCGCGAACTGGCGAAAGCGCTCCAAATCCGATTGCTGCCAAAGCGCAAGGTTTCAGAGGCTGAAAAAGACGCTGAGGTTGAAAGCTCGGAAGACGCCGATCAAACGCCCGAGGATTCCACTGCTTCGAGCGAAGAGACTGATTCGGATGAGGACTCGGTCGGGTCGCAAGTAACGGAAACCGAACTTTGGAAAAGCGCGACTGATGTTCCCGACGACGTGCTCGACGCTGCGCGCCCAGTGGTATTCGCCCTAGTCGAATCCGAGAAACCACAAGGCCGGCAACACGCGTTTTGCGTCCGCGTCGAGAGCGATGGCGAGCTTTATGTCCGAGTAAACAAAGGCGTGCGCTCGTTTGGAGGTTTTCCGCTGAGTGAAGATTACAGCGCGGTGGTCAATGTTCCGGCGTTGCCGCGCGAAGTTCAGATCGAAGGCCAGGGCGGTCTGCTTGCGCTCAACGGCGAACGAAAACTATCGATTCGCTCCCGTGGACTCAATGCGATCGAATACGAAATTGCGCGCGTCGCCACGACGCAGATCAACCATCTTATCAGTCAAACCGAAGGAAAATTCCAGCATCCGCGGTTTCAAGTTTCCGATCTTTTCAATGAGGAAAACATTTCGCGGATCGCGCTAGAGAGGCAGCCCATCGCGCTTGAGAACAAATCGAAGGCAAACTATTCGGCTTTCGATTTCTCCGAGCACTTGCGCAAGCCGGCGGACGGCGGCAGCGAGCGCGGTTTGTTTTTCGTGACGGCGCGCGGCTGGGATCCCCTGACGAAAAAACCAATCAACGCGGCCAAAGACTCGCGGTTCATTCTCGTCACCGATATCGGGATCCTGATCAAGAAAAATGCAGACGGCACTCACGATATTTTTCTGATGTCGATCAAGGAAGGAAAACCGCTGCCGAATCTGGTTGTCGATCTTTTAGGCAAAAACGGTATCCCCATTCAAAGCGCTACGACCGACGCAAATGGCCATTGCGCGTTCGGGTCGGTCGAGAAATCGACGCGCGAGAAAACGCCGGTCGCATTCGTGGCGCGCAACGGCGACGATGTCTCGTTCATTCCTTACGCCCGCGAAGATCGGCAACTGAACTTTTCCCGGTTCGACATCGACGGCGTTGACAATGTTTTACCGGAAAATCTCGACGCGTTGGTGTTCACCGAGCGCGGAGTTTACCGGCCGGGCGACGACGTTCACATCGGCATCGTAGTGAAGCAGCGCAACTGGAATGGCCAGCTCGGAGGGCTTCCCCTTGAAACCGAAGTGATAGACGCGCGAGATCACGCGGTTCAAACCAGGAAAATCAATTTGCCAGACAGCGGATTTACCGAGCTTACTTATCAAACAGCCAACGAATCACCGACCGGCCTCTACACCTTCAACGTTTACCTCGTTAAAAACAGCAAGCGCTCAACGTTGCTCGGTTCGACCACGGCAAACGTAAAAGAATTTTTGCCGGACCGAATGAAGATCGAGACGCGGCTTTCGCAAAATGCGGCACGCGGCTGGATCCAGCCAAAGGAGATGCGCGCCTCGGTTGCCCTCGCCAATCTCTATGGAACGCCAGCGACCGATCGCAAGATAACTGCGCGCCTCGAGCTCGCACCGAGCGCATTCTCTTTCTCAGAATTTCCAGATTACGTCTTCTTCGATCCGCTTTTCGACGAGAACAAAGAGCGGCATGAACAGACGGTCGAGCTTGGCGAAAACAAAACCGACGACTCCGGCAAAACGGAGTTCGATTTGCAGCTGGAGCGCTTTGCCGATGCGACCTACTCGATGCGCTTTATCGCGGAAGGATTCGAGGCGGAAGGCGGCCGCAGCGTCACCGGCACAACGACTGCGCTTGTCTCAGCTCTGCCGTATGTGATCGGCTGCAAACCCGACGGCGACTTGCGTTACATCGAAATGAACAAACCGCGCGCCGTCGATCTCATCGCTCTCGATGCACAACTCAACCGCATCGCGCTCGCAAATGTAACTGTGAACGTGATTGCACAGGAACACGTCTCCGTGCTGACCAAGCAGGAAAACGGCAACTTTGCCTACGAATCGGTTCTGAAAGAGCGCGTCACAAAATCAGAAAAGATTTCCGTTTCTGCAAATGGTCTTCGCTACGCTCTCTCCACCGATGAGCCAGGCAATTACATTTTCGAGCTGCGCGATGATCAGGATCGCCGTCTGACGAAGCTGCAATTTAGCGTCGTTGGCCGCGGCGCAGTTTCGCGATCGCTCGAGAAAAATGCCGATCTTCAGGTGAAACTCGATCGCGCCCAGTACAATAGCGGAGACGAAATCGCGATCAGCATCACCGCGCCTTACGCTGGTAGCGGACTAATCACCATCGAGCGCGACCGCGTTTACGCGCAGCAATGGTTCCGAGCGGACTCTGCGAGCAGCGTGCAGCACATTCGTGTTCCGGAAAAATTCGAGGGCAGCGGTTACGTCAACGTGGCGTTCGTTCGCGCGCTTGATTCAAAAGAAATATTCGTCAGTCCGCTGAGCTACGGCGTCGTGCCGTTTACCGCGAACGAAGAAAAGCGCCGGCTCAACGTTGAAATCAACGCATCGGCGACTGCGAAACCGGGCGAACCATTGCACATCAATTACAAAACCGATCGGCCGAGTAAGATTGTCATTTTCGCGGTAGACGAAGGAATCCTTCAAGTCACCGATTACAAAACGCCGGACCCGCTCGGATTTTACTTCCGCAAATGCATGCTGCGCGTCGACACCGCGCAGATTGTCGATCTCATCATTCCGGAATTTTCGCTCCTGCGCTCGGTATCGGCGTTCGGTGGCGGCGGCGACATTCAACGGTTGAATCCGTTCAAGCGAGTAACGGAAAAGCCAGTCGTGTTTTGGTCAGGCATCGTCGACGCCGACGGCACGAAGCGTGAAGTCGTTTATGATGTGCCTGATTATTTCGACGGCACGTTAAAGATTATGGCTGTCGCGATCGCGGATGACGCGGTCGGCTCAAGCGAGCGCGAGGCATTGATTCGCGGGCCATTTGTAATTACGCCGAGCGTGCCGGTGCTCGCTGCGCCTGGAGACGAATTCGAAGCCGGCGTGACAGTTGCCAACAACGTCGAAGGCTCCGGACCAAACGCTGAGGTCGAACTGCGCACGCAAACCAATGAGCGAGTATCGATTTCAGGGGACGCCTCACAGACGCTGCGTATTGCTGAGGGCGGGGAACAGACTGCGATTTTTAAATTTCGCACAACCGACAAGCTTGGCTCCGGAGAAATCACGTTCATCGCGCGCGCAAACGGTCAGCAAACAAAGCGCCGCGCCACTCTGAGCGTGCGGCCACCGGTCCCCTACCTGACTGATGTCCACGGCGGCAGTTTCAAAGAGAAGATCGAAATACCGATGACTAGAGAAATGCATCCGGAGTTTCGCAAACTCGACGCGACCGCCTCGGTGCTGCCGCTCGGTCTCGCCCGCGGACTCGATGCTTATCTGAAAGATTTTCCGTTCGGCTGCAGCGAACAACTCACCAGCGGCGCGTTCTGCCGACTGATGTTGGCTGACGAATCCGACTTCGGTTTAAGCCGCGCTGAGATTAACAAACAACTCGAACACACGTTCGGGGTCCTCGCACGCCGGCAAAATGACCAGGGCGCGTTCGGCTATTGGGTGCCGGAAACGAGCGATTCAATCAGCTTTGTCTCAGCGTACGTGATGGATTTTCTAAGCGAAGCAAAAGCGAGCGGATTCGCCCCGCCCCCGGAAATGTTTACGAGCGGTCTGCGCAATTTGCAAAAAATGGTCAAACGCGATCCGGCGAATTTTGCAGAGGCACGCACGCTCGCCTATACCATCTACATTCTCACTCGCGAAGGCGTCATCACGACAAATTACATTCTGAATTTGCGCGACTGGCTCGACAAGAATGAAAAAGATCAATGGCAAAATGACATCGCAGGCGTCTATCTCGCAGGCGCGCTGCATCTGCTCCACAAGGACGCCGACGCCGAGCGTTTGATCGAGAGTTACAAGCTCGACGATCGCAAAACAATTGCGCGCGACGATTTCTGCCAACCGCTCGGCATGAATTCGCAATACATCGCCGTGATCGCTGGCGAGTTCCCCGCGCGGCTGCGCAAAATCTCAGCAGAGCAATTCCAAAACATCCTCAAACCGATCGGGGACGGCGATTTCAACACGCTTTCCTCTGCTTATGCCGTACGCGCTTTGAAGGCGTACTCGCATACAATCGCCCAAAACCCGCCGGAGCTCACGGTCGCGGAACTGTGCAAGGGTAAGAATGAAACTCGCCTAACGAGTGGAATAAAGCCGCTCCTGCGCGCGGAATTTTCTGGCAATACCACTGCGTTGCGATTCGCGAGCAACCGGAAACTGACTGGCCCAGGCGCGTTTTTCCAAGTCGTTGAAGCGGGCTTCGACCGCCACGCGCCAACCGACGTGCTCACCAATGGCTTGGAGATTTATCGCGAATTTCCTGGCAAAAACAATGAAACGCTCACAAGCACGCATCTTGGCGAGCCGATCCATGTGCGACTGCACGTCCGCAGTTTGCAACGGCAACCAATCACCAATGTCGCGGTCATCGATCTTTTGCCAGGCGGATTTGAGGCTATCGATTCGTCGGCCCGCACCGGCGCGTCTGCAATCCATGGCGTCGATTATGTCGATGTCCGCGAGGATCGCGTGGTATTCTTCGTGACCGCGCCGACAAACGAGCTCGAGATCGATTACCAAATCAAATCGTGCAACCGTGGCCAGTTCATCGTCCCGCCGGTGTTCGCCCAATCGATGTACGATCGCAACGTTAAAGGGCGCGGTGTTGGCGGCACAATCACGGTGACGGAATGAATATGCGGCCGGCAATCTCTGGGGAGCGCACGCATCTTGCGTGCTGTTCGCGGCCTCCTGCCGCGGACGTTCGTCCGGCAGGATGTCGGGCGGCGCTTCCTGCAAGCAGGCGCTCCCGAAAAATCTGCAATCTGCGCAGCGCATTCCGCAATGGAATTGTTTTCTGTGCAGTTGTTACCGCAGTCTGGCTCGCGCTACCAAAACCGCCGCTGCTCGATGGAGTTACCTTTTCGCAATGCGTGCGCGACCGCAACGGCAAATTGCTGCGGGTTACGCTCAGCGCCGATCAAAAGTTCCGGATTTGGACGCCGCTGGCGGACATTTCACCGAGCCTGATTGACGCCACGTTACGCTACGAAGATAAATATTACGCGCATCATCCTGGTGTGAATCCACTCGCTCTTGCACGCTGTGCGTTGGATCTCCTCCGTTTTCATCGGGTTACTGCCGGCGGATCGACAATTACCATGCAACTGGCCCGCCTTCGCTTTCACCTCCATACGCGAACGATTTCCGGAAAGCTCGAGCAGATCACCCGAGCACTCGAGTTGGAAAGGCATTACTCGAAAAACGAAATCTTGGAAGCGTACATCAATCTCGCGCCGTACGGGCGCAACATCGAGGGCATCGGCGCCGCCAGCCAGATTTATTTCGATAAGCCGGCGTCGAAACTAACCCGGCCAGAAGCAGTCGCGCTCAGTGTAATCCCACAAAGCCCAAGCCGCCGTGCGTTATTTACCGATCGCGACAATCACTCGATCGATATCGCGCAATCCAATTGGTACGATCGAGCCGGGATCGACAGCGATGCGGAATCTTCGATTCGTGAGTTTCGCCCGCGGATGCAAACGGAACGAAAATTTCTCGCACCTCATTTTGTTCAGCAGGTGCTCGAAAGTTCACACGGTCGCGATCAAATCATCACCACGCTCGATTTGGAAAAGCAGCGGGCGATTGAGCGAAGAGTCACCGATTACATAGCAAGCAACCACAATCGCAGCATCGAAAACGCCGCTGTGCTTCTGGTCGATACGCGCGCAATGAATGTGCTCGCCCAAGTTGGTTCGGCAGATTTCTACAACGCTGCCATTAACGGCCAGGTGGATGGAACGCGCAGTCCGCGTTCGCCCGGTTCGACCTTGAAACCGTTCGTTTACGCGCTCGCGCTTGAGCAAGGATTGATTCATCCGTTATCGATTCTGGCAGACGCGCCGCGCAGTTTTGGCGAATACAGTCCGGAAAATTTCGATCGCGAATTTCTCGGGCCCATCCGCGCATGCGATGCGCTCGCACGCAGTCGCAATGTGCCGGCGGTTGAGCTCGCTTCGCATCTCGCGCATCCCACTCTCTACGAATTTCTGAACACTGCCGACGTGCATTTGCCGAATCCAGAGTCATTTTACGGTCTCGCGCTTCCGCTGGGTGGCGCGGAAGTTTCACTGCAAGATTTGGTGCGCCTTTATGCTGCGCTCGCGAACAACGGCGAGCTGCGTCCGCTCCGGCGAATCGAAAATGATCCGATCGCAAAGAGCAGGCGCATCCTTTCGCCGGAAGCGGCGTTTCTTACTCTGGAAATGCTTGGCACCGTGCCGCGGCCGGAAATGAATTGCGCCGATGGCGCTCATAGCGCGCCGGTCTATTGGAAGACCGGAACGTCGCATGGCTTCCGCGACGCCTGGTCGATCGCAGTGTTTGATCATTACGTGCTCGGCGTTTGGGTCGGAAATTTCGACGGACGCGCAAATCCTACATTTGTTGGCCGCACTGCGGCAGCGCCGCTATTATTTCAGATCATCGACAGTCTGCGCGCGGCATGGACCGAACCCAGCGTACCGCACCTGCCGCCGCTCGGAGCAAATTTGAAACGGGTGGAGTTCTGCGCGTTGTCGGGTGATCTGCCGAACCGGTTTTGCACGCAACGTGTCGAAGGCTGGTTCATTCCCGGCGTTTCACCGATCAAAACCTGCGATGTGCATCGCGAAGTCCTGGTCGATGCCGCCAGTGGACTCCGCGTGCCGGTTGATGACGGCACACGCCAGTTAAGGCACGAAGTTTACGAATTCTGGCCCAGTGAGTTTCTTACGCTGTTCGAGCAGGCCGGCATTCCTCGCAGAGTGCCGCCTGCTTTCCTGCCGGACAACGGCAGCGAGCTGGCAAGCCGCAGCGGACAAAAACCGATAATCGTCTCCCCGGGTAACAAACAAATTCTCCTCGCTTCGATAAAAACGATTCCGCTACGCGCCAAAGCCGAGGGCGACGTCAGGGAGATTTTCTGGTTTGCCGGCAAGCGATTCGTTGGCAAAGCGGCACCGAATGAGGTTCTGGAGTGGACCGCGACCGCCGGCGATTATGAAATTACCGCGCTGGACGATCACGGCCGTGTTGGTTCGTGTTCTGTCGTTGTGCGCTGAGAGCTTAGAGCTTAGAGAACCTTACGTAACAGCGCGAATAGCGGCGCGCTATGGCCAAGCTCTACCAGAAAGTTTCCCGGTGTTCGAAAGCACGTTGTGATCAACACCGCGCAGGATCTGGCGCATCAACTCAATCGTTCCATCCGTGGTGAAGTATGCGCCGTGGATATCGGTGCCGCCGACACTAGCCGGAAAGAATCCGACAACCGGTTACAGGTGGACGATCCGCAACATCGATGAAGTTTTCCTGCAATCAGAGGGCGATGAGTACGCGTGCCTCAGGGAGAAACACAGGACCTACTGGAGACGGCTGATTGGACAAAATCGCGCGGCCAACAATCCAAACAGGAAAAGGATGCAGGCGGGCATCCTGTGACCAGCTGCGGAGACATTCTTGCCGCTCTGCTCAGACTCTGGAAAAGTAACTTTGTCGGCGCATTTGCGATCAAAGATCAGGATGCCAAAGGTCGGGCGCCCGGCTACTACGTTGAAGCAGACGGCGCACAAGCTCCACAACCGGGTGACGTCATCGTTTTGCGTAATGGCGTCGGTAAAGGCAGCGCCAGTTCCGTTGGCCACGTTGGCATCCTTGTTGAGGCGGGACAAACGGAATGGCGCACTGCCGACGGAGGTGGTGGCACCTTGCCTGACCAGACAGCAAGTGTCACAACTCGCACCGTGCGATTTGAAGATAACATTCCCATCCTCAAGTCGCCCACTGACCTTAAAGAAAAGCAACTCGACGGATGGGTTGACCTGGACAAACTCGAACAAACCGGATAACTATGGCCAATGGAGACGAAACTGGCGACGCGGGTGCACCGCGCGATCGCGGGGCGTACTAAGCCAGGCCTATATTAACGCGTTTGGGAAGTATGACGAACCCGATTGGGACCCAGAACAAGGCTTTGCAGCCAATCGGGACCGCATCGTTAAACTGTACGATTATTATAGGGACACGTACCTCAAACGACCGAATCAATTCCTTTGGGCTGGATTGGGTCGCATGGCTGGGGGCGCTGTTGTAGGTGGCGTAGATATCTGGTCGTCACCGGAGGCGAGACTTTTTTGACTAAAACGATGGTGCGAATCGGCAAGGCGATTTTCCACGATCTCGCCTGGCAACATGAAGCCTTCCTGGATGACCCAGAAGTCGCGATCGATAACGCCACCGCTCAAGATGCCACCTCGCCGGCGCGTAGAAGTTATGCAGATGCTTGGAGAGACATTGCATCAGGCGATCCTGACAGAATTGCAAACGGCAATAAGGCTCTGCTGGAAAATGAGCAGTTCACAATAATCCAGCCATTGTACGATCAAATTGCCGCTAGCTCGGAGGCTTCGACTTTCAGTCGCACGCGGGCATTCACGAACAAGATACATCCTTACCATCGCGATTTTCTGGTTCGCTTTCCTACCGGTGATGTAATCAAGGCCGATGATCGATGGGCCTGGATCACAGAGGACGACGGCATGTGGGCAAAATGGCAAATCATGCCCAGCGTAGCCCCTGACGAAAGGACGCGGTTGGTAAGCCTCTCGTTCAGCGATATCCTGGGACAGAGGTTTGATCCAATCGTTGACGCCTTGATGCCAACGGGAGCAAACGATGAGGATTAGACATGGCGGCCACTTATTTAACAAAGGCAGCGATTTCCAAGCGATATCCAGGGTAATATGGTGATCCAAAAGAAAAACAAACTCCACAACAACACTAACATATGGCTAATCCAAAATTCTTAAAACGAATCGGCTACTCAAACATAAATACGCTGGACGACGATGACTCCGCCTTTTTCTATGAGGCGGGGATGGAGATCGACGCTAACGGCGCATACCATGCCTATAACCCAGACGGAAAATCCGGACTCGATTATCTTGCCAATGCTGGCCATCCTGGAAATTGGTGGGCACTAGTCACAGACAACGGTCAGCCGAGCGGCAATCCGCTCATTCAGACCGATGACGATCCAGCTCCTGGGTTTTACATTTCGACAACGTCGTTGGAGGACGCCAATCGCGATCCGAAGGATCCACGCCGGTATGTAAACGCAGAGGCTATAAACTTCATCGTGTTGCCTGGAAGGCTAGGTCTCGGCGCCAAACTAGGCGACTTCTCCGTGGTGATTCGCCCATATACCGGAGCTTATGACTATGCAGTTTACGCAGACGTCGGGCCTGCGAACAAGATTGGCGAGGCGTCAATTGCTCTGGCCAACGCCCTAGGGATTCCTTCGAGTCCAAAGAGTGGTGGGATTGGACACGGCATAGCCTACATTGTTTTTCCAGGGAGCGCTCAGAACTGGCCGCTGTCACAACCGGACATCGATCAGTATGGAGCGCAGCTTTTCTCAAAGTGGGGAGGACTTGATAAAGCAAAAGAATGCTTCCCAGATTTGAACTGGAGTCAATGAAAACTCGAGTGTCAGGTTACATTCGAAGTTGGTTTGAAAACATAGGCTGTAAAGGACAATCAGGCCGGATACCGCAAAAATAACATGTTTGGCTCAGCGATTCTTGACACGGCCATTGGCTTGATTTTCGTTTTTCTAGCCGTCGGCCTTGCCGTTAGCGCCGCGAATGAAGTGTTGGCAGCATTGTTCAAGTTGCGTGCGAGGAACCTGCTCCTCGGCATCCAGGAATTGCTACAGGACCCATCCGCAGACGGACTAGTCACTCGTTTCTATAAGCACCCTTTGATTGCGGGCTTGGCGGGCTTGGCTGCGAACGGCGGGAAGCCGTCGTACATCCCGTCTCGAACGTTTGTCTTGGCACTGCTTGATCTAGTTTCACCTACAACGGAAGGAACTAACAGAACGCTGGACGATTTGAAGGCTGGAATCGAGAAACTTCCTGCTTCCCTTCAGGTCACGTTCCGCGTGCTCCTCGATGAGGCTGGACACGATATTGAACGTTTTAAGACCCAGCTGGAAATTTGGTTTAATAATACGATGGACCGCGCTTCTGGCTGGTACAAGCGGAAAACACAAGCCATACAGCTGGTGCTAGCTCTCGCTATTGTTGTCATAGCCAATGTAGATAGCATTCGATCAACAGAAGTCTTTCTGGAGTTAATTCTCCTCTCCGCGATTCAATTAAGGACGCAGCGCATTCGTTTGTCGAAGCAGGCTTACCGCAGGGACCTCCAGGGGTTCAGCTAAGTGCTGCCACAGAAGCAATCGGAAATCTAGCGTTGCCAATTGGTTGGGTTAAGGGCGGCTTCGGACCTACTACGATCTTTGGTTGGGTTATCACTGCGCTGGCCGCCTCACTTGGCGCGCCATTTTGGTTCGATCTCCTAAACAAGTTTATCAATGTGCGGGCGTCGGGAAAGCCACCTGAAGAGGAGCCGAAGTCGCCCAAAGAAGTTCCTGAACCGGCACAACCGGGCGGCTGAACTGATCGCTCCAGGCGATCGAAATTAGAAGAGAGAAATTATGAATCGATT
>Ga0306926_10002018_pt1 | contig 20477 bp, 21 predicted proteins | sample flu12Cox44000178_FD_203759 | JGI IMG/M metagenome (GOLD analysis project Ga0306926, IMG submission 203759) | Lab enrichment of tropical soil microbial communities from Luquillo Experimental Forest, Puerto Rico - flux8day.12C.oxic.44.000.178 (v2)... | ecosystem: Environmental > Terrestrial >...
GCGCTATGGTTTCTAGCGGAATCTGGCGCGGTGCTCCAGCAGGATGCAGCGATCCATCACGACGAAAATTCCAGCGGCGCGGGCTTTCTGGGCGGCTTTCTCGTGAACGACTTCTTCCTGCATCCACACGGCAGGGACCTTCAATTGAATCGCCTGGTCGACCACTTCCTCGACGAATTCCGAGCGGCGGAAAATGTCAACGATGTCGATCTTCTCGGGCACGTCGAGTAACGAGGGGTAAGCTTTTTCGCCGAGCGCAGATTGGATCTGCGGATTAACGGGCACGATACGGTAGCCCTGAGTCTGCAAGTAGGCGGCGACGCCGTGACTGGGGCGGAGCGGGTTGTCGGAGAGGCCCACGACTGCGATGGTTTTGGCGCGCTGGAGAATTTCGGTAATGGGGTCGGTGGTGATTTGGGAAGCCATGGTTGTCCTTGAGCCGAAAGACTCGAAGCCGTGAGGCACCGGCGTCAATGCGATCTGTTGGTTGTATCGGTCTTCGCTTTAAACATCTTCAGGGCCAGTTTGCGGATGGTGTCTGGAACCTCCTTGTTGGATGCCAGGTTCTTCAGGTCCTGCGCCAAAATATTCTTCATCAGACCGAGGGAGAGGTCCAGCGGCGTGCGCGGATTTGCCACCAGATTCCGAACCACATTGTAGTTCTTGGCGAAGCGCCGTTTCATGGGAATCTGGCGCAGGACGGCCTCGAGCACGTTCTTCTGGCTGGCGAACTTCTCCACCTCGCCGTCGCTGATTTTGCCGTTCTCGAGCACTGCGAGCGCAACCAGCTTGGTGCCGTCGCGAATCAGGATGGAGCGCTCTTCCTTGTTGCCCTTCATGGCGAGCTGGATGCGACCCTTGACGTCAAGCTTGGAAATCTTCTGCAGGGCGCTGCCGCGTGCTTCCTCGGCAGACTTGGCTTTCTTGGGCGGAACGTGTGCCTTGCGGACCGCGGCTGCCCCGGTGGTCGCGGTGGTCGCGGCCACGGGTGAAGTGCTAGCCGCCTCGGGTGCGGGCTCGAGGTCGGACGGCGCTTCCGCGACGGGCACCTCTGCGGTAGCGACCTCTGCGGCTGGATCGTGCGCACTGTTGAGTTCTAATTCGTAGAAACCGCCAATCGCTTGAAACGGCTTCTCTCCCTCTAGGGTGAGTTCGTTGGAATGCTCTGCCATGAACGCGGCAATGGCCGCGTCGTTCTCGGCAGCCCCGGAACCCTCAGAGCCCTCAGGGGAGGAGGGAGAATCCTCCGGAACCGGTGATTCAATTGCTGCGATCACCTCTGCCTTTTCCTGCTCCTGTTTCGCTTCTCGATCGGTGGAGTTGGGATTCAGCGACAGCGCCTGGAGAATGACCGGGGACTGTTGCACGCGACTGCTGCGACGCATGGCATCGACAATCTCCCGGGAGCCTTTCTCGGCCATTTCCACCAGTTTGGATTCGGGAACGGCGGTGTTTTCCAGTAAGGCAGGAAGCAAGGGGGGGCGCAAATTCTCGGGAGCGACGAGATAGTCAAGCACCTCGGTCGGCGTCTGGGGGTTCGCCGCCACTGCCACGGATGACTTTTCCTCCCAGCCCGCGAGGGTCATGCGGGCCTGCTGGCCAAAGATTTTGTTGTGATTCGCCAGGTACACCAGGATTTCCATCATCTCGGCAGCGGGAACGGCAAGCGCTCCTCGAGCCGCCGCCTGCACCACGGTGGCCGATACCGCTGACGAACGGATCATGTCGATCATGCGCCGCATAGATTCGATCCCAATTATGACAACGAACCGGCCTGCGAACTGCCGGTTGTTGTCAGTGTTTCCAGTTCAGTAACTACCCGTTGCAATTCGTCGATCAGGCGGTTCGGATTGCCATTCTGGAGAACATCGAGCACCGCGCGGTAATACCAGAGCGTTCCAGCGCGACGCCCACTGAAGCGGTCCCAGACTCTGTCGCCTTCCCTGCGATAGTCGGCAAGGATAGTCCGCACATTGTGCAGCTTGTCCGCGGCGCTCACCAGTCGAATGTCGTCGCCGGCGCGCCGCAGCGTATCGAGATAGTCCAGCTTCCGCTGTTTCCACTCGGGCTTGGGGATGGTGTAGGCATCGGTGCAGCCTGCTACGATGTCGGCAACGCGTGCACCGAAACGTTGTCGAACTTCTTCGAGGACGGGCACGCCTCCGCAATCCTCGACCACGTCGTGGAGAAGAGCGGCGATGGCTTCGTCTTCGCCGCCTCCAGCCTCGAGGACCAAGGCAGCTACCGCCATCAGGTGCGAGATGTAGGGGACGCCGGTGCGCTTGCGGGTCTGACCGGCATGCTTCTCAACGGCAAACAGAAATGCGTCCTTGAAGCGCGGGCCGAGTTTGAGGGCAGGCGCCGGAGCTCTCATGGCTTCCCTGCCCGGCGCATGCGGAGATAGGCCTGAATGAAGGGCTGCAGATCGCCATCCAGTACGCGGTCGACGTCTCCGACTTCTTCCTTCGTGCGATGGTCCTTGACCATGCGGTAGGGCTGCAGAACGTAAGAGCGGATCTGCGAGCCGAAATCGATGTCGAGCTTGGAGTCTTCGATGGCCTTGGTGGCTTCGCGCTTCTTCTCGAGCTCAAGTTCGTAGAGCTTGGAGCGCAACATGCTCATGGCGCGGTCGCGGTTCTTGTGCTGCGAGCGCTCATTCTGGCAGCTGGCGACGAGGCCGGTTGGGATATGGGTGATACGCACTGCGGAATCTGTGGTGTTGACGTGCTGCCCGCCTTTGCCGCTAGAGCGGTAAGTGTCGACGCGAATGTCTTCGGGCTTGATAACGACTTCGATGCTCTCGTCGATTTCCGGGGAGACGAAGACGCTCGCAAACGAAGTGTGGCGGCGCTTGGCCTGGTCGAAGGGGGAGATGCGGACGAGGCGGTGGACACCGATCTCGCTAGTCAGCAAACCAAAAGCGTATTGCCCGTTGACGCCGAAGGTCGCGGACTTGATACCGGCTTCTTCGGCAGGCTGATAGTCGTAGAGGACGGTCTGGAAGCCCTGGCGTTCGGCCCAGCGCAGGTACATGCGCAAAAGCATGTCGGCCCAGTCCTGCGAGTCGACGCCGCCGGAGCCGGCGTGAATCGTGACGATGGCGTTGCGGGCGTCGTTTTCGCCGGAGAGCAGGGTTTCGGTTTCGAGGCGATCGACGAGCTGCTGCAAGTCTGTGATTTCCCGCTGCAGGTCGCCATCGACGGACTCTCCTTCGTGAGCCAGTTCGAAATACGCAGTAATGTCGCCAGCCCGGCGAGTGAGTTCGGCATCGGTGGCGAGCGCGTCTTGCAAGCGCTTCTTCTCGCGCATGACCTGCTGGGATCGTTCGGGATTCGACCAGAGATTCGGGTCGGCAGCCTGCTTGTCGATCTCGGTTAGCTGCTGGCGCAGTTTGGCCGCGTCAAAGGTACTCCTGGAGCGTGCGGACTTTGTCCTTCAGGGCCGAGTATTGCTGCTCGAGTTCTTCAACCATGGACTAGAGGTTCATTCCTTCTGGGAGTGTGAAGCGCGCGATCAACACGCCTAGAGAAATTATCGCACACAGGCAGGCGAACCAATCGCCGTGCTCGGCGTAGAACGTGGTTACGTTCGTGAGGGCGTAGGGCGCGGCCAGGACAGCGCGCGTTTTCCGCGGCAGGCTTGCGACAACGCGGCCGTAGGGGTCGATGGAGGCGGTGAACCCGGTGTTTGTGTCGCGCAGCAGCCATCGATTGTTCTCGACGGCGCGCATGCGGGCCTGGTTCAGGTGCTGCGCCCAGGCGCCGGAGTCTCCATACCACCCATCGTTCGAGATGTTGACGAGGACTTCGGCTCCCTGGGCGGTGAGCTGGCGGATTTCGTCGGGGAAGATGGATTCGTAGCAGATGAAGACGCCCAGTTTTTTGTCGCCCGCTTGCAGTGGGGCGCGGGAGGTCCCACGAGTGAAGTTACCGACTGCCTGGGTCAGGCCGCTGGCGAAAGCGAAAACAGAAGGGAAGGGCACGTATTCGCCGAAGGGCACGAGGTGGATCTTGCTGTAGCGGCCGTCCCAGGCGCCGGTGGGGCTGATGAGCGAAGCGGAGTTGAAGATGGTGTGGGGGTTGTCTACGCCGATCGAGCCGATCACGAGCCAAGCGCGCGATTGCTGGGCCAGTTGGCTGATCGCGGTCCGGAAGACCACATCGTTGGTCTGAAGGGGAGCGGGGGACTCGGGCCAGACGATCAGGTCTGGAGGCCGGGCTGATGCAAATGGGGGAGAGAGGCTGAGAGTCGAAAATTCCTGCAATATGCGCTTGAAGTAGTCGGTTGTCCAGGCATCGGTGTCGGCAACAGAGAGGTTCTGCTGGAGCAAAACCGCGGTGTGATCGGTGAGGATGGCTGGCAGGCTTACCCACTGGCCCGCCTGCAACAACACCGCCGCGACCAGCGATGCAGCGAGCAGGGTGCGGCGGTTGCCACGGGGCACAAGAAACGCCGCCGCAAAAGCGGCGTTCACCAGAGCGATCTCGAACGACAGGCCATAGACGCCGGTGACGGTGGCGATTCGTGTGAGCGGAATGTTTCCAACTTGTGTGATGCCCAGCAGGTTCCAGGGAAATCCGCTGATGCGGGTGCGCGCAAACTCGACGGCGACCCAAAGAAAAGGCGCGGAGACCAGCGCGAGGCGATGCCTGCCTTTTTTTCCGACAAGCAGGGAGAAAATCAGACCAAAAAGCCCGTGATAGAGGCCAAGGTACAGGGCGAATAGCAGAAGCACGAGCAGCGCGATCGGCGCACTCAGGCCGCCATACTGATGCATGGTGTCGTAGACCCAGTAACAGGTGCCGAGATACCAGAGCACTCCACAGGCGTATCCGAGAAGGAAGCCCGGGGGGGGTGGGGGGGTAAGCAATTTTTGCGATTCGTCGAGTTGCAAGGTGTCTGGCAGGCGAGCATGAACGATGGCGACGAGCAATGGGGCGAGGGAGACCCACGACAGGAAGTAGAGGCCTGGCAGCGGGAAGCTCAGGACCTGCAAGGCCGCAGACAACATCACCAGCAGCCAGGCTTGGTGGCGGATTTGGAGCACGTGGGAAGGATAGCAGGGGCCGGGGGCCGGGTAGCGGGCGGCGGGTAGCGGGTCGCTTCCGGCTAGTAGTCGCTGGCTGCGGGCATGCGTGTTTCTATGCCGGCAAGAATAGGTGCTTTCTAACGAAGGCGACAATTTCAGGCGTGACGTAGGGCGGCGGAGCGATCCGGAATGTCGGCTTGCCAGCTACGGGTTTCAGCGAGACATCATTCCAAGCGACGCCGCTCTTGTCTTGGTGGAGGATCACGGCGCTGGCGCGGTCGAGGAATTCGCGTGCCGAGTTCTTGAAGTCGGCGGTGGAGGGATCGAGGACGGTGAGATAGAGATCGGGGCGGAGAAATTTCAGGACGCTGTTCGACTCGAGGATGACGTTCGGTGCGTTCTTGATGCGATCGCGCAGCGTTGGCATGGCCTCCGCGAGCCTTCCCTCCTCAGTGCGGACCCAGTACACGCACTCGGCACCGGCCGCGAGGAAGCGGGAAGTGTCGGAATCACCAGTGCGGCTCTTTTCTTCTGAGATCGCCCAGGAGTGGTCGCTCGTGGCGCAGTCGCAGGCTTGCCCGTTCGCCGAGCAGATGCCGTGGCCATACTGCGTGATCTTGGCGGCGGTCCAGTGAAACTCGGGCAGGGCAGCGATCAGGCCGGCGACCACGCTGGTCTTGCCCACACTGCGTGAGTGTCCGCCGATGACTAGGATGGCCATGGGACAGTCGTTGGTCCTTGGTGGTTGGTCGTTGGTTGAAAGACCGTGGTGGGTCGTCGGGACCGCGTCTCCGGTTGGCGGTCGTCTGCTGCAACAAATGCGCCTGAGAATTGCATGGACTTAGCCGTCTTTCTTCCTCAAGCGAGCAAGAGCTGCCAGCTCCTGCAAATATTCCTTGATGGGCCTGGCCGGGGTACCCCAGAAGACGATTTCCTTCCCACGGATAACTTTCTTGCTCGGGATGCCGCTTTGCGCGCCAAGGATCACGCCCGATTCGATTCGGACGTGATCGGCGATGCCGACCTGGCCTCCGATGATCACACCGTCTTCGATGACGGAACTGCCCGAGACCCCGGTCTGCGCCGCGATGACAACGTCTTCGCCGATTTCAACGTTGTGGCCGACGTGCACAAGATTGTCGATTTTCGTGCCCCGGCGAATGCGGGTCACGTCGAGGGCGCCGCGATCGACGGTGGAGTTTGCGCCGATTTCGACATCGTCTTCGAGGATGAGTCGGCCGAGTTGGGGGAATTTTTCGTAGTGCCCGGTTTTCGCGTCGCGCACATAGCCGAAGCCGTCGCTGCCAAGCACGACCCCGGCGTGAATGACAACGCGATCTCCCAACTGGGTGCCGGGATAGATGGTCACGTTCGGGTAGAGCTGACAGTTCTTTCCGATCGTCACCTCAGGTCCCAGCACGCAACCGGCTCCAATGCGCGTGCCCTCGCCGATCGATACCTGCTCGCGGACCACGGCGCGTTCTTCGATCGAGACATTCTTTGCGATCGTGGCTTTGGCGTGGATCATGGCGCTGGCATGCCACGACGTCGCATTCTGCTCGGAGCTTTGCAACCACGTTCCGGCACGCGCGAATGCGAGGCGCGGGTGGGGGGTGATGAGCAGTGGTTTGCCGTGTAGGCCGTTGGCCGCAAACTCACCCGCAATCACTGCAGCTGCGTTTGAGGACAAAGCCTGGGCGAGATGCTTGCTGTCCTCGACGAACACCAGGTCACGAGGCCCGGCAGACTGCAGGCTGGCGATGCCGGTAATTTCAGCATGGCCGTCGCCCACCAACGACGCGCCCAGAAATTGCGCAACGTCTTGAAGTGCTCGTTTCACTGCTTCTTGTATAACAGGCTACGGGGGGCGAAGAAAAGTTGAGGGTGGTTGGCAACCGACTGCTTACAATCCAGGGATGCAGCGCAAGGTGTTCTGGTTGGTGTTCATCAGCCTGGAGCTTTTCGCGTTCGTGCTGCCCTTCGGGTGGCAGGTTTTCGCGGTGATCCCGATCACCCTCGTCTCGTGGTGGGTGGCGTATCGCAGCGAGTGGTTTTAATAGAGCGGCGGCAGTCCGGGTGGGCGGGTTTTCCAGCGGCGATGCACCCACAGCCACTGGTCCGGGTATCGGCGCACGAAGTCCTCGATCACCTTCGTGAATAACTGCGTGTTCGCCTGAATGTCCTGTTCGTTATTTCCTGTGCGGATCAACTGAACGGCGGGATCGAAGCGCAAGCGATACTTTCGCAGGACGGGATCCCACAGCGTGAAGCCGGGGACAACCGCAGCCTCGGTTCGCAGGGCGATGCGGGCAAGACCGCTGGCCGTGCAGGCGGGAATTCCGAAGAAATTGACGAAGATGCCTTCCGGCGGGGTCATGTTGGTGTCCATGAGAATGCCCACGGTAGAGCCTTGCTTCATGGCGCGGAGGAGGTCTCGGGCGGGATCATCCTTAAGAATCGGCTTGTTGCCGTGCAGGGTGCGATAGCGGCGGACCAGGGCATCGAGATGGGGGTTGTCGAGCGGCCGCATGACGAAGTAGAGGGGGTGGCCGTATAGCGAGTGCGAGAAGGCAGACAGTTCCCAGCCGCCAAGATGCCCAGTGAGGAAGAGCACGCCCTTGCCACGCTCGGAGGCGCGGTCGAAGTTCTCGAAGCCGTCGTAGATCACGGCGTCGCTGACGTTCCGGGCGGTATAGCGCGGGAACAGGCAGACTTCCGCGAACTGACGGCCGAGCGAGGTGAAGACCTTGCGCACGATTTTCCGCCGTTCGCGCCCGGACATGTCAGGAAATGCGAGCTGCAAGTTGCGCATACCTACACGACGCAGCTTTCCGTGGAGCAAGTAAATGAGCTGCGCGAGGCTGATGCCGATGGCACGAGCAAGGGGACGGGGAAGCGCTCCGATAGATTTGACGACACACCAGGCGAGGGCGTACTCGAGTCGGAAGCGCATCGAGGGCGAAGCGGTGACCGTATCATTGGGGATTTTTGACTGTCAACGCGTGGTTGAGCCTCTGGATCTCTACTCCGCGACGAGGCGATCCGACGAGCGGGGGGGCGCCTGTCGCTCCACCGGTGCGGAGGCTGGCTCTGGTGGAGCGCTGGCGGACATCTGCGAGGGCGAGGACGCCCCTTCGACAAGCTCAGGGCAGGCTCCTGCGACGGCGCTCAGGCCAGGCTGCCAGCGCTACCTCTGGTTCGGTTTCTCCTCTGGCTTGGGAGCCTCAGCCGGCTTGGCCGTGTCGGCTGGCTTGGCGGCTTTCGCGGGCTTGGGGCTCGGCGCAGGCTTGTCTTTATCGGCTGCTTTTTGTGCCCACTTCGCCAGCACGCTCAGGAAGGGGTAGGCACTCTGAGGCGCTTCGATTTTCCCGGTGAGCGCGGTACGGAACGGGACCATGCGTCCGTAGAACTCGCGAGTTGTGTTCTTGTCTTGCTTGATAACCGCACCCGCCAGGCTGATACCGGCGAATACGCCGCGCGTACGCGAGTAGGTCAGCACCTGTGCCCGCAGTTTCCAATCAGTATCGGCGGCCGCGTGGCGGCCTACTGGGCCCGCTGCGACCGAAGCATCAGCCCCGAGCTGAAACTTACTGGAGAGAAGCTTCGCCATGCCGTCTTGATTCATGATGAGCATCACCAGGTCGATGGCTTGTCCTCCGATCTGGAAGCCGAGGCTGCCCCCGGTGGTGAACAGGAATGCGGGAGCGCTCCAGCCTTTGGGGGTTCGGCAACTGGCTACGCCGCGGCCGTAATCGGCGGCCAGGACGAATCCGCCCTTGAGGAGCGAGGGCACAACGGCGACACATTCGGCTGAGGCTAGTACTTCTTCGGGGATGCCAGTGTCTGGAGCTGACTCGATCTCATCAAGCACCGTTCCAGAGGCCTGGATACGGTCTCCCGCCTTGCTGTTGTCTTTTTCGTCTTTCTTATCGTCGGCGGCAAAAGCCAAAGTGGACATTACTACTGCAAGAAGCAACGCAAGGGTCTTCTTCATCGCCATCTCTTGGTTTGAATTTTGAAGGTCTGGGAACCGGCAAAAAGATTCTAAAGCGAAGCCACGAAAGCTCGCAAATGAGAGGTGCAGATTTCAGGCAACCCGGGCGCGTGAGAGACAAAAAAATCGGGGCTGATAGTGGCGACCCTAATCTCCACTCCCAACCCCGTCTCCCAGGTTCTGTGGTAGGTGAATGGAGTATGCGGCAGCTCCATGCCACCCACAAGATTACTAGGGGGCAGTGTCCCCTGGTACCTATGTAACCTGCCTATTTCGCGGCCACCAGCGAATGCGTGATGGCGTGGACCGAGAGGGCGATGCGGTTCTGGACACCCACTTTGCGCATAAGCTTGGCCACATGGGCCTTCACGGTACGCTCTTCGATGCCGAGGGCCGCTCCGATTTCCTTGTTGGATCGCCCAGCCACGAGCATCTCCAGCACTTCTTTTTCACGGTCGGTGAAGGTCACGCGGCCGGCGGGGAAGATGCGTCCCGGCGAGGAACTGACGCGCTCAATAAACATGGACAGAACGCGACGGGGAGCCCAGACCGATCCTTGATTCACGATGCGAATCGCCTGGACAAACTCGGCTGGAGTAGCGGCTTCGTCCACGTACCCTTTGGCGCCCGAGGCGATGGCTTTGAGGATGGTTTCTTCGTCAATGCCGGCGCCAGTAACGATAATGCGCAAGTCAGGCCGGGTCGCTTTCAGGCTGGCCATGACGTCGAACAGGTTCTGGCCGGCACGGCTGCCCAGCAGCACCAGGTCGATCCCTTGCAGGGTGCTGATATCAGGTAGGGTGGCGGACACGAGTTCAAAGTCCGACTCGGAATCAAACAGGGCCCGGAAGCCCACGAACCGCAGCGGGTCGCTCTCGACTACGGCAATACGAATGAGAGGCTTTTTCGCCATTGCAGCTTTCATTGAAAGGTCCTTGTTAGAGTGCAACTGCACCCAGCATAGCGGCAGCAGCGTGCCCTGCAAAGAGTCCGTAACAAAAGGGAAATTACCGGAGTAACATAAGTACAAGCCCAGAAAGACGGTAGGAGAGGATGAAAATTCGGAAAACGGTCCTGTTCGTGTGGATATTGGGCGCGGCGGCGGTTACACCCTTGGCTCAAACCTCCGCGCCACCGCAGTCCGCCCCGGCCCCGGCTGGAGCGGCCACGCCGTATCAGCCAAAGTTTCCCGGAGACCCAGCCCGTTCGGACTCTGAGTCAGCAGCGCTGGGCTACATGCGCGTGGTGGTCCGGGCGCAGAAGCTCTATCAGAAGAAGCACAACCAGTACGCCACGTCACTGAAGGACTTGATCAACACTGGTTCATTCACGCGCCGCATGGCGGCCAGCACCGAGCGGGGTGACTATACCGTGGGGTTCAAGGGAAAAAAGGACAGCTATGTTCTGATCATGACACCCAAAAACCTGGACGCGGAACACCGGTCGTTCTATGCCGACGAGGATGGGGTGATTCACGGTGACGAGACCAAGGCAGCAGATCCCAGTTCGCCGAAGGTGAAATAGGTGGCTTGCGGCAGGTAGGCGGCGGCTGGGCAGCCGACAGTTCCTGGCTGTCGAGCTACGCTCGGCTCGACCCTGCGACTCTGCTCAGGGCAGGCTCACGAGGGCGCCTGTCCCTACGTGGTCCTAGATTGCTTAAGAAGGCTTGTCGGATTTGATGTCGGTCGCCTTGCCATCGTGGTAGGTGATCGTGAGCGGATTGCCTCCGTTGGGATAGTGAACCGTCTTCCAGGCGGGATCGGCCTGACGGTCGGGGCGGCCCATTCCGATCGCGAAATCGGCCTGCAGTTCGTTCATGCCGGGCTTGACCTGGTGCCGCCCCACGGACTGCCAGATGTCCGCCGACCAATGCTTGTAGAGCTCGCGTGGATCCTGCACATAGAGCATCTCGTCGGAATAGATCTTGAAGTCGCCGTCCTTTAGGTAGCCGACCTGAAAGGCGAAGGTTTTGCCGTCCTGGTCAAACAAGGCCATCAATTGTCTCTGGCCGCCGGAGTTGGGGGCAGTGTCGAGCACAACGTCTTTGATGGTGAGCTTTTGGATGGGCAGCAGCAAGCCGGCTTCCTGCTCAAAATCAGTACGGTGAGTGGCGGGATTGTACGGGTAGTACGGGTAGCGGTATCCCTCTTTGACCCACACAGGCTGCTTTGTCAACTCGCGCGCCGACTTCAGGTCGAAGGGATATAGCTTTTTCGGAGTGACATAGTAATCGGGATTGAGTGGCGGGCCGGACGTCTCCTGCTTTGCCTGTTTCACATTCGAGGTGTGGCGTTCATACAGGATGTAACCGGTTCGAATCGCTGCGACCGCGATCGCGAGCGCCAGCGCAATCTGAATTCGATTCTTTAGCTCAGGGCTCATGGTCGTCTTAAGGTATCAAAGGCAGAAAACGAGCGCCGCATGTGCTAAGAGAATCATTGCAGTAGTAGGGTTGTGTTTAGGTGGAGAATCCGATCTGCTTCAGCGTTTCTTCCAGGCTTCGTGCTGCTCCTGCAACGTCTTTGCGCGGCCGGTGATTTGGGAGATTTTTAGGAGTTCGTTCTGGGCTTTCGTGAGCAATTCCTGCAGGGCGGGGTCGTCGGAGGTCCGAGCCCGCAACTGCAATAACAGCTCGCCGAGCTCCTCCATGGGAGCATCCATTTCGCGAGCCATTGTGGTTGCCAGCTCTCCGGGGGTGCCAAGGCGCTCGGCGCGGCGCAAAGCCTCAGCAAGTTCGGCGTTGAGCCTGCGAATTTGCTCCTCGTAACGCTTGCGGTCGGTCACGTCGCGGACGGTACTGGTGACGAACATCCCTGCCTTGGTCTGTAGCGGGCTCAAGCTGATCTCGACGGGGAATTCCGAGCCGTCTTTCCGCGTGCCGAACAGGTCCAGATCGCGGCCCATGGGGCGGACATGCGGTTCCGCGGAAAAGGACGCGCGATGCTGCAGGTGGATGCGATGAAACCGCGCCGGAACGAGTAGTTCCACCGGCTGTCCAATCAGCTCTTCGCGACGGTACCCGAACAAGACTTCAGTTTGCGAGTTGACGCTGACGATCTTTCCGCTGGAATCGACAATGATCACGCCGTCGGGTGCGGACTCGAGCAGATCGCCAGCGTCGGGACCAAGCGCGCCGGAGCGACGTCCGAGCAGCTTGCCTGCGAGCCGGTGGAGAAGACCCACGTCCTCACCTCCTGGCAACGATCTGCCCCTGAAGACGGCGACCATGATACACGCGGTGGCGGCTGAAGGCGGTGCTTTGCTTGCTGTGTGCGCGTTGTTTAGCTGCTTGCTCGCTGGCAGAAGAGAGGAAGGCTCGCCTCCGATTGATCAAGGCGTGACTTTGGCCCGGGAGTGCGCGAAATGGAGCGAGTTGAATGCTGTAGAATAGACGTGGCTGTAGGGTTTTCGCGGCCGAAACAGGCCATCAGGAGCGGGGGATGCCGGTCACGCAAGAGGACGTTCTGAGCGCTTTGAAGCAGTGTTATGACCCGGAGATTCCGGTCAACATTGTGGACCTGGGCCTCATCTACGAAGTGCGCTTTGAGCCAGCCCCCGACGACAAACAGGACGTCATTGTCGACATGACGCTGACCGCGCAAGGCTGCCCGGCTCACGTACAGATCAGCGACCAGGTTCGATCGAGGTTGGAGCAGCTTCCGGGCATTCGCACGGCGCGCGTGAATGTAGTGTGGAGCCCGGCATGGACGCCGGAACGGCTCAGCGCTGATGCAAGGCGGCAGTTAGGGATTGAGTAGGCCGCGCCTTCAGCCAGCGCTGTGCAACAACTTTCAGCTTTTCTAGGACGAAATTTCTTCCCAAAGTTCACGACTGCTGCGGCCGGCGTACTGCGCGATTTTCTGACCGGCGCGGGACGCCAAGTCGGCCAGACGCATTCCGCGCTCAAAGTATTCGGGCAGCATGTTCTGTATGCGCTCGAACTTCTCAGGGTATTCCGAAGCAAGCACGGCCAGCCCCACTCCGGCGCTGAGAACGCCGGCAGGCCACCGTTTCTTGAGAAGCAATACCGTCGACGCTCCGAGCGAACCTGTGACTAGCGCTTTCTTCCAGCCATCCATGCGCTTCCCCCTGCCGACGATTCTAAATCAGAAGTGAAGCTGTTTTATACTGCGCGGGGCGCGGACCGGGCGAATGGGGCCGCACGTTCTCATGGAGAAATGGATGAACCTCCACTGCATGTCTTTCAGAAGTCTTAGACACCTGATTCGTTCGCTCGCTCCCTTGGGTCTGCTGGGTTGCGCTTTGAATTCGCCATGGACTGCCGGGGCGCAGGCCAAACCACGAGCCCGCGACCTGGGTGTTCCCTTCGACGGCACGCCCGGGATCTATAACGCGATCACCGACGTGAAGGGGGTGGAGGTCGGGCACGCGACGCTGATCTCGGGCTCGGGCAAGCTGGTGGTTGGCCAGGGTCCGGTGCGCACCGGCGTGACGGCGATCCTGCCGCGGGGGAAGAGCTCTACCGATCCTGTGTTTGGAGCCTGGTTCACGCTGAATGGAAACGGCGAAATGACAGGCACGACTTGGCTGGAAGATTCGGGATTTCTGGATGGTCCGGTCATGATCACCAACACTCATAGTGTCGGAGTGGTGCGGGACGCGGTCATCGCGTGGCGTGTGAAGAAAGCGCCACCCGACCAGAACGGGTATGAGTGGTCGCTTCCGGTGGTGGCTGAAACCTATGACGGCGATTTGAACGACATCAACGGCTTTCACGTGAGGCCCGAGCATGCTTGGCGCGCGCTCGATTCTGCCCACGGCGGTGCCGTGGAGGAAGGCAACGTCGGCGGTGGGACAGGAATGATTTGTAATGAATTCAAGGGAGGCATCGGCACCGCGTCACGTGTGCTGGAGCAGAAGTATGGCGGCTACACCCTGGGGGTATTGGTGCAGTGCAACTATGGATGGCGCAGCCAGCTCCGGATTGCCGGGGTTCCCGTAGGGCGCGAAATACCGGACCACAAAATCCGCGACAACGATGTTGGTTCCATCATCATTGTCGTGGCCACCGACGCTCCTTTGATCCCGACACAACTGAAGCGTCTGGTGCGCCGCGCGTCGCTGGGACTGGGACGGGATGGAAGCTTCTCGGGAGATGGTTCGGGCGACATCTTCGTTGCGTTCTCCACTGCCAATTCTGGGGCGGCGGGCAAACAGCGAGTGCAGCAAATTATGATGCTTCCGAATGAGCGCCTCAATCCTCTGTTTCTGGCAACCGTTCAAGCAACGGAAGAGGCGGTGGTAAATGCCATGGTTGCCGCGGAGACCATGAAAGGCATCAACGACTTCGAGGTCATGGCGCTTCCCCACGATCGCTTGCGCGAGGTTCTGAGGAAGTACAACCGGCTCGTGCCCTAGTCGACAGGCCCCTTTCGCGAACAGGAAGTGACCTTGCACGTTTAAGCGACGGCGCGGCCACCGCGAATGATCTCGAAGGCAACGGCCGGAGCCCAGCACTTCTTGCTGCCCAGGGGCATGAGCTGTTCGACGAGGTAGAGTCGGCGGCCAACATCAGAGCCAGTTCTTGCCAGCAGGGTGGGGCCATACGACTTTGAGGCTTGCCATGCTGCGACTCCGGCGACCGGGGTCTTACGAACTTGGACCCACCGGTCGGTTTTTCATGAAATCCGGTCTGTCGGTGCGGTCACAGGATTTTTGTGATGTAAATCACTGGGGGCACGAGACGCCCCCCGTGACGGATGCCCGTGCCCTGGACGATCTCAGCTGGTGACGGCCTTATCGGTGATTTCGAGTCCTTTGTCGATAATGGCGAAGGCCTCCCGCAACTGCTGCTCGTTGATACAGAGCGGCGGATTGGTGTAGAAGGTGTTCCAGCGCACCAGAGTGTAGAGTCCATGGTCGCGAAAGAAGCGCCCGAGCGCGGCCATCTCTTCGGAAGTTCCGTTGAATGGGGCCATCGGCTGGCGCGTGGTGCGGTTGCGGATCAGCTCGAAAATTCCGAACAGGCCGATGGAACGCACAGCGCCGACTGAAGGGTGTTCGGCCTGCATCTGCGCGCCAAGATCTTTCATGATGGCGCCCATCTTCCGCGCGTTCTCGATGAGTCGGTCTTCCTCGTAGACGCGGATGGTGGCTAGGGCGGCCGCACATCCCATGGGATGGCTGTTGTAGGTCAGTCCCCCGAAGAAAACCTTGTCCTGAAAGTGCTGTGCGATGTGATGGCGCATGCCGACCGCACCCAGCGGAATGTAGCTAGAGGTGAGGCCCTTGGCCATGCAGATCAGGTCGGGCACGACGTTCCAGTGATTGATGGCGAACCATTCGCCAGTGCGGCCGAAGCCGGCCATGACTTCATCGGCGATCATCAGGATGCCGTACTTGTCGCAGAGCTTGCGCACGCCCTGCATGTAGCCGTCGGGCGGCGCGAGGATTCCGTTCGTGCCGACTACGCTCTCCAGGATGAAGGCGGCGATGGTCTGCGCTCCCTCGAGCTGGATGATTTCTTCAATCATGGTCAGAGAGGTTTCGGCCGATTCCCAACCGCGTTCGATGCCGTGATAAGGGTCGAGCACGCGTACCACGCCGGGGATGCCGGGTTCCGCGGCCCAGCGGCGAGGATCACCGGTTAGCGTGATCGCGCCTGCGGTCGCGCCGTGATACGAGCGGTAACGAGCCATGATCTTGTGACGCCCGGTGAAGAAGCGCGCGATCTTGATGGCGTTTTCGTTGGCTTCGGCACCGCCGTTGGTGAAAAAGAACGTGTCGATGTCACCGGGAGTAATTTCGGCAAGCTTGGCGCCGAGGCGGGCGCGGGGTTCCGTCGCCATGAAAGGATTGGCGTAAGCGAGGGTCGCAACCTGCTCGTTGATCGCCTGAATGACGCGCTCGTCGCCGTGGCCGATGTTGACGCTCATTAACTGGCTGTTGAAGTCGATGAAGCGCTTCCCTTCCGGCGTCCAGAAGTAGATGCCCTTGGCGCGGGCGACGGGGATGGGGTCGACCTTCGCTTGCGCGGACCACTCGAATAGCGTGTGCTTCCGGGTAAGGTCGACGATTTCTTGGCCAGTCATCACAGGATTCGCAACGGTCGTAGTCATGGATTCCTCTCGATCAAACCCTTCCCCCGCGGAGGCATGGAGCCACGCGCCACCCGAGGCTAGTGATCCAGTAGAACGTTCCGCTTGCCGGTCACGATCTCGAGCGCAACCTCGAAAAGAATAATGCTTTTGAGCATGGGCTCGGGATAAGACTTTTCATAGCTGGACTTGCGGTCATTCAGGCGCTCGAGCAAGCGGTCGAAGAACCATACCTTCTTCTCTTTCAAGCCTGGCTCCTGCAGAACGCGAACCTTGCCGAAGGCGATTACGCTTTTGTAAATCAAGGATGAGTCGAAAGCGGTCGGCTGGGTGGGGTGCCACACGCTACTGTCATTCAGTTGGAGGCAGATGCGTGGATTCTCCCGCACATTTGCCAGAAAATGTCCTTGGTGCGGGCCGGTGTGCACGTAAAGCAGGTCGCCGCCCTCGTACACGTACATGAGTGGCACAACGTAAGGCCAGCCAGAGGGGTCGCTGGTCCCAACGTGAGCCATGCATTGCTGGCGAAGGTAAGCACGGCAGTCTTGGTCGGACATCTGGCGATCACTTCGCACCATTCGCCCGCGATGGTCGACTGCCTGCAATGCGTTTTCTGGCAAACCCCACCCCCCTCCTAAAACTTTCGGCTGTGCTCCTTGGCCCAGCGCTCTACCACGATCTTCTTCTCGGTGAAGAACTCGACGGCATCGCGGCCCTGGCCGTGCATAATGCCGAAGAAGCTGTCTTTCCAACCGCTGAAGGGGAAGTACGCCATCGGAGCGGCGACGCCGATGTTGATGCCGACGTTCCCGGCGGGCGCTTCGTAGCGGAAGCGGCGGGCGGCAGCGCCACTGGAAGTAAACAGCGAGGCCTGGTTGCCGTACGGATTGCGGTCGAGAAACGCCAACGCCTCGTCCATGTCGTTGGCATGCACCAGGCTCAGGACGGGGCCGAAAATCTCGGTGTGCGAAAGCTCGCTGTTAGCGGGTACACCGTCGAGGATGGTGGGCTTCACGAAGTTTCCTTTTTCGTGTCGTGGAATTTTCGGGTTGCGTCCGTCGACCAGCACCTTCGCCCCTTGCTTCTCGCCCTGTCCAATCAGCGATTCAATCCGTTCCTTACTCTGGCGCGTGATCACCGGTCCCATTTGTACGCCATCGTCGAGGCCATTGCCGACGCGCAGCTTGGAGGCGGAGTCGGCAATGGCGTCGCGGAACGTCTTCTGCGCGTCGCCGATTGTGACCGCGACCGAAACGGCGAGGCAGCGTTGCCCGGCGCATCCGAAGGCGCTGTCGGAGATGATTTGCGTGGCCATGCTCATATCGGCGTCGGGCAGTACGATGACGGGATTCTTCGCCCCTCCCTGGCACTGGGCGCGCTTGCCCTTCTCGCCGGAGCGCGCATAGATGTAACGAGCCACGGGAGTTGACCCGACGAAGCTGATGGCGCGCACGCGGGGATCATCAATGAGGGTATCAACGGCGACCTTGCCACCGTTGACCAGGTTCACCACGCCCTTCGGCAGCCCGGTTTTTTCCAGCAATTCGTAGATGTAACGCAAGGTGAGAGGCACACGCTCGGAGGGCTTGATGATGAATGTATTCCCAGTCGCGATGGCGTAGGGCAAGAACCAAAACGCGATCATGCCGGGGAAGTTGAACGGGACGATGGCGGCGGTCACGCCGAGGGGCTGGCGGATCATCATCTCGTCGATGCCCCGCGCGACATCTTCCAGGTTGTAGCCCTGCATCATCGTGGGGATGCCGCAGGCAACTTCGACGTTTTCGATGGCGCGACGCATCTCGGCCTTGGCCTCGGTGAAGGTCTTGCCGTTTTCCTGCGTGATGAGGCGGCTGATGTCGTCGATGTGCTCTTCGAGCAAAACCTTAAGCTTGAAGAGCGGCTGGATCCGGTCTTCCGGCGGAGTGCGGCGCCAGGTCGGAAAGGCGGCCGCGGCAGAGTCGATCGCCCGGGTGACCTCTGCGGCGTCGGAAAGCGGGACCTTGCCCAGGCTTTCGCCGGTCGCGGGATTGATGATTTCGGACCACTCGCGGGCGTGGGACTCGACCCACTGGCCGTCGATGTAATGGGGAACCTTGGCTTCGGTGATGATCGCGGTACTCATGGTGCTTGCCTCAACAATCGTGAATTATGTGGGACCCCGGCGGACGCTGATTCTGTTCCGCGATTGGCGCACAGGCCGTTGTTTAAGCTTACACCGGTTGCGCGGCGGCTTCGTGCTTTCTTTCGTAAACCGTCTTGAGCGCTCCTTCGAGCACACCGAGCGCCTCATCCATCTGCGCGTCGCTGATGATCAGCGGCATGAGCAGGCGGATCACGTTGCCATAAGACCCTGCGGAAATCGTAATAACTCCGTGCTCGTAGCAGTACTCCGTGATCTGCTTCGTTTCTTCCGCGGCGGGTTCGCGCTTGTCCTGCGATTGCACAAGCTCGAGAGCCTGCATGGCCCCCAAGCCGCGCACCTCGCCGATCATCGGCCAGCGCTTCTGCCATTCTCGCGCACGCTTCTGAAAATGTTCGCCTAGTTCGTTGGCGCGGGCGTTGAGGTCCTGCTGCTCGAACATGTCGAGTACGGCAAGTGCAGCTTCGCATGCAGCGGGATTGCCGGCAAACGTGCCACCTAAGCCGCCGGGACCGGGAGCATCCATAATTTCGGCGCGACCCGTGATGGAAGCCAGCGGCAAGCCTCCGCCGATGGACTTGGCCGTGACCAGGATATCGGGGGCAATGCCGTACCTCTCGCTGGCGAAGAGGGCGCCGGTGCGGCCCATCCCGCTTTGTACTTCATCGGCGATGAAGAGCACTCCGTTCTTGTGGCAGATGTCGATCAGCGTGCGGAAGAAATCCTGAGGAGGAGCGACGAAACCGCCTTCGCCCAGTACAGGCTCGGCAATGACAGCCGCGACGCCCTCGTGAGCGACTACCCGCTTGAACGTGTCTTCCAGGTGGCGCGCGCAATAGAGATCGCACGACGGGTACTTCAGCGAATACGAGCAGCGGTAGCAGTATGCATACGGGATGCGATAGACCTCGCCCGGAAAGGGATGGAATCCCGCTTTGTACGGATGTGTCTTGCTGGTGAGCGAGAGAGCCATCATAGTGCGGCCGTGGAACGCGTCTTCAAAAGAGATGATGCCGGGCTTACCGGTGGCTGCGCGCGCAATCTTTACGGCGTTCTCGACAGCTTCCGCGCCCGTATTCACGAAGAGGGTCTTCTTGGGAAACTTGCCGGGCGTAAGCTGATTCAGGCGTTCAGCCAGCCGAACGTAGTTTTCGTAAGGCGTAACCTGCACACAAACGTGCAGGAATTTTTCCAGCTGCCGTTCGATCGCGGCGACCACACCGGGAGGGCGATGTCCCATGTTCAAGCAGCCGATGCCGCCAGCAAGGTCGATGTAGCGATTGCCGTCGACATCTTCGATCACCGCACCTTCCGCTTTCGCAGCATAGATCGGGGTCGCATGGGAAAGACCGCGCGGCACAGCGGCGGAGCGCCGCTCGGAGAGCGCTTTCGACTTGGGCCCGGGAATGGAGGTCTTCAGCTGTATCGTCGCCATTTCAGTACCATCCGATGGGAGACTCGTTCAGGTTGATGTGGACCTGTTTGGTTTCGAGGTATTCCTCGATGCCCCAGGGACCGAGTTCGCGCCCGAAGCCAGATTGCTTATACCCGCCCCACGGGGCTTCGACGTAGGTGGGCTGCATGTGGTTGACCCACACGATCCCGGCGCGCAGCGACTTCACGGCCCGGAAGGCCTTGAAAATGTCGCGGGTCCAGACGGCCGCGGCCAAGCCGTAGGGCGAATCATTGGCGATCTTCACTGCGTCTTTTTCGTCGTCGAATGGAATCACCGACGCAACTGGACCGAAAATCTCTTCGCGGGCGATGCGGGCGCTATTGTCGACGTCGTAGAAGATGGTCGGCTGCACGTAGTAGCCCTTCGCGAACTGTTCAGCCCGTCCGCCGCCAAAGGCGACCTTCGCTTCCTTCTTACCGACCTCGAGGTAAGAGCGAACGCGGTCGTACTGGTCTTTGCTGACGAGCGGACCCATCTTGGTTTCGCGATCGAGCGGCGCGCCGAGCTTGATCTTCTTTGCCTTCTCGGCCATGGCATCGACGAACTTTTTGTAGATCGGCTTCTGCACGAGAATACGGCTTCCTGCGGAACAGACTTCACCCTGATTGATGAAGACTCCGAACAGCGCGCCGTCGATGGCGGCCTCGAAATCGGCGTCGGCGAAGAAGATGTTGGGCGACTTGCCGCCGAGTTCGAGCGTAACGCGCTTCACCGTATCGGCGGCTTGCTTCACAATGATCTTGCCGACCGCGGCGCTGCCGGTGAAGGCGATCTTGTTGACATCTGCGTGTTGCACG
>Ga0306926_10002024_pt1 | contig 20453 bp, 15 predicted proteins | sample flu12Cox44000178_FD_203759 | JGI IMG/M metagenome (GOLD analysis project Ga0306926, IMG submission 203759) | Lab enrichment of tropical soil microbial communities from Luquillo Experimental Forest, Puerto Rico - flux8day.12C.oxic.44.000.178 (v2)... | ecosystem: Environmental > Terrestrial >...
TGGATCGTGCGTTCCTGACACGATGAGAGCCGGCACCTTGATTTCTCCCAGTGTTTGACGGTGATCAAAGTTCCGAACGGCCGCGCAATTCGCGATATAGCCTTCCGGGTTCGTATTTTCCAGCATTTGGAGCGCGGCCGCGGTTTCCACCGGATGCGAGCGGCGATATTCCGGGGTGAACCAGCGTTCGATCACCGTGGACGCGACGGACTTCATGCCGCCTTTCTGAACTGCCTCGATGCGGGAATTCCAGGTTTCCAGCGTGCCGATTTTTGCAGCGGTGTTGCAGAGAACTATCTTGTGAAATCTTTGAGGCGTTTTTGAACCCAAGAACATTCCCGTCATGCCACCCATGGAGAGGCCGCAGAAATAAACACGTTGCAAACCGAGGGCATCCAATGTGCGGACGAGGTCCCAACCCAACTGTTCGATTGTGTATGGACCGGGCGTTATGCTCGATTCGCCGTGGCCGCGGGTATCGTAACGCAGCACGCGAAAGTGTTGTGCGAAAGAATCCACCTGGTCATCCCACATGCGGTAGGTGGTGCCAAGGGAGTTTGAAAATACGAGGATGGGGGCTTGCGCCGGCCCGGACCATTCATAGTGAATCTGACCATCTGGCAATTGTGCGAAGGCCATGGTTGATTTTTCTCCCGGTCAAACCGCAGCCTGGGAAAAGCTCGCTTCCTCGAGGGTGCGGCGGACAAACTCCTCAGCGCTGCCCAGATAGTTGCGCATTTCGAAGAGACTTTCGATGTCAGCAGGCGCGAGATACCCCCGTAAACCAGCTTCTTCCAGCAGGACTTCTTTCAAGTGCCGCCGGTCACGGATGGCTTTCTTGCACGCGGCTTCCACAAGCAAGCGGGCCGGCATTTTCCCCATGCGATCGGCCAGCGCCACGACGACGGCTTCAGCAAAAATCAACCCTCGGGTCATTTCCAAATTTTGTTGCATGCGATCCGTGTCCACTTCGAGGCCCGGCAGCATTTCGGTCAAGTGATGAAGCGCACCGCCGGAAAGCTGCACAATTTCGGGCAGCGTTTCCCACTCGGCGTGCCAACCGCCGAGCCCGCGTTCTTCTTCTTGCACCATGGAGGCAAGAACCGTGCTCACGAGTCCGGGAATGCGCACGGCCGCAGCGAGAACAACCGCGCACGTCACCGGATTGCGTTTGTGCGGCATAGAAGAGGAACCGCCGCGGCCCTCCATAGCAGGTTCGAACAACTCGGCAACCTCGGTTTGTGCGTGCAGCGAAATGTCGCGCGCGATTTTACCGAGGGCGCCCACGCACAGCCCCAGTGTGGTTGCAACTTCCACCATGCGATCGCGGTGGCTATGCCAGGGAGTCGTGGGCAATTCCAGGTGCAAGCCCTCCGCCAGCGCCTTCGCGACTTCTGGGCCCCGGCTGCTAAGCGCGGCCAGTGTGCCGACGGCGCCACCGAATTGCAGCGTCAGGGTTCGCGGTTTGATCTCGGCAAGGCGTTTTCTGTGGCGCAGAATTGCGTCCAACCACCCGGCAACGATAAAGCCGAAGGTTGTCGGTAAGGCTTGCTGCATCCATGTGCGGGCGACAGCAGGCGTATTGCGATGCTTGTCCGCGAGAGCAGCAAGAGTTTTGGTCAGACGCGCAAGATCCTGCTCGATGAGCTCCAGGGAACGACGCAGTTGCAACACAAAGCCCGTGTCAATAACGTCCTGGCTCGTCGCACCCCAGTGAACGAAGCGCGCTGGGTCCTTGCTTTCCTGCGCGACTGCCTGAGTCAATTTCTTGACGAGGGGGATGGCGAGATTTCCGGCCAGGGCAGCTTCCTTGCTCAAACTTTCCAAGTCGAGGTGTTCCACCCTGCACTTGGCGGTAATCGCGCGCGCCTGTGATTCGGTGATCAGGCCCACTTTCGCCTGGGCTCGGGAAAGGGCGGCCTCAAAATGGAGCATGCTCTGCACGCGCTCGGAATCCGAGAAGATGTGATCGATTGCGTCGTATCGGAATAAACCGTCAAGAAGGTTCATCGCAGGCATTTTCTCCGCATTTTAGCAGTCGAAAAAGACAGTTTCTCGGTCGCCTTGCAGTCGCACATCCCATAGGAGTGATGTTCTGTCCTGCTCATCCTGCTGGGCAATCAAAGTACCACGCCTCCCTGAGGGAACGAGCCCCAAAACGCCGTCCGTGGCATTTGCGGGCTCGCCGGGAAAATAGATACGGGTTACCAAGCGCTGCAATAATCCGCGCATGAACACGGAAACTGCCAGATGCGGCGCTTGCGGTTTTCCCTGCAGGTCCAGAGCGCTTCCCGGTTTCAGTGTAGTGAAAGTGAACTCACCGAGATCGTTGGTTTGCACGCGCCCAAAGCCGAAAAATTCTGACGCTGGCCGCCTGTTTCCCGCATCTTCCGCGCGCGGATAGTAACCATTCGCATCCGCTTGCCAAATCTCCAGGAGTGCATCGGGAACAGGCTGATTTTCTGCATCCAGTACGCGGCCGCGAATTGTGAAGCGCTCGCCGCTCTTCGAGCCATTCGTGAGGTCGCTGCGATTCATCCAGGCGAGACCGATGCTGAAGAAGGGGCCGACGGTTTGCGATGGAGTCGTTCCGGCGGCCATATTATTTCTCCATCGGCGTTGCGGACCGGCCGCGCAAGACGATATCAAATCGAAAGCCGAGAGCAGTTTCCGGCGTTGTGGTGTCCCAATCGAACGAGGAGACCAAGCGCTTGCGGGCGGCTTCCTCCGGAACACTGTTATAGATCGGATCGAATTCCAAGAGAGGGTCGCCGGGAAAATACATTTGTGTGACGAGTCGCGTGGCGAACGCCGGGCCGAATACGGAAAAGTGAATGTGTTGCGGACGCCACGCATTGTGATGGTTTCGCCAGGGATAGGCGCCCGGCCGGATGGTGACAAAACGGTAGCGGCCTTCTTCATCGGTGAGTGTTTGGCCCACGCCCGAAAAATTGGGATCGAGCGGCGCATCATGCTGATCTATCTTGTGCAAATAGCGCCCGGCAGCGTTTGCCTGCCAGATTTCAACGAGCGAATTGCGAACCGGCCGGTCATCCTCATCGAGCAAACGCCCACTGACTATGATTCGCTCGCCGAGAGGCTCGCCCTTGTGCTGGAGTGTAAGATCAAATGCCCGGGGCGGCACAAATTCGGCAGGAAAAGTTGGGCCGGTTATTTCGGAAAGAGTGCAGGGGAGCGGAATCAGCGGCATTTGAGGCGCTCTCTTGATCGAAGACACATAAGAAGGATGCAGGAGATTCGGTTGTGTGCCTGCGGCGGGCCTGCGATAGCCAACGATCAAGGAGGAACTCCGGTACTTTAGAGACGTTCCAAAACAATGGCCATTCCCTGGCCCACGCCGATGCACATGGTGCAGAGTGCATACCGCCCTTTGGTTCTCTGCAATTGATAGAGAGCAGTGGTCACCAGCCGAGCGCCGCTTGCTCCGAGGGGATGGCCGATAGCGATAGCGCCACCGTTGGGATTCACGTGCGGCGCGTCGTCAGGCACGCCAAGTTCACGCAGCACAGCCAGTGCCTGGGAGGCGAATGCTTCATTCAATTCGATCACATCCATTTGCGGAAGAGAAAGATTGGTCTTCGCCAGGACCTTGCGCGTGGCTGGCACGGGACCTAGGCCCATGATGCGTGGGGCCACGCCGGCGGTGGCAGCCGCAATGACGCGAGCCTTCGGGGTTAAGCCTTGGCGTTTTACGGCTTCTTCCGAAGCAAGCAGCAAAGCACACGCGCCATCGTTCACGCCGGAAGCGTTGCCCGCAGTAACCGAGCCGTCCGGCCGCACTACTCCTTTAAGTTTGGCGAGCGCCTCCAAGGTGGTGTCTGGGCGAGGGTGTTCGTCCACCGACATTTTGGCCGGATCGCCTTTTTTTTGCGGGATGGGCACGACTACGATTTCTTCCGCCAAACGACCCGCTTTCATAGCGGCCGAGGTGCGTTGCTGGCTGCGGAGGGCGAACGCATCCTGATCCGCGCGCCCCACGCGAAATTCATCTGCAACGATTTCCCCTGTTTCGGGCATGGAGTCCGCGCCGTACTTTGCTTTCATGGCCGGATTGATGAAGCGCCAACCGATGGTTGTGTCCTCTAACTTTATTGAGCGAGAAAACGGCGCGTCAGCCTTTCCCATGACAAAAGGGGCTCGAGACATACTTTCCACGCCGCCGGCAATGACGAGATCCAGTTCACCGCTCTTGATGCCACGCGAGGCGACAGCGATGGCGTCCATGCTGGAGCCGCAGAGCCGGTTTACGGTCGAGCCGGAGATCTCTTTCGGCAGCCCTGCCAGGAGGAGCGCCATGCGGCCGACGTTGCGATTGTCTTCGCCGGCTTGATTCGCGCAGCCATAAACGACGTCGTCCAGCGCATTCCAATCCACTTTGGCGTTGCGTTCTACGAGTGCTTTGATGGGAATGGCCGCCAGGTCGTCGATTCGCACGCCGGCCAGCGCGCCGCCGTATCGGCCGATGGGCGTACGAATGGCGTCACAAATAAAAGCAGAACTCATGGTTTTCGTTCTTTCCTTACTCCCAGTCTACCGTAAACGCACACCCAAAAACCAAAGGGCATGCGCATTTCGGCGGTCTGCGTTAGACTCGGCCTGTGCCGGTTTGGCCGGTTCATCCAAAACTACATGCTCACAAATCGCAGAGAGATCCAAATCGAGTGGGGCGATTGCGATCCGTTTGGCATCGTCTTTTTTCCGCGATACCTGGAATACTTTGATGCTTGCACCAACGCTTTGTTTCATCGGGCGTTAGGCATCCCGAAGGCGGAAATGTTGCGCCGATTTCAGATCGCGGGCATTCCGCTGGTGCAAGCGAGCGCTAACTTTTTTATTCCGTCTTCTTTCGGTGACCTCGTGGCTGTGGAGTCGCGCGTCACGCAATGGGGAACGAGTAGCTTCTCGGTGGAGCACAAACTTTTCCGCGGGGAGGCGCTCGCGGTGGAAGGCTTTGAAAAGCGGGTGTGGACGATTCGTCCGGGCGGCGATCTAACCAAAGCACAGAGCCATCCTATTCCAAAGGAAGTCATCGAAAAGTTTTCCTAGCGCGGCGACAAACGCACTCACGCCATGGCTACGATCCGCACGCAAGTCGGCATCATCGGCGCAGGCCCCGCGGGCCTGACCCTCGCGCATCTGCTCCATTTGCAGGGGATCGAGTCCATAGTGTTGGAAAGCCATAGCCGAGAGCATGTCGAAAGCCGCGTGCGAGCCGGAGTGCTCGAACAAGGCACGGTGGAAATTCTGCGGGAATCGGGAGTTGGCGCGCGGCTGGACCGCGAGGGTCTACAGCACCACGGCATTGAACTGCGCTTTGGCGGCGCCGGCCATCGCATCGATTTTCAGGAGCTCGTCGGAAAATCGATCACGATCTACGCGCAGCAGGAAGTGATCAAGGACCTCGTTGCCGCGCGGCTCGGCTACAACGCTCCCATTTTATTTGAGGCGGAGGCCATGAAGATTCACTGCTTCGATGCCCAGCCTACCATTCAATATGTTCGCAATTGCGCAGAGCACTTGATTGCCTGTGATTTTATCGCCGGGTGCGATGGCTTTCACGGAATCTGCCGCCCCGCGGTTCCTGCCAGTCAGTTGCGCGTTCACGAACGGCACTATCCTTTTGCCTGGCTGGGAATTCTCGCTCATGTCCCGCCCGCTTCCGAGGAGCTCATCTATGCGTATCACGAACGAGGGTTCGCGCTGATGAGCATGCGGACGCCGGAAATCTCACGCCTTTATCTGCAATGTGGTCCGGACGAAGAAATCGAAAACTGGCCGGACGAGCGGATCTGGGAGGAGTTGCGCACGCGTATGGCGACGCGCGACGGGTTTGTGCTGAAGGATGGGCCGATTTTTAAAAAGGGCATTACGCCGATGCGGAGCTTCGTGGCGGAACCCATGCAATTCGGTAAGCTATTTCTCCTCGGCGATGCGGCACACATCGTGCCACCGACCGGGGCAAAAGGGCTGAACCTCGCGGTGGCGGACGTGCGCGTGTTGACACGTGCGCTTGTGGATTTGTACAAGCGTGGAAAACGCGAGGGGATTGGCCAATACACTGAGCGCTGCCTGCGCCGCGTTTGGAAAGGCCAGCGATTCTCGTGGTGGATGACTTCCATGCTGCACCGCTTCGAGAACGAAACGGGATTCACGCATAACATTCATCTGGCGGAGCTCGACTATGTAACGAGTTCGCGCGCCGCTTCGACAATGCTTGCCGAAAACTACGTGGGATTGCCGTTCGACACGCCCGGACTTTTCTGATTTTTCTGTTTTCCATCCCACTGTGGTAAAACATCTGCACCCTACACCGTACTCTTCTTGTTCAGGATTGTTCCTTGATAGGTTCTTCCAACTCGCTGTATGACGCGATCGTCGTCGGGGCAGGTCACAATGGCTTGACCGCGGGCGCGTATCTGGCCCGCGCGGGACTGAAGACGCTGATCCTGGAGCGCAGAGACATTGTCGGCGGATGTTGCGTGACCGAAGAGATCGCTCCGGGCTGCCGCGCTTCCACAACATCTTATATAGCAAGCATGCTGCGGCCGGAGGTCATCAAGGAATTGCGGCTCGCGGAGTTTGGGCTTCGGATGGTGCCGTGTGAACCTGGGATTCAAGTGCCGTTCCCCGATGGGCAGTTGGTGCCTTGGTGGAAGGACCGTGCGAGAGCCGTCGCAGAGTTTCGCAAGATCTCGACGAAGGATGCGGAGCGGTTTCTGCGCGTGGATGACCAGCTCAAGAAACTCGCCCGCTACCTGCAGCCATTCTTTCTCGAGCCGCCGCCGGAAATAGGCACGGGCACGTTGAGCGGATGGAGTGATCTCCTTCGAATGGGAAAGCGGTTCTACGGGATCACCAACGCGGAGGTGGCGCAATTGGTGGCCTTCCTGACGGGAAGCTTGGGCGAATTCCTGGACAAGAATTACGAGACTGAAAAAATTAAAACGATGTTCCTCGCGAACAACGTGTATGGGAAACATGGCGGGCCTTACCAGCCGTGCACGGCGATTGGCTTGCTGTTTCATCTGTTGAGCGGCGGCGAGCACGAATTGCAAGGCTTTTTTGGCCATGTAATGGGTGGGATGGGCTCGATCACGCAGGCGCTGGCCGCTTCCGGGCGTAAGCTTGGTGCGGAAATCCGCACGAGCGCGCCTGTTGCGCGCATTGATTCGCGCAACGGAAAGGTGCGTGGCGTTACACTGGAAGACGGTACGGAAATTCGGGCCAAGATGGTGCTTTCTAACGCCGATCCCAAGCGCACTTTTTTGAAGCTGGCGGATCCCAAGGAATTGCCGGTGGAGTTTCTGGAGGCTGTGCGAGGCATCAAAATGTCCGGGCCTTGTGCCAAGGTCAACCTGGTTCTTGGCGAGGAACCGCGCTTTACGGGGACGCCAGCTAACGCCGCGCCACAGGAGCGTTCTCTCTTTACGCTGGTTCCTACGCTCGAATTCGCGGAGCGGTGCTACGACATCGCGAAATTTGGTGAGATTCCGGAGGAATTGTGGGTGGATTGTGTTATTGCGTCCAATGCGGACGATTCGCTGGCCCCTGTTGGAAGGCACATCATGACTTGCTTTGTTCAATATGTGCCGTACCAATTGCGGGAAGGGGCTTGGGATGAGAAGAGGGAGCTCCTTGGCGATCGCGTGGTGAAGAAGATCGCGGAATATGCGCCGAATGTGGCGAATACGATTGTTGCGCGGCAGGTGTTGACGCCACTGGATCTTGAGCGCACATACGGCCTTACCGAGGGCAACATTTTTCATGGCGATTTGAATCTGGAGCAGCTATTTTTCATGAGGCCGGTGGCGGGGTGGTCGCAATACCGAATGCCGATTGTGGGCTTGTATCTTTGCGGTGCGGGGGCCCATCCTGGGGGCGGAGTGACAGGCGCCCCGGGAAGAAACGCCGCGCACCAGGCGATGCGTGATTGGAAGCGAGGACGCTGGATAAGCAACTAGGTCGCGTAAAGCGAAGGCATTGCCGAAGACGCAGGGACGAGGGCGGGATGACGAAGGATCTTGAATCAAAAAACGAGCTACAGAGGTCCCTTCCTAGCTCTTACTACACCTCGGAAGAAATCTTTGTGCAGGAAAAGGAAAAGATTTTTTGGCGGGAATGGTTCTGCGCGGCGCGTGAAGAGCAGATCGCAAGCCCAGGCGATTTTCTGGTTGTAGAGGTGACTGGCGAAAGCGTCCTGCTAGTGCGTACCAAGGAAGGCGAGATCAAGGCGCATTACAACGTGTGTCGGCACCGTGGAGCGCGAATCGTTCCGGCGCCAGGAGAGGAAGAGAGAGGTAGAGTCAAGCTGAACGGCGGAGTGCTCGGCGCGAATGGAATTCGCTGCCCCTATCACCACTGGACGTACGCGCTAGATGGGAAATTGCTGAATAGGCCGCACATGAAGGAACGCGAGGGGTTGTGCAAAGAAGAATTCTCTCTCTATCCCGTGGGAGTGGAACTGTGGGGCGGATTTATTTTTTTGAATTTATCGCCGGATTCGTCCACACGGGCCACACTGCGCGGCGCGTTTGGCGATGCGATGGACCGGGTGAAGAGATACCCGCTGCAGGAACTTCGGACGGCCAAGCGTATCGTCTATGAGGTGGAGGCCAACTGGAAAGTTATTCTGGAGAACTACAACGAGTGTTACCACTGCGGGGGCGTGCACCCGGAGTTGTGCGAGGTGGTACCGGCGTTCCGGCAGCAGGGCGGATCGGGACTGGAGTGGGAACGCGGAATCCCCCACCGAGAGGGGGCGGTGACGTTCACCTGGACAGGGAAGACAAATCGTGCACCTTTTCCGGGGTTGGATGGAGAGGAGAAGGTCCGGCACAAGGGAGAATTGATTTACCCGAACATGATGCTGAGCCTGGCGTGCGATCATGTGGCGGCGTTTACGTTGTGGCCGCACGGGCCTGAAAGGACCACGGTTTTTTGCGATTTTCTATTTCATCCGGAAGAGATGGCGAAGGCGGGCTTTGACCCGAGCGATGCCGTGGATTTCTGGGACCTTGTGAACTGGCAGGATTGGGCGATTTGCAAACGCGTGCAGCAAGGCAGCAGTTCGCGAATGCACAAGTTTGGTTACTACGCGCCGATGGAAGATCTGAGCTTAGACATCCGGCGATATGTGCTGGACCGACTGGGGAACACTTGAGCTTGGAGCTCGGCTTTTGTCGGGCTCATTTTATTCTGAGGACCGGGCACTCTGAAATTCGCCGAGACTTGGGTTACGGGATAGCGCGATGCGGGAGCCAAGAGCCGCGCCGAAAAGCCCAGCCGAACGTCCGCGGAAGGAAACGAAAACGCACCAGGATGAGCGTCATGGTTTTGGCTTTGCGATAGAGCTTCGCGAGCGCCAAGGACTGACGCCAGATTGAGGAAGCTGTGAAGGCCGCGTCCTCGAAATCGGGGATGGACGAAGTTTCTGTAACGCATCGCTTCACCCGGACGAATGATCCAGGTGACGCCGAATGCGTTCCATGCCGTTGCAGAAGCTCAGCCACGCGTAACCCACGGGCTCGCCTTCCGTGAGTGCAACTAGCACGGCATCCCCTCGATTTAACCGCTCGGCAATTGTGTCGCGCCGCAGTTCACCGATGTGCGAAAGGGAATCCTCCACTACGTTGAGTTCTTGGAGTCCTGTAAAAGCTTTGATTTCGTACTATTCCTTGGCATAAGAGTCAGGTAAAGGTTGACTTACCACATCGGTTTCGTAAACGTTCCAGGCATGCCAGTAAACAAGGGTGCGCATGATTTCGCGCACGGAGAGTGGGAAAAACGGAATGGGCCCCACCGGTGCCATCTCTCGCGCACCGGCCGCCCTGTGGGTAACTGCCAGATGGCCATGAGCTTCTCGATTCTGCGGGGACAGAATGGGATCTATGGAACAAACGGCATTGCAACAACCGAGATAGCCGGACGATCAAACCCACCGGACGATGAAATCGGCTTTGTGGGCGGGATTCTCTCCTGTTGGGGCTTCAAGATGATAGGAAATCAGGCGGATGGTTCGCACGTAAACAAACAAAAGCGGGGTACGTCAAATGTACCCCGCTTCGCGTTACGACCTGGTCTGATGCGCGCATTGTGTTAGCGCGGCGTCAAGGCAGCGTAGATCACAACTTCCTGGCTCTTCTGGTTCATCGCCAATTGAATTTCTTCCCGGCTTGTAGGGAGGCGGCGCCCGGTTTCCCGGCCCGCGATCCAGATTTCAGACAGAAAGTAGTTGTCTCCCAAGCGATGAAAGACGAGCTTGGATTTTTCGGCTGCTTCCTTGGAGCGGCAGGATTGCATGAGGACCATCAAAACAACCGAGCCATCATCATTCTGGAAGAGTTCGGTCTCGCCGCCACCCGAGCCTATAGGCCGGACCGTATAGTGATCAGCCGGCAGGGTCCTACCCTGGACAACAAAGTCAAAAGGAATATTCGCGGCCGCGCGAATTTCCTGGGCCTGCAGAGTGAGCGCCGTAAAGAGAAGGCCCAAACCGAATGCAACGAATCTTAGATATTTCATAAGACCTCCTTCATGTTGGAACGGCGGAAGCGAACAGGAGAGGTGAGCGGACTGGAGCCTTCGTCGCTATCTGATTTGTGCGCCGTCCTACATGTTTCAAACAACTTCAAAACCAAGGACGTCCTGATGTGGTGCAAGTGGTGTGCCACTTAGAATGGAGGTGAACTGCTTGAGTGGTGATCCACGGCAAATCCATGAGGGGACAGAGTTTTGCGGCACGCAGGACGCCGCATTGCTTCGACTCAAAATGTATCCTCGGAGCCGGATCTTACTAACCAAACGACTAGGGTCCATATCCTTATGGATAGGCAGTCATTCGAGGTGGTGGCGAGTTGGTAGCCTGCTAAGCGATTCCAGGAATGGGGATCGCTAGAGGGAAGAGGAGCGCCGGCGGCCCAGAAGGAAAAGAAGGAAGCCCACAGAAATCAACACTGCGGTGGAACCAAGGATCTTCATGAGGTACAGAATCTTGTGAGGTTCTTCCGGTGCCGGAATGAGAGAGAGAATGGTGGCGAAGCTGGCGGTAGCAAAGCCGACGCAGCCGAGGAAAACAGCAGCGGACCGTCCGCCGGGGACGCGAACAACATCGGCGGGTGCAGGTTCGCGCTGGAGGCGAATCATGGAAGCAAAAAGAAACAGAAACGGAACCATCGCGATCACGACGGAGATGGCTACGAGAATATCGTAGGCGCCTTTGACGGAAGTTCCTGCCTGGCCCAGAAAAACGAAGAAAATCCCGAATAGCCCCTGGCCGAGAACGGAAACCCAGGGCGTTTTCCAGCGTGGGTGAAGTCTGCCGAAAGCAGCCGGCAGGTAACCGTCAAGGCCGGCCACAAAGGGGAGACGCGCGGCGGCGGCCAAATAGGCGCCGGCGGCGCCAATATTGCTGAAGGCGATGAAGATGGCTGCAAATCCGCTGATGCCAAAGATTTTCAGGCGAGTGGAAGTGTGGGCAATGGCCTGGGCAAGGCCATCGAGATTCGATGATTCGGAACTGGGGAGAGCGAGAAGCACGCAGAACGTGCCGAGCATATAACAGAGCGCAATGGTGATACCGGAAAGGAGCAGCGCGCCGGGAATGTTGCGGCGGGCCACATCCAAGCGGACAGAAAACCGGCGCCCTCACCGAAGGCTTTTCTGGTCCAAACGTAGAAGCCACCTTCCGCGGGATACCGGGACGAAAGCTCGATGACGGAAAGAGCGAGTGGAATGTAGAGAAAAAGCCAAGCGCCAAACCAGATGACGAGAGACGAGGGGCCGTGGCCCGCGGCGGTCGCAATCCAACGCAGGCTGACGCCCGTGACGACGTAGAAGAGAACGAGATCGCGAAAACCCATGACACGCGCGGGAGCGGGAGGAGAGTCCGGGAGGGAGGAACGAGAAACGTTGGGCAAGAACGCGTGGCCTCCGCGGAAGGAATGGTGGGGAGACAGTAGCGGTTTTGGCAAGAGAGGTCAACGGTTACGCGTGAAGATTTCCTAATCAGTGAGGACTTCGTTGCTTCAAATTGAAAAAGAGCGACCCAGACGCATTTGTTGCGTGCGTGCAAGCCCTTGTAGAATCCGTGTTCGTCCCCTAATCGGAACACTCGCAAGTCCCCTCACCCTACTAAACTTTTCCATAGGAGCGCCGATAGACTGGAAGAACAGCAGCGGACGTGTGAGGAATCACGTTCGCAGCGGAAGATATGCGTTCCGGCACCCGGCTTTGGGCTGGTAAGCTGTGCCGATTTCATTACGTTGCTCTTATTCCCAATAAAACCGGTTTGCATAAAAAGAAAAGGGCACCCCGGAGCTACAGGGCGCCCTCCAAGCAAGAGGGAAGAAGTCTTTGATCAGCGCATTCCCGAGCCGTTCGTGCTGCTCGCGGACTGCGCTTTCGGGTCCAGGCTTAGAATTCCTTCCGTCGCCGATACGGCCACGAGCGAGCCATCTCGCCGGGTGCGCACGACAGGGAAATAACCTTGCGAGAGCGGGTCAGCCAGATGCTGCCAGGACTTCCCGCCGTCGAAGGACGCCAGCAGTCCCTGCTTCTGCAGAGAGACTACGAGGGCGTTGCCCGTTCCTGCCACCGACTGGAAAGAAAGTTCGCGCACATCCGTGCGATTCCAGGTGCGGCCGGCGTCGCGCGAGCCGTACAGGCCCACGTTCGAAGTGATGAAGAGCGTGGTGTCATCCACGCGGTGAAGTCTCAGGTTCCCGGCCGCCGCGAAGGAAAGCTCCTTGGCATCCCAGGTCGAACCCTTGTCGCTCGAATAGAGCAGGTTGCGCTCGGCAACGGCCCAAACCTGATTGCCGTCCGGGGAAACCTCCACGGACTGCGCAGGCTTGCGCGCTAGCGGATCTTTTCCAGCCGGCTTCCAGGTCGCGCCATGATCTTTCGAAACGAGCACGCCCCCTGCGGTGGCTGCGAACCATTCATCATTGGAGAAGGCCATGCTGTTCACGAGAAACGCGGCTAGCTGAGGACTGGTTTGCTTCGGGGCTGCTGGTTTTGCGGCGCCCTTCTTGCCCTTGGTTGTGGCAACCGAAGCTGAAGTCGCATCCGGCGCATACAACCCGGCGCGGACCCACTTGTGGCTCGCCTCATCGTATTTCGACCATCCACCATTCGTTAGTGCTGCCCACCATCCGGTCGGCGCTGCGTAAACGTGGCGTACTTCGGGGCGCTTCAAGCCGGGGCCGAGGGTCGTCCAGGAACTGCCGCCGTCCTTCGTGGCCAGAAACGCATCGTTGTCAAAGGTCAGCACCACCAGCGCGCGTTCCGGATGTTCGCGGTCCAGCGCGACGTCCGAAATGTGCTGGTGTTGAAAGCCGTTGTTAGCGGAAGTGAACGTTGCGCCGCCGTCCGTGCTGATTTGCACGCCCTGGCGCTCCGTTCCGATGATCAGTTTTTCGGGGTTGTTCTTGTCAATCACCATGGCATTGATGATCCAGTCGCCAGGCGTGACGCGTTTGAAATCTTTCTCGTTCGTGGTCTTCCAAAGTCCGCTCGTCGTTCCCGCATAGAGAATATTCGCGTTCGAGGGATCCATGCGGATCAGTTGCGTGCGGCGAAACACGTTCGGAATGCCCTGGTATTTCACCCACTGTTGCCCGCCGTTCAGGCTGTGGTAAATGCCCGAGCACGCCACTGCGTGCACGTTGTCGGAATTCGCGGGGTCCACGATGATGTTCATCACGTCGGAATCGTCAATCATGCCCTTCACGACCGGGAACCAGTCCTTACCGCCGTTGGTCGTCTTCCAGGGGAGATGGTAGGTGCCCGCGTAGATGATGTTATTGTCCTTCGGGTCGAAGGCCACGGAGTCAAAATTATGTAAGTCCGAGTGATTTGCGGGAGTAATGCGCTCCCAGCTTGCACCTTCGTCAACGGACCGGTACACGCCTGTCAAGGCCCCGGCCAGCAAGAGTTTTGGATCCGTCGGCGATTGCGCCAGCGCGCGAACTGTTTCATGAGCCAGGCCAATAATATTCCATGTCCGGCCCGCGTCTTCGCTACGATACACGCCTCCGCCGCCGGAATAGAGGGCCCACGTGCTCGCATACAGCCGCTTCGCATCGCGGGGATCCACAATGATGTGGGTGACGACGTCGTCTTGGCCAGAGCCGATTCGGCTCAACAGCTGCCAATGGGCGCCTTCATCCGTCGACGAGAATACGTGCCCGTCCGCAGTGCCCAGGTACATAGTGCTGATATTCTTTGGGTCTGCAGTGAGGGAAATGACCGTTCCCCCTGGAGGTCCGACTTGCTTCCATGTCTGCGCCTGCGCAGACAGAGTGGAACTCAACGCGAGAGTTGCCATCGCCAAAACAATGTGTTTCATTTGCATTCCATTCTCCCAGATGCGCAGGTGCGCCTACAAGTCGTTAGTCTACGGAATGCATCGGACAACGGGTGCTGGTCTAAAGTACAGATTGCGGGCAGGATGTTTATAGTACTAGGACTATGAATGGAAAACCGTCCCTCAGCCTGATTGTGAGCAACTTTTTTCCCGTGCTTGGGTTTTTCTTTCCTATGGGAACCCGATGAAGGTAATAATTAGGTAGGGGTTTCCAGCCTGGCCACAAGCCGGGAGCTCTTCAGGGGACATATATGAAGATCACGCATACCGTTAAGCTAGGCCTCGTTTGGCTGATGAGTTTGACGGGTCTTCTCTTCCTTGTTTCGCCTATTGCGCAGGCGGACGACGCACAGGATCCTCCTTCTCGCGTGGCACGCATCAGTTTTATTAATGGAACGGTTTCTCTTCAGCCTGGTGGAACCGGCGAATGGGGCGCTGCCGCCATGAATCGCCCAGTAACTATCGGCGACAAGATCTGGGTGGACCAGAAGTCGCAAGCGGAATTGCAGGCCGGCGAAGCATCTTTCCATCTCGGTGGCATGACCGCTCTTTCCTTCCTGAATCTCGATCAGAACATCACGCAAGTGCGCCTTGCCGAAGGCAAATTGAATTTCCGCGTCAGAGAAATCCGCCAGGGCGATACGTACGAAGTGGACACTCCGAATCTCGCGTTCAACGTCCGCGAGGCGGGCGCTTTTCGAATTGACGTCAGCGAGAATGGCGACTTCACGCGTGTAACCGTCATTCGGGGCCAGGGCGAGATTGCCTCGGCTGGGCAAACTTACACTCTGCAAGCCGGCCAGCGCGCCGATGTGACCGGAACCGACAACAACGTGAAAGTTGAAACGGGCACGGCGCAGGAGCCCGATGATCTCGACCGCTGGTCGCAGCAGCGCGACCTCAAGGAAGATGACTCCGCCTCCGCCAAATACGTTTCCCGCGAAGTCGTCGGCTATAGCGATCTTGACGACTATGGGACCTGGCGCGAGGAGCCCAACTATGGCTCGGTCTGGGTTCCGAATTCTGTTTCGGCTGGTTGGGCGCCCTATAGCTCAGGATATTGGAATTGGGTCGGCCCCTGGGGTTGGACGTGGGTTGACTACTCGCCTTGGGGATTTGCTCCGTTCCACTACGGGCGTTGGAACTACTTCGGAAGTTATTGGGGCTGGTGCCCGGGGCCGATCTACGCTCGTTCTTACTACGGACCCGCCTTTGTCGGATTCGTGGGCGGATTCGGTTTCGGAGTTGGTTTTGGCTGGGGCGGCGGTTATGGCTGGTTCCCTCTGGGTTGGGGCGAGCCATACCATCCCTGGTATCACTGCGGGTCCAACTACTGGCGCAACGTGAATATGAACAACACCTATATCCACAACGCGAACACGATCAACGTCAACAACTCCCGCAATTTCAACTATCGCTATGCGCACAACCCGAACGCTGTTACAGCGACGTCGCACAACGCATTTGTCAACGGCCAGCCCGTCAACCGCGGCGCCAATCATCTGACCGAAGCATCACTGCGTGGCGCGCGCGTGACCAACGGCGTCAATGCTTCACCGACGCATGCTAGTTACCTTGGTACGGCGAATTCGCGCGGACATATCTCGACACCTCCGGCAGGCGTTCAGAATCGAAGCGTCATGGCGCGGACCGCACCGGCTGCCAGCGCTTCGCATTTACCTGTCCGCACGATGGATTCTGCGAACCTCCGAACTGGCCACGCCGTCAACGCTCCGGCGACAAGCGCAGCTCGCGCGACGAACGCGCCGCGAGGAATGAGCGCGAATCGCCAGTCGCAGATTGCCTCGAATCGGCCACCATCAGCGATGCCGCAAAACTCGCGTCCGCCGGCCTCGGTCAATAATTCGCCTCGAACGAGTGTGACACCACACTCCTGGAACGCCCAGGGCAATACGACCTATTCGGGTCATGCACCGCAAGGTTTCGGCGGTAGCAATCGTCCCACGAACCCAGCGCGCACTACTCGTATGAATTCCAACGATCGGCCGCCCTGGGCCCGCTCGGGCGGGGCTGGCAGCAACCCTTCGCCCACGGCTCCGCGTAACTCCGGCAATCGTCTGCCGAGCGGCATCGGTGGCAACCGCTCCTACACGCCGCCTTCTTACAATGGCAATCGCGGTTACTCCGCTCCGCGTTCCTACAGTCCGCCGGCTTACAACAACAATCGAGGCTATTCGGCTCCGCGCTATTACAATCCGCCGTCATATAATAGTCGTGGCTATTCCGCACCGCGCTCTTACAGCGCGCCTGCGCCGCGGAGTTATTCCGCTCCTCAGGGTGGCTATTCCGCTCCGCACGGTTCCGGCGGTGGTGGTAGCTCCCATGGTGGTGGCTCCGCAGTTTCGCATAGTGGCGGTGGTGGGGCCTCCCACGGTCATCACTAAGCTCTAATCGCCTCCCGACCTGTGATGATTGATTTCAGCGAGGCCGGCCCCTGTCAATTATCCAGCGTGTACTTTTCGCGTCCGCATCCCACTCTCGTACAACTCTCTTCCAATCTTCGTGTTACTTATGGTGAGTCGGATGGTACGGGTTTTCGGCGCAAGACCAGCGAGTCGCGTCATCACTCACAGTACGGCCCACCACCCGCCGACGTAAATGCGGCCGCCCACGAAAGGTTTTCTAATGCCCAGATTCGCGGAACCGGCTTCAGGAGAGAAGAGAGCGTCATGAAAACTCGCGCACTACAATGGTTGTCCTTGCTTTCACTCGTCTTCGCAATTGTGATGGTTGCACCCAGGCTTGCGGCAGCCGACGATGATGATCCGCCGGGACGCGTGGCTCGCCTCAGTCTTACGAACGGCGAAGTGTCCTTTAGCCCCGCCGGCACCGACGATTGGGTTTCGGCCGTCGTCAATCGGCCCATTACCACGGGTGACAAAATCTGGACCGACAAGGGTGGACGCGCCGAACTGCACGTTGGTTCCGCCGCCATTCGACTTTCTGGAGAAACAGGATTCTCGTTCCTGAACCTCAGCGACCGCATGATGCAAGTCCGCCTCACAGAAGGGACAATAATCCTTCGCGTGCGGCGTCTCGGTCAGGAGGAATCCATCGAGATTGATACTCCCAATCTAGCCTTTTCTGTGCTTCGCCCCGGTCGGTACCGCATCAATGTCAACGACGCCGGCGATACCACCGTTGTCAAAGTTCGCGATGGCGAAGGGGAGGTTACCGGCGGCGGTTCTGCTTATGCCGTTCACGCCGGCGAGCAAGGATATTTCACAGGAACCGATTCTCTCAACGCCGACATGCAATCCCTGGCCGATAGCGATGATTTCGATCACTGGTGCAATGAACGCGATCTTCGCGAGGATCACGCCGTAGCCCGGCGCTACGTATCGGATGACGTCATCGGTTATGAAGATCTGGATGACTATGGTGGTTGGCGCCCCGTGCCTGAATACGGCACGATTTGGTTCCCGCATGTGACAGTGGTTGGCTGGGCTCCCTATCGTTATGGCCACTGGACTTGGATTTCCCCCTGGGGTTGGACCTGGGTGGACGACGCGCCTTGGGGTTTCGCTCCGTTCCATTATGGACGGTGGGTTTATGTTACGGGCGCGTGGGGTTGGGTGCCTTGCCCGCCTCCGGTTGTCGCCGTTGCTTATGTTCGGCCGGTGTATGCTCCCGCTCTTGTTGCTTGGGTTGGCGGACCGCATTTCGCGGCGGGTATCGCCTTCGGTGGCGGCTTCGCTGCCGGTGTCAACGTTGGCTGGTTCCCACTGGGGCCGCGCGAAGTGTTCGTACCGTCCTATCCAGTGAGCCGCACCTACGTTAACAACGTCAACATTTCGAATACAAACGTGAATCAGACCGTGATCAACAACTACTACAACAACACGGTCGTAAACAAAAACGTCACCGTCAACAACGTCAACGTGAACAACAACATCAGGTATGCGAATCAGAACGTGCCCGGTGCCGTAACCGCGACTTCGCCCCACGCGTTCACTTCCGCTCAACCGGTGAGCCGAAATATGGTTGCGGTCAACCAGAAGGAAATCGTCTCGGCACCCGCCGCCGCGGTCGCTCCAGCCGTAGTGCCTCCGAAACAAGCCGTCCTTGGTTCCGGAGTTTCCACAAACGTGCATCCTCCAGCCAGCCTCCAAAGCCGTGCGGTTGTTGCGAAGACAGCTCCACCTCCACCACCACCAACATTCGCCGCGCGTCAAACCGCCATTCAAGCCAATCAGGGCCGCCCCATTTCTATCGCGGAAGTGCGGCAGTTGCAGACGGAAAGCACACACGCGACCGTTTTGCCGGTGCATATCGCGCCGCCGTCTACTCCCGCAACACCCCAAATAAACACGGTTCAGGGAGCAGGGAATCGCCCGATACAAAGCGTTCAACAACCCGTCCAACAAAAGGTTCAGCAGAACGTTCAGCAACCAGTTCAGCAGCCGGTTCAAACCAACGCGAACCGGCCTCCCAATGCCGGCGGCACGCAAACCAATCCGGTAGGGAATGCAAACAACCCTCGCATCTTTAACGATCGGCCACCCACTTCGCGGCCCGTTGTTACCGAGAATCCTCAACTGGAGCAAAAGCACCAGCAGCAGGTCCAGCAGCTTCAACAGAAGCAGGATCAGGAATGGCAGAAGCTCCAACAGAAGCAGAATACGGAACAGCAGAAAATCCAACAGAACACCGCAGAACAGGCCAGGCAGCAACAGATCCAGGAGAAACAACAACAAGAACTAGAGCGCCAACAGCAGCTCCAAAAACAGCATGAGCAGCAGCTTCAACAGCTCCAGGAAAAACACGCTCAACAGCAGCAGGAGCTTCACCAGAAGCAGCAGGTTGAGCACACTCAGGCCGCGCAGAAACCCACCAAGCCGGAGAAGCCACCCAAAGAAGACAAGCCGCATCGCTGAGTGCGGCTTCGCTCTGACTTATTGGGAGCGTTGCGAGACCATCGCAACGCCCCTTTCGTCTGAATGCGACCACTTCGCCTTTCCCGATTTTTTCCGACCCTGTGCTATCTTCATGGAAGTCCGCAATGGCTTCCACTTCTCTCAATCCTGAACTCTTCCGGCGCGTACTGGGCAATTTCGCCACAGGAGTTACCGTGATCACCGTCGAACGCGAGCCTGGCCAGGTTCACGGAATGACCGCAAACTCGTTTACGTCTGTTTCCATGAATCCCTTTCTCGTGCTTGTCTGCGTGGATCAGGACGCACGCCTGCTTACCTTCCTGAAAGCGCAGAGGCGGTTTGGCGTGAGTGTTCTCCGCAGTTCCCAGCAGGTGATTTCGGAGCACTTCGCAAAAGGGGAACAAGAATCAGAAGCGGAAAAACGGCTTGGCATTCATTTTAGGTGGACGGAGACCGCCGTACCGCTTCTTGAGGGAGCGTTAGCCCATTTAGTCTGCAATGTGATTGCAGAACATCCGGCCGGAGATCACACCGTATTTCTAGCCGAGGTCGAAAGCGTCGATCTCAACGAAGGCGAGCCTTTGCTCTTCTATCGCGGCCAGTACCACAGGCTGGGGCCCTTGGCATAATTGCGCCTTATATGCACGCGATTCCGTTGTCTTTGGAAACTAGCTTACCGCTCGGAACTTCCTGAGGGCCGCGCCTCGGCGGAATCACCTAATTCTTTTCGGTGACTCTTCACTTCGCGCAGCGCATAAATAGCCTTATTCTGTGATTCATAATAAGTTCGCGAAGTGATCTCGCCCAGCAAACCCATTGAAATAAACTGGATTCCACTGACGAAGAGCACGATGGCCAGCAGCAAGAGCGGCCCATGCTCCTGCAGCACGTCCTGCTGGAGCAATAATTTTTTTACGACCAGGGTGGTCCCTATGGCCGTGCCCAGGCCGGTACCCGTCAGCCCCAGCAAGCCGAAAAACTGCAGCGGTCGCGTCTGATAATCCAGGAGAAACTTCACCATAATCAGATCGAAAAACACTCGTATGCTTCGCCCAATCCCATAATTTGACTTCCCGTTCTTCCGTTCTGGATTGGAGATAGGCACTTCCGCGATCCTCGCACCCGTCGAACTCGCCAGCGCCGGAATGAAACGGTGCAACTCTCCGTAC
>Ga0306926_10002025_pt1 | contig 20448 bp, 23 predicted proteins | sample flu12Cox44000178_FD_203759 | JGI IMG/M metagenome (GOLD analysis project Ga0306926, IMG submission 203759) | Lab enrichment of tropical soil microbial communities from Luquillo Experimental Forest, Puerto Rico - flux8day.12C.oxic.44.000.178 (v2)... | ecosystem: Environmental > Terrestrial >...
GTTGGGGCGTGAAGTTAGTCGTTGCGGAGGACTGACATATGGCGGGCGCTGTTGTACCTGATCTCGCAGCCGGAGTAGCTGTCGACCGCGTTCCCGAAGGAGGAATGATTCAAGGAAAGGTTGGGGGTGACGGTGTGGTGCTGGCGCGCCGCGGCACGGAATTCTTCGCTGTGGGCGCAACCTGTACCCACTACGGCGGGCCCCTCGGGAAAGGACTGATGGTCGATGACACCCTCCGCTGTCCGTTGCATCACGCCTGCTTCAGTCTTCGCACTGGCGAGGCTCTGCGGTGTCCCGCATTCGACCCGATTCCACGCTGGCGCGTGGAACGCGTCGGCGACTCGCTATTCGTGCGCGAGAGGCTGACGGCTCCCATAGGTAGACCGGCGTCTGCTTCGATGCGCGGTCAGAAGCCACCCGCTTCGGTGGTCATCGTTGGCGGAGGTGGCGCGGGGCTTGCCGCGGCGGACACCCTGCGCCGCGAGGGCTATGACGGACCGCTGACGCTCATCAGCGCCGATGATGACCCACCGTACGATCGGCCCAATCTCTCCAAGGACTACCTGGCCGGCACCGCCGGCGACGATTGGCTGCCGCTGCGGCAGCCATCGTATTACACCGATCAGCGCATCGATCTGGTCCTCAAGTCTCCGGTGGTATCGCTCGATGCGCGGCAGAAGCGAATTCGGGCGGCGGATGGAACCGTTTACGCGTTTGATCGCCTGCTGCTGGCCACCGGGGCAGAGCCGATCCAGCTGCCACTGCCGGGGGCATCGGACTCGCAGCTTTCATACCTCCGTAGCTACGCTGACAGCCGCGCACTCGTGGCAAAGGCCGTAGCGGCAAAGCAGGTCGTCATTCTTGGCGCAAGCTTCATCGGTCTCGAAGTCGCTGCATCGTTGCGTACCCGCGGACTTACGGTCCACGTCGTGGCCGTTGAAAAGGAGCCTCTCGAGCGCGTGATGGGACACGAGATCGGACAGTTCATGCGCGGCCTTCACGAAGCTCACGGAGTCGTGTTCCATCTGCAGGACACAATCAGTCGTGTCGAAGGACGCAGAGTGATTCTCAGGAGCGGTACGAGCCTCGATGCAGATCTTCTGGTGCTTGGAGTGGGAGTGCGGCCGGCGTGCACACTCGCCGAGCGCGGCGGGTTGAGCATCGATCGCGGTGTCGTGGTTGATGAATACCTCGAAACGAGCGCACCCGGAATCTTCGCCGCGGGCGATGTCGCGCGCTGGCCCGATCCACGCTCGGGAGAACAGGTGCGTATCGAGCACTGGGTATTCGCCGAGCGGCAGGGACAAGTCGCCGCGCGCAACCTCCTCGGGAGTCGCGAACGATTCGACGCTGTGCCGTTCTTCTGGACACGCCAGTACGGGATATCCGTCAAGTATGCAGGTCACGCGCAAACGTGGGATGAAACAGTGGTGGACGGTAGCCTCGAGGCCAAGGACTGCGCTGTTACCTTCAAACGTCAGGGACGGACGCTGGCAGTGGCCACGATTTCACGGGACCTGCAGAATCTGCAGACCGAGGCTGCGATGGAGGCCAGCCTGCGCGCAGAACTCAAAGCAAAGGTTGCTGGAGGGCATGAAGATCCGCGTCAGTAAGTGGCCAGCATGGCCGGCGGCCGCGCTGTATTGGACGGTAGTCGCGGCCGGCGGTGCACGCGCTGCTGAACCACCGCCATCCGCGCAGCAAGTCATGGCGGAGCGTGTGCGGCCCTGTACCGCCTGTCACGGAAAAGAGGGCCGCGCGACACCCGACGGCTACTATCCGCGCATAGCCGGCAAGCCTGCCGGCTATCTGCTCAACGAGTTGAACAACTTCCGCAGCGGCCGGCGCTTCTTTCAGCAAATGGTGTATTTCACCCAACAGCGCGAGGAGGCCGATCTTGCGGAGATCGCGGCCTATTTCGCCAGCCAACGATTGCCGTATCCGGCGCCGCCGCCGCTGAAGGCCAGCCCGCAAGCTCTCGAGCGCGGTCGCAGACTGGTTTTCAACGGAAATGCGGCGCTCCACCTTCCCGCCTGTCGCTCCTGTCACGGATCCAGGCTGTTAGGTGTCGAGCCCGCCGTTCCGGGTTTGCTGGGTCTGTCACCGGATTATCTGCAGGCGCAGCTCGGAGCGTGGCGAAATGGCACTCGCGCGGCGCAACCGCCCGACTGCATGGCGAAGATCGCCCGCCAGCTCCATCCGGAAGACCTCGCAGCCGCGGCGGCGTGGCTGGCTTCGCAAGTCGTACCCGCGGACGCGACCCCCGACAGCTCGTTTGAGACAAAGCCGCCGATCGACTGCGGCAGCATTCTCAGCGTTCGCGCGGGTCCTGAGACATCGAGCCCGCAGCCCGGGGCTGTCACGCCAGCCTCTACAAGAGGCCAGGAGCTTGTGGTTCTCGGCGATTGCCAAGGCTGCCATACGGACCGGGGCGGCGTGCCCTTCGCCGGTGGTCGGCCGATCGTGACCCGATTCGGAACTTTTTACGCCCCGAACATCACGCCGGATCGCTCGACCGGCATCGGCCAGTGGACTGCCGATGACTTCTGGCACGCGCTGCACGACGGATACGCGCGCGACGGCCGCCTGCTGTATCCGGCATTCCCGTATCCCAACTACACGAAAATTGCGCGCGCCGACTCCGACGCGATATTCGAGTACCTGCGGAGCGTGCCACCGGTCGCGAAGGCCAGTCGCGCTCACGAGCTGCACTTTCCCTATGACGAGCGCAGGTTACTCAACGTGTGGCGGGCGCTGTACTTTCGTCCGGGTGTCTACGAGGCGGACCCGGCCCGCGATGCAAATTGGAACCGCGGTGCCTATCTCGTGCAGGGGCTGGGTCACTGCAACGCATGCCACGAACCGCGCAATGCGCTCGGAGCACCTGAAGCGGGAGGCAATCCTTCGGGCGGCATCGTACTCGACTGGTATGCTCCATCGCTCTTGAACCCCAACGAGGCCGGCGTCCAGGACTGGAGCCAGCACGACATCGTTGCGCTGCTCAAGAGAGGTCAAATTACCGGTCCACCCGAGGCGCAGCGCAGCGCTACAACCATCGGACCCATGGCCGAGGTCGTGTACGAGAGCCTGCAGCATGTTGCGGAAGCCGATCTTGAGGCGATGGCCGTTTACCTGCGGTCCTTGCCGCGCGTGGAATCGCTTCCTGGCGGCGGGATCGACCCGGTGCGCCAGTCGATCAGCGACTCAGCTTATGGCGATGGGCGCACCGTATATCTCCAGGAGTGCGCTGACTGCCACGGTGAAAAGGGCGAGGGTCGCTTTCCGGTCGGGCCAGCCCTGGCCGGTAACCGCGCGGTGACCCTGCACTCGGCCACCAATGCCATCCGGACTGTGCTCTTCGGAGGTTTTCCTCCGGGTACGAGCGAGAACGTGCGTCCCTTTGGCATGCCTCCGTACTACCCATCCTTGAGCGATGAGCGCATCGCAAACGCGCTGACGTATGTGCGCACTTCGTGGGGGAATGGAGCGGGATCCGTGCTCGCCTCCGAAGTGACGGAAAACCGCGGCAGCCCGCTGTGGTGACTACTCTCTGGTCGAGGTCGCCAGAAACTCGCGGATGAGCGCGGCGATCTCCACGACATGGGTCTCCAGAGCGAAATGGCCGGTGTCGAAGAAGCGCACCGTCGCCTCCGGCAGGTCGCGCTTGAAGGCTTCTGCGCCCGCCGGCAGAAAGAACGGATCGTTCTTCCCCCAAGCCGCCAGTAGCGGTGGGCGATGTTTCCGGAAGTACTCTTGAAACCTGGGATAGAGGGCGACATTGTTCCGGTAGTCACCAAATAAGTCGAGCTGCAACTCGGCGACGCCCGCCCGGCCGAGGTAATAGTTGTCGAGCGTGTAGCCATCTGGAGATACCGCGGTCACGTCCGGGACGCCGTGCGTGTATTGCCAGATGGTGGCCTCCGGCGACAGGAATTGGCGCAGCGCTTCGCGATTGGCCGGGGAATTGTTTTCCCAATAAGCACGGATCGGATTCCAGCCCTCGCTGAGGCCTTCCACGTAGGCATTGCCGTTCTGGGAGATGATTGCGGTGATACGCTCGGGGTGCTTGACGGCGAGTCGCAAGCCCGTCGGGGCGCCATAGTCGAATACGTAAATTGCATAGCGATCAAAGCCTACCGCTTCCGTGAAGCGATCGATCGTCTGCGCGACACCATCGAAGGTGAGCCCACGCTGCGGCAGTTCCGACAGACCGAAGCCGGGCAGGTCGGGCGCCACGATGTGATAGCGATCCGCGAGAAGCGGAATGAGATCGCGAAACATGTGGCTGGAGGTCGGAAAGCCGTGCAGCAAGAGCAGCTTCGGCGCACCAGCAGGCCCGGCTTGGCGATAGAAAATGCTCGTGCCATCGGTGGCGACTTTCTTAAAACGGACCGAGGTCATAGGGTGTCCTCCTGAGCAATGACCGTGTAAAGGGCGTAACCGTGTTCTGCGGGAGGTGCAGCCGACAGCGATCGACGTGTCAGTTGCAGCTGTCTCTAGCGTGTCCCGACTGCGGCGATCGCCGCGCGAACGATCTCCACCACTGCCGTCGGGGCCGTGACGAGGGGCGTGTGGTCAACCTCGTGCGTGCGCACGCGCGCTTGCATGCGTTGCGCCATGAAGCGCTGGGTCTCAGGCAGGATCATGTAATCCTGCTCGGCGACGAGAAACCACGACGGCAGATCACGCCATGAGGGGCGAGGCACGCGAATGCTGATGCAGGCCGGATCAATCGGGCGCTGCACCGCTGCAAGCAGAGCCTGCTGCGCAGCGCTCGCATTCGGCGCGAACGCTTCGGCGAATGCCGACTCGGGCAGGTAGATCACCCCGTGGCTGTCGGGCGCCAGTCTCGGCGCGCGGGGGTGCGGTGCCGCTCGATAGAAGACATCCGCAACCGTCTCGCCCTGATCCGGAGCCAGCGCCGTGACATACACGAGCGCCTTCACGCGCTCATTGCGCGCGGCGCCGATGACGGCGCCCGCGTAGGCGTGTGCGACCAGCACGATCGGCCCCGGCACGCGTTCCAGGGTTCGTTCGACTGCCGCCACGTCGGCATCGAACGATGTCAGCGGTAGGGGCGCCGCCAGCACCTTATGACCCGCTGCAATCAGCGGGCCGATGACTTGGGTCCAACTCGATCCGTCGGCCCATGCGCCGTGCGCCAGAACCACGCTCACATCACTCGGACTCATCGGCGGCCTCCCGTCGCGGGCAGTGAAAAGCCTTAACCTGTGAAGACGACGCGGACAGGTTACTACTCCTGGTCATAACCGTTCAAGTGTAATTTAGAAGGTTATGGTCCAGGCAAAGGTAGACCGTCAGAGCCAGCTCAGCGCTGGATGATCACCGGCTTGCCCGCCGTGACGTCGTTCAGCGTGTAGTCTGCCGGCACAGCGAACAGCGACGCGTCCGGCTCCGTACGCTCAATCTGACTGAGATGGAACTGCGTGTCCCCGATCATGGGATCGTGCATGATGCTCGAGACCGTTACGCCGAGTTCCTCGCTTACCCACTTCTCCGAAGTCACCGTGATCGGCTGCTCGTTGCCGATCTGCCCCGCAGGAATCGTGTACTCGGTCTTCGTGCCGGTCGTCTGTAATCCGGCGAGTGTCTTCTGTCCGAGTGACACGGTCGTGGCGGCCGCTGCTGCGCCGCCCGGCATGCAGCGCGCCGACATGTTGGTGTTGACCGTTGCGCCACTGGCCTCGGCGCCGTGTTTGGCGCCTCCCGTAGCGGCGGCCAACGCCAGCGGCCCCAGGGGCAGCACTTCGCCGCGCTTTTGCTCGGGATGCAGTACGAAGCGCTGTTTGGCCACCGGATCGGTAATCATGACGACGGTGCTCGATTCTTCGAGCGTGAAGGGCCCGACCGCCGATAACGACAACTCCGTGCGCGTGCGCCCGCTGCCGTCGCGGAAGTAGTGCGAGGCGTTGGTATGCACGATGTGATTACCGTCGGCGAGAGTCTGAACCGTTTCGGTGGTGCCGACTGCCGAGTACGGCGCCCCGGTCTTCGCTGCCTCGGCCGGCGGATGAACGAACTGGCGCACCTGCAGCGACGGGCCGCCCGCGATCGCCGCAGGCGGCGGCGGTAGCGGGGGCAGCATGAGGCCACCGCCGGCCTGCATGGCGACAACCGCTGGCCCGCAGTCGCCGAGCGGCGCTTTCGCGATATAGAGCGCGTTGGGTCCGGGGCCCGTCTGAGCGTCCGCGACATGGGCGGCGGCGCAACCAATCGCGACAACCACTGCACCACTGATCACGGGAAACACGCTGGTGGTCTGATTCATTCTGGCCGTCCTCCTAAGGCACGAACAACTGCGGATCTTCATCGATGGGCGTCACGCGCTCGATATTCAGCGTGCCGTCCGGCGCGACACTGACATCCACCCAGTAATGACGCCGGCGCGAGGAAAAACCGTTACCGCTCCGGACAGGCAACTGCGCCCCGAGGCTCGCGCGCACGCGCAGCACCGCGTCATCGGCGTCTGCAACCTGCGCCCGCCCGGAGCTGTAGGCCTCAGCCGGCGCGGGCAGCGTGCCGATGTGCATCACCAACCAGGCCGTGCCAGCTATCAGTACGCCAGCCGCCGCAGCGGCCAGCGCCCACGACGAGCGGCGCCGTCGACCCGCCCGCACACGCCGGGTTCTCCAGGTCGCGAGGCTCTGCTCGAAGCGTGCATCGAGCGCCGCCGAGGCCCGGGCGCGCCGCAGCACTGCGCGCTGTGCAAGCAACGCCTCAGAGAGACTCGCCTCAATTCGCTCGCTCATGCGGATCCGCCTCCCAACACTCCGTCGAGGCGCGTGCAATTCGGGACCGGCCCGTCGTGCACTCCCGCGTTCGGATCGGGGGTGTCCGCACGCCGCTCCAGCGAACGAAATGCTTCAGACAGCAGCCCGCGCGCGCGATGCAGACGCGAGCGCACGGTTCCGATCGGACACTCGAGAATATTAGCGACGGTCGCGTAAGGAACCTCCTCGAGGTCGCACCAGGCGATGACTTCGCGATGCGCGAGCGGCAGTGCCCTGAGAGCGGCACGCAGCCGCTCGAGATCCTGGGCGCGCGCCGCCTGATCTTCCGGCGTAGCCGACGCGGCTGTGAGCTCAGCGGGCTCACGAGGCGCAGGTCTGGCGTGCGCGTCCTCGTCACCTCTCATATGAGGCAGCGCGATCACGGCCGCCCGCACTGACTTCGCGATCCGATGGCGCGCAATGCCGTACAGAAAGGCGCGCAGCGAGCCTCGCTCGTAATCGTAATTGGCCGGATGCTGCAAGAGCTCGACGAACGTATCGTGCACGATGTCCTCCGCCGCTGCGCGGCTGTCGGTCATGGCCAAGGCGAACCGCAGGACTGGCTGGCAGTGGCGTCGGTATAACTCCCGCGCCGCCTCGGGGTCGCCGCCGGCCAGCGCCTCGACCAGCGCCGCATCCTCTAGCGGACACTCGCTCATGATCGGCGGGTGAATCGGGTACGCGCGCTGCCCATCACTAGATTGGCGTTGGCGGCGCGAAAAGTTCCACGCGATGCTCGCACGAGCACGCGATACGACCCATGTCCAATGTCACCCCCAGCCGTAAGGGGCGTATAAACCGTTTTCGCTCAAGCACTTACTTGGGCTACGCCGTTCGCTCGGGCAGCGAAGCCTCATCAAGGATCAAGGAGCAGATCATGGCAACGCAGACCGTCCAGCAAGTCGTCGACTATTTGAAGGCGCACCCCGATGTAGCGCACAAGGCAATGGACTACATGAAATAACATCCCGGCGATGTCAAAACGGCGCTGAAGGGATCTGGCTACTCAGCGCGGCTGGGATTTGTCGCAGATTGATACGGCGGCACTCACGAGAGAACTCGGTAATATCGTCCTGCACCAGTTGATTCTTAATGTGAGCAACGACGGTTTCGATTCACCCGAGCCGGCTCCAGGAGCAACGTCAAGCTTCCCAGCCGCTATATCCCACGAGCCATATCGCACCGCCTGGTCCATGCTGCCGCTGCCGGTGTGCATGGTCGTGTCCGCGCCCAGGCTCGACCAACAGACAGGTCGCAGGTCGAGGACCATGCTCCGCCCCCGGTGACCGCGCGCGAGCGCGAGCGACACCGTAATAAAAAACTGTAGGGCCAAGGTCCAATTACGATCAGACAACGCCGACCTTACTATCCGCGCGTCGCGGGCTCCGCAGGCTCGAGTGCGCGGTGATTGCGCACTCGATGGTATGCGACCGAGTAACAGGAGAACAGCATGTCGATCATCGCGTGGCTCATCCTCGGACTCATTGCAGGGTTCATTGCAAGCAAGATCGTCAACAAAGAGGGCGAAGGACTCCTTCTTAACATGGTCATAGGCGTGGTCGGCGCCGAGTTGGGGGGGTGGCTGTTTCGCCTGTTCGGGATGTCAGGAGTGACCGGGTTCAATGTGTGGAGCCTGTTGGTAGCCGTGGTCGGGGCGGTCATACTCCTTTTCCTCTACCACCAGTTCATCCGGATTTGGCGGCGCGCCTGACTGGGGACAATGGCCCACGTATGGAGCTTCTTTCTCCTCAGCGCGGGATCGATCTGAAACTTGAGGCGTGATGTTCGTCACGATCGCGGCCCGAGGTAAGGATGCCGAGCGGGCGGCAAGTATCAGGAGGAGCACTCGACCTGAGATCACCTGGTTGAGCGTCCATGAACATCAGTATAGGGATGCAGGAGATGCACATGGCTAACTCGATGTTGGAATCAATTCTTGGCATGGTCACACCGGACATGAAGCAGGCTCTGGCGTCTCGGCTCGGAGAGCCGACCGCCGGGGTGCAAACCGGCCTGGGCGCCGCGACCGCGTCAACCCTGAGCGGCCTCGCCGACAGGGCGAGCGACTCCGGATTTCTCAGTCAGATCACCGGTCTGCTCGGCGGCGGAATGGGTCAGAACATCCTGGCGAGCCTGCCTTCGATCGCCTCGAGCGGTCCCACCGGCGCCGTGGGAGAGGTGGTCAACAGGTTCCTGCCCATGGTGTTCGGCACGCAGCAGGGCGCGGTGGCGAGCGCGATCACGCAAGCGGCAGGCTTGAGTTCCGGATCGGGCCTCGGCCTGTTGAAAATGGCCGCGCCACTCGTATTGGGCTATTTCGCGAAGTCGCACAGCGCCGGCTCACTCACGACGAGTTCGCTCGCCAACGCACTGCGGGCCGAGGCGCCGAATCTGCAGAGTTACCTGCCCGCCGGTCTGCACTCGAGTGCCACGACCATGGCGAGCCCCGCCCGCGCGGCGTTCGCGACGCCGGTCGTAGCGGCGCGCTCCTCGCCGCGGTGGATCGTGCCGCTCGCCATCGCGGCCGCGCTGCTGCTGGGCTTACTGGCGATCCGCTCGTTGATGAGCCCGGCGCCGCCAGTGCGAACCGCGGCGACGGTCACGAACGTGCCGCCTCCGCCAGTGCAGGAGCCCGGGGCGCCCGTAAGCCATACCGCCCCAGCGGCCTGGGCGTCACTCGGTGACATGATGAAGGTGAAGCTCCCCGATGGCAGCGAGATCAACGTCCCTTCGCGCGGGGTGGAAGCACGGCTGGTGTCATACCTGAACGACGGTTCCGCGCCGGTGAGCGACACCACCTGGTTCGACTTCGACCGGCTGCTGTTCGATACGGGCCAGGCGACTTTGCAGCCGGCCTCGCAGGACCAGCTCACCGACATCGCCGACATCCTCAAGGCGTACCCGCAGGTCAAGATCCGTATCGGCGGCTACACCGACAACACCGGTGATCCGGCGGCGAACCTGCAGCTCTCGCAACAGCGCGCTGACAGCGTCATGGCGCAGCTGACCCAGCTCGGAGTCGACCCGTCACGCATGACCGCCAAAGGCTACGGCCAGGACAACCCGGTCGCCGACAACTCCACCGAAGATGGACGTCAGAAGAATCGCCGCATCTCCCTGCGGGTGACCGACAAGGCGGGATCGGCCACCTGAGCTGCGCCTTACTGCCCCGTGCGGAGCACGACTCGCCGCACGGGGCACGCAGGCTCGTCACCGGCTACAAGCCAATCCGCGATGCTTCGGGCGAGGACATCGGCATCTACGCGATCGGATACGTGAAACCGTAACGACGTAGTGACAGGAGTGAAGTCTCAACCCGAATTCAGCTGGTCGGCCGTTTCGTCATTGTGAGAGACGAGGCGCAAATGGCGTCGCGCTTTTGCGCGGATCGCGCTCAGCTCGAGCAGGGCGTAGCGGATTTGACAATCCGAGCAGGATTCCCACGGTTCATGTGGGTCCGATACGTTAAAGCGCCGATCGAGCAGCAGAGCTTCGAGCTGCTTATCCGTGATTCGAATCATTCCGAGGCTTCCCGACGTTTGGGACCGTAGCGGTCCACGTGGGGATTATGGCCTCGCCTGCGCCTAAGTTGCAGTACCGACTTTGCAGTTTGTCGCCGATTCGAACGCAAAAAAGGTTCGCGGCGGTTCACGCCGCGAACCTTGATACCTACGCCATCATCCTATGGTAGGCAAAAAACCCGGAGCGCATCAAGCGCGCCGGATCGGTTTCCCAGTCGCGTCGACCTGTTGGACTTCGGCCTGCTGTCGCCGCAGCTTCTCATGGATCGTCTCGACGTGATCGTCTCCCTTTTTCCGCAGCTGGATCTCCTCGACCACGCGCGCAGTCTTATTGACCAGCGCCTGCTCCTTTGTTTCGACGACTTCCAGCTCGCTGTCCGCCCAATCGACGTCGGTCAGTTCAGCGGGTTGCGCGATCGCCTTGCGTAACAGCTCGGCGTGCTCCTCGTGCAGTGTGACATCCTGAGCGACCTCACGTTCGGTCGTGAACCGACGTACGCGCGTTCGGCCGGTCTCGACCATTTTCTTACCGACCTGTAACTGCTCTTCGGCGAGACGCAGAGTATCCGCGTAAACTTCGGCCAGTTTCGGCGTTACCGCGACCGTTTGCTGTTTGGCCAGCGGCACGGCGGCGATGGACTTGGCGGCCGTTTCGACCTGCGCAGCGGGCGCGATGCCGGAGGTCACGGCGCGATCGTGGACATCGATCGGATGATGCAGATCGAGTATGCCGCTCGCCTGCGCCACCTGATCCGGCGGCACGCGAACGGCGATGACGGTGCCGCCATCATCGATCGTGCTCCCGTAGACGTTCGCCTCATACAGGTTCAGGTCTCTCCCAAAGAGCCATTGCCAAAGACCGGCCTGTCTTGGCGCGGTGCCAACCACATCCTTGCCAACTTTCAATCGGGAGTGGTCGAACATGCTGATATCGTCGCTGTGGAAGCCCCCCGCCTTGAGAGCGTCGACCGCGGCCGTGGCATGCTCCTTTGTGTCGAAAGCAGCAACTAGCGTTTCAAAGGCCATACTAGGTGTCCTCTGGTTTGGGTTTGGTGGTTGCGCCGACCACGGCATCGTTGTCGGTGGCCGGTTTCTCCGCCGGGATCCGGGTGACCTCGGCGGTCTGATACCGCAGCTTCACAGTCTGCTGGTAGGGTTCGCTTGTTTGCACACGCCGTATGTGCAGTTCCTCCTTGAGCATCAGTCTTCGTTCCACAACGACGGTCTCTTCGACGATCGGAACGATCGTAAGATCACCGTCTTCCTTGATCGGGGGCATTGCGTCGATCAACCGGCCGATCGGAACCCTGTTGACCTCAAAGCTAGTGCGCGCGAGCAACTCATCGATGAGATGGTCGCGGGTACGAGTGACCTTCGCGACCCGCACTCGACCGGTCTCGATGACGCGGCGGGACACTGTGGCGTCCTCGGCGAGGAGCCGGAGCACACCCCAATCTTCTGATTGCGCAGGGCCAGAACTGCCTTGCGCGGCGCTCTCCAAAGGCGCTGACGGCCGTGTCTTCTCTTCCATCTCTTCCATCTGAGATGAGCCGGTGAAGGCGAGAGTATTTCAGCATGAGCCTGAACACTCGCACGCGGAAGATACGCTCAGCCCTCTGCGTCCGAAATCGGACCAAGGTCCAATGCGATTCATAGCAGCGCGCGCTGTGCGCACCGCTCACGGCTGAGGCATTGGAAAGTACCGGTCAAGACGACGGTCCATGCCGCAGGACGAGTGAAAATAGCGAAGCTCTGGACTGCAGGCGATGCAAGCCGATCGCCCGTCTTCGTCGTTTTCGTGAGCGAATAAGAAAAGCGGCCAGTGTGTCGACACCGGCCGCCAGAGGATGGTGAGCACTGCCGGGGGGCTGGCAATACTCACCGTCGATTCAGACGTCGTGCCGTCATCGTGACGGGTCACTGAGGTCCGATTCCTGGGCCACGACGCTCGAGTGCGGATGTTATGGATCGCGAGCGGGACCCCATATCGGGCGCGCGCTCATCGAGCCGTCAGATTTCACTGACTTGGGTCAGCCACACCTGCGCACGAACTCGAGGCCGCAGAACTCGAGCCGGCCAATGCTATGCTGCCGCCGCTGCTCTTCGGTCCGCGGTGACCCGATGCCTATCGCCGACTACTTCAGCTCCGATTACCCGAACGCCCGCGAGCGCTTCTGCGCGGCGGCGAAAGGTGCCGGCGCTCACCTCAAACGGTATCTGTTACCCCAACGCCTCGGCCCGCAAGGCGAGTCGCTCAGCATCGACGTCGCGCGGATCGGGCCCGAAGGTACGAGGGACGCGCTCGTCGTTCTTTCGGGCACGCACGGTGTCGAGTGCTTCGCCGGCGCGGGCTGCCAGGTCGGCTTCCTCACTGACCGTCTGTATGAGGCACTGCCTTCGACCGCCTGTGCGCTGCTCGTGCACGCGGTGAATCCGCACGGTTTTGCATGGCTACGTCGCGTGAACGAAGACAATGTTGATCTCAACCGCAACTTCGTCGATTTCTCGAAGCCACCTTCCTCGGCTGCCTACGAACCGCTGCATGACTGGCTGGTACCGGCAGACTGGGACGGCGATGCGCGCGCCCATGCCGACGCGGCGCTGCAACGGTTCATCGCCCAACACGGGATGCCGGCCTTCCAACAGGCCCTGACGGCCGGGCAGTACACGCGTCCCGAAGGGCTGTTCTATGGCGGCATCGCCCCGACGTGGTCCGCTCAGACGCTCGCGCAGCTGCTTCGCGAGCAGCTGCCCGATGCGGTGCGCCGCGTAGCGGTACTAGATCTGCACACCGGACTCGGGCCGACGGCCTACGGTGAGCCGATCCTGGTGCCCTGCGCGCGTGGTGATCTTGCCCGGGCACGCGCCTGGTTTGGCTGCGAAGTGCGCAGTCTCGTGGCAGAGGAGTCGATGCACGTCACCGGAGAGAAGTCGGTGTCGGCGGAGCTCGAGGGCACACTCGCGCGTGGCTTTCAGGCAGCGCTGCCGGAGCGCGAGATCACCTTCATCGGGCTGGAATTCGGCACGCGCCCAGTGTCAGATGTGCTGACCGCGCTACGCGCGGATCATTGGGTACACGCGCGCGCGCCGGATGATGCGGTGCGCGGCGCCCGCGCCCAGCGGCTGATGCGTGAAGCGTTCTACTGCGAGACGCCGGCTTGGCAGGCCGCGGTATACGGTCGGACTGCGGACTTCGTGTTCCGGACGTGCCGGACATTGGCACAATCGAACTGACGCATTCTCGCCTGTGTTTGACCCCGATTCCGGGCGGCTCGGGATGGCTGCGCCGATCCCGGCTGCGAGGTGGCTTGAAAGATACGATTTCTGCTCCATTGTCGAGCTGGTTCAGGGCTGCGTTCGCGAACCGTTGATCGCGAAACGCGAAGCCGCACTCGAATCCCACGTAAAGCAACGCAAGGCATTGTTCCACAAGCATTACGCTGAGCGGGCGGCCCCGCTGAACTTCAAGGAAACACCGCACCTCTAATACAAGGGAACGGTTATCGAGGTTGACCATGCGAAATCTTCTTGCGGGATTGCTGGCTGCAGGTGCATTGAGCTTCGCGCTCTGCGGTGTGGCCCTGGCCGATGCCGATCCGACCGTGCATCAAATCTACGAGGCGGCTTCGAGCGGTCACCTCGATCAGGCGCAGCAGATGATGAACCAAGTGCTGCGCGATCACCCGAACAGTGCAAAGGCGCACTACGTTCAATCGGAGCTCTACGCCCGGGAGGGCAAGCCTGGTCTCGCGCGCGCGGAGCTCGAACGCGCGGAGCAACTCGAGCCGGGACTCCCCAAGGAGAACCCGCGCTCGGTTGCCGAGCTCAAATCCGAGCTTGGGCTCACTCGTCAGAGTGAACCGTCGTTCGGTGCGGCCAGAGCGTCGGGCTCTCATTTTCCCTGGACCACAGTAGTGATCCTCGCGCTGGTGGTCGGCGTCATTTGGATGTTGTTCCGCCGACGCACCGCGTCGGTGCAGTACCCGGGCGGCGCGCCGACGGCGACGCCGGGCACCTACGGGCCGGGAGGCTATGGTCCTGGTGGGCCCGTCGGTGGTGGACTGGGCTCAACAGTCGCCGGCGGTCTTGCCGGAGGACTTGCGGCCGGTGCCGGTCTCGTCGCCGGCGAGGCGCTGGCCCATCGCCTTCTCGACGGAGAGCATTCGAGCACGCCATCTGCTCCCGTGAGCGGTGACGGTGGGTCGAACGCCGCGAACAGCGATATGGGCGGCGCCGACTTCGGCGTCAACGACCCGGGATCGTGGGACGACGGCTCCAGCAGCGGTGGCGGGGGAGACGACTGGACCTGAGCAACCCAGAGCTATCGAACGAAATCAAGACCTGAACCGGGACCGGTAATCTTGCGGCGTGACCGTCAGCAGCCGCAGGAAGCTGCGGCGCATTGTTTCCTCCGAACCAAATCCACACCGTAGCGCGACCCGTTTGACCGGTAGACGCGACTGCAAAAGCAGATTCTGCGCCGCTTCCACCCTCAGCCGCTCGATCGCACGAGCCGGTGTTTGCCGAGCTGCCTCTGCATAGTGCCGACTGAAACTGCGCTCGCTCATCCCCGCCTGATGGGCCAGCACCGACAGCGAAAGATCATCCGCGAGATGGCCCTTGATCCACTCATGCAGGTCGCCGAATCTGTCTTCCGCCGCCTGCAAAGCCAGAGAAGCGCTGAACTGCGCCTGTCCACCGGGACGCTTCAGAAAAACGACCAGATAGCGTGCTACGGCGAGCGCCACGGCAAGGCCGAGGTCTTCCTCCACGAGCGCGAGCGCCAGATCGATTCCGGCCGTTACGCCAGCCGAAGTCCATACCGGACCGTCACGCACGAAAATCGGGTCGGGTTCGACGTGCACAGTGGGAAAGCGTTGGGCAAACCTGGCGCAATACATCCAATGGGTCGCCGCACGGCGCCCGTCCAAGACTCCAGCCGCAGCTAACAGGAAAGCGCCCGTGCACACAGAGGCGATGCGTCGCGCCTGCGACGCTCGCTCCCGCACCCAGTCGACCAAAACCGGATTCTCTGCTGCCGCTTCCGCCCCTTCGCCGCCGGCGACCAGTAGAGTATCCAGTGCCTCACCGCGTTGGGTAAGCGGGCCCGCTGCCAGGGCCACTCCGGCCGAGGACGTAGAGCCCTCGCCGCCCTGCGCGACGACTCTCAGCACGTAGGGCCGCGCGCCTCCCATCTCGGCGGAACGATCATTGGCAGAAGCGAATACCTGAACCGGACCCGTGACATCGAGCAGCTGTACCGCAGGATAGGTCAGTACGTCGATGACGCGGACCGCGGTTGGCGAGGTGCGAGGGGACTGTGACGTGTCTGACGGTCCGCGCGCGGCCAGGTTTGTTTTGTCCATGCTGAGCTCAAGACCTGGAGATTCACATCATGCCGCATGACAGCCGCCTGCACACCGGTTCCGTTGTAGGCTAGAGGGTGTTACCCGCTGGCGAACGAACCGAGGCAGGCAGACGATGGCCAAAAACGTGATTTGTCTCTGGTATGACGGCACAGCAGAGGACGCTGCCAGGTTCTACGCTCAGACCTTTCCAGACAGTGCCGTGACAGCGGTCCACCACGCCCCGGGCGACTACCCGGCCGGCAAACAGGGACAGGTGCTCACGGTCGAGTTTACGGTACTCGGAGTGCCCTGCCTCGGCCTCAATGGCGGGCCAGCGTTCAAGCACTGCGAAGCCTTTTCATTTCAGATCGTCACCGACGACCAGGCCGAGACGGACCGCTACTGGAACGCGCTCGTCAACAACGGCGGCACCGAGAGCGCCTGTGGATGGTGCAAGGACAGATGGGGTTTGTCCTGGCAGATCACCCCGCGGACGCTGCTGGACGCAACGACCGATCCCGACCGTGCGGCCGCCAAGCGCGCCTTCGAGGCAATGATGAAAATGAGAAAGATCGACATCGCCACCATCGAAGCGGCACGGCGCGGAGCGGCTCGCGTTTAGAGCGCTACCAGCGGCGCCTGTGAGCGCGATGATCCACAGAGCGGAGCACTGGCGCTCGATCACGCATTCCACGATGGTGCCGGAAGTCCCGGATTCGATGCCGGCAGTCGCACCTGGCCCCATGGTTGGACAGGCGCGGCGCTTGTGCACGGGATAGTCTTTTCGAAGTAAGACAAGGCTCACTCCCTCGAGCCCTGGTCGCACGACAGGCGTTTAGACGTGTCGCTGACTCCCAACAAACGGCTGGCGTAGCTGAACGAATCCTGAATCGGCTTCATCGCGCGCCGCCACCTGTCGATCATTTGGCGGCTCGATACCGGGAAGTGTGACGCAGTCGTGCCTTCGACTCCTCGGCCCTCGTTAGATTGTGACGCAGTTTTTCGTCGTCAGATTGTGACGTCGTCGAGAGCAGACAGGGAGGAGTCCTCATGTGGATACAAAGGGGATTCACGCTCACCGAGCTGCTGCTGGTGGTGGCAATCGTCGCCATTCTGCTGAGTATCGGCGTACCGTCGTACCGCTACATCGGGAACTCCTACCGCATGTCCTCGGAAGTCAATGGGCTGCTCGGGGACCTGATGTTTGCGCGTTCCGAGGCGATCAAAGAGGGGCAGTTCGTCACAACCTGTGCGTCCGCCGACGGCGCCACCTGCTCCGGGAGCACGGTCTGGAACACGGGCTGGATCGTGTTTTCGAACGGCCCTAATGGCGCCCAGCCGAGCGCCGGAATCCTGCGTTTGCAGCAGAAATTCACGGGAACGACCCCGGACACCTTCAATGCCAGTAACGGGGTCAGCGCAGTGACCTACAACCGCGAGGGCTTCGCCACGACCGCCGCCGGCTTCCCCAACACGACCATCACGCTGCATGACCCGACCGCGAACCCGGTCTGGTCCCGCTGCCTGTGGATTACCCCACAGGGGATGCTGACCACAGAAACGCCCGCCAGCGACCCGTCCGGTACGTGTACCAACTGATGAAACACGTCAATGCCAGCGCTCGCGTACGCGGCTTCAGTCTCGTCGAAGTCATGGTGGCGGTGGTCGTCATCTCCGTCGGCCTTCTCGGCATCGCCAAAATGCAGGCGCTGGCGATGTCGAATACGGCCACCTCACGGCTGCGTGCTCTGGCGGCGATCCAGGCCGCGGGACTGGCCGCGGCGATGCATTCCAATCGCGAATACTGGGCCGGGGCGACGCCGCCCGTGACGACGACTTTCAATGCGGCAGGCTCCGGGCAATTCGTTTCCACCGATGCGGCGCTTCAGGCTTCAGCCAACGCAGCGCTTCCCGTCGGATTCAACACCCCGGACGCCATCCAGACCTGCGTCGGCACCGCGAACGCTGCGGCAGTCTGCGGCGGCGCTGCGGGCGTGGTGAACCTCGCGGCATTCGACCTCGCCCGCTGGGCAGCATCGCTCAACGCGCTGCTGCCGAATCCGCAATCCACTATCAGTTGCCCCGTCATCGGCGCCGGTGGAGCGCCACCCAGCTGCACCATCGTGATCTCGTGGAGCGAGAGAGCGGTGGCGATGAACCAGCAGGAAGTTCAGGCCGAGGCCGCCAAGGGCCCCTCCAACATCGAAAACCCTACTTACCTCCTGTACGTGGAGCCGTGAGCACTATGCCTGCCCGGAGCGTCCTGCACGCCGCGCGCGATGAGCGCGGCTTTACTCTGGTAGAGCTGATGGTGACCGTGGCTATCGCGTTATTTCTCCTGGGTGGCCTCGTCACCATCGTCGGCAACCTACGCCAGGCCGACATCAACCAGCGCGTACTCGCGCAGTTGCAGGACCAGGAACGTTTTGCGCTCACCGTGATCACCGATGTCGTTCAGGCCGGCGGTTACTTCCCCGATCCGGTGGTCTGGACGCCGGCCAGCTCGCTGCTGCAGAGCGGCAACTGGGAGGCCGGGCAGGCAGTTGCGGGGACCGCTGGAGTCCCGCCCGCTTCCGACACACTGAGCGTGCGTTTCCGTACGGCCATCAACGACGGCGTGATGCTCTGTGACGGAGGCACCAACACCGCTCAGGGTCTCACACATGCGTTCACCAACACCTTCAGCGTCCAGGCGGCCGCGCCCCCGGCGCTCGGCGGGCTGTATTGCCAGGTCGACAACCTCGGTGCCTCGGCTGCGGCGCCGGGGGTACTGATCGTTCCAGGCGTCGTCGGCCTGAAGGTGTACTACGGGGTAAAGCGCGACTTTGCCTTCACCGACTACAACGTCGACACCTATCTGACGGCCGACCAGATGTGCTCCGCGCTGCTCAATCCCTGCGGCAGCAACGACTGGTCAAACGTGAGCTCGGTGCGTGTAATCCTGACCTTCACCAATCCGCTGGCTGCGCAACCCGGGCAGGCTCCCACCATCCAGTTCGAGCGCGTGATTGAAGTGATGGGGCGCGGCGGGGTGCACACATGAAGCCGCGCCGGACCGAAGCTGGCGGAGAGCGCGGCATAGCGTTGGTCAGCAGCATGCTGCTGCTCATCATCATCACGATCCTTGCTCTGAGCATGTTCCGCAGCTTCGGCTCGCAGGAAAAGATCGCAGGCAACGTGCGCGAGAAGGATCGTGCCCTGCACGCCGCGGTAAGCGTCCAGCAGTACGCCGAATGGTGGCTCACCCAGCCCGCAGGTTCCATCGCTGCCAGTGCCCCGGTGACCTGCACTCGCGGAGTACCGCTCAATGCCAACGCTGGCCAGAGCCAGATCTGCACGAACGCGAGTTCGCTCGCAAACCTGGGCATCAATCCGACGCAGCAACTGCCCTGGCCGGCAACCTATGTGCAGTACTCGCCCGCCGGCATGGCGACGCCGGTGCAGGCAGGAACCAATGCCAACGATCCGCCATTTGCCTGGACTCCGGGCTACTACATCGTCGACCTCGGCGTCGCGGCGGATGCCGCGGGCGAGGCGTATCAGATCACTGCGTTCAGCTCTGGCGGCACGACCGGCACGGTCGCCGTCGTCGAGAGTACCTACGAGGTCCAACAGGGCGTCGTCAACAGAGGTGGCCTGTGATCAACCGCAACAGCCTCATCGCAGTACTCGCGACACTTCTGGGGGCCGCAGAACCCGGCGCCGTCAAGGCGCAAGTATCCGTGAGTGAAGACTTCACCAAAACCACGACCACCAACCCCTGGTACTTTTTCAACGGCGCGTGTCTGACCGCAGCAAGTGCGACGGGAGTCGAACCGAGGGTTGGCTCGAACGGCCAGATCCCGGGCTGCACGACCATTGCCGGTAGTTACTACAACAAGAGCGCCGGCGAGGTCCTGACAGGTGGCGCGAGGGGCACCGGCAACTTTCCTGATCCCAGCGGCTCGGGCGCCTTGCGCTTCACCAACGGCTACCCGTACGGCTACAGCGAGAATGGTGGCGTTATCTACGGAAGTCCCTTCGCCACGGGGGCGGGTGTCTCCATTACGTTCAGGACCGTCACCTATCTCGGCAACTCGGGCGGCGCTGGCGGAGACGGTGCCGACGGCATCAGTTTCTACCTGATGGACGCCACCAAACTGAACACCAGCACCATCACCGGCACCAGCAGCGGCGACGGCAACGGACTCGGCGCTTGGGGCGGAAGCCTCGGTTACACCTGCTCGAACGCCAACCCGCCCTATAACGGCCTGATCGGGGGCTACCTCGGCCTCGGCATCGACGAGTACGGCAACTTCCTGAACGGCAAGTATTGGATGCCCGGCTACACGGGGCCGAACTCCGCCACCAGCGACAACACCGTGCTCGGGTATGGTTACAAGCCCAACCGCATCGGGCTGCGTGGCGCCGGCAACATTGCCTGGAACTGGCTGAACGCGAACTATCCGCAGTTCTATCCCTCGAGCCTCACTGCTGCGGCGCAGAATGCCGCCGTCGCGGCCACCTGTGCGGCCGGCGCGGTCGTCGATGCCACCAACGGCAATGCCATTGTCACGACGCCCAACGGCAACAGCGGCCTCCCCGGCAACAGCCGTGGGGCAGAGTATCCGCTCGCCGACTACGCGCCGATCCCCAACGCTTACGTCGAGCTGCCGTCCACCACGCAGATCGCCAACGAGAGCGCGGCGACCCGCGGCGTGGCAACGCCCATCAGCTATCAGCTCAAGATCACGCAGAACGGCCTGCTGAGTTTCGCCTACTCCATCTGTCCTCCCACCGGCTGCGGTG
>Ga0306926_10002030_pt1 | contig 20430 bp, 18 predicted proteins | sample flu12Cox44000178_FD_203759 | JGI IMG/M metagenome (GOLD analysis project Ga0306926, IMG submission 203759) | Lab enrichment of tropical soil microbial communities from Luquillo Experimental Forest, Puerto Rico - flux8day.12C.oxic.44.000.178 (v2)... | ecosystem: Environmental > Terrestrial >...
TCCCGTCGGCGAGTTGCGCGGTCGTCATTGGACAATGTGCCCTTGTGCGTCAAACTTGATAACCTTCTGTGCCGGAGCAGGCGCAACAGCAGCCGCGGGCGCCGCTGTCGGCGTAGCGTTGGAATATGGAGAATTCGCAATCTGCTGCTGCGCCGGATCAGGGTGCTGTCCATAGCCGGGAATCTTAATGCCGTGAGTATTGAGGATGTTTTGCGCCTCAGGGGATACAAGCATCGGCGCGTCCTGATTCCAATTCATTCCGCGTTTCCATGCGTTGTTCTGTTCGCCAAGTCGACCCGCCAATAGCTTAAGCCCCGCTTCTACAGCACCCGTTTGCATCTCAGGCGAAAGATTCTCAGAAAAACGCTTATTCCAATTTTGGATGTCACTCTCCGCGCCCCCATTGCCGCGGAATGCCTTGGTCAGTTCTCCCGTGTACGCCTGCACAGCGGTTTGGACATTGTTAATCGTAGCGTCGCCCGTTTGCGACTTGTATAGATTCATTAATTGATTGGCGAGCGGAAACTGACCGTTATTTTGTGCTTCCATCATTTGCAGAACGGTGTCGCCGTGCACAACAGCCGTGTCAGCGGCGACCAAATTCTTCCCGGTCTGTCCAATAGGACTAAATTCCTGCCGCATCTTTACACGGTTTGTTGTGAATGAAGGATCGAATTGCAGAACCATCTTCATGTAGGCGGCGCGGTTATTGTTCCGCTGCGAAAGCAAATTCATCGGGTCTTGTCCAGTTGCCAAACCCTGAACAAGCATTTGCTCCTCTGGGGGAAGCGACGCGAGATAGTCGTTGCCCTTAAGCGTGAAATCGCCTTGCGGCTGACCGCCGGAAACCTGCAGGCGCGTATCTGCAGCCAGCTTGGCGCGATCCATCGCGCCGCCAACCGTGTTGGCGTTCGTCGCAAGCCGGCCCGCCACGTTCATGCCGGTCGTACCATACCTCGTAGCCGATTGCAGCTCGGCCAACTGTTGCTTGAGCGCTTGATTCGATTCCAGCACTTGCATCGTTTCCGGTTCCTTGGCGAGCTGCGCAAGAATCTGACCCTGGAACGCCGCACGCTGCGGGCCCGGCGCCATGTTCTGCGAAAGCTCCCACATATCCGCCGTCGTCGGTCGCTGCGCCGCTTGCGGGGGCAACGTAATTCCACGCGGCGCCATGTTCACGCCGCCGGGAATCATCGGCGCCTGCGGCGCTCCCTGCTGCGGCTGCGGCAGCATGGGCGGAAGCGCACCGGGGACGGCTGGACCGGCGAGAGATGGCGCAGGCGTCTGACCCTGCGGCGACATGGGCGGCACTTGTGGCGCCTGCGGCGGCAGGACGGCGTTATTGGCGCTCTGCGTCGCCTGCGTCTGACCCGGAGGGCCTGCCGTCTGCATCGCCTTCCAACGCGCAAGGTAACTCGTCGTCTCCGGATTGGTCGGTTGGCCGGAAGCTACCTGATCGCCCGCGCGCGAACCTCCGTTGTAGTAAGCAACCTGCGCCGCTTCGTTGCCCGGATAGCGCTTCTGCGCATCTGCCGCAACTTGCGCTGCCATGTTGGCGCCGTCGGTCGGGTCGTTCGGATCGAGCGTCCGTCCCGCCTGCTTCGAGTAAGCAGCGATCAGGTTCGGCATGATCTGATACGGACCCGCCGCGCCGGACTTCGGGTTGACCGCATTACCGCTCGCTTCGAGCGCCCGGTACGTGTTGAGCGTTCCCGGCGGCAGGTTGTATTGCTGCTCCTTGATGGCAGCCGCCGCGTCCCATGGGTCTCTTTGAAGGGTGTTATCGCGATAGCCGGTAACGTCGATGCTCCCAAGATTCCGAGGGATCATCTGGCCTTGTGCCAAGCCGGTCGTCGCGGGTTGCGGCAGCATCCCCGGCGTAGGCGACGTGTTGCCCACTTCGGCGCCCGTCGTCGGCTGCGATGCAGCAACGCCTGCAAGGTCGCCGGGCAGATTCATGTCCGGCCGCGCCGGCAGGGCTGGAGTCGTCGGGTGCCGCGCCTGCCAATCGCTGAAGGCTTGGGCGTTCTGATTCGCTCGCTGCGTCTGAAGCGCCGCTTGCTGCTGCGTAACATCCTGATTCAGCCGGTTCCCGACATAAGCCTGGAACATCTGTGTAAGCGGTTGGAGCAACGATCCCTTAGCGTTCGTATTGACGAACTGCGGCATGAACGACTGCTGTTGCAGCATGAGCGCAAGTTGACGACGACGGTTAAGGTCCGCCGCTTGCGGGTCGAAACTGCTGATGTCTGGACCGTAATCGTCGAGTGCCATTTACTTATCTCACGCCAAAGTCGCCAGGGCGTCAACTAGATCACCGGCGCCCGCGCCGAGGCCCCCGGCAGCGGCACCGCCGGCAGCGGCACCACCGCCGAAAAGGCCACCCAGCCCGCCGAAAAGGCCAGCTAAGTTGCTGAATGTTCCGGCGGGCGCCATGAGTGCATCGGCTCCGAGCGTTCCGAGCGAACCAAGCATGTTGTTGTAGCTTCCGAGTTGGTTCTGATATTGCTGCTGCGCCGTTTGCTGCTGCAAAGCAGACGTTCCGAGAATATTCGCCGGCTGAATCTGCGACGGCGTCGTCTGCCCAAACTGCGGCGAATTGACTTGTGTTCCAGAGAGCAAAGCCATCATTTCGTTGAGGGGCAGTTGTTGCAGTTGCGCCTGCTCATTGATGCCCTGCGCTCGAGATGCGTTCGTCAGGTTCGCATTGGCAAAAGCGTTCTGAATGTCTTGCTGGTTCGCCTGATTGTTGAATCCGGCTTGCGTCTGAGCAAGGTTCGCGTCCTGCTGTCGAGCCTGATTCCAAAGGTTCGCGCTCGATAGATTCATCTGCTGCTGCTGCTGCGCGGCGTTCCCGCCCTGCATAATGGCGTTCTGAATCGCCTGATTGATCTGGTCGCCCTGACTCATGCGCAGCGCGTTCTGCGCCCGCATAGCAGCGGCGTCGGTCGTTACCCCTCCCATGTTGGCAAGTCGGGTGTTGAGTTGATCCTGCTGGACTTGCATGAGCGGCGAGGCGCGGGTGATGTATTGGTTCCAATTCGCATTCATCACCTGATTGCGAATATCGTCGGGACTCCCGACGCTGTACTGCGCTCCTGGCAGGCCACCGAGGTTAAGCCGCGTCGATCCTCCGGTGTCAACGCCGTACGCCATCGGCGGCAGGTTGCCCGTATTGATCGGCGTCTGGAGCGCGGTCGATGCATTGTTGATGACGTTCGGCGCCAATCCCAGCAGTTGCCCCTGTGCAGCTTGACTCGCAGTAAGGTTGGCCTGTTCCTGCGGGTTTAGGGTCGTGGTGACGTTATAGCCCGTTGGTCCCGTAACCGGGTTGCCGCTGGCGTCCGTCAGTTGCCTGCTTCCCCAAGGCGAAATCTGATTCGCGTTGTTCAGCTGGAACTGCGAAATCGCAGCTTGCTGGTTAGCAGCTGCCTCCTGTTGCACAAGGGCAGCGTAGTCAGGCGGCGTAGGCGCAGACGGGCCACCACCGAAAAGACCAGCTAGAAATGTCATGGCTTATCCTTGGGTAACGTACGGCCCGGTTAGATAGTTCGCGGCGGCGCCGGAGCGACCAGCGCCCTGCGCCGCATTCGCCGCATCTACGGCGTCCTGGTAACGCAGAAGCCATGCAGTTTGCGCCGCCTTATCGCCACGCGCCGGCCGCTGCGCCCACAACTGATCGACAGCATTTTGCGCTGCGGTCAAGGCCGACTCGGGCAGCGGCGTTCCCGTACCAGCGCCCACCGTTCTACCGTTTACGTTCATCGTCGGGCCGGTATAGGTCGGCTGCAACTGCTGCATCGCCTGATTGATCGCAGGCGCACCCGGAGCGTTGGCCGGCGGCGCCATCGCCGACTGCAAATTGCCCCAATTGATCTGTACGTTTCCGGCGCCCGGAATCTGACCAATTACCGCACCCGAGCCGAGGTTCCCGGTCCCAGCACCCCCGCCCGTTCCGCCGCCGCCGCCCGCACCCGGTCCAAATTGGCCCGTTCCGCCGTTGGCTGACCCCGTCCCCCCCGTGCCACCGAGCGCTGGAGCCGGACCCGGAGTCGCGCCGCCCGCTCCGTATTGCGGCGTGTAGCGCTCGAGCCGGTCGCCCGGTTGCCCCCATCCGGCGAAGGCCGAAGTGATGCCGGGAATGTTGAAGCCGCCGGAGGAGATAATGTCCTGAAAACTCGCCCCCGGTGCCGCTTTGGCTATCTCGAGCGCCGACTGCGCGTCCGCGGGCGACATGCCGATCCGCAGCATATAGGCCATGGAACTCTCGCCCTGATGCATGGCCGGAAGCGCTCCGAGGCCGTAAGCCGCATGGCCGGGAATGTTCGTGTTTCCTGGCTGATACGGCGCTCCCTGTCCGGCAAGCATCTGCGCGAGCGGGTTCGTCATCTGCGGTGGCACGCCCGGGCCCGGCATGCCTGGACCTGCAGGCGGAATCCCGACCGAGAGCCCCTGTGCCACACTCGGGACGCCCGGCCCTAGCGATCCGGCGCCAAACGGGATCAGCGGTCCCGCATTTACTGTGCTGTCAGGCATATCAGTGAACCTTTGTCCGTAGCGCCGTCACACGTTCATGGAGTTTCAACCAACGACAATCCTCGCGGAACATCGCGTAAACCAGAATGTCGCCGCCGGGAGCAGCATCCTTCAATCGTGCTTCAAGCGTGCAGCCGAGTCGTTCGGCTAAGTTGCGCGCGGCTTCGTTCGTTTCCTCCACCAAGCCCGTAATACGGCGACACCCGCACTCGACGAACGGGTAATGGAACATGTACCAAAGCAACTCCTTTGTCATCCACGCCGAGTTCGGGAGCGCCGCAATGTGCATCACCATGTTCGCGCCGTTGAATCCCTCGTACCACACCCCGGCGATCAGGTCGGCCGTCTGATCGGGGTGCACATTCACGACGCCGATCGAGCGACCGCTTAGAAAAGCGCTGGGCGTATTCATCACTCGTTTCATGAAGGGGCCGATTTCCGGCTGGTCGATCACAAGGCGTCTCATAGCGTCGAGCCCCGCTGGAACTGAAAGTCTGTCGCAAGCCATGTCGTCGGCGAAACGGTCGAACTCCGCAGGAAAATGGCCCCGGCAAAGCCGATATTGTTCAGGCCGTACCAGCTCTTGAACGTCCGTTGTCCGCCCGACCAGATGCCTTCATCCCACAAGGCGGAATCCCAAGTGTTCGACGACCCGGTCGACTGTGTTACCGGCAACGTCGCGACGCTTTCGACAATCTCGAAATCGGTATTGAAGTAGACATCGAGGGTCGGCTGCGACTGCGAAACCAGCACGGGCCGCGCCAGCGTCCACATCTTCTGAACAGGCGAGCCGAAGTAGTTGAATGCCTGAAGGCATCGAGTCTGGATCGAGTTGCCCGTGGTGATGACGATGTCCGGAATCGGAGCCGGGCCTGCACCATCGGCAACGCGCGTATCGCCTAGATCAGTCACCCGCGTATCGCCCGAGGATGTCACCCGATCAGCAACCGACAGGGAAGACTGATTATTGGTTGCGCGCGTATCGCCCAAGCTGGTCAGGCGAAGGCTGCCGTCGCTCGTTGCCCGCTCGTCGCTGCTTCCGGCTGAACCTTGGTCAACGGTCCGCGTATCGTCGGTGTCCGTTACTCGCAGGCTACCGTCAGAGGTCGCCCGATCCGCTTCCGAACCCGGAATAATCACTTCCTGCGGATCGTCGATTCCTTCGTCCGTCCACGCGCGACCGACAAATGTAGCCGCCCCGAAGTAGGGTTGCTCGTAGAAGTTCTCCCAGCAGTAAGCGTTATATCCCGTGATGACACACCATGCATTCAGAATGGTGTTCATCAAATACTGGTAACGCCCGGTCGGGTCGGGGATGTTCAGATAAAGCTGGTTGTGGCGGGCGTTGGTGAACAAATCCCAGCCGAACTCTCCGTGGAAAAGGTCGACGAGTTGCGAAATCTGGTGCTGAATGATGTCGGTCAGCGGTGGCTGCATCAGCATCTTCGACTGCGAAAGGATGTTCGTAAGCATCAGAACACCATCCTCGCAGAGGATCAGCACATCGCTGCCATAGGGGCACGCGCACCGGCGCCCGATTGTCGCGCCGATCGTATAGACGCCAACCAGTATAAAGTTCGTTATATCGGTTGGGTCGAAGCCGTTGAAAACCGCGACGTTGCCCTTGCTCGAGATAAAGACGCTTTGGTCCGACATCGCGGCGCCGGTCTCGGAGCCACCTGCAATGGCCCATGACAGGCACGTCTGCACATAACCGCCCAGCGGGAATATCTCGCCCAGGTCGAATAGCGCAAGTTCGCCCTGAATCTCGTCAACCGGCAGATACCAGACACGGGACGTGTTGACTTCCGTGAACCATAGCCGCCGGTGCATTTGCGTGACAGCAACCAGCGCGTTCGGCGTCCAATCTGGATAGAGCCCCTGATCGGTTACGCTGATCGTAAGGGTTGCAACCGTCCACGACGTCCCGTCGTACTTCTGCGGCAGGTCGGCGCCGTTGACCGCAACCGTGAAATCGCCGATGGCGTTCGAGAGCTGCACGTACTGCCAGCGGTTATTGACGAAGCCGGACGCCTTGACGTCGACGGGGCTGGACGTACCCCCTAGAGTCGCGTCATAGAACGAGCCATTCGCGCAGGCAAATATCTTCTCGACGCCGGTCGGGCTGTTGTATTTGATGATGGTCTCGACGACGCCCGGTTGCGGAATACCCGAGTACCATCGCGACCATCCTCCGCGCGTGACCAAGCCGCCCTGCGTCGGAAAGAAGTTCTCCAGAATGACCGCTTGCGTCGGCGGCATGTTCGCCAATGCGTCGCGCGCATTCAGGCCGCCCACGGGGGCGGTCAAGGTCATCAGCAGGCTTGACTGCCGGACCTTGGGCGCAAATGGCGTATCGCGCGGCATCACTGCATCCAGTTGCCGTCGGGAATGTTGTAAATCGTGATAAGCGGGAACGCCGGTTGCCGCGACATCGAAAGGACCGGACCTCCGGTATCCTGCGCGAGCGCGTCATCAAGCAACGTCTGGAAGTCCGCGGCCATTGCCGACGTGTCGAACTGCTTCGCCTGATAGAAGCGCAGCTTTACGCCCGCGGTCATCAGGCGGTCGTCGAAAATCGTCGTGTCGTTATCGTTGTCGCACTTCGCTTTCGGCTGTCCGTTAGCGGCGAGCGCCCACCATTTGCTTACGTAATAGTAGGAAAAAGTGATGGGCAACGGAGGGCCGCCGACACCCGGAACGGGCCAGAGCTCGATCGCGTTCCCTACCAGCCGGAAGCGCTCCCGCGGCCCCGTCGACAGGATGCCCGACTTCAACCATTGCCACTGTTGCGATGTTTCATTGCCGATCAGCGGCCAATGGTTAATGCGGTCCCACTCGGTTTGCGTGATCGGCCGCGCGAAGTCGTCAGGTAGCGGATACGTCGCCTGATTGGCGATTGCACTAACCGTCTGCTCGCGAAATAGTTGCCGCCAGACGCGCCGCTTCACCAGCATTTCGCCGGTAGTGTTCAGCAGCGCGCCTAGCTGCTGCGGTATGAGGTCGGAAGTCGCGTAGATGGAGACCGGCGACTGCAACCCCATTTCAACCGCTGCGGTTTGAGCGATTTCCAGCGCTGTCGTCATCCTTGCCCTTTGCCTTCTGCAACTCCCGAGCGGAGATTAGGTCTGAGAGTTGCTTCACCTGATCTCTGAGCGCGGCGATGTCCAGATCGCGCTTTGCCAACTCAGCCGACAGCTTCTCGGTGTAGGCTGCATCCTTCGCCTTCTCAACGTAGTCGATCGCTTTGCGCTTCAGATCATTGAAGCCCATGATCTTCGAGCCGTACACATCGGCCAATTGCGCCAACTGCTCGACGGTCATAATGTTGAGGTAGATCAATTCTTCGGCCTGTCCGCGCGTAACCGCCGGCCACTCCCGAATCGGCATGCCAGATAGTTCCTGCTTCTGGTTGTTCTGGAACTGGTCCCACAACCTAGCGAAACGCCGCTTGTGTGTATCAGTCACCGCCGTATCGATCAGCGTGTTCTTGTCGCCGGGGACGAGAATCTTCACGAAGGGGACCGAGTCGAACACCGGATGGCCCGCTTCCTCCGACTTCTCGTCATTCTTGCGAGCACCGACATAGAACTGTACAAATAGCTTCTCGTCGCCTGGGTCCATCTGGTATTGCGGTTGCTGTCCTGCTTGCTGAAATCCTTGCATCATGGTTTTCCTCTCGGGTTTATGCGGCCTTGTCCGGCACCGCGTGCAACTTCATTTCCTGCTCTTTTTCCTGCTCCGGGTTCTCGCGCCACGTATAGATATGCTGTCCCATATGGCCGATTTGCCTGCTCGCGGCGTGGTCAATGAGCACCTTGAACCCCGCTTGACGCACCAACTCGCAGAAGGGGTTATCCTCCGACGACACATCTCCCGATTCCGTGTCGTAGTAAGGCATGAACCAGGGTTTAGGCATCTTCTCGAACACCTGCCGCTCGATGAGGCAGAAGCCAAAGCCGCAGTACCACGCTTCCTCGAAGCCTGCAGAGTTTTTCGTAGTCTCCATGTAGCCGCTGCGATCGGCCTTCGTCGCCGTGAACTCGAACTTGAGCTGGCGTTTCGGGTAATTGCACGCGACCATCGGCAGGCGGCGCGAGAGCAAGACTTCCAGCAGGCGCGGATCAAAGATCATGTCATCGTCGATAAACAGGATGTGAGAGGCGCCCCATTCGAGCGCTTGCTCTACAAGTTTCTGCCTGTTGTTCGGGATGTTGCTGGACTGGCGAATGAACATTCGCATGGCGAAGTCGGATGCATCCTTGCGGGAACGGAGCACCTGATTCGCATTGATGAACATCTCCACGACAGATTGCGCAAAGAAAATAGGACACATGCCCGCCGAGGGAACGCATACGCCGACGCGGATTGACTCACCCATTTAGGAGCGCTCCGCATTGGCCCGAGACGAGCGGCGACGGGTACGCAGCCGCGACCTTCTGCTTCAATCGCGCGACCTGCTCCGGGGGCAGATCAACTTCCCCTCCGTTGAGGCACTTCTCCGCCAGTTGCACGTCGGCAATCTTCAAACCTGGGTCAACGTCCTGATTCGGCATGAGCAACGATTCGGAGCAACAGAATCCGAGCGTCAACTTCTGCTCCGTTCCATCGACAAACATCATCTTTCCGGTTCGGAAGTCCTTCAACTGCTGCGAAAAATCAATCTTCACGGTTTCCTCTCGTTGGTTTGGTTACATCGCCGTACGCAAAAGCGGTATTGATCGGGGCGGGATGTTGACCGTAACGTCGTCGCCGCCCCACAGCAAGCCGTCCGACGTTTGCGCGTCCGAGCCGGGAACGAACTCGACGCGGGAAAAAGGATAATGCACGGCGGCATACGTCGCCACACCGGAGCCGTCGGCCGTTACCGCGGCGATTTGCATTCCGCCATGCGTACGGAGGTTCACCGTCGATGACGGCGTAAGGCCGCGAATGGTGATCGTCGGCGAGGTCGTCGCCGAGAGCAACCGGACGTTCCCGGTAATGTCACAGGCGGACACTGCTATGTTCGTTCCGGTGGTGTAATTGGTGTCCGTCACGTTGATCTGCAGCTCGCCCCCGAGCCACGCCTTCAGCGTCGAGCCGATGCAGGAAAAGCGTATGCGCATCATCGGGCCGATTTCCGTTCCGGCATTGGTCACGGACCCCGTTTGCAGCAGAGTGCCATTCACGGCGTACAAGGCCAGCCAGTTTGAGCCCGGCTGATTCCGCACCCGCAACTCGTAACCGTTGCTGCTGCCGTTGTAGCGCAGGCGGAAACCGATGAAAGCATTGGAATTACCCGTGCTCGTCCAGTCAACCTCGAATTCGGCGACGATGTCGGTGTGCGAGAGCGTATAGGTGTAGGTATTAACGGCCGTCGTCGCGTTCGAGTAGTGCAGCCTGTTGGCGGAGGGTTGTCCGATCGCGCCGTAGATCGAGCGCCCGAGGTGGCCACCCGAGGCTTGCGTGGAAGTCGGAAAACTGTCGAACGACAGCGGAATATATCCGTTCTCCTGGATAAGCGTTCCGTCGGGGCCGGTCAAGTGATATGCGACGCCGACGGCCTTTGCGTTGCATGTATCGGGGTCGAAAATACGCTGTGTGACCCATATCGTCCCGCTGCCGAATCCGGTAAGCGTCGACGAAAACACCATTGCGTTCTGGTCGGTATATACGCCACTCGGGTTGATAAGGTTCACCAGCATGACATACGTGGAAAGACCGGAATGGTAGAAAACTCGCGGATTCTCAGCGACGCGCGGCCCGTCGAAATTGCTCGACGAGAGCATGGGCGTTGCATTTACAGTCCACGTACCTGTTGGCGATGAAGCGGTCGCATATCCAATCTTGAAAGCGTCGCCCGTCGTCGCGCCTTCGACAAACTGGTAATACGTTCCTCCCGAGAGGTACGTGCAGGAAGGCAGAAGATCAACATCCGCCCATTGACCCGAGGCCATCAGCGGAACGTTCTGGTTCCATGTCCACGGCCCGAGCGGAGACGACGCGGTCCAGATATCCCACAGATACGGAACGGCCGGAAGGCCAGTATTCGGCGAGCCGAACGTGTTCTGCGCCGCTGCACGCTGGAAAATGTATTGAGAGCCCCGCTGCTCCCTGAACCCCATCGCCGTCGCCGCCCAATTGCCGCCGGTGCCGTTGGTGATTGCGCTATTGTCCGCGCCTTGCTTCGTCCACGTGACGCCGCGGTCGTAGGAAATCGCGGTGAATGTGCGCCAGCCGGTCGTTCCATTGCCCGCATCGTAATAGAGATACCACGTCGACCCTTCGGTGTAGATCTGGCCCTCGCGAACGCCTTGCGAATCGGCGCTCGCCGCCGTCGGCGTAAGCATCGCCGAAGGCATCGGCCAAACGACAATGGCAGGATCGGCCACGACGCTAAAGCCCCCGGATGATGTCCAGCCAGTGGCCCACGTATCTTCTTGAATCAGCAACCCCGTGGAGTTGCGCGTAATCAGCGGGGACATCAGGCATCAGCGTTGCAGCATCCAGCCGGCGATGTCGACGTAAAGGCCGCCGCCGGTTGTGTTGTTGATGTAATTGAACGTCTGCGAAGTGTCGAGCGGCAATGTAACGTAGGTACCAAGGTTAGCAACGCTCGCATCGTTCGAGCCCGCAAGACTTACCGCGAATACGGTAGTGCTGACCGCCGTACCGCCCTGGTTAAGATAGACAGTAACCGAGGTCGTCGTCGTATTCTGTATGAATGCATAGGCCAGTTGCGACGTAACGGGAACGGCGCTTGCGGCAGAGATGTTCGTGCTGGTCGTCGCCGATCCGTTCGCAAGAGCGCGGAATGGCGACGCGCCGATATTGGTGCTCATCCACCGCACAAATCCGGATTGATCGCACTGGAACGGAAAGAAGTGCGACGACGCATCCGTCAGGAACGAGCCCACGTAGCGATTCGTCGTGTCGCCCGTTTTGGAGCGCGCGAAGCCGCAAGCGGTTGCGAACGCAGTCGGAGCCGTCGTCGAGACGGTAAACGTCCCGCTGTTGTTGACGTAACCGTGATACCAAGTCGAGGCGGAAGGTGACGTCGGCGTGATCGTCTGCGCACTCACCGCAATGATACTGTTCGTGCTCTCGATGTATAGTTGCCCGCTGCCGATCGAGATTTGCGTGGTGCTCACCCACCCCGGCGAACAGCCGATAACGACACCTGGGGTTGCTGATCCGCCGCCCGCATAGTTCGGGACGTTCAGCGTGGTCCCCGTAAGCGTTGCTGCGCCGCTCGAACCCGTTGTGGTGAGCGTAATAAGCGGACAGGTGATCGGGCCGGAGTAGTTCGTGCCGTCGGAGGCCGCCGTACACCCCATGTTCTTTTGAAGCACAACGCTCGACGCGCCGTTGAACGTGCTGGTCGTCGGCGTGATCGTGACGACGCCAGCGCCGAGGTTAACGAAGGTTGCCGACCATCCAGTCGTGAAACTGCCCGTCGCCTGCGGAAGCGTGACCGCAACGGGAGAGGCGTTGTTGAACGTTACCAGCTTGCCCTGATCGCCCGAGACAACGGTGTAAGTCGTGCCCGTCTGCGCGTTGATCGAGACAGGCAGATTGCCGGTAACATCCGCAGTTCCGAGGTTGACCGCCCGCGCCGTTCCGTCCTGCGTTCCGCTGGTGACATGCACAAAGCCGGTACCGCTAGGAGTCGAGCCGGTCGGTGTTGCCCATGTGCCATCACCCCGCCAGAAGGTCGAGGCCGATGCACTTGTCCCGCTGTTCAGGTTGGTAACAGGCAGGTTGCCGGTGACGCCGCTCGTCAGAGGAAGGCCGGTCGCATTGGTCAGCACGCAAGCAGAGGGCGTCCCAAGGGCAGGCGTAACAAGAGTCGGCGAGGTCGCCAGGACGGCGTTCCCGCTGCCCGTTACCGTCAATTCGCCGACGACGCCCGCGTTGTCGTAGAGCACCCGGCCCGTCGTTCCGCCCGAGATTGATGTCGTCCCGATCGTGATGCCGCCGGAACCGGGCGGCGTCGACCACGTACCATCACCCCGCCAGTACGTCGACGAGCTGGCACTCGTACCGTTGTTCAGGTTCGTCACCGGCAGGTTTCCGGTCACGTCGGAGCCGAGACCGACCGCGCTCCACGCGAGAGAAGCGCCGCCGTGGAGCACCTGCGTGCTCGAGCCGATCGTCGACATGATGGCGATGTCGTTGCCGCCATTGCCGACGATGACGCGCCCGAGCGTCAGCGCCCCCGCCGTGTTGGTGACGGTGCCCGCGCCGGATGGCGTTGACCACGTACCATCGCCGCGCCAGAAGGTAGACGCGCTCGCACTTGTGCCCCCGTTCAGGTTGTTAACGGAAAGGTTCCCCGTTACCTGAGTCGCGAGGTTGACGTTGCCGGTCAGAGCAGAGGCCGGGAATCCGGTGCAGTTCGTAAGCGTTCCCGAGACCGGCGTTCCGAGCGATGGCGCCGTGAATGCGAGGCCCGATACCGCCGCGATCGCGGCAACCGTGGCTTTGAGTGATGCGCCGTCGCTGGTGCGCTGCAGTTCCATCACGTCGGTAAGCGCCGGAACGTCGGTTGTGATGCCCCATATTCTTACGTCAGCCATGGCCTAGCTCCCTACTGAATAGCCGGTAAATTGAGTGAAAACGTCGACCCGAATGGTTACCGCAACGCTCGTCGTATGCAGCAGCGTTCCGCCCGTACCGCCATTGTAGTAAGCAACGGTCGTCGGGTTGGAAATCGCCGAGCCATTCGTCGCAAAGAACATTCCGAAGGAATTGATCGCGGGCGAGAACGTCATTGTGACCCGCGTTCCGTTCGCACTGAGCGTGCAATAGACAGACGCCACAAAGGGCGAGTTGGTCACAAACCAGCCGGTATCCGACACCGCCGCCAGCTGCCCGATCGGAATCGTGATTGCGCCACTCGACAGACTCGTCACCGGGAAGGTGCGACCGTTGGCCGGCGCGATGCCAGTCAGAGCGTTGAGCGTCAACCCCGGATGGTCGGCAACGAAAGCGGACTGACTGCTGTACTCGCCGGAACTCGAACCTGACACACCGAAGTAGAGTTGCGCGTAGTAATTGATCGCGCCCTCGTCCTGCGTGTAATTGATGTCGACCGTGTCTATCAGGACGACGGGTGGCGCCGAGCCCGTCACGCATACTTGCCCGATGGAGTCGACAGGCCAGCCATGATTCCAGTTGGCGATGGCGTTCGTCGTGGTGAGACAGACGTGACCCGCATCGTCTCCTAGAATGCCGTCGTTGTAACGACGGTTCGGCGCGCTCGGCGGGCTGTCGATCAGGACGCACAGCGCCCCGGAGTCCGTAATCCTCGCCCAACCATCGATAACCGGAGCGCCGACCGGGACGGACCCCGTAATGACATAGAGCGTATTGTCGGAGGCGTAGCGCAACCCGGTGCGCCACACACCCGTAGGCGTCGAGGTGGAGACGTTCGCGCGTCCGGTTGCATCATCTACGGCGAGTCCATTGATGAATGGAACGGCCACGCTCCACCTTCAAAAAGGCCCGGCAGGACCATGACCCGCCGGGCGTCAAGCGCCGATTTATCGACGCGAGAGGAACTTACGGCGTCGTCACCGCTTCCGCAGTCAGGAACACGTAGTCGCCCGCGACGAGCGCAACGCCTGTCTCGTTTGTCCACGTGTTGTTCGTCGTGGCCGCGATTGTGACGCCGTCGGTGCCGATGCCCGCCGTACCGCTCGAGGTAACGCCCGCCGTGCCAACACGGCAAAACTGCGCCAGATTGCGGCTTCCTGCGAGCGGCGTGCAAGTCAGCGTCATGCCCAGATGGAAAGGCGCGGTCGCATCCGAGGCGGAGCCCACCGTACCGGTCGGCTTCCAGACTTGGAGATTCGATGCACCAATGATGGGGGATGCAATGCTCATGTGAATATCTCCTGGTTTACGATTAGCTGTCGGCCATGATGCCCTGGAATTGTGCGCCCGATGTCGTCAGGTTGCCCGCCCATGCCAAGAGTTGCACGACGGCGTCCTGGTTCACGCTGTAGCGCTTACCCGGATCGAGCGTGGTGAAATTGCGCTCACGGTGCGGACGCAGGAACAGATACTTGGTGTTCAGGAAGTACATGGTATTCGTCGGAGCATAGCCGCCGATACCACCATCGAGCACCACGTCAGAATTCATGAACTTGACAGTTACGAATCCCGAATCGGCCAGTTTCGCATCCATGAAACGCTGATTGGCCTGGAGCGACGACATATAGAACGCCCAATAGCCGTTGTCGGCCATGATCAGGTCGGGGTGATCCGCGCCACGGACGCATTTCGCGTAAAGCGTATTCATGCGCGACTGGATGTTCGACGCCGAACCGCCGGAGGTGATCTGGTACTGGTTCTGCCAGAACGACCATGCGCTGCGGTCGATGCCGCCATACGTGCCCGAGGTCGGCGTTTTCGACACCGCGGTCAGGAGGCCCACGATTTGCTTGCCGCCGTTCGCCGTACCGTCCGAATAGATGCCCTGGGTAATCAGGTTCGCCATCGAGGATTCGCCCACCTTGATGCGTGACTCCATCAAGTCGATGATTTCCTCTTTGCCCGAGTTCTGCAGCATCTCAAGGCCGGACATTGTGATCGGGCAGGCCGCCTGCTTGATGTCGTATTGCGCTGCCGAGATAACGTCCTGTGCGCCGACGGGAAGGGCCTCATAGCCCGAGTACCATCCGGCGTTGGCGTTGGCCTGAAACGACAGCTCTTGCAAGATGACGTTACCGCCGGAGAAGGTCTTGATGTTCCCTTCTTCCTTCATCTTGACGAGAATTGCGTTGTTCTTGGTGACGTTGTCGGCGATTTCGCCGGTACGCGACTGGATGGTGGTCGCGATGACGTCGGAGATAGCACTGTTGGCGAATGCCATGTGAACGGCTCCTATGTTGGTGAACGGATCTCACCCCACAGGCTGGCCGGGCATTCCCGGTGCTGGAACTCGATGGCCCGCTATAGCTTGGGTTCGGGTTCCGTGGATGACGGAACGGATAGTGCTTTATCTTTTCGGGACAGTCAAGATAGTTCCTCGAAATTCCTTGCAATAGCATCCCGAAGCGACTCATTTCTGGCAGAAGGGCGAACTTTGCCCCCGCTGGGTGCCCCCTTGACTGAAACATTCGCCGCGTTCGCCTGTCGCTGCTGCTGGCCGTTCTGCTCAACCGCCCGACCGATCAAAACCTCGCGAATCTGCGGGTGCATGCCTACGGCGTAGTTATAGGCTTCCTGAAGGTCGCGGGCAGTGCCGTTTTCGATCAAACTGGCCATAATCCCGCGAACCTGGGGGAAAAACTCGTTTTGCGGGTCGTTTGCGAAGGCGGCGAAGTCGTTTTGAGTCTGCGCGAGCGCTTGCGACTGCGCTGCGGCGGTCCCATAGGTGCGCTCGCTCAGTAAATTGGCGTTTTGGGCCTCCGCGCGGGCCAAATCGGCATTTATGGGCTGCGAAAGGTCGACGCCATATTGCTGCGCAAGGGAATGCATGAGCAATTTGCGATATTCCGGACCACCGGTGCGTAAATCGTGCGCCGTGCGGAGAAGCGAGCGGATTGCGGCAATCGGAGTCGCCCCTTCGGCCTGTAACTGCTGCGCGTAGGGAACAAACTCGTTCAAAACGGCCTGGGCGATCTGCGCCCGCTGCGCAATGCTCTGAAAACCCTGTTGAAGCTGCAATTCCCGCTCATGGATGTAGGCGCGGGCTTCCTGCGGAATAGCCGCATAGGCTTCCCGCATCTTCGGTTCCCATGAAGCGGGCGCGTTGTCCCAATTCGGGGCGGGTTGCTGCTGCGCGCGTCCGTTTGCGTCCGTTTGCGTCCGTTCGCGGGCGGCCGCGTCCGGCTCCGGCGCCTTGGATTGTTCCTCTTTCGCGAGGAAACGCCCTTGCGCATCGCGCCCCGGTTTCGCATCCGGCCGCTCGTCGTCCTTCGCAGTCGCCTTGTCGAGTTCTAACTCGAGCGTTTCCCCGAGGCTTGGCGGTTCCGTCGTCTCGCCATCTGGCGGCAGGACATCGACTTCGGTCGGATCAAATTCCGGGTCTCTTTCGGCCATGTTTTCCTCTCTTTATGTCGCTTTTCCGGTGCGAATCGCCCGGTCGGTGTATTCCCACATCCTTTCGCGTAGCGCTTGGCGCTCGCGCTTCTCGGCGTAGCGGTCTACGACCTTTTGGTGAGTTGCTTCAAACGGGACCACGCCATGCTCACCCATGTGGTCGCGAAGCTGACTACGCGAAGCGACGATTGATCGGTCGATCGGCGAGACGAAGGGCTCGATGTCTCCCTGTACTGCGGGCGCTTCGGTTTCTGGCTCACGGATCACCTCGACGAAGCTGTCGGTCGCGCGGTCATAGCGGAAAGTGCGCCGGCTCATGAGAGCGGCTGCCCATCAGGTCCGAGAATCTTCGGGCCGGTAGCGGCCTGAACTGCGTTGCTTTCGGCCTGATGGCGCATTCCCTGCTGGTGCTGCTGCTCGCTGATCGCCATGTCCTGCGCGCCCTTGAGAACATCGCTCCGCTGCTGCGCCGCCTGGCTTTCCGCATCCATGACCATCTTCTGCCGGGCCGATTCCTGCTTCACGTTCGCCTGAATCAGAATCGCCTGAACCTCCGCCATGGTCTTTTCGCGGAAGGCTTCGAGTTCCCCTTGCATCTTCAGCCGCTCGTTCGCCGCTTCTTCCTGATTGCGCTGCATCTCGCCCTGAATTTCGGCCATCCGTAGCTGCATCTCCGCTTGGCGGTCCTGCGCGTCGGATTGCTGTTGCGCCTGAATCTGCATGACCTTCGGATCGGGCTTCGGCGGAGGGGGATTCGCGCGCATCTGCTCGAAAGCGGACTCGATGACGCCCTCGATATCGCGGCCAACGCGGAAATTGCGGATTCCGAACATCAGAAGCGACTGCGCGATCGGCGCGATTTGAGGATTCGCTTCGACCGCGGGAATCGCCTGCTGCAAGAACTGGGTAACGCCGGTAATAAAAGCGTTGGTCGCGTCCCGCTGGGCGTCCAAGTCCGGCTCGATCAGGCTGTCGGAGGCTATTTCGATGCGGTAGTCGGCCAACTGTCCGGCGCGCAAGAGCTGAATCGCCTGTTGGACGATGTTCTGCGTCGAAGTGGCGAGGGGCGCGGGCCACGGAACGACGTTCGGCGCCGGGGGCGCGGGCATTCCGGCCGAAGGGGGCGCAGGCAGCATGCCGCCGGGAAGGGGTTGGGCTCCCGGTGGCGGCGCGGAGGGACCAGCTCCGGGGAGAGACATGGGGACGCCCGGAGAAGTGGGGGGCGCCATCATGCGCTGCGCCATTGCTGCCTGCGCTTCCTTGATCGCCTTCTGTCCATCAGGCGATTGCATGATCGCGGACTGCGCGATCAGCGTGTGTATATCGAAGAACCGGACCGCGACGTGCCCCATCAGCTTCAGCACATCGGTAACGAAGCGGGCGAGTTCCTGCTTCTGCGCGTCGAGGCGGACAGAGGTGAACTGCGTCTTGATCTGCTGCGCGCCGAGGGTCTCATGGGGGTTCGAGGCACCCCGGACGATGTCGGAAATCCCGGTGATCTGGTAAATGTCCTGAATCATCTGCTGCCGCGCCTGATAGAGTTGCTGAATCACTTCAATAACGGTGTCGAGCGGGACCCAGTCGATAGAGCCCTTGATTCCGCCCTTGTCGGCGAAGGCCGCCCAGGTGTCGATCGGAATGAGTTGGTTCTCGAGCCCCTCGGTGAATATCCGCTGGATGCCTTCCTGGCTCTGGTCGTAGACGCCGACGACCTTGCAGGCCTTGATCAGGTAATCGAGCCGATTGGTAATCGCGTCGATTTCCCGCGCCTGATCCTGGTACATGCAGTAATCGGGCTGCGGAATCAGATTCCCCGTCGTGTTCGTCGCAAACAGAGGCTTCGGGCAGGGAAAGAAGCCGGGGAATCCCATCGGATCGTCTTTTTCGTCGAGCAAATCCGCCATGCGCATGGAAAGCCAGCATACGGTGGACGTGCGCTTGTCCCACACCTCGTAAATCTTCGCCTGCTTGAACACTTCCGACTTCGGCTCGTCGGTCTCACGGGTCGATTGATTCGCGTCCGGATGACGGGCGGGCGTGTAGTCGAGCGGAACTCTCTCGCCGATGTCGTCGCCAAAGCGGGCGCAGAGTTCATCGCGGGTCATGTAGACGATCCGCCACAGCGCGGGGACTTCCTCCCACGTCCGGCTCGAGACCCAGCCGAAATCTTCCCAATAGACGTAGTCGACCGCGGCTAATTCACCCGAGAGTTTGGCGTAATAGTCGTCGTCGATCGTGCCGGTGGGCGACTCCTGCGCCTTCTGGTATCTCACCCATACGACTCCCATGCCGGGAAGAAGCCGGTCCTGTAAAGCATGCTTGATGGAGGGGTGAAAGTCGGACTGAAAGCAGAGTTGAAAATCGAGGACGCGTTCGAGGATGATCGAAGCGACGCGCGCCACCTGATCCGGGTCGGTGAAGCGGCGCATGACGATGGGAGTCGGCGGGCGCGAATAGACCGCGGGCATGGTCGTGTTCACGATCGACCACAGCATGTTGTATTTTTTGGTCCGATCGTCGGCGTAACCGGAAATCCCCACGCGCTTGTCACGGTAGCGGTCAACAACCTGTGTCCCGCGCTTGCGCCATTCTTTTGTTTGCTCGTCTTTATCGAAGGCGCGGATCTCGGCCTTCCAGTAGGCACATTTTCCGACCGAGCCCGAGCCGAAATCGGCGTAGGTTTCCGCGGTGCCGGCGTATGCCGTATCGTCGGCAGCAACGTTGACCGGATACTGACCCGTAGCCATTTTTTTCCTTTACTGCGGGACGAAATGACGAAGAAGATTCACCAGCATGTCGTTAAAAAGGACATAATTGTGCGTCCCTTCGCCGGAGGCGCGCGAGCCTTTATCGAGATAGCGGATTCCGGCGATGCCAGCATTCTGTAGTTGTTGCGCCGCGCCTTCGCGACCCATAGCAAGCGCCATCTCGTTGTGCAATTGCCCGCCCGTCATCGGCGTGTCAGAGGAAAGAGCACTCTGCACATAAGGCGACTGCTCGGAGAGCAACTTATCCCAATCAAGAAAATGCTGCGGGCCGAGCGGATCGGCAGCTTCGGCTTCCGGCGTTGCTTGGCGGAGACTGGCCTCGTAAACATTTCCCGTTCTGGTTTTCAGGTTCGGGACGATCGCCTGCGCTGCGTCGGGGCCAATTTGCGGATGCCGGGAGGCCCAATCCATTGTTTGCTGCCGCGCGACATCATCGGAGAGTCCTGCCGCTTTACGGTTCATGAACATGTTTGCGATTGCCGAATCAGCAAAACCGCCCTGGGGACTCGCCCCTTCGGGACCAAGTTTCCCCGCAGTCAAGCGCTGATAAGCAGCCGCAGTTTCGGGATTCTCCGCGAAATAGAGCCCATGGCCATAGGCTTGCGAACCTTCTCCGCTCCCTATGTGCTCCGTGCTGAATCTATCGAAAAGATGCGGGCTCCCATGAAAGACGTTGATCGCCGCCGGAGGACCGACGCCAAATGCCTCACCCGCGGTCGCGGCGGGAGAATTGTCCGCGCGCAGGAGATTCGCAAGGTATTGGGAAGCATCCGGGCTCACCGTTCCAGCCGCCCCGATCGCCGTTCCGACCCCGTACTGCTCGAGCGCTTGTTGCAGCCCGCTAACGAGCCCCATGAACGGATCAGGCATCCTAGATTCTCCTATCGCGCTCTCTCCGCGCCGTCTGCCAGAGTTCCGCCAAGCAAACGTGCCCGCCAAAGGGCTTCGTCGGATCGTAAGGACGCTTGAACGGAACGACGTTATCGCCGCGGCTCTTTACCTGTCCGCCCACCACGCCGCGCAAGACATTCGCGAGCGCGTCGACGATGTCGTCATGGAGACCGTCGGGGAAGTGGACGAACTCCTGCTCGAG
>Ga0306926_10002032_pt1 | contig 20426 bp, 19 predicted proteins | sample flu12Cox44000178_FD_203759 | JGI IMG/M metagenome (GOLD analysis project Ga0306926, IMG submission 203759) | Lab enrichment of tropical soil microbial communities from Luquillo Experimental Forest, Puerto Rico - flux8day.12C.oxic.44.000.178 (v2)... | ecosystem: Environmental > Terrestrial >...
GAGACGCTCTCGGTCGTTGGCCGCGGGTGCGAGCTCTTCGCGCTGATGTGCGCACACGACCTCGAGGGGATCGTCGCCAAGCGCCTGGCCGATCCGTACGGCCCGCGCACGCGGTGGCTCAAGATCAAGAACCCGGGCTATAGCCAGGCGGAGGGCCGGGCCGAGCTGTTCAATAGAGAGCGCGGCTAGCGGTCGATTCGCGGTGCTGCCGGCGAGTGCTCGACCTGTGGTAGGGCGAGGGCCGCGGGCTACAACGTGTTGCAGGCTATCGGCTTGCGGGCGGCGAGGATTCCGGCAGGCTGGCGGGTTATCGTCAACTTCTGGAGCGTGCGTAGCCCAGAAAAGCAGAAGCCCGCCGAGGGGCGGGCCTTGCATCCGGTCTGAGCCGGGGAATTTCGATGCCAAAGACGAGCCGTAGCACAAGGACTGTCCCGAAGCCGTTCCGGGTAATCCGCTCGTCGAGCGCCCGCAGCCGCCCGGGCCGGGCGTCCAACATGCGCCCGCTTAGACCGGCGGCGGGATTGCGCCGTAGATCTTGCGGAACCGTTGCCAGTGCTCGACGAGGCCGCCGGTAGGCCGCGAGGTTCTGCAAAGGGTTAGAGTATCCATCGATCGTCGAAGCATCGCAGCGGGTTGCGTGGACCGTCGACGATATCTTCGCGAACCGCCGTTTCGATGCCACCAGGCGAACGGTGCCGGATTCTTGGGTGGGCACCGAGCACCTCGCATTTCTCGACGATAGCGAGCAGCGGACGCTCAACCACATTCGAGCCTTCAGTTACGCTCATCTGCTCGGTAACTTCGAGGAATTCATTCCCGTTCAAATGTCCGAAGTGGCCGGCCAGAATTGGCATGACGACCGACCACGAATGAGAGCATTGTTTCGCTTCGGCGAAGAGGAGATGAAGCATCAACAACTGTTCCAGCGCACCGAAGATGTTTTGGAAGCTTCTTGTGGCTACAGTATCGGTCGGTATTTCGATCGCGACAAACTTCGGGTGACGGCGTTCACCAAGGCGGTGCTCGGCTATCCGTTGATGCCAAGGTTTCTGCTGCTGGCCGCGTTCGAATTTGGAACCAAACGCCACTATGTCGAATCGGTACAAGCACGGAATGGCGGGGGCAGCGACCCACTCTATGTCGACGTCCTGAAAGCTCATTGGATCGAGGAGAGCCAGCACGTCAAGTCGGATGTCCTGGAAATCGCGCGATTGGCCGCCGGCATGAACAGAGCGGAGGTCAGCGAGGCGTTCGACGGCGTGCTTGGGCTAGGCGGTCTGATCGGGGAAACATTCGTCGGCCAAGTGGTGCAGGAGCTTGCAACGTTCAAGACCGTCACCGGCCGTGTCCTGCCGGAAGCGGAGGCGACCGCGTTGCGTGATGTCCTCAATCAGTCATTGCAAGCGATCGTGGCGGGGGTCTCGCTAACACATCCCAGCTTTAAGCAGGTTGCGTTGGAGCTCTCAAAGGAAGGCGCTGCTAAGCTCGGCATCATTTGAGCCACAGGAGATCACGTCTAATGACACCAGCGTAGATCACCGCTTTGGGTCGATTTGAGACGCTCCCCGGCTGTCGGCACAGTTTCCACCTGGTCTTTAGTGCAAATCCGGCCAGCTGATCTCGACGTTCCCGTCCTCGGTCAACTCCCAACGGAGCACGCGAGCCCCGCTGATGTTGTCGAGCCAGCGACCGAACCTACCTCGTAAAGGTTGGGAGCCGCTGCACCTTGCGCTATTCTGGTTCGCGGTGCAGGCGACGCGTCGACGAACGCGCGCCTCGGGGAGGATCGAGTGAGACGGCGCAGCGTACTAATCGCTGGGATCACCGGACTGCTTTTCGCGCCGGAGCCATCAGACGCACAGCAAGTCTCGGGGAAGATCCCGCGCGTCGGCATCCTGACGATCGGGGACAACGAGAGAGCGCCGATGTTCGACGCGTTCCGAGAGGGGCTCCATGACCTCGGCTATATCGAAGGCCGCGACATCATCCTCGAATTTCGGTTTGGGCACGGCGACGTTCCCACGGGCCGCAGTTTGCGGCGGAACTCCTCTCACTCCCCGTCGACGTCATCCTGGTCGAGGGCCTGATGCCCCCGGACGCCGTGGACCCGAGCGGTCATATTCCGATCGTCTGCCCGGCGTTGGTCAATCCTGTGGAGCGGGGGTTCGCAGTCGACCTCTCCCGGCCGGGCGGTAATATTACTGGCTTTACCCTGATGCACGCCGAACTCAACGCCAAACGGCTGGAGCTGCTGCGCACGGCCTTTCCCCATATCAGCAAGGTTGCGGCCCTGGTAAACCCGACGTCCCCAGGCCACAAATGGGGTCTTGAACAGATCGAGACGGCCGCCCGAACGCTGGGTCTGGGGAGTGTGGCGAGGGTCGAGGCGAGGCGCCGCGGCCTTGCGCGCGGTGCATCCGGAGGTCTTTTCGGGAACCGACGGCGTGGTCGTTGCCCCAGAGGGACTGTTCTATCATTACCGCCGGGACACAATCGCGCTCGTCAACGCGGCGCGTTTGCCCGCCATCTACCCCGAGCGTGAATATGCAGACGACGGCGGGCTATGGAACGAATTTGCCGAATAATTTCCGTCGTGCCGCGGACTATGTCGATCGCATCCTGAAAGGAGCCAAGCCCAGTGATCTGCCGATCCAGGAGCCTGTCAGGTTCGATTTCGTCGTGAACCTTAAGACCGCCCACGCGCTCGGTCTTGTGGCCCGCGATCCATCCTCGCCCGCGCCGACGAGGTCATCGAATGAGCCATCCCTTACCGGTCTTATGTCAGGGCCCGAAGGTCAGCCCAGCCATTACATCAACCAGGATCTGACGATGGTCTGGCCCGACAAATGAAGCTGCCGCCGACAGTACCATCGAAGCCTGGCGTCCCGGCTCTCACCGGGATGATGCTGACGCTGGCTGTGCTGTGCGCTGTGTCGGCTGCGGCTGGTGACGTGCCGAAATACGGGGGAACGCTCACCTACATGATCCCGGCGGACGCGCCGCCGAGCTTCGACGGTCACCGCGACACCTACTATGCGACGCTGCATTCGGTGGCGCCGTTTTACAGCGTGCTGCTCCGCGTCAACCCCGAGAACCCGTCCTCGACCGATTTCGTCTGCGATCTCTGCGAGGAGATGCCTCTGCCGACTGATGACGGCAAGACCTACACCTTCAAGATCCGCCAGGACGTCAAGTTCAACGACGGCTCGCCCCTGACCGCTGCAGATGTGGCCGCCAGCTGGAGCAGGATCATCTTCCCCACGGAAGAAACGGCGAGCGGGCGCGTCGGCTATGATCTGGTGGTCGACAAAGTCGAGGCGGCCGATCCCAGGACCGTGGTCTTCCAACTTAAATTCGCGACAACGGCGTTTCTGCCAGCTCTCGCGGACCCAGCCGCCTTCATCTACAAGAAGGACATTCTCGACAAAGATCCCCGTTGGTACGAGACCAATATACTCGGTTCGGGTCCGTTCAAATTCGCCGGCTACGAAACCGGCCAGTCGATCAAGGGCGTAAGGAACCCCGATTACTACCATCGGGGTCTCCCTTACCTCGACAGCTTTACCGGTATCTATGCCGGCAAGCAGGCGGTGCGGGTCGAGGCGATCCGCAGCGACCGCGCGGCGATCGAATTCCGCAGCCTCCCGCCCGCGGCGCGGGACGAGCTCGTCAAGGCGCTCGGCGACAAAATAACAGTCCAAGAGAGCGATTTGAACATTGCCAGCCTGGTGACGCCAAACCACAAGAAGAAACCGTTCGACGACCCTCGGCTGCGCCGTGCGCTGACCCTCGCGATCGACCGTTGGCGCGGCGCGCCAGCGCTCTCGACGATCGCCATCGTGCACACCGTCGGCAGCCTCGTCTTTCCCGGCTCTCAGCTGGCGCCGACCAAGGAAGAGCTGGAGGAGATTGCCGGGTTCTGGCCTGACATCGAGAAATCGAGGGCTGAGGCGCGGCGGCTGTTGAAGGAGGCGGGGGCCGAGGGCCTCAGCTTCGAGCTGCTGAACAGCAACGTCGACCAGCCCTACAAATATGTCGCGACCTGGCTGATCGACGAGTGGAGCAAAATCGGGCTGCACGTGACGCAGCGTGTCATCCCGACCGGTCCCTGGGTAGAGGCGATGCGCAAAGGCAATTTCGAGGTTGCCCTCGACACCAATGGGCGCGGCGTGGTCAATCCACCGCTCGATGTGCAAAAGGTTCTGCCGGCCTCGGTCGCCGCTGCGAATTACGGGCAATATCAGGACCAGCAAGAGATCGATCTCTACCAGAAGATGCTGCGCGAGACCGATTTTGCCAAGCAGCGGGTCTTGATGCGTGACTTCGAAAAATACGTGTTGGACACCGAAGCGCACGAGATCTGCATACTGTGGTGGTATCGGATCGTGCCTTATCGCTCCTATGTCAACGGCTGGAAGATCAGCCCGAGCCAGCTCGTCAACCAGGACCTGGCGACGATCTGGCTCGATAGGTAATACGCTGAGATCGTTTCCGAGACGATTGGCGCTATGGCGACAGCCATAGCGACAAACACGATCAGCACAGCGTATTCGGTAGCGGTGGCGCCGCGTTCGTCACGGCTAAAACGGCGTTTCCCAACGTCATCGGCGGCCCGCGATAGGGTTTCACCGGGATCGCTCGCCCAACGGACCGAAGGCCGAGAAGGCGCGCTTGGCTTCCCGCAGGGAAAGCTCGTCGCAGTACTTGATGCCATCAGCGCGAGCGTATGCGGCGGCGATGCGGTTGGCCTCGCGGCAGGCGTCCTGCTGGGCGTGGTAGCGGTCCCAATCGCAGGGGCGCTGTTCATCGGCGTGAGCGGTCGCCCCTGCAAGCGTTAGAGCGATGACGATCGCGGCGATGGCGGGTCGGCGGGGTATCACTCGATGACCTCGTCGGCACGAGCGAGGATCGCGGGAGGGATCTCGATGCCTATCGCGCGCGCCACCTTCAGGTTGATCACCAACTGAAACCTGGTTGGCTGCTGCGCGGGGGTGTCGGCGGGTGATGCTCCTTTCAGCATCTTGTCGGTAAATGCCGCCTCCATGGCGTAAAGCTCGCGTAGGGTCGTGCCGTAACTCGCCAGACAGGCGGAAGCGGCCATTTCCGCCCATTCGCAAATCGCCGGAAGCTTGTGTGCGACGAGCAACGCCCCGAGTTCGTCGCGGAAGTGAAACAACAGCGGTGAGGAAACAATGTTGACACCTTCTGCGCCTTCGGCGCGGAGAGACCAGATGCCGGACGCGAAGTCAGCCGGGCCGCGTACCTCGACCGTCCGAAGCTCGACACCGAGCGCCCGCGCCGCATCGGCGATCCCCTGCAACCCTGCGGGATCGCTAATTGCCTGATCGCTCAGCACGCCAAAGCGCCGCGCCGAAGGCCGGATCCCTTTTAAGACTTCAAGCCGTTTCGCGTCGAGCTCCGGTATCAGCAAGCTGACGCCGGTGATGTTGTGGCCCGGGTGCGCCATTGTTTCGATCAATCCCAGGGCAACGAGGTCGTTGCCGGCAGCAATAATTGGGATCGTACGTGTCGCGTGTTGCGCCGCCAGCGCCGCTGCCGGGCCCTGCGCGACGATGACGCTCGCCTTCTCGCCGACCAGCGCCTCCGCCAATTCCGGAAATCGTCCCGTGTCACCCTCAGCCAGCCGGAAGTCGAGGCGGATGTTCTTTCCGTCGACATCGCCGAGCGCCGCCAGCTCGTCGCGGAGCAAGGTCGCGGTCGGCTCGCTATTGGCCACGCTGTTGATCCGCAACACTCCGACGAGCGGAAGTCGCGTCGCCTGTTGCGCAAACGCCGGACCTACGGCGCAGAGCGAGGCTGCCAGAGCAAGAGCAGTCGTGCTGCGCGTCATTCGATAACCTCGTCAGCGAGGTCGAGAATCGTGAGCGGGATTGTCAGTCCGAGCGCCGCGGCAGTCTTTAGGTTGACAACCAGTTGGAACCTGGTCGGCTGCTGGATGGGCAGGTCGGCAGGCTTGGCGCCCTTTAGGATCTTGTCGACATACCCCGCGGCCAGCCGGAATTGCTCGGAAACGTCACGCCCATAGGTAAGCAGCCCGCCATCAGTGGCATATTCCCGGTCCTCGTAGATGGCCGGCAACCGGTGCTTCGCAGCGAGGGAGACGATCCGGGTCCGCTCGTGCCAGAACATCGCATCGGGCAGTACGACGACGGCCTCTGCGCCGCCCGAAACCGCCGCCTCGAACGCGGCGGAGATCTTGTCTGGGGCGGCAACTTCGACGATTCGGAGTTCCAGCCCGAGGGTGCGGGCTGCCTCCTCGGTCGCCCGGAGAGTTGACGACGGGTTATCTGGGTTCCGCAGCACCCCTACGCGCGTTACTCCCGGAACAGCCCCTTTGAGGAGCTGAAGCCGCTTACCGCTAAGCTCAATGTTTACTCCGGCAAAGCCGGTAAGGTTGCCGCCCGGATGGCCAAGGCTCATGGCAAGACCAGCCGCCACCGGATCGGCCCCGGCGGTGGCTGCGACGATCGGGATCGTATGCGTGGCCTCCTGCGCGATCGACGCGACCCTAGGTCCCCCATCGGTGACGATGACGTCGACGGGCAGCCGGACCAGATCGGCCGCCATCGCCGGCAATCGGCCGTAATCCCAGGCGGCGAGCCGATACTCGATCATGATGTTCGCGTGCTCGATGTAGCCGAGCCCACGTAGCCCGTTGCGAAAGGCGTCGAATCCCTTCGTCGATGCCGCGGGCGCCGGCGACAGGATGCCGATGTGGAATACCTTCGCCGGTTGTTGTGCCGTCGCGGAGGAGAACGCGGCGGCCGAAATCGCGATCGCCAGCCAGCATGAAGCCCAACGTGTCACTCGATGACCTCGTCGACGCGGGCGAGGAGCGACGGCGGCACTGTGAGCCCGAGCGCCTCGGCCGTCTTGATATTGATCGCCAGCACGAACTTGGTCGGTTGTTCGATGGGCAGTTCGGCCGGCTTCGCTCCCTTGAGAATTTTGTCTACATACTTCGCGGACTGCCGGATCATATCCACCGTATCAGGTCCATACGACATAAGCCCCCCGGCCTTTACGATCAGCCGATTGTCGTAGCTCGCGGCGATGTGGTGCTCGGCTGCCAAATCGATGAGCTGCCGACTTGCCATGACAAACAGCGGATCGGACATGACCACCGTCGCCCGGCATTGGTGCCTCGTTATCTCGGCAAAAGCGGCTGGGAGCTCGTTGACGTCCGCGACCGAGACCGGCACCAGCGCCACCCCGAGCGCTTTCGCGGCGGCGGCGAGTTCACGAGGCGCGTCCGGGTCGTAATCGGCACCTGCGACGCCCAGCACCGCGACGCAGCTGGGGTCCGCCACGATTTCGTGCAGCATCTGCAAACGCTTACCAAGGACGTCCGTGGCAAGGATCGTCTGACCGGTCAGATTGCCTCCAGGGTGAGAGAGGCTTTGCGCGAAACCGAGAGCCACCGCGTCGCCGCCGACCGACATGACGATCGAAATGGTGCCGGCCGCCTCCTTCACGGCGCGGATTGCGATATTGCTATTGGTGACGATTAGATCGGGTTTGAGCGCGGCGAGCTCGGCCGCGAGCGCGGGGAGCCGGCGGTTGTCGCCCTCGGCCGAGCGTACCTCCAGCGCTATATTCTGCCCTTCGACATACCCGAGGTCGCGCAGACCGCGCCGGAACGCATCGATGTTGGCCTCAGATGTCCGCGGGCTGAGAAAAGCGACCAGCGGCAGGGCTCGCTGCTGTGCCTGAGCAGAGCGGCACCACGCAATCGCCGTGCCGCCGAGCGCCACAAGCATGTCTCGTCGTCTCATTCGATGACCTCGTCGGCGCGGGCGAGGATCGATGGCGGCACCGTCAGGCCGAGCGCCTTGGCGGTCTTGAGGTTGATGACCAGCTCGAATGTGGTCGGCTGCTCGACCGGTAGGTCTGCCGGCCTAGCACCGTTGAGGATCTTCCCGGCGTAAGTGCCCAACCGCTGCCAACCCCAGGTGCGGCTCGCTGCGTAGCTGATCAAGCCATCAGCAGCGACGAATTCACGCGCAGGGTAGATTGCCGGAACGGCATGCCGCGCTGCCAGCTCCACGAGTTGCTCGAGCCGCGTGTCGAAGAGTGGATCGCCCCCGACGAGGAGCGCGCCTCCTTGCAGTCCCACAAGGAAAGCCGCGTCGATTTCGCTGTCGCTGCTGGCCGTCAGAACGAGGAGCTGCACCCCCTTGGTGCGCGCTGCTTGCTGCGCCTTTTGGATGACGTGTTCGGTAGACTTATTGTTCGGGTTCACAAGTAGGGCGATCACCTTGGCCTGGGGAACCAGCTCGGAAAGCAGTTCGAGCCGCTTGGGCGTTAGCTCAATCCCGAGAGCGCTGATGCCGGTAAGGTTGCCACCCGGTTGGGCGAGACTGGCGATCAGGCCCGACTCGATGGGGTCGCCAGTGCCGAAAACGATCGGGATCGTCGCGGTAGCGGTTTTTGCGGCAAGCGCCGGGGGAGTGCCTCCGATCGCCGCGATCACGTCGACCTTGCGGGCAACGAGATCGGCGGCCAATGCGGGCAGCCGATCGTAACGGCCCTCGGCCCAGCGGTATTCGATCGTCACGTTTTGGCCCTCGACCCAGCCGGTTTCACTCAGCCCCTGGCGAAACCCAGCAACAGCCGGTGCAAACGGGCCGGTCGCCCCGCTACCGAGGAAACCGATTACTGGCATCGCCTTCTGCTGCGCGCCGAGCCTGCGCGCCGCCGTCATCGCCGCGCTCAGCAGGAGTACGAAGTCGCGGCGCTTCATTTGCTGACTCCGTTGAGATCAACACCTCCCACCTTTTCGGACGCTCGAGCGTCTGCGGAAGCTGCATCATTCCGCTTCGGACGAGCCTGGGAGGCGGCTCGCAATTGATCGCAAACCCCAAACACATCAACGAGAACTTTCTCGTTCTCGTCGAAGTCGGCATTCTCCACGCTGAGTTTGCGATCGAACTTGTCCGCCATCAGCCACGTCTTTGCCTGCTCGGCGGTGACCGCGAATGCGCCATCAGGCCAGTTCGGGGCCTTCATCGCCCCTTCGGGCGGGCCGACCTTGATGGGCTCGGAGATCAACCCGCGCTCGAACTGCGCGACGGCGGCTAAGGCTCGCGGCGGGGTACCGGCGGCGCGTTGAACGGATCGCGGGTAGGTGCTTGATTGGCGGATAGCCAATTTCGAAGGTTCCTTCTTCGATCGTGGTCAGAGGCGCTGCTTCAGCTCGAACTGAGGCGGCGCCTCGCTTTTATACCATCTTGGGGTGAACCGGTAATCCGCCGGATCACCCTTCCAGGTCGGTGCTCAAACCTGCCGTTACACTATGCGGAGGGCATCGGTCCTTCGGGCTAGCAGCAAATGCGCGATGATCGTCCGCTCGCCGTCGGTTAGATCGCTTCCGAAACGTACTTGTTCCCCGCTATGGTGCCTCGGGTAATGCCTCGACGACCGCCTGGATTTCGGCAATGACCGCGCGAGGCAGCCCTGGGCGACGACGTCTCAGCTGGTAATCGCAGACCCCGACAATGCCGATCTACATCACAAATTGGCTGCGCGGGCTGGGGCTCGAACAATACGCGTCGGCATTCCACGATAACGCGATCGATGACGAGGTCCTACGCGAGCTGACGGCCGATGACCTCAAAGATCTCGGCGTCAATCTGGTCGGCCACCGGCGCAAGCTGTTGGCTGCGATCGCCGCCTTACGATCCGACCTTCCGACCTCTGGCACGGCCATCGCGCCGGCCGAGCCGGAGAGACCGGCGCAAGATGCTAACATTGCGGCGGCCGAGGCCGAGCGCCGTCAGCTGACGGTGATGTTTTGTGATCTGGTCGGCTCGACGCCGCTGTCGTCGCGGCTCGATCCCGAAGATCTGCGCGAGGTCATCGCCGCGTATCACCGCGCCGTCGCGGAAATCGTCGCCGGGTTCGACGGCTTTGTCGCCAAGTACATGGGCGACGGCGTTCTGGTCTGTTTCGGCTACCCGCGTGCGCACGAGGACGATGCCGAGCGGGCGATCCGGGCGGGGCTAGGCGCCGTCGACGGCGTCGCTCGCCTCGACGTCAACTCTGTCAAACTCCAAGCGCGCGTCGGGATCGCCACCGGCTTGGTGGTCGTCGGCGATCTGATTGGCGCAGGATCGGCGCAGGAGCAGTCGGTGGTCGGTGAGACGCCGAACCTCGCCGCCCGGCTACAAGCCCTGGCCGAGCCGGGTGCTGTCGTTATCGCTACGGGGACGCGCCGGCTGGTCGGTGATCTCTTCGAGTACCGCGATCTCGGCGCGGTCGAGGTAAAGGGCATCGCTGCGCCGGTGCCGGCTTGGCAGGTGGTGCGTCCGAGCGCCGTCGAGAGCCGGTTCGAGGCGCTGCGCGGATCGACGTTGAGCCAGCTGCTCGGCCGCGACGAGGAAATCGATCTGCTGTTGCGCCGCTGGGCGCGCGCCAAGGCGGGCAACGGCCAGGTCGTGCTGATCTCCGGCGAGCCGGGCATCGGCAAGTCGCGCATCGTCGCGGCATTGGTGGAGCGCCTTCACACCGAGCCGCATCTCCGCCTACGCAGCTTCTGCTCGCCCTATCACCAGGACAGTGCGCTTTATCCCGTTGTCGACCAACTCGGTCGGGCATCGGGGTTCGCGCGCGACGATGCGCCCGCGGTCAAGCTGGAAAAGCTAGAGGCCGTGCTGGACCTCGCCGTGCCGCCGGAGGAGGATGTGGCATTCCTCACTGATTTGCTGTCATTGCCGGCGTCGGAGCACCACCCGCTGCCGGACCTCACTCCGCAGCGCAAAAAGGAACGGACACTGGAGGCACTCATCCGGCAACTCGAGGGCTTGGCGCGCCAACAGCCGGTGTTGGATGTTTTCGAGGACGCGCATTGGATCGACCCGACCTCGCGCGAGTTGCTCGACCTCATCGTCGAGCGTGTCCGCAGCCTACCGGTGCTACTGATCGTCACGTTCCGTCCCGAGTTCCAGGCGCCCTGGACCGGCCAGCCGCAGGTGACGCTTCTGACGCTCAATCGCCTGGAGCGGCGCGACGGGACGGCTCTGGTGGCACAGATCGCCGGCGGCAAGGCGTTGCCCGACGAGATCATCGACCAGATCGCCGATCGCACTGACGGCGTGCCGCTATTTGTCGAGGAGCTGACCAAGAACGTCTTGGAGAGCGGCGTGCTGCGCGAGGAAGCCGACCGCTACGTGCTCGCTGGGGCATTACCGCCATTCGCGATCCCGACGAGTTTGCACGCCTCGCTGATGGCGCGGCTCGACCGGCTGGCGTCGGTGCGGTTGGTGGCGCAAATCGGCGCGGCGATCGGACGCCAGTTTTCCTACGCGCTGCTGCGCGCGGTGTCCCGTCTTTCCGACGACGAGCTGCGAACGGCTCTCGGCCGCCTCGTCGCCTCGGAGCTGGTGTTCCAGCGCGGCACACCGCCCGACGCGCTCTATAGCTTCAAGCACGCGCTGGTGCAGGAGGCGGCGTATGGCAGCCTGCTGCGCAGCTCGCGGCAGCATTTGCACGCGCAGATCGCCGAAGCGCTTGAAACCTATTCGCCCGAGTTGGTGGATAGTCAACCTGAGCTCCTCGCGCAGCATTATGCGGAAGCGGGGTTGGTCAAAGAGGCTGTCGCCTATTGGAGCAAGGCCGGTCGTAGATCCGCCGCCCGCTCGGCGATGACAGAAGCGGCCGCGCAATTTCACAAGGGGCTGGACCAGCTGGCGCTGCTGCCCGACACACACGAACGACAGCGCCAGGAGCTCGAGTTTTGGAGTGCCTTGGGGGCGGTGTTGTTCGCGGCCAAAGGACCCGGAGCGGAGGAAACGGGCCGCGCCTATACCCGTTCACGAGAGTTGTGGGAGCAGCTGGGGTCCCCCTCGGAGATCCTTCAGATTCCATTCGAGAAGTCAGTCTATCACGTGTTCCGCGGGGAATTCGTCCGGGCACAGCGCTTGGACGAGGATTTACTGTGTCTGAGCCGTCAGCGCAACGATTCGGTCGGGCTCCTTCTCGGTCACCTATCCCTCGGTCGAAGCCTGATGTGTGTGGGCAGGTTTGTGTCGTCCCGATCGCATCTGGAGGAGGTGCGTGCTCTTCATGATCCGACCTCCCACCGCTCACTTGCCCATCAGTTCACGACCGATCCCCACGTAATGTCACAGGCGTATCTGGGGATTGTCTTGTTCTGCCTCGGCTATCCCGACCAGGCACTGGTGCGGAGCAGCGCTGCGATCGCCGAGGCTCGGAGCCTGGCTCATCCACCCTTTTTGGCTGGAAGCTTGTCGGTAAGCTGCAGACTGCTTTCGCTCGGCGGAAACAAGACAGCTTTGGATGAGCGGGCAGACGAGCTGGCTGCGATCGCGACAGAGCACGGTTTTGCTCACTGGTGTTCGGAGGGAACAATCTTTCGCGGGTGGGCCAAGGTCAAAAATGGCGATGTCGCGGAGGGGGTATCGCTGCTGCGCAGCGGTTTGGCGGCGTACTGCACTACCGGCGCGGAGTTGTGGATGCCCCATTACACTGCCCTCCTCGCCGGGGCGTGTGAGATGGGAGGGCAGATTGAAGATACTTTGATCCTCTTGGGCGATGCGCTGCAGACCGTCGAACGGACCGGAGAGCGCTGGCTGGCGTCTGAGCTGAACAGACACAAGGGCCAGTTGCTGCTGCGGCAAGGGCATGCCGAGGCCGCCGAGGAATTATATCTCAAAGCCCTGGGCATTGCCCGGGACCAGGAGGCCAAGCTCTGGGAATTGCGCGCCGCCGCGAGTCTCGCCCGCCTCCACCGCGATCAGGGCCGCCGCGCCGAAGCCCGCGACCTTCTCACGCCGGTCTACGGCTGGTTCACCGAAGGTTTCGACACGCCTGATCTCAAGGAAGCGAGGGCGCTGCTCGATGAGTTGGCGTAGGCGCTCATCGACGCCACCGCCTCCGGCGCCTACCCCCCCTCTTACGGCGGCAACTCCCGATGGTGAGAGCGCAGCCTCGGCGGAGCCTCGTTCGTCTCCCCCCGAAGGGTCGCGCGCGTGCGCCCGCGCGAGATTGTCGGCTTCTATCCGACAATCCGGCCTCAACTCCCCTTTGAGCCTGCAGGTGGGCCAAGAGCCTCGATCAGCTCATCCAGGCACTGCAGCCACATCTCGCGGTGGTCCTTCGCCCGCCACGCCCATCGCCCCCGCGGCTGGCCCCCGAGCGACGCCTTGAGCCCCATCGCCCGCCGCATAGCCTGCCACCTGACCAGCGCTTGATACCCGGCCAGCGGGTTCGGCGTACCCGGCGACAACCCGCCATGCACGCGACACCGGCGCCTGCCCCGTAGCGAACGCGGCCGGCATCCGTGTCCATCGCGACATCGCGCCCCGCATTCCATTATCTGCAACCCTATATGGCGCCAGGCGACGACTCTAACACGTACGAGAGGCGGAAACTTTAGGCGAACCCGCACCGCTCGAGCATGCGCAGGCCCTGTCGCATGGGTAGTCGAATGGGTATCGTCGCAACGCCGGCTCGTAGTCCGCCCATCACGCCGCTGTTCGGCGGACGAGCCTCCGTCGAGCCGCTTTCGGCACTCCGGACCCGCCGCGGCTACTCGGGGAAAACCCGGGCCGGCGAAGCGGGGGCTTCGAATTTTGAGAGCCCGTCCCGGAAGTCCGCACGATTTTGGGAAGGTGGCGGAACGGGCAAAGGACAATTACGAACCGTGTGTGCTGATCCCAAAAAATCTGACGCTCGGTACCCGTGCTGGAGGTCGGCTCGGGGTGGAAACGCGACATTCCCGATTTGCCCGGAATGTGATGCCCAGGCTTTGAAAGCAGTCATTCGCGGCCTGAGGCCGCGACACCCGACGCGGAGCGTATTTCAGCGCTGCCGTTGGCAGGCCGAAGGGTAGAGGAATATCCTCTTTCGTGAGGGGCTGCCGCTCCTGCGAACCTAGGATCACCACATGAACTTAGCGGCGTGGCTACAAAGTCTGGGCCTGGGGCGCAATGAACGGCAGTTTCGCAGCAACGAGATCGACTGGGGAGTGCTGCCGAAGCTGACATTGGAGGATCGTAATCAGCCGTGGTTGGCGCTATTCACCGTCTGCAGCGTTGCCCTAGGACTGCGGCTCTTCGCAATTGGGCGTTACGGGTTCGACGTCGAGGAAATCTTCAGTCTTAGGGCGGCGAGTGGAACTTGGCACCATCTTCTCCTCGCCACGATCAACCAAAAGTTCCACCCCCCGCTCTTCTACACACTCCTGAAGCTCTGGCTGATCCTCATTCCGGCCAACGAGTCTTCCGTGCGCCTTTTGTCCGTTCTCCTCGGGACAGCGCTAGTTCCGGTCGCCTTCGCGATTTGCCGCAAACTACGGCTCGCGGAAACCGACATTTTGCTTGTAACCCTGCTGGTTGCCGTCAACGGCGAGCTGATTTATTACGCCCAGCACGCCCGCATGTTTCCGCTATTCCAGCTAACCTCGGCCCTGTCAGCGCTGGCATTTGTGTATTTCTTTGCGGGACGGTCCTGCGGGCGCTTAATTGTGCTGCTGTGTGCAGCGAACTTGCTGATGGTGTATTCTCATTATTGGGGATGGCTAGCGATTGCCGCACAGTTTGTGTGCCTTTTGATTAGCCGGCGAGCGAAGGTCGGGCCCTTCGTCTGGTCCAGCGTAGTTGTCGCTATTCTCTTTGCGCCTTGGGCGTTGAGCGTGACGGCTGCTGCATTGGATCAGGGAGGGCCGATGCGCCAGATCGCATGGATGGGCACCGACAGCGCCGGATCAAGCGACTACGCGGTGCTCCTTGGAGAACTGAACGGCGAGATCGACTTCAAGCATGCGACCAGCGTTAGCATCATCCTGTTCCTAACTCCGATCGTTGTCCTCTTTCTTCGACAGCTAAGGCACGATGCGCGGACGCTCTTCGAGGTTCGCGGAACCGGATTCTGGGGGCTGCTGGTCGCCGTCCCACTGGTACTGACTTCATTCGCCAGTTACTTGGCGCAGCAGAGCTTCTGGGGAACCCGCCATCTCAGCATGGTAGCGATTCCTTATTTTGTGTTGGTTGGTCTTTCGATGACGGAGTTCTCTCCGTCCACCGCGAAGACAGCCTTACGATGCATGATCCTCGGTTGGGCGGTCACTGCGGGCGTCTTTAGTTTGACGGAGACCACAAAGGACACGCATTGGGAAGAAGTCTCAAAAGGAATTGTCTTAAACGATCCGGTTCCGGTTTACGTGACCGAACCTTTCGTCAAGATTCCACTCGAATACTATCTCGAACATTCGGCGGTGACGGCAATAGCGGTGAACGAGCAATCGGACCTTGGTAAGATCGCGGACAAGCGCTTCTGGTTTGTCTACCGGGACATCGGCTGGGCCGGGCCTCCTCCTGAGGTGCAGTTCGCGGCGAAAGGGGATCACGTTGAACGGCGTTTTACTGTACGAAGCGAACGCCGTGGTCGTGAACGGCAGACGATCACGGCGCTGCTAGTTCGGGTCGACTAAAGACAGAGAATCGACTCGCCAATCTCATTAGCGGCTCTCGCGCAGATCTGGTTTCAATTGTTCCGGCGTATCGCCGATCAATAGATTTGTTGCGCGCTTCGCGTATCCGTTCGTCTTTTCGAGCGGGGCGCGCGCGCCCACGCACGACGCTTTGATCGAGAAATATGCGCTAAATCTTGCTGTCGAAGCCGGCGCGCGGCGCATGACTTACACCAGATTAACCTGCGATCATCCAATCACTGCGGTCGGCGGAGTGGGCGGCATCAGCCCGGTGATGTAGTCCGCCCGTGTAGGGGCGCTGCCGCCGGTAGCATGTGTAGAAGTCCGCCGCGAATGGCCGCTTCCAGCAACCCCGACCATCCGTCGACACGTGTCGGGCGACATGAAAAACTGACCCCCTAGCGACATTAGAAAATGACCCCCTCCGAAAGGAGGAGAAATGACAGAAGTGCTGCTGGGGCAAAGCTCTCTACGGGAGTTGGATCCGTGGGGGAGAGGATGCTGGCACCGGACGAGGTGGCGGCGATGGTGCGGTTGCACCGATTGGGTTGGGGGACGAGGCGAATTGCCGGCGAATTGGGGTGCAGCCGGAACGCGGTGAAACGTTATCTGGCGGCGGGCGGCTGGGTGGCGATTCGCCCGGTGCGCCGGCGGCGGCGTCTCGACGGGCTCGAAGAGTGGCTGAAGGAGCGCTTCCGGCAGCATCGCGGCAACTGCGATGTGGTGCGCCAGGACCTGCTGCGTGAGCACGGGTTGACAGTGTCGCTGCGGACGGTGGAGCGCGCAGCGGCGCCGCTGCGCCAGGCGTTGCAAGCCGAGGCGCGAGCCTGCCTGCGGTTTGAAACACCGCCGGGCAAGCAGCTGCAGATCGACTTCGGCGCGACCACGGTGTCGATCGGCGGCGAGCGGGTGCGGCTGCATCTGTTCGTGGCGACGTTGGGCTACTCGCGACGTCCGTTTGTTCGCGCCTTTCGGCACGAGCGGCAATCGGCGTGGTTTGACGGCATGGAGGGGACGTTCCAGCGCTTTGGCGGGGTGCCGCAGGAGGTGCTGTTCGACAATGCGCGGGCGCTGGTGGAATACCATGATGCGGCCACTGGCGAGGTGCGGTTCAACGAGCGTCTGCTGGCCTTTGCCCACCATTGGCGCTTCCATCCGCGCGCCTGCATGCCCTACCGAGCCCGGACCAAGGGCAAGGACGAGCGCGGCGTCGGCTATGTCAAGCGCAACGCCATTGCCGGGCACAACTTCATCAGCTGGGCGGCGCTGGAGGGGCATCTCGATTGGTGGGTGCGTGAGATCGCCGACCAGCGAGTGCACGGCACCACTGGCGAGGTGCCGCTGAGACGTTTCGAGCGCGAAGAGGTGCAAGCGCCGGCGCCGCTCGACGGCCGGCCGCCGTTCGGCCAAGTGCGCGAGCTGGTGCGTCGGGTCCAGGCCGATTGCGCGGTGGCGGTCGATGGCAACAGTTACAGCGTGCCCTGGCGGCTGATCGGCGAGAGCGTGCAGGTAACGGTCTGCGGCGGGCAGGTTCGCGTCGCGCACGACGGCCAGGAAGTGGCGGTGCATGCCGAAACCACCGGCCGCCGCCAGCGGATCGTTGACGCGACGCACTTTCATGGAGTCGCCGGCGTCGCTCGACCGGTCGGCGCCGTCATGCCGGCGGCGAGCGCACCGCCGCAGCCGGCGCTGCTGCGACCGCTGGCCGAGTACGAGCGGGCAGCCGGCGGAGGCTGGTCATGAGCCTCGACCACGAGAGCTTGGCGCTGGCGCTGACCCGGCTGAAGCTGACCGCGATCCGCGATCAGCTCGACAGTCTGTTGGACGAGGCGGCCAAGCGCGAACTGACCCTGCGCGAGGCACTGGCCTTTCTGGTCGCGCGCGAGGTCGCCCGCAAAGACGAGCGGCGCATCGAGATGGCGGGCAAGATCGCTCACTTCCCGATGGTGCGCGACCTCGACGGCTTCGACTTCGCCGCCCAGCCCTCACTCGATCCACGGCAGATCCGCGAGCTCGCGGCGTGCCGCTGGGTGTCGCACGGCGAGGCCCTGCTGCTGTTGGGGCCGCCGGGGGTCGGCAAGACCCATCTGGCCATTGCGCTCGGTCGCGCCGCCATCCGCGAGGGCTACTCGGTGCTGTTCGTGACCGCCCCGGCGCTGGTGGCCGCCCTCGCCAAGGCGCATGCCGAGGGCCGGATCGAGGAACGGCTCGGCTTCTTTGCCAAACCCAAGCTGCTGGTTGTCGACGAGCTCGGTTACCTGCCGTTCGAGACCAACGCTGCGCATCTGTTCTTCCAGCTGGTGTCGCGGCGTTACGAACGCGGCTCGGTACTGATCACCAGCAATCGCGCCGTCGGCGAGTGGGGCAGCGTGTTCGGCGATCCGGTGGTCGCAACCGCCATTCTCGACCGGCTGCTGCACCACAGCCACGTCATCACCATCCGCGGCGACAGCTATCGGCTGCGCGAGAAGCGCCGCTCTGGCTTGATCAAAGCCGCGCTCGGCGACGCCGCGGCGGTCGCCTGAGTCCCTTGGATTATCGTCACGTGACGGAATACAACCCGCCGCCGCCCAGCTGTGAGGTCCAGCGCAGAGGCCGCAAACCGCAAGGTGAGCGGGCGCTGACCGGAGCCGAGCGCCAGGCTCGCTGTCGCCAACGCCAAGCCGACAACCACGCGGCGCCGGCGCCGCGCCCGCCGCGGCCGATCCGCCGCGCCAGTCGACCGCAGCAATGGCACGCCGCCGTCGCCACACTCCTCAGGCTACAGGCGGAGTATGCCGCGTGGCTCGAGGCGCTGCCCGAGGTGCTGGGCGACGGCGCCACCGGCGAGGCGTTGCAGGCGATCCTCGATCTCGATCTCGACGAACTGGCCAGCATCCAGCCGCCGCGCGGCTTTGGGCGCGACTGACAGTGCGGTGCCACACCGGGACCGCAGGTCGCCCACGAGGGTCCACAGTACCCCCCGCGCCGCCGCTCGCTGCGCACTGAGAGGCGCTCGCTCCCGGCGCGGGTCCCCCCTATGGACTCCGTGGACGACCCGCTCCGCCCGTGCCGCTCGGACCGTCAATAACGCAGCCAGGGGGTCAATTCTTCGTGTCGCCAGAGGGTCAGTTCCGGATGTCGTTTGACAGACACGATCATGACGGGCAGCTTTGGGTCGCGAGCCGCCCTCCGAACCGGGTACCAAGCGTATGATTTGTACAGAGCGGCGAGAGGTCTGCGGCAATTGCTCGGCACCCTAGCCGACGATCCGGCGCGCGGTCCGCAAGGTCGCCTTGAGCTCCCGGAGATCACCGATCGCGCGAGCAGCCTCGAGCCGGCGCAGAGCCTTTTCGAGCCACAGCGCCCAGCGAGAGACTCGGGCGGGATCCGGGAACTCGTCGGCCTGCAGCAGCCAGGCTCGTTCCTGTAGTATGCGCCTCCGCAAGGCGCGGTGGAGCTGAGCGTAATTCACGGCCGCCATCGTGATCTGATATTGAATTTCAGAAATGGGCTTAGGGACTGCGTGAGAAGATCGAGATGCCGCGGCACAGCCGGCGCCGGCCGCTTGGTACGGAGTGAAATGCCGGCGCGGTGACCGTTGCCCGCTCATGTGACGTACAACTATAATCGTCACATGAAATGCATCGGGTGCCGCTCCTCATTCAAGGCGCAGCGTGCCGACGCGCTGACCTGCTCCGGACGTTGTCGGATGGCCTATATGCGGTGGCTGCACGAGATCACGCCGCCGTGGCCAACACCGCCACCGGGCGGTTTTCAATTGGCCGCGATCGACCTGCCTTTGAGCTTCATTGCCTACAGCCCGAGGGGTGAAGGGCGCAGCCCCCAGAGCAAGTACATCACGCTTGAACCGCGCACCTGTAACCGGTTGCTGCGGCCGATGCTGGCGCCGATTTCCGGTGGTGGGATCATGGCCAGGCACGCGATCACCGCTTGGTGGGTTTATGGCCCGCGCGCCGAACCCGTGTCGGAAGCGCGATTCCGCTTCGCGCTCGGGCAGATCATCACCGGCTGCGGCTTCACCTACACGACCGAGTTGATCACCTGGATCAAGGTCGACGAAATCGGCACAGGTGAGTGGGAAGGATGGGTTCGGCCCGGCACCTTTGGCGAAGGCAAGACCACGCGCAAGGGCGTCGAGAACATGTGGGGCGCGAAGCGCGGAAAGGGGCTCCCGATCCGCGACCACAGCGTCGATCAGCGGGTATTTGCTCCCAAGGGCCGGCACTCCGAGAAGCCGGATGAGGCTTATCACCGACTGGAGCGGCTCTACGGCGAGGTCTCTCGGCTCGAGCTATTCGCCACCAAGGAGCGGTCCGGCTGGAAGGGGTGGGGTCACATCGAGGGCAGCGAGTTTGTCGAGAGGCTACGGGAGCGCGGCGATCGGGTGGCGGGAGCGATCGGCTAGTGGATAAAGTCTGACGCTTGGTACCCGCGCTGGGGGTCCGCTCGGGGTGGATTGCTGCCCTTCGCTGGTTCGTGCGGCAACGGAAAGGTTGCGCCGCGAGCGGCCGTTCGCGCGACCGCAAGCAAACGGCCAGAATCGACCCCCAACCGATCTCCACCCCAGATCTGTGTAGCGCTCCGGTCTCATCCTTTCGGCAGTGGGCGGAAGCGATCCGTTGATAGGATCGCAGCAGGTCAAGGGGTGAGGAAGATATGACTCAGGGCCAACGAAAGTGAGTGGGTATCCTTAATCATCCCAAGTTATCTTAACTATCTAATTATACTTAACAGAATTAAGATAAGTTAAATTGATAACCATCTAGAGTCTTGTTTCGAGAAGAGGAACCCGCGCGCGTCGTCAATCCGTGATCACACGTATTGTCGCAGCAAATGATAGTTGTCACAAGTCCGCTGCCTGATTGGCACAGGCGGTGTTGAGCGGTCTGCGGTTGACGAGCAGCCGAAGAAATAATTCACGGGCCGTGCGCGCAGTTTCGGCGGGCCGCGC
>Ga0306926_10002034_pt1 | contig 20424 bp, 16 predicted proteins | sample flu12Cox44000178_FD_203759 | JGI IMG/M metagenome (GOLD analysis project Ga0306926, IMG submission 203759) | Lab enrichment of tropical soil microbial communities from Luquillo Experimental Forest, Puerto Rico - flux8day.12C.oxic.44.000.178 (v2)... | ecosystem: Environmental > Terrestrial >...
TTTTCAAAGGGTAAACCCTGCGCCTGGACGAGCGCCAGAGCCTCGGCTGCGGCCTGAATGCTCGCAGCGGTTATCATATTAGTTGCAACCTTGATAGCGCTGGCCTGGCCAACTGGTCCGATATGCACGATCTCTTTCCTGCTGGCTTCAAGGATTGGACGGCCTTCACGAAGCGCTTCATCTGTTCCGCCAACGTAGTAAACAAGCTCGCCTTTTTCAGCTGCGCTTTTGCTGCCCGTGAAGCAGGCTTCGACGAATCGCGCGCCCCGACGTTCAACGATTTCCGCCGCCGCACACATCGAATCCGGAGCCACTGTAGAATGCGCAAAGATGACGTGACGTGACTTGAGCTTTTCGGTTAGCTGCTCGACGCTCTGCAGGAGTGCGTCGTCATCAGACACAAAAATCTGGATGTAATTGCACAAGCCTGCCAGTTCCCCCAGTGAACCGACAAAATTTGGGACAGGCCGCGGCGATCGATTCCAAACGAAGACCGAAAATCCTTTGCGGCGGAGATGTCCAGCGATTCCGCGACCGATGATCCCAAGCCCGACCACGCCAATGTTTGTTTGTTTTGGCTGGGACGCAGACGCGGGACGATCCATCGGAGTCGGCAGTTCAGCGATCAGCCTGCCGACAAAAATCGCTTCACGCAATCCAGAAATTTCGCAAGCTTCACTGCTTCAACCCGAATTCCGTGAGATAATACAGCGCAACCGAGCCGACAATTTGGAGACTCTGTGCGCTAATTTTGTCCATTGTGTCATCGGCGGTGTGCCACCAGGGATAATCGAAATCAATGATGTCGATCGTTGGAATCCCAATCGCATTCAGTGGCGCATGATCGTCAATCAGATCCCGGTCCAGGTAGCTAAAGTATTTCCGCAGCTTCAGTGCTTCGGCCGCAGCAAAGACGTCGCGCACCATCGCGGCCGGTGAATCTGTAGGAAGTGTAATGCCGAGCGAACGGTCACCAACCATGTCGAACAAGATTCCCCCGCGAAATTGTTTTGCTCCCTCGCTTTGGAGTTGTCTGGCGAAGTAGCGGCTCCCGTAGAGACCATCCGTATCAGAAAAATTCTCGTACGCCTCTTCGCCGTCGAAAAACACCAGCTCAAAGTTTGTCGCGACACTCGGGTGCTGCCCGAGCACTCGAGCTAACTCCAACAGGAGACCCGTGCTGGAACCGCCGTCGTTCGCTCCGACAAAACGGATAGTATCAAATAATTTCGTGTCGTAATGCGAGCACAACAAGAACGAAGGTGATGCCGCATTCGCATCGCGGGGGAACCGCGCAATCACATTTACAAAGTGAATTTTGCCTCGTGGCGTGTTGTCCGTGAATGCCTGGCGCGTTACCTGCCAACCCGAATGTCGCAGTTGCTGCTCGATGTAATCTCGGGCTTTCTCGATCGCCTCGGAGCCACCAGGGTGCGGCCCGAGATCAACAAGCCGTTGAACGTGAGCCAGAGCTTTCTCTCCCGAGAACTCCTCCCAGATTTTCACGTCTGAGGCACGCGAGCTGTTCAAACAGGTGACCGAGGCAAGTACAATCACGAGTGACGAAGTAATGGAGTGACGGAGTAATGCCGGGCGTAAGTTCACTACTCGATTACTCCGACACTCCAATATTCCACCCCATCACTCCTGCTCTGGCAGGCCAAGAGCAGTAGCAATCCGCTGGAGATCGTCCGTTCCGTAATACTCAATCTCGATTCGGCCACGTTTTTCTCCGTGGTGAATCGTGACGTGGGTGGCCAGATGTTGTTGCAGGCGATTCTGTAAATCCTCTATTGCCATTGTCGTAGCGCTCGGATCGGCGGCCGCTCGCCGCGATTTGCGTCGTCCCCGACCAATGCCAAGCAGGCGGGCAACCATTCGCTCCGTAGAACGCACCGTGGCATTGCGGCGCAAAACTGTTTCCGCAGCAAGCAATTGTTCTTCCGGCGCTTTCAACGCCAGCAACACTTTCGCGTGTCCGACTGAAACCAAATTCTGAGCTAACCAGATCTGCACCTGTGGATGCAGATCCAAAAGCCGCAGTGCGTTGGCCACAGCCGCCCGGCTGCGCCCGACTTTGACGGCAATATCTTCCTGCCGCAGTCCAAATTCATTAGCCAATCTCGCGTAGCCCTGCGCTTCTTCGATTGGGTTGAGATCGGCGCGTTGCAGATTCTCGATCAACGAAAGTTCGAGGACTTCCAGATCGTTAGCTGTCCTGATAATAGCTGGCACGGTGGCAAGACCGAGTTCCTGCGCGGCACGCCACCGGCGCTCGCCGGCGATCAACTCAAATCGCGTGCCGACCCGACGGACGATGAGTGGCTGAATAATGCCGTGCTGCCGAATCGACTCGATCAGTTCCAGCAGCACGTCGCGCGCAAAATCTTTGCGCGGCTGCAATGTGCTCGGGACAATGCTTGTCAGTTCGATCTGGTGCACTCTCTCGCCCGCATCCGAGCTCTCTCTGGGCCTAGCGACGGCAGGCGTGCCGATCAACGCGCCAAGACCTTTACCCAAACCTGAGCGTGCCATGCTGCTGAGGCTACCGGAACAGAGTTCGCAACGCAAACAGCAAAGCGCCGGGGGCACATCCCGAATCTGAGCCATCGCAAGAGCTCGTCTGTCATTGCCATCGGGCACCATAACTTTCGCTCGGAGGTGAAAAACAGTTAAAAAAAGTATTGACCTCGAAACTAAAATTCAGTATCACGGCGGACGGTTCCAAAACAGACCAAGACTTTTGCCCGGTAGGGTTCTTTGTCTGTTCGGATCCCAATGAGAGTTAAAAAACAATCCAAACACGACCGGGAAAGAGAAAGAACACATCCATGTATTCATTGAATCAAGTCAACAAGTTAGTCTCATGCGGACGAGATCCGGCTCGCTCGCTGCCGTTATGGCGCGGGTTCCTTCTCATCCCGCTTATTCTGCTGTGCTTTGCGCTTTCGCCGAACGCGCAAGCGGCTCCAGCCCCAGAGACACCAGATCCGGGCTCTGTACCCGGCATATTGAACACGGCGGACGGGCACAAAGCCCTTTTTTCCGCCAGTGCCGCCTCCGCCGGAAACTCGGCATTCGGCGCTTTTTCGCTATTCGGCCTCACTACCGGCAACTTCAACACCAGTTGTGGCGTTTTAGCGCTTGATCTTAACAACGCCGATTCAAATACGGCCGTTGGCGCTGCAGCGCTGTTGTTTAACAACAAGGGAACTGGAGCAAATACTGGCACACAAAACACGGCCGTCGGAGTAGCTGCGATGGAAAATAACCTTATTAGCGGTGGCACACACGCTGGGGATGGCAGCTTCAACGATGCTGTCGGCGCCTTTTCGCTGTTCAATAACATCGATGGATTCAGCAACAACGCCGTGGGCGGTTCCGCGCTTTTTGCAAATATTCATGGCGCCTTTAACACAGCCGTTGGTGATCTCGCGCTCCAGCAAAATGATGCAGACGGATCCGCAACGGCGAACTTCAATACGGCCGTTGGCGTCGAGGCGCTCTTGGGTCCCACCCCGCCTGGTGCGATGGTGGGCGACTCAAACAACGCCGTCGGGGCTCAGGCGCTCACTGTCAACACTGCTGGTGGGTTCAACGAGGCGTTTGGTGTTCTGGCGCTGGGCAGTAACACCACTGGCGCCGCAAACGTCGCCATCGGTGACACGGCAGCGGGCGGCGTCACAAGCGGTTCCTTTAACACGATCATTGGCGACCTTGCCGGACCGGACGTTACCGACGGCGGCGATAATATTTACGTCGGTGCAGGCGCTGGGACCGGCGTTGGCAACGAAAACCAGACCATCCGCATCGGCGAGAATGGGTTCATCAGTGCGTGCTTCGTCCAGGGTATCTCGGGTGTGCCAGTCACCGGTGCCGGGGTTGTCGTAGACGCAAACGGCCAACTCGGCGTGGCCGCTGCTGGCAGTCCTCTCTCGATGAAAGAAATGCTCAAACAGCGTGAGGTGGTGCAACAATTGAAGGCCACGACTGAAAAGCAGGCTGCACGGATTGCTTTGCAGGAAAATCAAATTCAGACCCTGACCGCAGCGCTGAAGCAACAAGCCGAGCAGGTTCAGAAAGTAAGCGCTCAGCTTGAGATGATCCGCCCGGCGCCACGAGTAGTGAACAATCAATAAGACTGTTATTAAGGAGCGCTGTTAGAGAAGTCAGCGTTTCCTCGATACATCAGCCGCCGCGCGAACCCGCGCGGCGGCTGTTTTTTTGTACTGTAGCCGCTTCGTTGTGCGAAGCGCCGATAAGGCGGAGATGGCGGCGCCTCTCACAGAGAGGGTATTAGAGGCAAATTCGTTTAGCTCGTTCGAGCAAACACAGCGCTTTGTATAGCCAGCAAACGCGAATACCGTCTGAATGACGAATTCGAAATGACCAAGCCTCCCACTGAAACCTTTACGCTAGGCCATTCGCCCGATCCGGACGATGCTTTCATGTTCTACGCCATCGCAAAGAACAAAATCGATCTGCGCGGTTATCGATTTGAACATCGGCTGGAAGACATTCAGACATTGAATGAGCGGGCGCGGCGCGCCGAGCTGCACGTATCCGCCATCTCCATTCACGCGTACGCCTACGTTGCAGACAAATACACGCTATTGCCGTGCGGAGCGAGCATGGGCGATGGATACGGCCCGCTTGTCATAAAAAAACGCCCAACGCCGAACATCGAACATCGAACATCGAACGGCTTAACCCTTGAACGCTTCAACGCTTCAACGAGTGACAACAGTGCTCGCGAATCGTTACGCCGCGGAACGATTGCTGTCCCCGGCAAGATGACCAGCGCCTTTCTCGCGCTTCAGCTTTTTCTCGGCGAATTCAACTGCATTGTCGTGCCGTTCGACAAAATTTTCGATGCGGTAGAAAGCGGACGCGCGGATGCCGGTTTGATCATTCACGAAGGACAACTCACATACGCGCGATCCGGTTTTGAAAAGATCGTCGATCTTGGCGAATGGTGGAAGCGCGAGACCGGGCTGCCATTGCCGTTAGGCGGAAACGTGGTGCGGAAAGATATCCTGCTACCGGCGCGACGTGACATCAGCGAGATCATTCGCGAAAGCATCGATTACGGGCTCGCACACCGGGACGAAACCGTCGCCTACTCGCTCGCATACGCGCGAGACATGGACTCGCAGCTCGCCAGCAAATTCATCGGCATGTACGCGAACGAATTTACTCGCGATTATGGCGAGATCGGACGCGCGGCTATTCGCAAATTTCTCAGCGACGCTCGCGACAAGGGGCATCTCGACGTTTCAATCGAAGTGGAATTCGTCGAATAAACTCAAGAACCTACGCCTAGTAAATCCTTCATTCGTTTACGAAAATTTCTTGCCACAGAAATCGCAACAGACGTATCAATGATGGCTCGGTGAACGCTTTGCTGCCGGCCAGGGACGATCTACTCCGTCTCGCGCGAGTCGGAAATACTTTTGCTGCATTCTTTTTTCAGCTTTTGTCCGCTTGAATCAGAACGAACTCCTCGAGAAAACGCAACTTTGTTCATATAAGTAAGGGAATCATCCGCGGTTACCGGCGCTGTTAAGCAGTCATGGCAGACAACGACAAACGAAAGTTTGATCTACCCTGGGCGACCTTGTTGCCCGTCGCGGCAGTGGTGGCCGGAATCGTCGTGCAGTACAAGCCACTTGTGAGCGAACGCCCGTCGGTTCCGATTGAAAAGACCGCTCCAATAATCGCAGCGCAGGACGTCGATGCGCGACTGTGGCAGGACCCAATCGGCGTTGCGCAAAAACAAAAAACGCTGCTGGACGAAAAAACCGAGAAAGGAGTAGCCAAAAAAGGCGTGGCCGAGTCGCACAGCATCGCGGCGCTCTCTGCGCTGCTTCATCAAGACGCCAATACGTTTCCCGGAAATGTTTTGGTACTTGCAGTGATACTCGACGCCGGGCCCTACAGTGAACAAGCCGAGTCGCGGCTGCGTGCGCGACAAGCAGTATTGGAAGGGCTGAGCGAGAGCGGCTTTGTTCCAGTCGATGGCGAGCACATAGGCTTCGTAACGACAAATTGGCCGCCCGACTCGCCGTTCGCCAGCGAAGGTGCTTTGCTGCTTCCATGGGAACAATGTGAAGCGGTCGGCGACCCCTCGCGCGTTTCGCCTCCCGGTACGCGGCGCGTCCTTGTTCTCTGGTTGCCGTCAGTGAGCTTTAGCCCGTATCCACTGACGTATTTCGCCAACCTGATTAATCAGCTGGCTTCGGGCGTTCGCGACAAGATCCAAGTCAAACTCATTGGCCCGGCGACTTCCACCGGTTTGCAGAACATGGTGCGTGAAGTGCGCTGGTATCGGCTGGGACCCACGACGCAAGAAGCGCTTCGCGGGGTCCAGATCATTTCGCCTCGGGCGACTACGTCGGACCTGTTGCTGCTCTCATCGCCCGATTTGGGAACGAGCGGACCTGGCGGGAAATCTGTCACCGAACTGTTGGAAAACTCGGTTCCAAAGGATCCAAACGATCCGAAGAGCGGACTGCGTTTTATTCGCACGATTGCACCCGACGATTTTGTAATGCGAAAATTAATCGATGAACTCGCACGCCGCAGAATTCCCGTTATGGCACAAACAGCATCTGATGGTCGCGGCGCCGCTGCACCTGCTCACATCGTAATCTTGAGCGAGTGGGACACGCCCTACGGCCGGTCCTTAGACGCGACATTTACTGCAGAGGCTTCGGGACAAACGATCAACGATGTTGTCGAGCAAACAGGAAAGCTGCCGGTCTGGATACATTCCTATCATTATCTTCGTGGAATCGATGGACGGCTGCCAGGCGACAGCGGCAAGGACAATCAGCAAGAGCAAAAATCTCAGCCGGGTCAGAACACTGTGGCGGTAGAGGCGACGGAAGGATTGAACCAATCTGATTATCTTCGGCGGTTAGCGCGCCAGATGAGAGAGGACAATGCGCGATGGAAACGCCAGGATGGTTACGGGATTCGCGCGGTCGGTCTGCTCGGAGCTGATGTTTACGATAAAATGATGATCCTACGCGCGCTGCGTTCCGAGTTTCCCGCTGCCGTTTTTTTCACTAACAACTATGATGCGCATTTTGAGCGCCTCGACACTTGGCCCGACACACACAACCTGGTGATCGTCTCGCCATTCGGAAATACGTTGCCGGAAATTTATCTTCAGCAGAGCATCGCTCCGTTTCGCGATAACAGTCAGACGTCGATGTACGTGGGCACGCTGGTCGCCACCGAGCGGATGAGCAAGGAAGAAGTCGAATCGCTCCTATGGCAAACGCGTATTTTCGAAATTAGCAGGCATGGCGCGTACGATCTGAGCCCGCCGTGGTATCTCTGGCGGCCTAGCGATTCGAAGTTCGTGGTGGAGAGAAATTATAAGAAAGACCAGAACGAAAAGACGTGGTTTCGGGAGTGGTTATTCTCGCCCGGTGTGATCGGCGGACTCGTAATCGTTGCATTCTCGATTCTGGGGATGGCAGCGTGGGTCAGCGTAAGCATTGCTCGCCGCAGATTACAGGGTGGCGGCACTGCTACTCAGCGCCTGAAACGCGCGTTGGTCAGCACGATCTTCTGGGTGGTCTGTGGCGTCCCGCTCATTGTTTTTCTGGTTGCTCTCGTCGCGCAATACTGGGGTTCCGAAGAACCGCTGGCCTTTTTCTCAGGTATCAGTATCTGGCCAACAGAAATGGTGCGTCTGATCGCGTTGATGCTCGCTATCTTCTTCATGTTCAAAGCGAGCTTCGACCTTCGTGCGAACGCCCAGCGCATCGAGTCCGAGTTTTCATTTACTCCGTTGCCGTTCACGCCTTTTCGATGGCGGGATCTCGGGATCGGCACCGAACGTTGGCGGGTAAGGGAGTCTCCAGGCACCTCGCGCTTCTCCGCCGAAGAAGCCTGGCACGCTTATCTAACGCGGCACAAGTTCTGGCCCCGGCTGATTCGAATCGGAATTCTATTTACGCTGTATGCGATTTTCACGTTGACCGTTTTGCAATTGTCTCCGCAACCGCTCCCACCCGCACGCGGGATGATGGCCTTTAAAATTGACGCGGTTGTATTTTGTCTCGCCGGAGTCGGTTTGCTGCTTCTGTCGTTCTACGTGGTCGATGCGATTCAGTTAAACAGCAATTTCATTCGCATGTTTGGTCGGGAAGTGACCGAATGGGGCCAGGGTGTGGTCGATCGATCTCACCGAAGCCCGCCGCTGACCGAAGAGGAGCTTTCGGCATATCACGAAATCTTTTTTGTCGCACGGCGGACAAAAGTGGTCGCACCCCTAATCTGGTATCCGCTTCTTGTTCTCACTTTGCTCGTGGTCGCGCGGTCTTCGGTATTCGATAACTGGACCTGGCCTCCTGCTCTTATGTTGATCATTGGCATCACTGCGGCCTGGGCATTGGGCAGCGCCATGTTACTTAGGCGGGCCGCCGAAGATTTGCGCGAAACTGCGCTCAACGATTTGCGGCGATTTCGGTTGTTAGGCCAAGAAAGCGACGTGAAACGGCGAACGTTCGACGAACTCATGGCCGAGATTCGCGATCTCAAGACTGGTGCATTTGCGCCGTTGAGTGACCAGCCATTTGTTCGAGCTGTGCTTTTCCCCGGGGCTGGCCTCGGCCTTCTCGCGGTCGCGCAGCGTTTGCTGGGTATTTTCTAGCTAACCCCAGTTGGAATTTTCTTGCCACACGTTTCGCTCAGAGCGTATCAATGTTGACTCGGTGAAGGCAATGCTGGAGGCGAGGACCCATCTTCTCCGTCTCGGTCGAGTCGGACTCTGCGTCAGTATCTGCGCGGGTTCCTTACTCGCGTTTGCCACCTGCAAAAAAAACGAGCCAATCGACGAAGCCAAAGCGGCAGGAAAAAGCACTGCCGATTTTCCGCAAATCACTGCAGACGTTTTCAAGCCAATGGACGGCGGTATCAATCTTTCTCCAGAGGAAATCATGGGCCGCAACACCTGGAACCTCTGGAGCGGAGGCAACGAGCATTTTTGGAATCACGCGGCCCAGGACAGCTACGGCCTCATGGATCTTTTGAAGATGCTCGACAACCGGAAATTCCCACGCGGCGAACGTTTCAAAGTGCTCGGCCTGGTGAACGAGCCGGGATTCCGCGCGGCGAGCAAGCCGGACGAATTCGGCTTGTGGCTCGACGAAGAGGTCGAGCCAGAACCGGCAGGCATCGATCGAACAGTCTACGGCAAGCCTTCAGGTGTGCTCGGTTTTCGGTTTTTTCCGAATCCAGATTTCAACGAGGAAGCACGCAAGAACTGGAACGGCGATCGTTTCATGAACGATCCCACTTACTACAACGATAACAAGCTCATTCGTCCGTATCGCGTCGGCGTGGCGTGCGGGTCCTGCCATATCGCGCCGAACCCGAGTAATCCACCGCTTGATCCGGAAAACCCGCGTTGGGAAAATCTGGCCTCAGCGATCGGCAATCAGTACATCAACGAGGGAAAAGTGTTCGCCTGCAACGTGGAAAAGGGCGGATTTTTCTACGAGATGCTTGTCGCGCAACCGCGCGGCACTTCGGATACGTCAAGAATCGCGACGGATCACCTCAATAACCCAAATGCAATCAATCCGATCTTTTTGCTCGCCGAGCGAGAACGCATCGCAGTGCCTGAGAAGATGGCTGGTGGAACACTGGCGTTACCGGGAGTGAAAGAAGAGATGCCGGTGCCGCACATACTCAAAGACGGCGCAGATTCAATCGGTGTCGCAGGTGCGACGATTCGCGTTTACGTGAACATCGGCATGTTTTCCGAGTATTGGTTGACACGCCATAACCGCTTGATCGGACTGACGCCCCAAAAACCATTCGAGATTTCTTATGCGCGCGAGCATTCCGTTTTCTGGCGTGCGACCGAAGAGCGTCTGGCGAATATCGCCGCTTTTTTCCGTCGGCTTCAACCGTTCCATCTGGCCGATGCGCCAGGCGGGCAGGCTTACATCACTACAGATGCTGCGATAATGACACGCGGAAAAGAAGTTTTTGCCGAAAGCTGCGCAGCCTGTCACTCCAGCAAACAACCACCAGCGAGCGTTGATCCGCAGTCCGGTGACGGAAAAGCGTGGTTCCGCGCAGCGGTTATGGCACCCGATTTTCTGGAGAACAATTTTCTTTCCACCGACAGACGTTATCCACTGACCAAAATCGAAACGAATTCCGCGCGCGCGTTCGCAACGAACGCCAAGGCTGGGCACGTGTGGGACAATTTCTCCTCGCTCACGTACAAGGAGCTTTCCCCTGTAGACGAACTGGAATTTTTCAACCCGTTCGATGAGACGCAGCCGATCAAGTTTAAGCCAAAGGAAAAAAATGTGGCACCCGGCTATTACCGCGTGCCGTCGCTCGTTAGCGTGTGGAGCTCCGCCCCGCTACTGCACAACAACACGCTCGGAAAATTCACTGGCGATCCTTCGGTAGCAGGGCGAATCGACGCGTTCAACGACGCGATCGAAAAATTGCTCTGGCCGGAAAAACGGCTCAACAAAGATTCCATTTGGCGCACACAAAACGACTGTACGCTGCATCTGCGCAAGGAGTTTGTGCCGTGGAAAAAACTCCAGCGACTCGCCGACAATGACGGGTACATCAACCTGGGGATGATTCCGAAAGGCACACCCGTAAATCTGGTCGGCAATCTGGAACCGGACTTTCGAAACACCGATGTCCTTTTCAAGATCGCGCAAAAGTTGATCAAGCTTAAGACCACGAACCTGTCGCGCGACCAAGTAGCTGCTGAATTCAACCAACTCATTCCGGATCTGCTCGCAGCGAACAAATGCCCCGATTTCGTCGAAGACAAAGGGCATTATTTCGGCACGGACCTGCCGGATTCAGACAAGCGCGCGCTGATCGAATATTTGAAAACGTTCTAGCGCGTTAAAAGAAAGGAAACAAATGGCAGTCACAGTTCCAGAAATGTTGAAGATGTCGCAGGCGCAACTCGACGATCTGTTCACACAAAGTCCTGTCGGCGAAATTCCGACTGGCGAGGCCAAGGGAACCGCAATCGTCGCGCCGGGGACGACTTACACGCAGGACATCGCAAACTTCATAAATCATTTCGCGTGGCAGGGAAAAGTTTTCGATCCCAGCAAAGGCGTGTTGCGAAACAAAATTTTGCCCTTCGGATTGAACGCGATCATCGCCAGGGTCTACAAAGGCCCCAGCTGGCTGGACAACAAAGAGTGCATCGTTCTCGATTACTCGGACACTTCGCTCCTGGCGCATTGGATCCGCGATGAGATTCGCGAAGTCGCGCCACGCACTTACCTCGGCAAAGTTTATCTGGGCAAGAAACGGTTGATTGATTTTGCATTGGAGTTTCCGGCTGCCACGTAATCACGTCGTGCGGCCATCGGAGGTGCCGTGAATTCGAACGTCAGCCGCCCAATGCCGCGAGCCAACACTGGCTCACGGCTTCTGAACTGGATGAGCGACACGACGATGTTCCTTCTCCAGATGGAACGCCGAATCGATCCGTGGCTGCGGCCGGCCTTCGACGCCACGCTTCGCGATCCAATCGCGCGGCTGGTGACTGCGTTGATGAACAAAAACCGCACGAACGAAGGGTTGAGAATCGCTGAGGAAAAACTGTTGCCTAACGAGGAGGAATACCTCAACTCGGTGATCGAGAGCTTTACCACGCAGATGCGAGGACTCTGGAAGCCTGGCGGATTTGAGCGGGGCGGCAACACCAAAACTCAAGGGATCGTGCGCGGAGAATTAATCGTTCACGACAATCTTCCGCCACCGTTCCAACACGGCATCTATGCCAAGCCGCAAACGTTCCGTTGCTGGGTCCGCTTTTCCGGGCCCGGTCCCTACATCACGCCGGACATCGACGACGTGGGCTTCATGAGCATCAGCATTAAACTACTGGGCGTAACCGGGCCGAAACTGATGGATGAGGAAAAATTTACCCTGGACATGTTCGGCGTCTCCACGCCCACATTTGTCACGCAAGACATAAAGTCGAATGCGCACCTGCAAAAATGGAGCGTCAAAAATGCGCAGATTTTTCATTTCGTTAATTTCGAGCAACCCCACATCGCAGACATGATCATGCAGGGGTTGTGGGTGAAAACGCAGAGCAGCCCGTTTGAGGCGCCGTACTTCAGTTGCGTGCCATATTTGTTAGGCGAAGGGCAGGCGATGCAATATTCGGTCTGGCCGAAAACGAACAAGAAGACTCCGATCCAGCAGCTGCCGTTCCGCCCGCCAGATGATTATCTGCGCAACGCGATGGTCAAGGCGCTCAGCGAAGGAGACGTGGAATTGGACTTTCGGTTGCAGTTGCAAACCGATCCGTTCCTGATGCCGATTGAGAACAACGGCGTGCTCTGGCCGGAGAAACTTTCGCCGCGCGTCTCAGTAGCGACGCTTCGGCTGCCGAAACAAAAATTCGATTCACCGGCGCAAATGGAATTTGCAAAGAAGCTCTCGTACAACCCATGGCATACCATCGCCGAGCATCGTCCGCTCGGTAATCAAAGCCGTGCGCGGCGTCGAATGTATTTGGAGCTGTCACAGCTACGCCATAACATGAATCACATACCTCATTACGAGCCCACAGGTGATGAGGTGTTCGAGCAGCCGCCATGACTCCTCAGTCGAACTTCATGGTGCTGGCGCCAATTATTCCGGAGCGCGAGACCGAGCTTCGGCAGTTGCTTGATTCGATGAACCGGGGACCGGGACAGTTGGATCCGAATAACTCCCTTTTGCCTTTCGCGGAATTCGACACGCTCCACTTCGCGCGATTCGTTATCCTCGACGACCAGACAACTGAAGATGTGCGTGTCTACGGGTTAATGCCGCGCACTTATCCGTTGTATCTGGCTTTCCTCGGAGACGTCGACGGCGATGCGAATGCGTTTCTCGGCAAGTTGATCAAGCGCGCTGGCAAAGGCTTGAGAAGAATTTTCTCATGCTGTCAGGGATTCGGCCCTGACACGGACCTTCTCGGTTGGATGAAACAACGCGACGCCCCGGCTATCGCTGTCTACGTGAATTGGCGGGGGAGAACAGTGCGCCAGATTCGGGAGGAGGCCGCGCTTTACGACACCCTCGAGAACTACACGAAAGAAAATGCTGCAACCTTTCAGCGACTCCCACCTCGCGAGCTTCACGAAAAATTGCGGGCCTTCGTCGACGGGGAGCAATCGGCAGGACGGCTAACATTATCAAAAGAAGATCCAACTCCGATCGGATGGCAGATTAAAAATCTGCTGCACTTGATCGGATTTCCGTTGCTGGGTTTGCTGCTATCGCCACTGCTTGTCGTCGCCGCGCCGTTTTACATTATTGCGCTTCGCCGCCTGGAGAAAACCGATCCGGTGGTTTGTCCGACCGCAGATCAAAAACATTCGGATAACCTCTCGAGCTTCGAGGACCACGACGTCACGAATCAATTCAGCGCCATGGGCAGTCTTAAGCCCGGTCTGGTGCGACTTCTAACAACCGTCGGTGTGCTCAAAACCGTTAACTATGGCGCGCGACATATCACGCGTCCTGGCCGGCTCGGTCGGATACGCTCGATTCACTTTGCGCGGTGGGTCTTTGTAGCAGGCCGGGAGCGAATGATTTTTTGCAGCAACTACGACGGCAGCGTCGAGAGTTACATGGATGACTTCATTAACAAAACAGGTTTTGGACTGAACGCGTCCTTTAGCAATGGGATCGGTTATCCAAGAACGAATTGGCTGGTGCGGGACGGTTGCGTCGATGAGCGAAACTATAAGGAATACCTCCGTCGTCATACGTTGCCGAGCCAGGTTTGGTACAAAGCCTATCCAGGGCTTAGCGCGGTCGATCTGGAAAGAAACACTCGGATCCGTCAGGGATTAGAGATGTCATCGATCACTGACGAGCAAGCGCGAGAGTGGGTCGCGTTGTTATGAGCCAAGTGGATTACGCCGACGTGCAAGGTCTCGTCCGCTTTGGATACGGTCAAATGACGAGCGCGTCGTATGCGCTGGTGCGCGTGAAGAACATTAATGCGGCCAAAGGGTGGCTCCGCTCGGCTCCGGTAACCACAGCTGTTGGGCAAAGGCCGCCACCGAAGACTGCGATGAATATCGCGTTCACCTCACCTGGTCTTGGGGCGCTCGGCGTTCCGGAGTCAATCATTGCCGGTTTTTCGCATGAGTTTCGAGGAGGCATGGGGCAAGAAAGCCGCGCGCGACAACTGGGCGACGCTGAAAAAAATGCGCCATCAAATTGGACTTGGGGCAGCTACGGACGCGAGCCCCATGCGCTTGTGATGTTTTTTGCCGAGCCGGACCAGTTCGATTCGTTCATCCAAAGATCCCGGGATCAGTACTGGAATGACGCATTCGAGGAGATCACTGCACTTGGCACCAGCAATCTCGACGGGGACGAACCGTTCGGTTTTGCGGATGGCATCAGCCAACCACAGATCGATTGGGAACAGCAGGTGGAGAGGCCATGCACTCAGTTGGGATACACCAACGTTGTCGCGTTGGGTGAGTTTCTGCTCGGTTATCGCAATGAGTACGGAAAAATCACTGATCGGCCATTACTGGAGGCGGATGCCGGCACCGCAGGTTTGCTCAACGCGGAAGATGTGCCTGCGAAAAAAGATCTGGCGCGAAACGGAACCTATCTGGTCATGCGGCAATTGGAACAGGACGTCCGAGGCTTCTGGAAGTTTCTTTACGATCAGGCTGGCGGAAATTTTGCGGACGCTGAGCAATTGGGTGCAGAAATGGTCGGCCGTACACGAGCAGGCGAACCTTTAGTGCCGATCCAAACCGAAGCGATTCCCGGCACGGATCCACGCAGCGTTCCACAGAATCAATTTACTTATGAGAGCGATCCAGTTGCTGCGCGGTGTCCCTTTGGCGCACATGTTCGCCGAACGAATCCGCGCAACAGCGACTTTCCCGAGCGGCGCCTCAGCGTACTTCGAAAACTTATCACCATGCTGGGTTTCGGTCCGAAGGGATTCTACGAAGATCTAACTTCATCGGTTCGGTTTCATCGGATTCTCCGGCGCGGTCGTGAGTACGGCTCGAAGCTGTTGCCCGAAGACGCGCTGCAGCCAGCATCCCCTAACGAGTCGCCTCGCGGATTACATTTCATTTGTCTCAATGCCAATATTTCGCGTCAGTTCGAGTTCCTGCAAAACGCATGGGTCGCGAACACTAAATTTTCCGGCGTAACAGGAGAAAGCGACCCACTTCTGGGCAATCGTGAATCAATGCCAGGATGCCCGGTTACTGGCAACTTCACCATCCCTGGCGACGGCACGCTGCGGCGGCGCATATCCGGCTTGCCACAATTTGTGAGTGTCCGCGGCGGCGCCTACTTCTTTCTGCCAAGTTTGCGCGCGTTACGCTATTTCGCGGGAGCTTGAGCGGCTGATCAGTAGCGGATCGTCGCGCGAAGCGTGAAAAGCGCTTGTGCGCACGCTGGTTCTCCGGCAGTTTCGTTCTGGTATGGCATCCGATCGCAGGCTGGGCTGTCTAAGCATCTTTTTGTTCATTGCGCTTTGCGCCAGTCTGTTCTTGAACTTTGCGTTGATGATCGCTGCGTTTCAGCGCGTCGGCGGTATCAGAGAAGCAGAACCGATCCCGCGCTTCCGCGAGATCCTGCTTCAAAGAGGCGCCCGCGCGACCACGGACAAAATCGCGGTTATCACCATGCGCGGCCTGATCAGCTCGTCGGTCCCTGGAAACGTCTCCGACTCGATGGTGGACGACTTGCGTGCAGCACTTCAACAGGCGCGCGAGGACAGTCGTGTTAAGGCGATCGTGCTGGAGATCGATTCGCCCGGCGGAGAAGTCACCGCTTCCGACGAGATCTACAGCGCGCTTGTCAAGACGCGAGCCAGGAAACCGGTGGTCGTCTACATGGATTCATTGGCGGCCTCGGGCGGATATTATGTCTCCTGCGGAGGCAAATTTTTGATGGCTAATGAAACGACGATCACCGGGAGCATCGGCGTAATCATTCAAACCCTGAATTACGAGCAGCTGTTTAATAAGATCGGCCTCGCATCCGTAGTTTTTAAGAGCGGAAAATTCAAAGACATGCTGAACGGAGCGCGACCGATTACGCCGGAGGAACGGCAGCTTGTGCAGAACTTCATCATGAGCACGTACGACAAATTTCTCGGCATTGTCGCAAAGGAGCGAAACCTGCCGGCTGATCTGCTCCGCAACACGATTGCCGACGGCCGAATTCTATCGGGAAGAGAAGCATTGCAGAGCAAACTCATCGACGGTCTCGGCCAGTTAGATGACGCCTTCACCAAAGCAAAACAACTGGCCAACGCGCCAGAGGCGAGAGTCGTGAAGTATGGCCCGCCGTTTACTCTCTCGCGGTTCCTTCGCGTCTTTGGAGAATCGGACTCGAAAATCGAACTGCAACTTCCGAAACAACTCGTGCCTCAACTGGAATCGGGGCGCGCGTATTTCCTGCCGAGTTACTACGCTCCGTAGGCGCTGAGGGTAGCGCAAACTTCAGCACACCCTCATGCCATTCGGGAACGTTTTTGCGACATTCGGAGCGGCGCCGAGCTTCGCGTTAGCTTTACTTTCTTTTCTTTACTCAATTGGCGGTGTTTGTGTGTATGTGTCGCTGATTTATCAGATCAGTACACGAATTCGGAGCGCCTCCGGGGTCGACACACCGACGCGCGCTTTTGGAGTGCCGGAAGCAGTTCTCGCCAGCGTGCTGATCTTTTTCTTTCTGCTGACGATCAGCTCAACAGTTCCGGACCCGGCGCTTCAATTTCACCCACGCAATATTCTGGCCAATCTCCTCCTCAGCACTTTCGTGGTGCTCGTCATCGTCACTCTTCTGCAGTTTCGCGGTTTTGATGTCGGTGCATTGGCGGGGTTTTTCAGAATCAGTTTTTTCCGAACTTTAGGCACTGGAGCCATCTTGCTCTTTTTTGCTTATCCATTGATCGGTTTTTCCGAGGCCATTAATCAGCGGTTTTTCGGTGGCGGCTCAAGCAAGCAGAGCATCGTCGAGTTCTTCAGTGCATCGCGCACCATCGAGGAACGGATCACGATCGTTGTCTTCGCGGTCGCGATCGCACCGATCGTCGAGGAGTTTGTTTTTCGATTTTTCATTTACGGCGTACTCAAACGCTACGTTGGTTGTCTTCTGGGGGTGATACTTAGCTCGCTGCTATTCGCCGCCGCCCACGCACACTTTCCCTCGTTCGTGCCGTTGTTTGTCTTAGGGAGCTGTTTCGCGATTGCCTACGAATGGAGTGGCTCGATTCTTGTCTCTATGACTATGCATTCCCTCTTCAACTCGTTGACTCTCGTTGCCCTTGCGTTTCCAGAGATCATTTCTCAATGAACCTCGGTGCTCTGGGCGAAGACCGACTGCTCAATCAAATCTTGCTTCAGCTTCCGCGCAGGAAAGCCCTAAGAGTTTTTGCAGGTGCAGGCGACGACTGCGCGATTGTCAAAATGCCGGAGAGCAAAAAATATCTCGTGCTAAAAACGGACTGCGTTGTCGAAGGCGTGCATTTTGTGCCCGGAACGAATGCCTCAAACGTCGGATGGAAAGCAATGATGCGTCCTTTGAGCGATTTCGCTGCGGCTTCAGCTGTGCCTCAATTCGCGCTGATTACGCTTATAGTTCCGCGGCAAACGAAAGTCGCATGGGTGCGAGGACTTTATCGGGGACTGAGGCGAGCGGCCAGCCGGTTCGAAGTGAGCATTGTCGGTGGCGAAACGAGCAACACACCGGGGCCAATCGCCGTTTCTGTGACTGTGATTGGATTTGTTGAGAAATCCCGCGCGGCGTCGCGCTGCGGTGGAAGATCGGGTGACGATCTTTTCGTCACCGGCCGGCTTGGGAGCGCGCTAAAACAAAAGCATTTGAAGTTCATTCCACGTATCGTGGAATCACGCTGGCTCACAAAAAATTTTTCGATCCACGCTATGATGGATTTAAGCGACGGACTCGGAGCCGATCTTCCGCGTCTTGCCCGCGCAAGCAAGGTGGGATTCGAGATAGAGCCGGAAAATTTGCCGGTCGCGCACGGTTCAAACATCGACAACGCGATTTCAGAAGGCGAGGACTACGAACTGCTATTCGCCATTTCGCCGCGCCAAAGAAATCCTCTGAAGCAACAGTGGCGACGAAAATTTCCAAAATTGCTGCTTACTCGAATTGGCTCGCTCAATCGCAAATCGCCCGTAACGGATGCGAAGCAACGGCTAGGCTTTTCAATTGCAAACCGCAAATTGCCCCGTGGCTACGTTCATTTCCAACAGCCCCGCTAAAACGGAAGCGATCGCACGGCGACTTGCGGAGGATCTTGTTGCCGGTTCCGTAGTGGCTCTCAAAGGCGAACTGGGCAGCGGCAAAACGTTGTTCACGCAGGGTCTCGTCGCGGGCCTGCAAAGCGGCGCCACAGTAACGAGTCCGACTTTTACGATAGTGCACGAATATCAAGGTGGTCGATTGCCCGTCTACCATTTCGATTTCTTTCGCTTAGAAAATCACAAATCAGCCGTGCGACTTGGGCTGGAAGATTATTTTTTTGGCGATGGCGTTTCAGTCATCGAATGGGCCGATCGCTTCCCAGAATTGATTCCGGAGCAGGCGCGCTGGATTTCTTTTGAAATAAAATCGGAGCGTCAACGGATCATAACGCTGGTTCATCTGCGTCATGAAAACTCTCGCGCTTGAACTGTCCACCTCGCACGGCAGCCTGGCCTGGCTGGATGGCGAAATCGAGTTCACGCGCGAATGGCCTAACGACCGGAAAAATTCCGCAGCGTTTTTCGAGAACCTCCAAGTGGTGCGAAGAAAATTTGGCGCTCCGGAAACGATCATTGTCGGACTTGGCCCTGGCTCATATGCCGGAACGCGCATCGCAATTTCGGCGGCGGTGGGAATACAACTTTCTTGTGATGCGTGGTTGATCGGGTATCCCTCGATTTGCGCAATGGAATTCGATGCGCAGGAATACTCTGTGATTGGCGACGCGCGCAGGAAATCCTTTTTCTTCGCGCGCATACTCAATAATGAAGTGATTGAAGGCCCAACGCTCTTTTCTGAGCTGGAGCTGAAAGCGAAACTCGAATCCGTCGACCCGGCGACAGCGGTTTTCTCTTCAGAGTTGCTTCCGCAGTTTCACCCAACCGTAATTTCATTTCCCTCCGCTCTGATTTTGGCGAGACTTGCGAACGAGCCCCGACGACGCTTTTGTCTGCCACCGCTGGAACCAATTTATTTGCGCGAACCACACATAACCGTGGGGAAATGAAAGAAACTTACCGCTGCTGGGCTGAAATTGATCGCGCTGCGTTGCGGCACAATGCGAAAGTCGTGCGGGATCGAATCGGGTCCGCAGAAATGCTCGCGGTCGTGAAAGCGAATGCTTACGGCCACGGACTAGTCGGCGTCGCGGAAACGCTGGCCGATGAGGCACAATTATTTGGCGTCGCCAACCTCCAAGAAGCTCTCACGCTGCGCGAATCGCTGCCGCATCCGATCGTGATTCTCGGCCCGGCAACTCCTGAAGAACGCCAGGTAATCGCCGAGCACGGATTTATCCCGACGATCTCCAGTTTGGAGGAAGCCCAGGCGTTCGATCGTTTGAAGCGGGTATCAGTCAATTTCAAAATCGACACCGGCATGGGGCGAATGGGCGTCGTGCAGAATGAGGCGCGGGAGGTTTTCCAACGCGTGGCCGGAATGCCGAATCTTGAGATCCATAGCATATCGACGCACATGCCGGTATCGAACGAAGACGCAGAATATACGCGCGACCAGCTCGTCCGATTCCAAAGAATAGTTGATCAAATTCGCGCAGAAGTTCCGGGAAGCTACAAAGCGCATGTGTTGCAAAGCGCTGGAACTCTCGCTTTCAATCAGCGGACGCACGAAATTGTGCGCGCCGGCATCATGCTGTACGGCATTTCGCCGCTCCCGGGATTTCGCGACTTGCTCAAGCCGGTGATGACATGGAAAACACGAATTTGTCTCGTGCGCGACGTGCCGAAGGGCAGCTCGATCAGCTATGGCCGCACATTTATCGCGCCGCAAGACATGCGCGTTGCAACTTTGTCGGCCGGCTACGCCGACGGTTACCCGTGGCATCTCTCTAACCGTGGCGCCGCCGTCTTGGTTCGCGGAAAGCGCTGCCCTCTTCTCGGTCGGGTAACAATGGACTTAATGGTCATCGATGTGGGGGGGCTCGATGACGTGCAGGTAGGCGACGACGTTGTTCTCATGGGGCGTGACGGTAGCGAAGAAATTCCCTGCTCTGAATTAGGCGAAAAAGCGGGGACGATCACGTGGGAAATCGTTACGCGAATTGGCGCGCGGGTGCGCCGGGTTTATCTTTAGAATTTGTGATCTCTTTTATCCCTGCTCGGAAGGGGCAGAAATGACCGA
>Ga0306926_10002036_pt1 | contig 20392 bp, 17 predicted proteins | sample flu12Cox44000178_FD_203759 | JGI IMG/M metagenome (GOLD analysis project Ga0306926, IMG submission 203759) | Lab enrichment of tropical soil microbial communities from Luquillo Experimental Forest, Puerto Rico - flux8day.12C.oxic.44.000.178 (v2)... | ecosystem: Environmental > Terrestrial >...
GTAGAAAAAATGGCTTCACCAGCAGCCCCGCGGAAGATGCGAGCACATCCAGCGCCGCACCGATGGCTTGGTGCAGGCCGCTTGCCGTGAAGAGCGGCGGCGAGACGCGCGGGCTCAGCAGGTAGCGATGCTCGAACAGGAATTCCCGGTCGCGCTCGAGCCGCGTCGCATCGCCGTTGTCGAAAGAGAGAAACGCCGGATCGGCGCGTAGCCGCAGTGCTATCTGCCGCGACACCGCGGCACGCGTCGCGGCATCGGCGCCGCCGATGGCGGCGATGATGAGATGCGCCGCGGGCCCCTCACGCAGCTGCTCGACCAGCAGGCGCTGCGTGGCGCTCGCGCGTCGCGGCAGGAAGGCCGAGAGGTCCGCGGTGTAGCTGGCGCGCGCGGCGATGATGGCGGCAAGCAGCGCGCCGAGTGCCCAGATCAGCGTGGCCGTCTTACCGGCACTCGTCATGGGCCGACTTCACGTCCGATGGTGAGGGTCGAAGTATCTCCATCGCTCTGGCGGATTTGCACGGTGCGGATGCGGTCGGTTTCACCCGTGATGAGAATGTGCTGCACGCTGCGCTTCAGTGCCGCGTCGGTCGGTGTGAGCTCGAGCCTCCAGCTCCCGAGCGTCCCGGAGAACTGCACGGCGAAGTAGCGCGCGAGCGCGGCGCGATCGCCGGCGAGTGTTGCGCGCAGGCTCTCGACGAAGGGCACTGCCTGCGGGAAATCGTGCAGCGCCACGCTGCGGCGATGATGGTCGCGCTGCACCGAAAGCATGCCGTGCTCGAGCACCAGGTCCTCCACGCGCGGCTCGAGCGTGCGCTTCTCGAGACGGTCCGGAGCGTCGTACAGCAGCTCACCCGAGGAGTGCAGTGGCTGATCGAGGATCGCGAGCTCCTGCACCTCGGTGAAGGTGACGTGATCGTGGCGTCGCTCGGCCAGGAGCCTGAGCAGCTGGTCGAAGGCCGCGCTCTCATCGGCCGATTCGGCTGGGCTCGAGCCGAGCGAATGGCCGCCGACGGCCAGCGTGCCGACGAGTACGGCACAGGAGAGGAACACAGAACCCCGGAGCGCACGGCCACACTCCCGCCGCCCCGCGCCCGGCGAGCGCCTCACGCATCCGCTCCGTGAGTGGGTGCCTGCCAGAAGTCGTAGAAGTTGAACCAGTTGTAGGGGTCGCCCCGGCAGCCCTCCTCGAGCAGCGCCACGTAGCGCTCGATGGCCGCGCGCACCGCGGCCTCGCGAGCGCCCGGGCCGAGCTGCGAAAAATCGGCCAGCGGCCGGAACACGATGTGGTAACGATTGCCGCCGCGGTATAGACCCGCCATGAAGATCACGGGGCGCCGCAGCGCCGCCGCGACGCGCATCGGGCCGGACGGAAATAGCGCCGTCTGGCCGAGGAAAGCGACGGGCTCCGCCGGTGCGTCGTCGAAGGTGCGGTCGGCCAGCATGCCGACGAATTTGCCTTCCTCGAGACAATCGCGGATGCGCAACATGCTCTCGAGCTGACCGAGCGGGATGATCTCCGGCGCGCCCACCGGCTCGCCCGCCGGCGCGCCGTTGCCGAAGTGCGCCGCGACGCGGCTCGCATACTGGGTGTACATGGCGAGAGCGACGCGCAGTCCCGGCTGGCGACGCCCGACGGCACTCATCAACTCGAAGCTGCCGAGGTGCGCGCCGAGCAGAAACGCGCCCTTGCCGCGCTCCCAAGCCGCACGCATGAGCTCCTCGCCTTCGATGGAAATCTCGAATAGCTCGTAGCGCCCGCGGGTGAGGTAGAGACGGTCGAGGATGGTGGCGGCGAAAGTGAACACGTGCCGGTAGCAATCCCTTGCGGTGGGTTCGCGCCGGAGCGCCCGCTGCAGGTAGGCACGTGCGTGGCGCCGCGCTCGGGGCGCGAACAAGAAGAAGTAGGCAGCGATGACGTACAGGAGGAGGCGGGCGAGGGGGCGTCCGAGCCGCAGCGCCACGAACACCATAAGCGTCACCAGCAGTGCGCTGCCGCGCTCGGGTTCTGCCGCCCACTGCACGGCGCTCGTGCGCTGCGCCGAGTCGCCGCGCGGCATGGCGGCCGGCGGCGGCGCGCCTTCGGCGCGCGGCTCCGGCACGGCCTCAAGGCGCTCGCGGCCATCGGGAACGAGCACCCCGTGCGCAACCGGCTCGCCTTCGCGCAGCACACTGAAGCGGATCGAGCCGTTCGAAAGCCGCTCCTGTCCGAGCGTCAGCGTCTCTCCGGCATGCACCGGGCGCACGAACTTCGCCGTACCGATCCGCCAGCGTCCGCCGCCGCCACCGCTTTCCACGACGCGCACCATCTCATCGAGCAGTACCACGCCGGGGAGAACCGGCGCATCGGGGAAATGGCCGGCGAGCGCCGGATGCTCGGCGGCAATGGTGAAGGTGGTCACCGGGTCCACGACAGCACTCATGCCGGCGTTGCGGACTTCGCCTGCGCGGCGAGGGCCTGGAGCGCCGCCAGCGGAAGCTTCCCGGTGTCGTTGCGCGGCAGCCGCGCGACGAACAGCAGCGGTCGCGGCAGGAAGACCGCATCGACACGCTCGCGCAGCGCCTGAAGGAGCCGCGCCGCATCGAGTGCCGGTGCCACGACGCACGCCGCGACACGCGCGACGCCGGTGTGTGAGGCGCAGGGCTCTGCGGCGTGAAAGAATGCGCCGTCCTCGACCCCGGGAATGGAGTTGAGCTGGTGATTGAGGTAGGCGAGCGAGCTGCGCTTGCCGGCGATGTTCACCAGATCCGATACGCGTCCGTGCAGCAGGAAGCTATCGGCACCGGTCATCTCCAGCACATCCGGTAGAAGCGTCGGCTGCTCGATGTGTCCGCCGTGTGCCCGGCTACCGTCGGCCTCGAGCTCGAGCGACACTCCGCTCCACAGTTGCCACTCGGCGGTGTGCGTGGGTCGACGGATGGCGATCTGGCCGGTCTCGGTCGAGCCATAGATCTCCAGCAAGCGCGTATCGAAACGCCGCTCGGCCTCCGCGGCGAGTTGCTGCGCGAGCGGTGCGGTGGAGCACAGCACCAGGTCTACCGCCGGGAGCTCGATGCCTGAGCCGAGCAGTGCCCGCAGGTGTACCGGCGTCGTGACGAGCGCGCGCGGGCGCGGGAGTTGCGCGAGAGCGCCGGCGATATCGGCCGGATAAAACGGGCGCTCGGCGCACAGGGCGTGGCCGCAGGCGAGTGCGAGTAGTACGCTCGTCTCGAACCCGTACATGTGTTGCGGGGGCACCGTGGCGAGGATCGCCCAGCGCGGCCCGCCGGCGAGCCCGAGGCGACGCGCCCCCTCGCGCATGCAACGCAGGAGTGGCCCGAAGGTCTTGCGGTAGGGGAGCGGGGCGCCGGTCGAGCCGGATGTGAACACGTAGGCGGCGAGCTGCGCCTCATCGACCTGTGGCACTTTCCGCACCCCGGCCGCGGCCGGCGCATCGAGCGGCCTCGCGCCGAGCGGCTCACGCGGGTAGAGCAGGCGCGGTACTGCGATGGTGCTGTCTACCTCATCGGTGAGGCAGATCGCATCCGGCGCGAAGGCTCCGAGCTCATGCATCATCTGCGGCGCCTGGCTCGAAGGTAGAAGACTCACCCGCCCTGTGACCAGTGCCGCGGCGAAACCCACCGTGAAGTGATAGCGATCGGTGCAGGCGTTCAGCACGTGGGTACAGCTCGGAAACGAGCGCATGAGGCGGTGCGTATCGGCGAGGAACTGTGACACGAGAACCGGTGCACCGGCGCGGTAAGCGATCACCGCGTCGGGGGAGGCATGTGCGATCAGCGGCAGCGTGGCCAGATGTCTACTTCGTCCGGTGTGCGATGATGTAGTCGACCAGCTGGCGCAGTGAGCCGAAGATGCGGGTGTTCTCCCCGCTGTCGGCGCGCAGCTGCACCCCGTACTTCTTCGACACCACCAGGGCGATCTCCAGGATATCGATGGAATCGAGTCCCAGGCCCTCACCGTAGAGCGGTTGGTCCGGCGCAATCTGCGCGGGCGAGACTTCCAGGTTCAGTGCCTGGACGATCAGCCCGGCGACCTCTGCGCTGAGCGCGTCGGCGTCGGCATTCGTCGTGGCAGCGGCATGCCGTAAGGAAGCTTGATCGGACATGGGACCTTTGATGGTCTGGGAGACTGGGCCGGCATTATACAAGCGGTGGCGGGCTTGGCCGGAAAACGGTTCTCCCCACCCGTGCCCACCGCAGATCGAGCCCGGTGCACTGGCTCGTGGTGGAGGAGCGTGCGGACAGCACGCTCGATCTGTGTGCCAGTCGGCCCTTGCAAGGGCACAGACTCAGATAATATACGCGCAGGGAGCAGCAGGAGGCTGATGCAGATGTCGGTGAAGACCACGATCGCGGCACAGTTCCAACAGGTCGCCAGGGAGCAGGACCGGATGCTTGCGCCGCTGTCCGACGAGCTGCGGCTGGTGCAGTCGGGGCTGGATTCGTTGAGCTTTGCGATCATCGTGGCGCGACTCGAAGACTCGCTCGGCGTCGATCCCTTCAACGCCACCGAGGCCGTGGAGTTTCCCGTGACCTTCGGTGACTTCGTCAGGTTGTACGAACGCTTTGCCAAGTGAGTCGCTGTGGGAGTCCATAACCGCCGCCGGCGCCCCTCACGGGCGGCTGTACGGCGTCCGCCACGTCATCCCGCTCGCTGAGCTGGCGCACGCAACGAGTCTCTGCGGCCGGCTCGAGGAGCTGCGCGACCGGAGCGTCATGCTGCTCGCGCAGGATCAGCTCACCGCCGCGCTCGCCCTGATCGAGCTCGACGGTGTCGCCCGGCGCATGGTGCTATGCCCGCCGGACCTCGCGCCCCAGCATTTGCCGGCGCTGGTCCGCGACGCCGAGGCAGACGCCTGTGTCGTGGATGAAGGGACTGCGACCGCCGCTGCGGACGTCCCGACGCCCTTCTATGTCCGCGCGGATCTGACGCGCAGTGGGATCCCGCGACGCAGCTCGCGAGCCACCGAGTGGGTGCTCCTCACCTCCGGAACCACCGGGGTGCCAAAGCTCGTGCTGCACACCCTGGAGAGTCTCATGAGCGCACTGCGAGCGGGCGCACGCGCTCCGGCGGAGACGCTCGTATGGAGCACCTTCTACGACATTCGCCGCTACGGTGGCCTGCAGGTGTTCCTGCGCGGGATGCATGCGGGCTCGCTCGTGCTGTCGGATCCCATCGAACCGGTCAGTAATTTTTTCGCGCGCGCGGCCGCCGCGGGTGTCACGCACATCTCCGGCACACCCTCGCACTGGCGGCGCGCCCTCATGAGCGGCGCAGCCGCGACGATCGCGCCGCGCTACGTGCGGCTCTCGGGTGAGATCGCCGATCAGCCGATTCTCGACAACCTGCGCGCTGCGTATCCGGCTGCAACGGTGGCACACGTCTTCGCCTCGACGGAAGCGGGCGTCGCTTTCGAGGTGCGCGACGGACACGCGGGCTTTCCCGCCGCCCTGGTCGGCGCGCCAGGGGCGGTGGAGCTGCGCGTGGCGGAGGAGACGCTGCAGATTCGCTCCCCGGGAGCCGCGCTGCGTTACCTTGGCGAGGGCGTCGAGCCACTGCGTACGGCGGATGGGTTCGTCGACACCGGCGATCGCATCGAAGCGCAGGGGGGGCGATACTATTTCATGGGCCGCCGCGGCGGGGTGATCAACGTCGGCGGCCTCAAGGTACACCCGGAAGAGGTCGAGGCCGTGATCAACGCACATCCGTGGGTGCGCATGTCGCTGGTGCGGGCGCGGCGTAATGCCATAACGGGCGCGATCGTTACCGCCGATGTGGTGATGGCAGCCGCCGGGGTGGGGAGCGGCACACCGCCCGTCGCCGAGGTGCTCACGCGCGAGCTCACCGAGGCCTGCCGCCGCTCGCTCGCGCCTCACAAGGTGCCCGCCATGATCCGGATCGTATCGGCGCTGGAAGTCTCCGCATCCGGAAAACTGGTGCGACCCCTTGCGTAACGTCATCGTCACCGGCGCGAGTCGCGGCCTGGGGCTCGCGATCACCGACGCTCTCGCCGCGAGCGGTTATCGCGTGCTCGGCATCGCGCGCTCGATGAGCGCGGAGCTGCAGGCGCTGATGACTGCGGCCGCGCAGGCCGGACGCGGAACAGTGCAATTCTATGCGTTCGACCTGCTCGAGATCGCGGCGATGCCGCAGCTCGTCACCCGTCTGCGCCAGGAGGTCGGCCCGCTCTACGGGCTCGTGAACAATGCGGGGCTCGGCACGGCCGGCGTGCTCGCGATGATGCGCGATGAGCAGATCGAGAAACTCATCCGGCTGAACACCCTCTCGCCCATCGTGCTCACCCGACACGTGGTGCGCTCGATGATGAGCGAGCGCGCGGGGCGCATCGTCAACATGTCCTCCATCGTGGCCACCACCGGCTACCAGTCACTGTCGGTTTATTCCGCTACCAAGGCCTCCCTCATCGGCTTTACGCGTGCGCTCGCCCGCGAGGTCGGTCAGCTCGGCATCACGGTGAATGCGGTCGCACCGGGATTCACGGATACGGAGATGACGCGGGAACTCGATTCCAAGCAGCGCGAGCAGATCATCCGCCGCAGCGCGCTGCGCCGGCTGCCGGAGCCAGCGGACGTCGCCGCCACGGTGAAATTCCTGCTCTCGGATGAGGCGCGCAACATCACCGGCACCACGCTCACGGTGGATGCCGGCAACACCGCTTAGACCCACGCCGCTGTCGGCACCCGCCAACCGGACATGCGCATCAGGGATGCGCATGAAATATGCGCATGAAATATGCGCATCACTGGGCCTCAGACCCGCAGCTTCCCGGCCTGCAAGCGCGCGTGCAGCTCAGCGTCGAGCGGCACATACGCCCCACGTGCGGGATCATCGATGTAGAGCGCATCGCGTACACGTGCGGGGTCGTAGCCCTCGAGCGCGAGCTCCTGCTTGCGCAGCTTGAAGGTGCCGGTGAGCTCGAGCGCGCTCACGATGCGCACGAAGAGAGGCCGCGCATAGTCGGGCAGGCGGGCGGCGAGGGCGCGCCGCAGCTCTGCGAGTTCGAAGCCCTTCGCCGCGACCAGCGCCGCCATGCCGGCACGGCCCTCGGTCCCGGGCACGCTCACCCCGTATACGGTGGCGTCCGCCACTCCGGGACATGCGGCGATCACCTCCGCGATCTCGGTGGTGGACACGTTCTCACCCTTCCAGCGGAAGGTGTCGCCGACGCGATCGACGAAGTAGAAGAAGCCCTGCTCGTCCTGGCGCATGAGATCGCCGGTGCGATACCAGGCGTCTCCGGGCGCGAACACATCGCGCAGGATCTTGCTGGCGGAGGCCGCCTCATCGGTGTAGCCCTCGAAGTGCGTGGCACCATTTTCGGCGAGGATCTGGCCGAGCGCTTCGCCTGGCTCCTGTGGGGCGCAGCGCACGCAGCGCCCCGAGGCGTCGCGCGCGGGCGCCTGCGCTTCGAGATCGAACTTCACCAGCGCCACCGGCAAGCGATGCGCGAGGAAGGGTGGAATGCGTCCGATCGCGCCCGCGCGGCCCTCGCAGTTGTAGAGCGAGAAGTTGCCTTCAGTCGCGGCGTAATACTCGAGGATCTGCGGAATGCGGAAGCGCCGCTCGAACTCGCGCCACACATCGCCGCGCAGCCCGTTGCCGCAGGCGAGGCGCAGCGCGTGTTGCGACTCCTGCGCCTGCGGAGGGCTCGCCAGCAGATAGCGGCACAATTCGCCGATGTACTGGAACACGGTGCAGCGTTCAGCGACCACATCCTGCCAGAAGCTGCTCGCTGAGAAGCGCTCGCGCAGCACCACCGCACCACCGCCGACGAGCGTGGCGCCGGTGGCGACGACACCGCCCACGCTGTGGTAGAGCGGCAGGCAGTCATACATGCGGTCCGTGGGCTGCACGTCCATGAGGCCGGCGAACCAGTGGCTCCACTGCATGAGGCGGAAGTGGCTCACGTTGGCCGCCTTGGGGAGCCCCGTCGTGCCGGAGGTGTAGATGCACAGCGCTCGATCTGCGAGCGAGGGCGCAGGCGCTTCGTCATCGCGCAGCGCGTCACCGGCCAACCCCGCCATCGCCTCATCGAGCCGCGGGAGGTCGCCGCCGCCTGGGCCGCTCACCCAGCACTCGACACCCGCAGCGAGCAGCGGCCGCACCGCGCGCACCGGCTCGGCGAGCGATGCCCCGGCGATGACATGACGCGGCGCGACCAGGTTGAGCGAATGAGCGAGCAGCGCGCCGCGCAGGTTCGTGTTGATGAGTGCGACGGTTGCGCCGATGCGGCACAGCCCCAGCCATATCGCCAGGTAGTCCGGGCAGTTCGCCATTACGAGGCACACGGTGTCGCCTGACCCGAGCCCCCGCACGAGCCCCCAGCGCGCGTAGCGATGGCAGGCCGCGGCTAGGCCACGGTAACTCAGCGCCGCGTCCGGGGAGAGCAGTGCCGGGGCATCGGCAAAGCGCTCCGCCAGGCGTTCGATCAGGACCGGCAGAGTCAGCGAGCGGTCGCGCTCGATCCCGGCCGTACGCTCGAGGGCACGCACCCACGCCTTGAGAGGCGATCGCTTGTTTTCATCGCTGTGCGCTGCCATCGTGCCGGCATTCTATGATAGGCAACACAAGAACGACCCGGGACGGCTTATGAGACCCGAAACCATCGCGCTGCACGCGGGCTACGACTCCGACCCCGCCACCAAGGCGGTCGCCGTCCCGATCTATCAGACCGTCGCCTACTCCTTCGACAGTACCGCGCACGGGGCCGCGCTGTTCGATCTGGAAGTCGAGGGTTTCCGCTACACGCGCATCGGTAACCCGACGAGTGCGGTGCTCGAGACGCGCGTCGCCGAGCTCGAGGGCGGGATCGACGCACTGGTGGTGAGCTCAGGGCAGTCGGCCATGTACTACACCGTGCTCAACCTGGTTGAACCGGGCCGCAACCTGGTGTCGGTGCCGCAGCTCTACGGCACCACGCACACGCTCTTCGCCCACATCCTGCCGCGCTTCGGTATCAAGGTGAAGTTCGGCCGCACCGATCAGCCGGCGGAGCTCGAGTCGCTGATCGATGGCAACACCCGGGCGCTGTTCTGCGAGACGGTCGGGAATCCGGCCGGCAACATCTGCGACCTCGAGGCGCTCGCCGCGATCGCCCAGCGGGCCCGCGTCCCGCTGGTGGTCGACAACACCGTACCGACACCGATACTGCTGCGGCCGATCGAGTATGGCGCGGACATCGTGGTGCACTCGCTCACGAAATTCCTCGGCGGCCACGGCACGACACTCGGTGGTGCGGTCGTCGACAGCGGCCGCTTTCGCTGGGAACAGATGGGCACGCGCTACCCGATGTTCACCGAGCCCGATCCTTCCTATCACGGGCTCATCTACACCAAGCACTACGGCGATCGGGCCTTCACCGGGCGCATGCGCAGTGTCTTCCAGCGCACCATGGGCGCGGTGCTGTCACCGTTCAATGCGTTCCTGCTGATGCAGGGTATCGAGACGGTGGCACTGCGGGTCGAGCGGCACGTGGAGAACGCGCGGCGCGTGGCGGAGTTCCTGCGCGCCGATGCGCGCGTCGACTCGGTGAGCTACGTGGGCTTCCCCGACAACCCCTACTATCCGCTCTGTCAGAAGTACCTCGGCGGCCGTGCCTGTTCGCTCCTCACCTTCGCCATTCGCGGCGGCTACGACGCCGGCAGCCGCTTCTACGACGCGCTGAAGCTCTTCAAGCGGCTCGTGAACCTCGGGGACGCGAAGTCCCTCGCCTGTCACCCCGCCTCGACGACGCATCGGCAGATGTCGCCCGAGGAGCAGCGGCAGGCCGGCATCGGTCCGGAGACCATTCGCCTGAGCGTCGGCATCGAGCACATCGACGACATCATCGCCGATCTCGATCAAGCGCTCGCCGCCGCCACGCGCCCGAAACTCCGGCAGACGGCTACGACTTGAGGACGAGCAACCGCGCCACGAGCGCTTCTACGCTCGCCACGGAGCGGAAGTTGTCGGGTGTGATCTCACCCTGCGGGATGGTGAGATCGAATTCGGTCTCGACCGCGAGCATCAGGTTCACCATCTTGATGGAGCTCATGCCGAGCTCGCTCAGGCGCGCGTCGGTTGGCAGCGAGGAGGCGGCCTCGGCGGGCTTGCCGAGGATCTGCCCCACCAGGTGCAGCAGCCGGTCACGGATCGAGGAATGTGCGGTAGAGCCCGCTGGGCCGTCGCTCATAGGCGGCTCGATGATACCGTTTCCGATGCGTGAGCTTAGCGGCTACGCCGCGCGGCGGCGCCCGGGGTCAGCTGTGATCGCGCCCGGCGAGCGCTGATGCACGACAGCCAGTTGCGATACAGCGCCACCGCGGACGACCGCCAGGTGCTCTCGAGCCCCGCAGCCACCATCGCGAATGGAAAGCTCTCGAGCGGAGTCGCGCTACGCTGCGCGTGCGCTTTCTCACGGAACTCCGCGAGCCGTGCCGTGGCATCGGCGGAAAGATAGCCGCGGGGCAGGGTGGGATAGTGCGACTGCTGACCGTTCAGGTAGCGCCCGACATCGCGACGATATTCCTTGAGGAGCGTCGTGCCCTCGTACTCGGGGTGTCCCTGGAAGAAGAGCAGAACGCTTCGTTCCTCGCGCACGAAGGCGTCGGCGCCGTTCTCCTCCGACCAGCTGAGCAGTGTGTAGCCGGCCGCGCGCAAGTTCTCGGGCGGGAGCTCGTTCCACCTCGAATGCGGCATCGGCAGCGGCGCACGCACGCCGGCGAGGAGGGAGTGTCCCGTCAGGGTATCGTGCGGGTACACGCCGCAGCGCTTCTCAGGCAGCCGCCGCCGCTCGATGCCATCGAGTTCCAGGACCGCTGCGTGGGCTGCGAGACACGACCAGATGCTCGACGCGGTGTGCTCCCGCGCAAAGTCGAGCAGCTGCACGAAGCGTTGCCAGTAAGGCTCGTCCCGTAGCGCCGGCGCGCGCGGCTCGGTCCCGGTCACGATGAGTGCATCGACGCCCTCTGTGAGCACGTCCTCGAGCGGCCAATAGCTGAGGCGGATGTGCTCGAGGGCCGCGGGCGAGCGCGGCAGCTCTGGAAGCGAAGTGAGCCGCAGCCGCACAGCCTCACCGCCCGAAGCCGCCTGCAGAAGTCCGCCGAACTGAGCTTCTGTCGAGTGCAGCGCCGCATCCGGCATGATGTTCACCAGGCCGATCACGAGCGGGCCCGCGGACGGACCGCGATGCGGTGCCCGGCGGCCAGCGGTCGCGGGACGCGGCTCGATCTCTACGGGCATAAAATCACTTCACTTATTGGCAGGGTCTTTTGTGACGCCCCACCGCCAGAGACGCACAAGGTCTGATGTATTATCGGTTTTTAGATTACCCTCCGCCCACAAGGAAAACTAATCCAAGGGTCTTGCAATGGAAGCACAGCAGGTCGCGGAGGCCCGCGCCGGGGCCGGAGCCGCTCCCACGGAAGATCTACCCACTCGCGCCACAGCCGTGGCCGCCGTCGCAGCGAACCATGCGATCGCGGTCGACAGTGCCGCCCGCTTCCCCGCTGAAGCGTTCCAGGCCGTGAGGGCGAAGCGCCTGCTCGGCATTCAGGTGCCGAAGGCTCTAGGTGGCGAGGGTCTCGGCATCGGCGATGTGGCCGATGTCTGCTATCAGCTCGGTCAGGCATGCGGCTCGACCGGCATGATCTTTGCGATGCACCAGATCAAGGTCGCCTGCATCATGCGGCACATGGGCGAGAACGCGACGCTGCAGCGCATGCTGCGCCGCCTGTGCGCCGAGCAGCTGCTGCTCGCCTCATCGACGACCGAAGGGCAGGGGGGCGGGAACATCCGCTCGAGCGAGGCGCCAGTCGAGCACCAGGAGGGTGGACGCATCACGCTCGAACGCAAGGCCAGCGTGATTTCCTACGGCGCGTACGCCGATGGCGTCGTGACCACCGCGCGGCGGGCCGCCGACGCCGTGGCCTCCGACCAGGTGTTGGTGGCCTTCTTCAAGAGCGATTACACGCTGACGCGGCTCCAGGGCTGGGACGCTCTCGGGATGCGCGGCACGTGCAGCGAGGGCTACACCCTCAAGGCGGCAGCGAGCGCGGAGCAGATTATCCCCGAGCCGTATGAGGCCATTCACACACGCACGATGGTGCCCTTCGCACACCTGCTGTGGGGCTCGGTGTGGACCGGCATCGCAGCCAGTGCGACGGCGCGCGCGCAGGCCTTCGTCCGCAACGCCATGCGTCACAGCGGTCAGCTGCCACCGGGTGCTCCGCAGTTCACGCGGGCGCTGGCCAGCTTGCGCACGCTGCGCGGAATGCTCGCGACCTCGTTGCGACGCTACGAGCAGTGCATGAACGATCCCCAGGCGCTCGCCGCGCTCGACTTCCAGACCCTGATCACCCTCACCAAGGTCGAGGCCTCGGAGCTCGCGGCGCAGACCGTCATGAGCGCCATGCGTGCCTGCGGACTGTCCGGCTACCGCAACGACAGCGAATACAGCATCGGACGCCACCTGCGCGATGTGCTCTCCTCGCCCATCATGATCAACAACGACCGCATTCTCGCGAACCTCGCGACGCCGGTGCTCATGAGCCCCATGGCGAGCTCGCTGCGCGATTGAGCGCGGGAGCGTTCGGCTCATGACAGTTCCCGGACCCGAAGCCATTGCCGCGGCTGATGACCCGCTCGCCCCGATTGCGGAGCATCTGTTCCAACCGCTCGGAGTCGAGGGTGTTTACGCCCGCACGGCGCTCTATCAGGGGGTGCTGGAGCATCTCACGGTTTTCGTCTCCCGCCAGCGTGATGAGCGCGCGGAGATCCTGCGCTTTCCGCCCGTGATGAGCCGCCGGCAGCTGGAGAAGTCCGGCTACCTCAAGAGCTTCCCCAACCTGCTGGGCTGTGTGTGCGCGTTGCACGGCAGTGAAGCGGCGATTCGTTCCGCGGCGGACCGCTACGAGAACGGCGGCGACTGGACGGCCTCCCTCGGCGCCTCGGATCTGGTGCTCTCGCCCGCCGCCTGTTATCCACTCTATCCTCTGGTCGCGACGCGCGGGCGCATCCCCGCGGGCGGACTGCTATTCGATGTGGCAGCGGACTGCTTCCGCCGCGAGCCCTCGCGCTCGCTCGATCGCCTGCAGTCCTTCCGCATGCGCGAGTTCGTGCGCATCGGGCGGCCGGAGGAGATTACGGCTTTCCGGGAAAGCTGGATAAGCCGGGCGCGAGAGCTCGCCGAGCTGCTCGCGCTGCCGTACTCCATCGAGGTCGCCAACGACCCGTTCTTCGGCCGCATCGGCCAGATCATGGCGGTGAGCCAGATCCAGCAGGCGCTGAAATTCGAGCTGCTGATTCCCTACCACGCCAAGGCCAGGCCGACCGCCTGTATGAGCTTCAACTACCATCGCGAGCACTTCGGCCAGGTGTGGGGACTCCGGGATGACAGCGATGATCTCGCCCACACGGGTTGCGTCGCCTTCGGCATGGATCGCCTGGTGGTGGCCCTGTTTGCCAATCACGGACTGGATCTCGCACGCTGGCCCGGCTCAACTCGCCGGGCGCTCGCGTTGTGAGAGGTCAGTCCGCGCCGCCCGCACGACCGCCCGGCGGCGGCCGCTAGCATGCCGCTCGACCCGCGGGCCCGGCGATTCCTCGAAACGCTCGCCGCCATGAATCCACCGAGTGCGCTGACACTCTCGGTCGCAGAGCGCCGTGCAGGGCTTGCCCACCTCCTGAGCTTCTCCGGCGCCCCGGATGAGGTCGCGGCGGTCGACCAGTTCGAGCTGCCGGGGCCGGACGGAGGCCTCACGGTTCGCGCATATACACCGTTGAGTGCTCACATCGGCGAGAAGCTGCCGGGGATGCTGTTTTTTCACGGGGGAGGCCTCGTGGCCGGAAGCCTCGACACTCACGACCCCGTCTGCCGCTCGCTCAGCAATGCGAGCGGTTGTCGCGTGCTGTCGGTGGATTACCGGCTCGCCCCCGAGCACCGCTTTCCGGCGGCCGTAGTGGATGGTTGCGCCGCCGCGGAATGGATTGCGGCGCATGCGGATGAGCTCTACATCGACCGGGAGCGATTGGGAGTGTCGGGCGACTCCGCCGGGGCAACGCTCGCCGCCGTCATCTGCCACACGCTCACGGTTGCGGGGCAGGTGCCACTCGCATTCCAGTTCCTGTTGTGCCCCATCATGGATTTTGCGGCGGAGAGCGACTCGCGCCGCCGCCTCGCCCAGGGCTACCTCGTCGATCGCGATACCCTCGAGCACGATCTCAAGCACTACCTGGCGCCGGGCGTGGATCGTACCGATCCGCGGATATCACCCGCGCGTGTCGGCGACGTGAGCCGTCTGCCGCCCACGGCCGTACACACGGCCGAGTTTGATCCGCTGCGCGATGAGGGGCTCTCCTATGCCGAGCGGCTACGACAGGCGGGGGTGCCGACCCTTTACCGCTGTCATCCCGGTATGATTCACCTGTTCTACGGCATGCGCGGACTGATAACGTACGCCGGCGTCGCGTTCGCGCAGATGGGCGCCGACATCGGCAGTCTGCTCGGGCCGGCGTAACGGGAAGAGGGCACGCGATGACCGATCGCCTGCGGTTTGAGCAGCTGGTGCGTGAGTTGCACGCGGCCCGGCTCGAGGGGGACCTCGAGCGCCTGTGTGTGCTGTATGCCGATGACGCACGCCTGCGCATCGCCGGCTCGACCGACGGCAAGCCGATCGCCATCGCGGCGGCCGGCATTGCGGAAATCCGCCCCTGGCTATCGATCCTCGTGAAGACCTTCCGCCTCACGCAGTACACGATCCTGTCGCTGAGCATCGATGTGCCACGGGCTGCGGCGCACTGGCGCGTCGACATTCACTCGAAGATCACGGGCGTCGTGGTTCCCACGGAGCTGGTGGACCTGATCGAGGTGCGCGGCGAGCGCATCACGTCGCACACCGAATTCTTTGTTCCCGTCTGAGCCCTGCGCGCGGGGCTGGCGCTGGCTGCCATGAAATCCGGGTTTCGACCCTCCACGCCCGCGGATGCGCCGGCGATCGTGGCGCTATACGCCGAGCGCCGCATGTTGGGCAACTTCGATACCCCGTACCTGAGCTGGAAGTACTGGCAGCCGCGCGCCGATTGGCCGGGGCCGCGTTCGTTCGTCGTCACAGCGAGGAATGAGCTCATCGCTCACGCCGCCGTCGTGCCGGGGATCTGCGCGTGGGCCGGGCGGCGGGTCGCGAGTCTTCACATGTACGACTGGGCGGCGCGCCCCGGCACGGGCGCGGGCGTGACGCTTCTGAAACACATCGGCGGAATGACTGAGGCACTGCTGGCCGTCGGCGGTGGGCCAGAGACACTGCGCATCCTGCCCCATGTAGGCTTTCGACCTGCCGGTGTCGCCACCGGCTATGCCCGTCCGCTCCACCCGCTGCGCATAGTACGGGCCGGCTGGACGTGGAAGCTGCTGCCGCGGTTCGTGCGCGCGGTCTCGAGGCGTTCGGCGACTGCGGGAGCGGATTCCTCCTGGCGAGCGCGGCGCCTCGACGCCGCAGAGCTCAGTCAAATCAGGTCAGTGTTTCCGCGTCCGGTTCGTGGACTCGCGGTCACGGAGCGCAGTGTCGGCCTATTTCACTATTTACTTTCCTGCCCGGGCTTCCCGATGCACCTTTATGTGGTTGAGAGCGGATCGTGCGTCCGCGGTTACTTCCTGCTCGCTTCAGTGGCGGGTCAGGCTCGCATCGCCGACTGCTGGATGGAGTCGGATGAGCCATCAGACTGGCGCGCGCTGATTCTCTGCGCGGTCGAGCGCGCAAAACGCGATCCTCAAGCCGCAGAGGTCGTGATGTTGGCGAGCGACCCGCTGCTGGCCACAGCGTTGGAGAGCTGCGGATTCCGCGCGCGTTTCCGGACACCCATCCAGATTCGTGCGACCGGCCAGGACACGATGCCCGCGGGCACGCTGCGCGTGCAAATGCTCGACAATGACTCCGCCTATATCTGGGAGTGTCGCAACGTCTATTGGGGCTGAGGCGCGCTCGCTGGGCCGAGCCGTCGATGGCGGCTGCGCTACGGGATCGTTTTCTGGCCGACGTTGGACAGGCTGCTTTGCATCCCGCTGGCAGTGTAGGCGGTGATGCCGAAGTACCAGGTTCCAGAGGAGAGGTTCGTGACCAGATAGTTCGTGAGGCTCGGATTCGACAGGTTGACGACGGTGTTCATCGCGTTTGCGGAAGTGCCGTAGTGCACGCGGTATCCCGCGAGGTTCGCCAGGACCGTCCCATCGGTGTTCTTGGTGACCGGCGTCCAGGTGAGCGCGGCCGTGCCGTTCGAGACCTGGTTCACGCTGATGGTGAAGGCCGGCAGCGAGGCGCTCGCGCCGCCGCTGGTCACGGCGATCACTATGTTCGAGTAGGTTCCGACGTTCGCGGCGCCCGGGGTTCCGGTCAAAGCGCCATTGGCGGCGTTGAAGGTTGCCCACGGCGGTTGATTCTGGATGCTGAATGTCAGTGTGGAGCCACTGGGACCGGACGCCGTCGGCGTGAAGCCATAAGGCGATCCCGCATTGACGGAGGCGAGTGGAGTGCCGGAAATCGTCACGCCTTTGACAACCTGGATCGTGAAGGGACTCAGCGCAACCGATTGAGTGCCATCGCTGACGCTGATCACGATGTTGGCATAGGTGCCCACATTTGCGGCATTCGGTGCTCCCGTGAGAGCACCGTTCGCTGCATTGAAGGTTGCCCATGACGGCTGATTCTGGATGCTGAACCTCAAGGCAGTGCCGCTGGCACCAGAGGCCGACGGTGTGAAGCTATAGGGCGACGCCACGGTCACCGAGGTCGGGGGGCTTCCGGCGATGGTGAGTGCGCTCTGGACCGTGATCGCGAAGGGCGGCAGGGCGACGGTCTGAACGCCATCGCTGACGCTGATCACGATGCCTGAGTACGTGCCGGTCTGGCTGGCCACAGGCGTGCCTGACAGTGTGCCAGTGCCGGCTATGAAGCTCGCCCACACGGGTCGGTTCTGTATCGAGAACATCAGCGCGCTGCCGTTCGGCGCACTGGTCGTGGGCTGAAATGAATACCCCTTGCCTGCGGTGACCTGTGTGGATGGGCTGCCGGAGATCTTCAGCGGCGCGCTCACCTTGATGGAGAAGGGCGCGAGCGACGCCGAGTGCGTGCCGTTACTCACGCTGATGACGATATTGGCGTAATTGCCGGCATTGCCGGTCGCCGGAGTGCCAGTCAGCGTCCCGCTGGAAGCGCTGAAGCTGGCCCAGGACGGTTGGTTCTGGATGCTGAACGTCAACGCATGGCCCGCCGCATCGGACGCCGTGGGAGTGAAGCTGTACGAGGAACCTGCCAGGACCCCCGTCGCAGGGTGCCCCGAAATAGTTGGCGGCGCCCCGCCACTGCTGTTTGCCGAGACGGTGATCGAGAACGCCGTGATTGCGCTCGACTGCAGGCCATCGGTCACAGTGATGACGACGTCCGGGAAGCTTCCGGCCTGGGCAATGCCCGACAGCTCTCCGGTGGACGGATTGAAGCTTGCCCACGCCGGGCGGTTCTGAATGGAGAACGTCAGCGCGGTGCCGTTTGCCGCGTTGGTGGTCGGCACAAACGAGTAGTTCGAGCCGGCGACCGCCTGCGTGGCCGGGCTTCCGGAGAGGCTGAGCTGCGCTACTACGCTGATCGAGAAGGCCGGCAATGTCACCGTCGCCTGGCCATCGCTCACGCCGATCTGAATGTTCGCGTAGACGCCGATGCCGGATGGGGCGGGCGTGCCGCTCAGCAGCCCCGTGCTCGGGTCGAAGGAGGCCCAGGGGGGCAAGTTGACGATCGTGAAGTTGAGAGTGCTGCCGCTCGGGCTCGCCGCCGTAGGCGTGAACGAATAGCTCTGTCCGGCAACGACCCCAGCGGGCGGAGTGCCGGAGATCGCGAGCGAGTCGGCTGTCGAGGGGCCTCCGACGGAAGGCGAGACACCCGTCGGGCTGGACTTAAGCGCAGGTCCCGAGCTCGTGCTCACCTGGCCGCAAGCGACCAGGCTCAGCACCAGCAACATGCCCACTACGCCGAGGCGTAAGCAATAGAGAATGCGTGAGGCCGAGCATCCCATTGCCCTGCAATCCCCCCTGTTGGAACCAGAATGCAAGAGCAATGCAGAGAGACCGTTCAGAGATCACGACGACGCAGCGAGATCTGCGCCGCCGGTAACTCCGCTATCTCGAGAGAGCGACAAAACACTCGAGACCGGAAGCTTTGCGTCCCCTCCTCACGGAGGGTTTGCCTTGCGTAAACGCGAGTAGATCTCCTCAGTTGCCAACGCGCAATGTGTCGCCACCCACCGACGGTTTGGTCGACATCACATGGCGCACCGCAACCGCATGACTGTCGCAAGCAACTCGAGCGTGTCGGCGAACACGACGATCGCTATCCGACCCGGAAGCGGCGGGGTTTTACCTGATGCGTTTGTCGTCAGGTCGCTCGCGGCATCGAGGCAATGCTCGAGGAGGGGCGCCCTTCGCTCGCGGCACCGCTCAGTGGGTGCGCCGGATGCTCAGGAGCGCTGCAGCAAAGTGGACCGCAACGCTTTTTCGGCCTGCACGCGAGCGCGCAGCGTGCTGAAACTGCGGACCCCGCCAGGCATCAATGCCCGGGTGCGGACTACGTTAACTTCGGGCGTTTCTGTAACGAGGACGTGCTATACATGATGGGTGATAAAGCCCAGTACCTTTCGGGGCTTCTGGGTTCTTTTTCGCATTGACGCCAGGACGTGACAATAATATAATGGAGGTCTGGTCCGATGGAGCTGGTCCAGCATAAGAAGTTTCGCGGCATGAGCGAACCTTTCATCTTCAAGAATTCCCTCACGATCGCGGTGATAGCCGGGTTGCAGATGATCGTGCCGGCGCTCATCGCCATGGGGCTGTTGTACATCACGTTGGACCTGTACCACATCCCGGTCGATCAGAGTTACCACTCCATGGCTGTGCTGGCGGGTCTGCTCGCGTTGCTGCTGCCGCGGCCGCCACAGACTGTGCACCACCAACTCATGTCGAACTCGCTGCCAATCGCCATGGGGGTCGTGGCGCGGTGGATGCTATTGCTCGCCGCCTTGCTCGCGATCGGGTATGCGACCAAGTTTTCCGCACACTTCTCGCGGCGCGCCGTATTCACCTGGGCAGCGCTGGGGCCTGCGTTGATCGTGGTCGCGACACTGGCGTTGCAGGAGCTGATGCGGCGGCATCTGCGCGATCCGGCCAACGTGCGCAAGACGGTGATGGTGGGCTACACGGAATCGAGCCGCGTGCTGGCGAAGCGGCTGAGACATTCTGCAGATTTCGGCATGAGGATCCACGGGTTCTTCGATGATCGGGGGTACGATCGACTCAATCTCGATGAGGACATGCTGCTGCTCGGCCGGCTGAGCGATCTGGCCGGATACGTTCGCGCCAACAAGATCGACATGATCTTCATTGCGCTGCCGGTGAGGCAGGCGGCACGGATAATGGAATTGATGGATCAGCTGCGTGACACGACGGCTTCGGTGTACTACCTGCCCGACATGCTGGTGTTCGACCTCATCCAGGCTCGCAGCATCGCGATTGATGGCATTCCAGCGCTTTCCATGTGCGAGTCACCGTTCTTCGGTTATCGCGCGCTCGCCAAGCGCGCAGCCGACGTACTGATCTCCGCCACGGCGCTGTTACTGGCGGCGCCGCTGATGATCGCGATTGCCGTCCTGGTGCGGGTTAGTTCCCCGGGCCCCGTGATCTTCCGACAGCGGCGCTATGGACTCGATGGTGAGGAGATCACCGTCTACAAGTTCCGCACGATGAACGTCACCGAAGACGGCCCGACCATCGATCAGGCCCGGCCGAACGATCCACGAACAACCCGCGTGGGGCGCTTCCTGCGGCGTTATTCGCTCGATGAGTTGCCGCAGTTGATCAATGTCCTCGCGGGTCCGATGAGCCTGGTGGGGCCTCGCCCGCACGCTGTCGCGCACAACGAAGCCTACCGCAAACTCATCAAGGGCTACATGGTTCGCCACAAAGTGAAGCCAGGCATCACCGGTCTCGCCCAGGTGAACGGTCTGCGGGGCGAAACGCGGAATCTCGAGCAGATGGAGGAGCGCGTGCGCTACGACCTCGAGTATCTGCGCAACTGGTCTTTTGGACTCGACATCGAGATCCTGTGGAAGACGGTGTTGTGCGTGTTCCAGGATGCGAAAGCGTACTGAGAAGCCTGCATCTTCCGGCGCTAGAGTTGTTCGATTACCTCACGCAGCTCCGTTCCACCGCCAACCTGTTGCAGCACTTCGAGGCGCGCGCCAAGCTTCACATAGAACGTGGCGTGACTCGTACGATCCGGTAGTGTGCGTCCGATCTGCAGCACGCCGCCTTCCTTGAGCGACTCGATGATGTTGCGCAGCGCAGTCTGTATCGGTTCG
>Ga0306926_10002040_pt1 | contig 20385 bp, 12 predicted proteins | sample flu12Cox44000178_FD_203759 | JGI IMG/M metagenome (GOLD analysis project Ga0306926, IMG submission 203759) | Lab enrichment of tropical soil microbial communities from Luquillo Experimental Forest, Puerto Rico - flux8day.12C.oxic.44.000.178 (v2)... | ecosystem: Environmental > Terrestrial >...
AGCTTGCCCACCAGCTGATCGGCCCGGTAGCCGGGCCGGACGTGCCCGGGCACGTCGAAGTTGACCCGCCGGCCGAACAGGAGCCACCGCCGCTCGTAACCCGGGACGTGGGCCACGAGCCGCCCGCCCGGACGCAGCGCGCGCAGCAGCGTGCGCATGGCCGCGATGTCGTCCTCGACGTGCTCGAAGTTGTCCACGCTCACGACCAGGTCGAACTCGTCCTCGAAGTCGAGCTTCGTGACGTCGCCCTGCTGGAAGCGGCAGTTGGCCAGGTGCGCGCGCCTGGCGATCTCGTTGGCCCGGGCGACCAGGTCGGGTTCGAGCTCGACCCCGGTGACCTGGGCCTCGGGGTGCCGCTTGGCGAGCTCGAAGCTGAACACCCCGGAACCGCAGCCGGCGTCCAGGATCGTCCGGTACGAGCCGGCCGTGGCGGGCAGCACCCGCCGCAGCCGGATGCGCAGCCCGTTGGCCGGGGCCCCGAGCAGGTTCGCGTACAGCCGCTCGAACTTGCTGCGCCCGGGGTCGAGCGACAGCTCGCGGCCTGGGAATCCCCTCACGGTGTTGCCCTCTCGTCGCAGGTCTCCAGGTAGCAGGACAGTGCCCACGACATCCAGCCCTGGCACCAGCGCAGCTCCCGGATCCGGGTCCGGTACCGCCGGCGCTGCTGGTAGTAGAACCACCCGCTCGCCGGGTCCCACATGTGGCCGATCGTCCAGTCCAGCACCCGGGTGGCGGTCGCGGCCCCGGTGCCGAGGTGCCGCTGCTGCAGCGAGAACGTGATGATCCCCTGGGCGCACCCGTGGATATCGACCGGGTACAGGCGGTCGCTCATGAACCTGGCCGCGCCGCTCGGCTCGAACAGCTTCTGCTCGTAGAACTCGATGCCGCGCCGGTACGCCTCGTCGAACTCGTCGCTGCCCGCGGACAGCCCGTACTGCTGGATCGCGTCGAGGATGAACCCGGTGTGGTAGTTGTCGTGGGTGATGTGGCTGGCCGACGGCGGGTCGGCGTAGTACCAGGCGCCGTAGTCGGTCTGCTTGGACACCACGTAGCGGACCAGCCGGCCGCCCTCACGGATCAGGCCGGCGTCACCGGTGATCGCGCCCACCCGGGCGGCCATGGCCCCGGCCAGGGCCGAGACGTCCATGACGATCCAGTCGATGTCCGGGGACGGCACGTAGCTGACGCAGCGCCGGCCGGCGTCCTCGAACAGCGTCTTCGGGGCTTGGAGCAGGAACCAGACGGCCCGGTTCGCGGCGTCCAGGTAGCGGTCATCGTGCAGCGTCTCGTACCCGTCGACCAGGGCCTGGCCCACGTGCGCCGTGACCACCCGGTTCGGGAAGTCCCGCGGGGCGAAGAACCCGACGTCCTGCCAGGGATAGGGGTAGCCCCAGCAGAGCCCGTCGAACCCGGCCGCGGGGTGGTCGATCAGCCAGTCCAGCAGCCCGCGCGCCTGCGCGGCGTCGTCGGCCGACCCGGTCATCCGGTGCCGGGCCAGCAGGGCCCGGGCGAACAGCGAGAGCCCCTTGGCGTTGCGCGCCTTGCGCACGCCGACCAGGGGCCGGATGTCTACCGGGCTGCGGGTCACCACCTGGATCGCGCCGAGCCGGGTCAGCCTCGAGCTGCCGGCCAGGAAGCCCAGCAGGGGCGAGTTCAGCCCGTCGTGCTTGGAGTACCCCGCGTAGCCGGCCGACCGCGCGGTCTGCAGGACCCGGTCCAGCACCTCCAGGCGGGTCCCGGTCCCGTGGCTGCCAGCACTGCGCCGGGCGGTGGCCGTGCGCTGGTCCTCTGTCATTAGGGCGGTAACCTCGGATCTGCTGGGGCTCGGAACCTCAGAACGGGACGAGCGGGCCCGGGCCTGGCACAGAAGTCCAGTGGGCCGAGGGCTTCAAAGTACCCCTGAAGGTTAGCAGCACCCCCGCGGCCCACGTCGCCCGTCACGGCGGGTTGGCTCTGGTAGCGTGACGCACCGGCAAACCGGGGCCGCTGCGGCCGGGATGACTCACTGAAGGCAGGTTGAGGTCGGGATGAAGCAGGTGTTCCGCAGGGTGATCGACCGGCGCGGACGCGTGCTGGTCGCCGACCTTCCCGCCCCGCATATGGGACCGGACCAGGTCCTGGTGCAAAGCCACTACTCGCTGATCAGCTCGGGCACGGAGATGGGCACGCTGAAGAAGACGCCCACCGAGCTCGTGCGCCAGACCATCTCCGATCCGTGGATGCGGAACGTGGTCAAGCAGACCATCCTGGCCACCGGCCCGAGCCAGACCGCGCGCCGGGTCTGGCACGAGATCGTGACCCCCCGGGAGATCGGCTACAGCGGCGCCGGGACGGTGCTGGCCCTCGGCGACCACGTGGAAGGGCTCGAGATCGGCCAGGCCGTGGCGTACGCCGCGAGCGGGCACGCCGAGGTGGCCGCGCCGTCGATCAACCACGTGGTGCCCGTCCCCGACCGCGTGGACCTGCGCCACGCGGCGTTCGTCACGGTCGGCGGGATCGCCATGCAGTCCCTGCGGCGCGCCGACCTGAAGTTCGGCGAGGTGGTCGCGATCTACGGCCTCGGCCTGGTCGGCCAGCTCTGCGCCAGCATCGCTCAGGCCGCCGGCTGCGTCGTGGTCGGCATCGACATCAGCCCGAAGGCGAACGAGCTGGCCGCGGCCGCCGGCGCCGCCCTGGTCGTCAACCCGTCCGAGCCCGACTGGAAGCGGCGCATCAGCGACTTCACCGGCAAGCACGGCGTAGACGCCACGGTGATCTGCGCCAGCTCGGACTCGCCGGAGATCATCAACTCGGCGATGGAGATCACCCGGCGGCAGGGCCGCGTGGTGATCGTCGGGTACGTCAGCCTCGACATCCACCCGAAGAACTTCCTGTACCGCGAGATCGACCTGCGCTACTCGCGCGCGTACGGGCCCGGGAGCTACCACGCCGGCTACGAGAAGGGCCGGGTCGACTACCCGTTCGGGTACGTCCGCTGGACCGAGAAGCGCAACCTGGAGGAGTTCATCCGGCTCGTCGCCACCGGGGCCGTCAACCCGGAGCCGCTGATCGCGGGCGTGTACCCGGTGGAGCGGGCCCAGGAACCGTTCGACGCCATCCGCGACAGGACCCTGCCCGGGGTGGCCGCCCTGATCTCGTACGGGCCCGATCCGGACCGCCGCCGGACGATCCCGGTCGACCCGCGGCCCAAGCGTGACGGCAAGGTCGGGATCTCGCTCATCGGGTTCGGCAACCACGTGCTGGGCATGCACCTGCCCAACCTCAAGTCCCTGCGTGACGTCGAGATCCGCGGCATCGCGTCGGCGACCGGGCGCAACGCCTCCGTGGCCGCCCCGGGGCTGGGCGCCACGATGATCACGACCGACACCGGCGAGCTGCTCGCCGACGACGGCACCGACGCGGTGATGATCTGCTCGAACCAGCCCGACCACTACGAGCACATCCGGGCCGCGATCTCGGCCGGGAAGGCCGTGTTCATCGAGAAGCCGATAGTCACCCGCCTCGACGACTTCGCCGCGCTGCTCCGGCTGATGGAGGAGCGGCCCACGCTGGTCACCCTCGGCCTGAACCGCCGCTACTCGCCCCTGGTCGACGCGCTGCGCCGGTCGCTGAAGTCGCCCGTCGACTTCGTCGAGTACGTGATCGCCCAGCAGCCGCTACCCGCCGACCACTGGAGCCTCGACCCGGTGGACGGCGGCGGGCGGCTGGTCAGCGAGGGTGAGCACTTCATCGACCTGTGCAACCTGCTCATCGGCAAGCGCCCGGTGTCGGTGACGGCGCGGGCGCTGGGCAAGCTGCCCGACGACCTCCGGACGCTGTGCAACTTCTCGGTGACCTTGCACTACGACGGGGCCGCCGCCACCGTGGTGTTCAACGAGTCGGGCGTGCCCGGCTTCCCGCGGGAGCGGCTATCGGTGTTCGCCCGCGGCCAGGTGGCGATCCTGGACGACTTCGGGAAGCTCACCGAGTACGGGCCGGGCAAGCCGCGCACCAAGGGCAGCGGCCTGCACAAGTCGATGGGGCACGCCGAGGAGCTCGAGCAGTTCGTCCGCGCGGTCAAGGGCGAGCCCAACCACCTGCTGTCGTGGGAGGGTTCCTCGCTGGCCACGCTGTGCATGTTCGCAGCCCAGGAGAGCATCAGGCTGGGCGCCGAGATCGACATCGACCAGTTCCACCGCTCCCTGCTCGCGGAGCCCGAGGCCGGTGCGGCGGATGGCGTCACGGCCGAGCCGCCCCGGCGGCTACCGTAAAGGGATCTGGCCGGCGATGAATGCAGGTTCGGTGTCTGCTCATTGAACGATAGATCACGCCAGGACGACGGCCCCCTCATCGCGAGCACCCGGCCGCGACCCGAGGATGCCCCGTCTGGCCAGCCGGTTCGCGAGCGGCCGGCGGGGCCGGCCAAATTCCGGCCGGACATCGAGGGTTTGCGGGCTTTCGCGGTGGTCTCGGTGGTGCTATACCACGCCGATCTGCTCGGGGTACACGGCGGGTTCATCGGGGTCGACGTGTTCTTCGTGATCTCTGGCTTCCTGATCACGCGCTTGCTCCTGGAGTCGGTCGGCGAGCGCGGGATCAGGGCGTTGCCCACGTTCTACACCCGCCGGATCCGCCGCCTGCTGCCCGCGGCCATGACGGTCGTGGTGGCGACCGTGGTCGCGGTGCGCATCTGGGCCCCGCCCCTTGAGGTCCGGCCGACCGCCATCGACGGGATCTTCACCACGTTCTATGGCCTCAACTACCGGCTGGCCGTGGAAGGCACCCAGTATCTCAACGAGGGAAACGCGGCCTCCCCGCTGCAGCACTTCTGGTCGCTGGCGGTCGAGGAGCAGTTCTACCTGTGCTGGCCGATCCTCATCGTGCTCGTCGTGTTCCTGGCCCGGCGTCACCGCAGCGCGCTCCTCGGCCTGGCGCTGGCCGCCATCGTCCTGGTGTCGTTCTACTTCTCGGTGACCGTCACCGGAACCGATGCCCCGTGGGCCTACTTCTCGCTGGGCACGCGGGCCTGGGAACTCGCCATCGGAGGGCTGGTGGCGGTGGGCGCGTCCCAGCTGGCGCGGCTGCCGGGCCCCGTCGCGCTGGCCGGAGGCTGCCTCGCGCTAGTGGCGATGCTCGCCGCCGACTTCGTCCTCAACGGCCAGACCCCGTATCCGGGTTCGGCCGCGGCGCTCCCGGTGGTCGCGGCCGCCGTGCTCATCGCGTGTGGTTGCGCGGCGGCGCGCGGTGTGGGGGTGCTGCTGGGCACGCGCCCGCTGCAGTTCGCCGGCCGCATGTCCTACTCGTGGTACCTGTGGCACTGGCCGATGCTGATCATCTTCCCCATGATCCTCGGTCACGCCCTGGGCTGGCCGGAGCGCCTGGCGGTCGTCGCGGCGTCACTCGGCGCGGCGGTCATCACCTTCAAGCTCATCGAGAACCCGGCCCGATCGCTGCGGCTGCCGAACCCGCAGTGGTTCGCGGGCGGCCTGGTCTTGTCGGGCACGGCGGTGCTCGCCGCGGTGGTGGTCATCGCGAACCTTCCGCCGCTTCTGGGCACGGGCCGCGACGCCACCGTCGTTCGCGCGTCCGTAGCCACCCCGGCCGTCACCCGCGAGATGAAGGCCGCCATCATCGCGGGGCTGAACACGACGGCCGCGCCCAGGAACCTGACTCCGCAGCCGGCCCAGGCCCATGGCGACCTGCCTTCCTCGTCCTACGACGGGTGCCACGCCAGCCTCTTCGCCATCACTCAGGGGCCGTGCGTCTACGGTGACCGAACGGGCAAGTACACGGTGGTGCTGTTCGGCGATTCGCACATGCAGCAGTGGCAGCCGGCGTTTACCCAGGCCGGCCGCTACGCGCACTGGCGCGTCGTCAACTGGACCAAATCGGGGTGCGCGCCTCAGGACATCACCGAATTCGACCCCCAGCTGAACCGTATCTACACCGGATGCGCCGCCTGGCGGGCCCGGACGCTGCGCCGGATCGCGGCGCTCAACCCGACGGTCGTGGTCTTGGCCGGAGCGGACTTTGAGGCCCTGAACGTGGGCGCGGCGGGGTACGCCAACGGCGCGGTGGCCACCGTGCGCACGCTCCAGCGGACCACCACCGCAAAGATCGTGTACCTGGAGGACACCCCCTATCCCGACTACAGCGTCCCCGATTGCGTCGCTGCCCATCTTGACGACGTCAAGGCCTGCAACCTGCCGATGAGCCGCGCCTACTCGCGTCCGGCCGTACACCAGGCCATCAACCAGGCCCTGCGGAAACTGGGCGGCGTCACGCTGGTCAACCCGGCCGACTGGATCTGCGCCGACCGCGCCTGCCCGGCCGTGGTGGGCAACCTGCTGGTGTTCAGGGATACATCGCACCTGTCGGTCGAGTTCAGCGAATGGCTGACACCGATGATCACGTCCTTGCTGGACGAGCTGCAGCCGCGGCACGCCGGCTAACGGCCACCAGGCTCGGGCGGCACGGCCAGCGCAACGTCAGGGGGCGGGGGTGACCGGGTCGTCGGCGGGCGGGGAGCGGTCGCCGTCGAGGCGGCGGGCGGAGCGGATCTGGGCCAGCCGGCGGCGGCCGACGAGCGCCGAGGCGGCCGCTCCGGTGACGGCGTCGCCCACCACGGACAGCGCCCGGCTCACCAGCGCCACCGTGAGCGCGATCGCGGTCGTGGTCTGCGTGTGCAGGACGGCCACCATGACCGCCTCGCGGACACCGGCGCCGGCGGGGGCGAAGACCGCGAGGAACCCGATGGACCATGAGAGCGAGTACGCGGCGAGCGACACCAGCAGGGTGCCCTGCCGTTCGCCGGACAGATGCCGCGTGAGCACGTAGATCATGAGCCCGTTGGCGGTCCAGGCACCCATGGCCCAGACCAACGTCCGCGCCAGGCCCTTGTAACTCACGCTCGCCAGCCCGGGGGGCTGGCGGGCCACCCGCAGCACCAGGCGGAGCAGCCGGTTCAAGACCGGCGGGGACAGCGCCACGGCGCCGACCGGGATCAGGAACAGGATCCAGGCGTACTGGGCCTCCGCCGCGGCGTGCGCGAACGGGAGCGTGATCGCTCCGACGACCAGTCCCAGGCAGGTCATCACGGAGTAGCTGAGGACCACCGACAGGGCCGACCTGCTCCGCGGGATGCCGCGGTCGGCCCCGAGTTCCGCCTGGGCGAGCATCGGCCAGATGCTGCCGGGAACGTACTTCGACAGCCCGCCGATGAAATAGATGCGCCACGCCTCGGGAATCGAGATCCGCGAGCCAAGATCCGCGAGCAGCTCCCGCCAGACCATGAGGTTGAAGAACAGGCCCAGAAGGGCAAACACGAAGGCGAGCAGCACGATCGGCCAGGACAGCCGCTGAACTTGATGCCATAGCGTTCCCGCCTGGTCGTAGAGCGCGAGAGCCAGCAGGACCAGCACCACGATCAGGAACGCCGCTCGCACCAGCTTCGACCGCATGAGGCGGACGGGCACGGCCAGCACGCGCGGGAGCGCCGCACTGCCTGCCGCATCGCGCGGATTGCCGGCCGGGGGCACGGCGGCCGGGTCGGCGGCGCTGGCCGGGCCGGCGGGGCGCGACATCCCTACGGGATCGACTTCCCGGAGGCGTAGCCCACACGACCCGGGGCGCTCGGCGCGTCACCGGGCCGGGACTTCGGATCCGCCGTGGCGTCCACCATCGCTGTCGCGATCTCCCTCGCGGTAAAGTACGTGCCCGGGATGTCACCCAGGCACGCCGGGGCGCTCGCTCAAGGCCATCAGGCTAGCAGAGCGGCGCCGCAGGAACGCCCCATCGCCGGGCAGCGCAGACCGAGCGTACCAGCGGGCGGCGCACCGGCCACCTGACGGTCCTGCGAGCCTGCTCCGGCGCCTGAGCGTTACTTCCATGGCGCACCGCGCCCATCCCCGGACAGCGCAGGATAGAGGTACGCCCGTGCCAGGGGATATCAGGTCGTAGGATCTGCGCGTGAGCATCCGTACCGCCCGGTCCGGGCCTGCGACGAAATGGGCAGGGATCCCGGCCGTCCGCCGCCTGAGCCGCGTCCCGCTCGGCGACCTGCTCGCCGTCGCGGCCCTCGTCGTCGGGGCCGGGCTGATCGAGTTCTGGCTGCGGCACCTGCTGACCAGGCCGTTCTACTACGACGAAGCCTGGCGGGCGTACGACATCTCGCTGGGTCCGAACTTCCTGAGCCGGCTGCCCGTGGCGGCCAGCCCGCTCGCGCTGGGCTGGGTCGGCATCGAGAACGTGGCGCGGCTCGTGTTCGGCAACACCGAGGCGGGGCTGCGCACGCCCATGTTCCTGGGCCTGCCGGTCCTCGCGGTCGCGACCTACCTGCTGGCCCGGCGCTGGCTCGGGACCTGGATCAGCTTCGGCGTGGCCGCCCTGCTGCTGCTCAATACCTGGATCATCAACTACGCGCTGCAGCTCAAGTCGTACTCGTACGAGGGGCTGCTCGCGATAGCCGCCGTGGCGCTGTACCTACTGCTGCAGCGCACCGACCTGAGCCCGGCCCGGCTGCTCGGGCTGTACGCGCTGCTGGGCCTGGCCTGCGTCTTCTCGCTGCCGAACCTGTTCGTGGTCGTGCCCCTGCTGGTGCTGGATCTCGTCAGGGTGCTCCGCGCCGGCCAGGCCGTAGCGCTGCGCATCGCGGGCGAGGCCCTGGCCGGGGGGATCGCGCTGGTCCACTACCTGGCGTTCGTGCGCCCCCAGTCGGGCGTGGCCGACATCGCCTTCCAAACCCACTACGCTCCGCACGCACCCGCCGCGTTCGTGCGCTTCGTGATCGACGGCGTCGGGTCCTACGTCCCCTTGATCGTCACCGGCGTGGCCGGCGGCGCGAGAAGCCTGGGGACACCCTCCTACGTGCTTCCCCCCGCCGCCTACTACCTGCTCACCGTGGTGGTCTGGGTTCTGCTGGCGGCGGGGATCGTGGCGGCGGCGCGGGACGCCGCCGGGCGGGCCCTGGTGGTGGCCGTCGGCGGGGCGCTGCTCCTCCAGCTCATCGCGTCCACGGTGCACCGGTGGCCGTTCGGCATGCTGCGGGTGAACGTCTTCCTGCTGCCGCTGCTGTACATTCTCGCCGGGATCGGCGCCGTGGCGCTGGCCCGATGGCTCCGCGGCCCGCTCCGTGGCGATGGCAGATGGTCCGTCTCCGTCACGTGGTGGCGCGCGATCATCGCCGGGGCCGCCGGGCTGGCGCTGGCCGGCGCGGGCGTGGCCGCCGGCACGGCCACCGCGCACGCGCTGGCGCAGACCCGCCAGCTGCAGACGGTGCCGACCGAGTTCGGCGGCGTCTCGGCCGCGGTCGCCGACGCCCGCCTGCAGGCCCGCCCCGGCGACCTGGTCATTGTCAGAACCAACCGGTCCACGCCGGAATGGTACGAGAGCCCGTGGCTGTACTACATGCTGAACTACCAGGGCTATCCGACGGCGGTCGCGGCCCGCCCGCGGATCCCGGCCCGCGACACGCTAGCGGTGGTCCGCGTCACGCCCCGCGCCGTCCACCGGTTCCTCACCAGGCACGCAGCGAGCCCGGTCATCTTCCTATGGGAGTACGTCGCTCCCGGCGCCTGGACGCATAACGTTCCCGGCAAGACCTTCCCGCCCGCGCTGTACCGGCAGTCGGTGCAGGCCCTGCGGCAGTTCGGGTACTGCCCGGTGAGCGACACCGGGTTCCCGATCAGCGGCCACCTGACGGTCCTGACCCGGGCGGGCTGCTCCCGGACCTGAGATCGGGCCAGCATGCCGTGACCAGCGGGGTCGCGCTCAGGACTTAAGGATCAGCAGGGGCTGCGGCCCGACGCGGATGGCCGTGACGTGGTATCGGGCCAGGTCACGGTGCCACGCCCGCCTCTCGGTCACCGTCAGCTGCGAGCGCACTATCCAGATCCGCCCGTGGGCCGCGATCTTGGCCCGCGCGTCCGCCAGCGCGTTCGCGACGTCTTCCGGCGTGCGGGCGCCCATCACCACCATCCACGGCAGCCGCGGGTACGAGACGAGATGCCCGTTAGGACCGTGGCCCACCGGGAACGAGGGCGCCGGCGGGTAGTAGTAGGCGAATCCGAACTCCGCCCCGTAGTTGACGATCACGGCGTCCCCGGGCCGGAAGTGGGCGTCGAGGTAGGCGACCTCGTACTGGACGTCATCGTCGGGTATCGGGTGCGACCTGATGAACGCGTTGGTCGCCGGTACCCAGGCGGCCAGCGCCACCGCGGCGACGACCAGCGGGGCCCGGCGGTCGATCGCCGCCGCCCAGCGCGCCGCGGCGGCGACCGCTACGGCCGCGAGCACCGGGACCATCACGAGCCAGAACGTGGAGGTGCGCAGGTCGCCGAACGGGTACTTGCCCGCCGCGCTCGCGGCGATGGCGATGGCCAGCATGATCGGGAACATGGCGGCCAGGGCGACCCGCCGCAGCCAGGCCAGGACCGCGATGCCCGCGAGCGCACCCAACGCGTCGGCGATGAGCCACTTGACGCCCATGGCCGACGCGAGATGGTGCAGCCGCAGGTTGAGGAACGAGACCGCCGCGGGCACGTTCCTCGGCATGTAGTAGTCCCGCCAGTAGTGGACCAGGATCGGGCTGACCTGCGGGCGGATGATGGTCTCGTAGATCACCAGGCTCACGGCGAGCATCCCGGCCGCGGCGGCGGCGACCGCGGCCAGTCTCCGGTAGTGCCGCGTGACCAGGCACTCGAGCGCCAGGCCCGCCATGGCCGCGACGCCGACGAAGATCACCGTGTTCGCGAACAGCATGCCGACGGACCCGGTCGCGGCGATCGCGACCAGCCGGCGGATGTGCCATTCGTTCTCGATCCTGGCCACCAGGACCCACACCACCAGGCAGGCGAAAGCCTCGGCGGTGTACTGCTTCAGGTCGTCCCTGACCAGCATCGCGGGCGACAGCAGCGCGGCGGCGCCGGTCAGCAGGCCGGTGACGTACGGGGTCAGGCGAAGCTCGCGCCCGAACAGGTACCCCGCGGCCGCCGCCAGCCCCGCGAAGGCCAGCGGCACCAGCCGGAGCCGGTCCGGCCCGCCGAACGGCACCAGGCGCAGCAGGTACGTCCAGCCCAGCGGGGTGCTCGCCGCCAGCGACGGGGTGAGCCCGATCCTGGCCCGGACCGTTTCCGCGACCCACCCCTCGTCGACCCAGAACGAGTGACGCAGGAGGTAGCCCACATCGTGCACCAGGAGCACGCAGAGCCCGACCGCCGCGGCGAGGCAGAGGTCGATCAGATCGGGCTTCGACAGCGAGCGCCGCCCGCGCGCCGGTCGCGTCGCCGTCGGCGCGCCCTCCGGTGAGCCAACTCGGTGCGCTCGGGGATGAACCACTGGGCCGTGACCTGCAGCAGCCTCAGGCACGGCGGGCCGCGACCCGTTGCCGGGTCAAGATCCACAGCGCTTCCGCCCCGTCGCGCCAGGTCAGCTTCTTGCCCGCCTCACGGCTGCGCGCCTTGTAACTGACCGGCACCTCATACGGCCGGAACCCGCGCCGCAGCAGCTTCCCGGTCACCTCCGCCTCCATCCCGAACCCGGCCTGGCGGATATCCAGCTGCCGGTACAGGTCCGCGGGCATCAGCTTGAAACACGTCTCCAGATCGGAGATATAACAGTTGAACAACACGTTCGCGAACGTCGTCACCGCCTTGTTCCCCAGCACATACGCATACGAATACGCGTTATGGCTGCCGAACGTCCGCGTCCCGTACACCACCTGCGCCTGCCCGGCCAGCACCGGCGCCAGCAGCGCCGGGATCTCCGCCGGCGAGTACTCCAGGTCCGCGTCACACATGATCACGTAATCCCCGCTGGCCGCCCCGGCCGCGGTCCGCACCGCCGCGCCCTTGCCCCGGTTGCGCTCGTGCAACACCACGCTCACCCGCGGGTCGCCGGCCAGCGACGGGTACAGCTCCCGCGTCCCGTCGGTGCTCCCGTCATCGACAATGACCAGCTCGAACTCACACGGAAAAGTAACGTTCAGCACGTCCTTCACCGCGCTGGCCAAGGTCGCACGCTCGTTGTACACCGGCATCAGGATCGACAGCTTCACGCCCGGCAGCATACGCGGGCCGGCCGGCCCGGTGGGCCTGCGGGCGCCACCGATCCGCTACCTCCACGGCTACGCCGACGGTGCGCGCCGGGCGCGCACGGTGCCTAGCCGCTGCGGAGCAGCACGTACACCGGCTTGTGCCGGTAGGCGAGGGTGATCACGCGGGCGCCGGCGTAACGGTCCCGGAAGTACTGGGCCTCGGCCGCGGACAGGCTCGGGGTGATCAGGGCCGCGGTCCCGGGGAGCACGCTGCTGCGGAAGTCCGCCAGGTAACCGCGGTACTGCGGCATGTTCAGCACCATCGTGTGCACGTCGGCCGGCACCGGCGCCGGCGTCAGGTCAGCCACGAAGTACACCAGGCCCGGGTACCCGGCCGGAAAGCCGACCACGTAGGTCACGCGATGGCCGATGATCGCGTGGAGCTGGTCCATGAACGCGATGAAGCGGGGCATCGGCACGCTCGCGTCCTGGCAGCATTGCCGGGCGGCCGATAGCCCGGCGCCCACTCGCAGGCCGGCGATGGTCGCCGGCGCCGCCGGCGCGGGCTGCGCGGCCAGGCGCTGACGGTCCCGGTAAGGCGCCGCGGCCAGGGCATGAGCGCGCGCCGGGCTGACGGTGCCCCGCGGGAGCAGCAGGAAAGACGCGGCGAACACCGCGACCCCGGCCACGGCCAGCGTTACCGGGCGCCAGGCGCCGAGCAGCCGCGGCAGGGCCGTGGCCGCCATGACCACCAGGCCGGGAACGGCCAGCATCGTGCCGTACAGGTGCGCCGCGTCGGAGCGGAGCAGCGCTCCCTGGTAGAGCAAGATCGTGGTGATGAGGATCGCAACCAGGGTGACCCGCTCTCGCGACCATTCCCAGGCGACTCGCAGCGGGCGGAACTGCACCACCGCCAGCAGCGCCAGGATGGCGAGGATCAACGGCAGGGCGTAGAAGAAGGTGTCCCAGCGCGCCTGGGCGGCCCGGGCGGCTGGGGTGATCTGGTAGCCGCCGAAGGGCGTGTTGCTGTAGCCGCCCGCGACCGCCTGGGGGACCAGGAAGTACAGGTGCAGGAACCGGCCCGCCAGGCCGTGGGCCGCGTAGTAGGCCAGCACCGGCACCCAGACGACCAGGAACCCGGCTAGCGCGGCGAGCAGTGCCGTGACCACCGCCCGGGCCGGCGAGGTGGCGCTGAGCAGCAGCAGGGCACTGACCGCGGCCGCGCCCACCACTCCGGCCACCAGGTTCTCCTGCGCGAGATAGGACATCGCGCCGAACAGCAGGCCGAGCGTGGCCGCGCCGGCCAGGCCGCGCCGGGCCGGGCATCGCCGGACGACCGCGGGCAGCAGCAGGATCAGCGCCATCGCGCCCGCGTAGCGCAGCGGGTTGGCCCAGCCGAAAAACCCGTTATAGATCCCGCTGGGGCCGAACCCCATCGCCGGCAGCGCCGGGTAGATCAGCACCGAGAGCAGGGTCGCGACGAGCCCGCGCAGGTAGCCGAACGCCAGGAAGAAGACGGCGAACAGGATCGTCGCGCCGACCCACTGGAAGGCCGCCCACGATTCGCGGAAGCCGACCACCGAGAACGTGCCGATGTGCCGCATGTAGAGGTACGACAGCAGCTGCGCCCCGGGCCCGTACTGCACCGAGGCCGGGCCAATGTAAGGGACCGCCCCCTTGGAGATCGCCTGGAAGCCGTTCAGGAAGACGTCTTCCTGAAAGCCGATCCCGCTGGCACCGGGCCGGCTGAGGTACCACGGCGGCCCGTAGAAGTACCAGGCGATCGCGATCGAGGTCAGCACGCCGGCCGTGGCCCGCGCGGCCGGGGCGCTGGCCACGGCGCGCCAGGCGGTACGCGCCGGGCGCGCCCGCGGCGCCGCGGACGGCGACGGCCCGGGCCGGGGCGCCGCGGCGCCGGCGCGGCGGGGAGCCAGGCCGGAAAGCCATGATCGCCAGGTCTGCGGATGCTCGTGCCCCGCCGCGAGCACGCGGGCGGCCGCGACCAGCAGCAGCATCGGGGCGAACGCGCCGAGCAGGTACGCACTGGTCACCCAGCGCTTGTCGAGGTACCCGAAGGCGAGCCACACCACGGCCGGCGGCAGCGTCGCCCTGGCCCTGAAGTACACCACGACGAGCAGCAGCGGAAACCAGGCCGTCAGCGCGAGCCAGATGGCCGCGCGCTGCGCCGGCGCGGCGATGCGGTCGAGCCAGCGGCCCCGCCTGCCGGACGGCCAGCAGAGCCCCGCCAGCGTGAGGAGGACAACCGCGCCGAGACCGGCCACCGAGGCCGCGATCATCACCTGCTGCGGTCGCGGCAGCGGGCCGGGCGGCCGCACGTGCAGGGCGACCAGGACGGCCAGCAGGCAGGTCACGGCGAGGGAGGCCAGCGCCGAGCGGTAGAAGTACCGGGGGCCGGCGTCGACGACCCGCACGGCCCGGCCCAGGCCCGAGCGGCTTGGCCCCGGCGGCCCGGCGGGCGGGCCCGGAGCCGGAGTGCTGCCGACGGCTACCGGGCGCTGGCCCGGCTCGTTCTCCTCCACCGCCGGAGGTTACGTATCACCGCGGGAGCGGACGATCAGGTCGGCCAGGAGCGCGAGCGAGGCGATGAGCAGCCCGGTGACGAAGATCAGGATCGTGTCGTCCGCGAAACGGAACGGGTGCACCACCATGTCGTAGATGCCCTTGGCGATGCCCAGGCTGAGCAGCAACAGCGCGACCGGCATCAGCACCTTGAGCGGGTTGAAGTACATCACCATCCGCAGCACCTGCAGGATGTAGCGGTACGCGTCGGTGACGAAGCGGAACTTCGACGTGCCCGCCCGCTTGGCGTACTCGATCGGAACATAACGCACTTCGTGCTGGTTGGACAGGAACGCGAGCGTGATCGTGGTGACGCAGGAGAACCCGGGCGGCAGCAGCCTCAGGTAGGGCAGCGCGACCTCGCGCCGGAACGCCCGCAGGCCGGAGTTCAGGTCCGGGATCTGCGAGTTGGTCAGCCGTTCGGCGAGCTTGCGGATGAACCACTTGGCCGGTATCCGCAGCAGCCTGTGGGTGCCCTGCTCGCTGGTCCTCGCCCCGACCACCTGATCGAGGTTCGCGTCCTTCTCCAGCATCTGGACGAGCTCGGGAATGCGCTCGTTCGGGTACGTCATGTCGGCGTCGGTCCAGACGACGATCTCCCCGCGGGCCCGCTGGGTGCCGATCCGGCGGACGGTGCCCGAGCCGCCGTTGCGGTGGAACGGCACGACCTGCAGGTGCGGGAACTGGGGCGCGGCCTCGTGCAGCCGGGCGAGCGTCTCGTCGGTGGATGCGTCATCGAACGCCAGGAGCTCGTAGGCGTAGCCGCTGGAGTCCATGGCCGCGCAGATCCGGGCCACCTCGGCGGTGACGTGATCCTGCTCGTTGTAGCAGGGCAGGATGATCGAGACGTAGGGATCCTGCGGTGACGGAACGCTCACAGGGCCCGAGGCTACTACCGTTTCGGCGGCCCCATCACGCGGGCGGCCGAGCGGGGCGGCGGTCATCGGGCCGGCTCCGACATCCACACGGGGATGTCCAGCGGCAGAGTGTGCGTGGGCGGAGCGGTGAGCGCGTTCTCGTCCTGGGTGGTGTGCAGGTTCATGATCATCCTGATCTGGCCGCCGTACGGCGCGAGCCGCGACGGCGTCCCGGCCAGGAACACCGGCCGGCGGCCGGCCTGCTCGATGCCCCGCACGACCCGCTCCACGCTCTGCGGGCGCGGCGAGCTGATGTGCGCGGCCGGGACGCCGCACATCCCGCGGACGACCTGGGTGAGCCGGGATGCGTCCCCGCCGTTGGTGCCGCCGAGGAAAACCACCGACGCGTCGCGCGGGATCGCCGCGCACAGCCGGTCGACCGCCGCGATCTCGCCCTGGTAGGTCCGGGCGGTGGCCAGGCCGTCCGCGGCGAGCCTGATCCCGACGGGACCGCCGCCCTTGACCCTCAGGCCGAACGTGGTGACCGCGGCCGGCAGCACCAGGGCGGCCACGCAGCACACCATGACGCCGGCCTGGACCACCCGGGCCGTCCCGGTGCGCCTCAGCCAGCCGCTGAGCCAGCCGCCGGCCCAGACCGCCAGCACGATGAAGCCGGGCAGCACGGCCGGGACCAGCCTGCGGCTCGCCCAGGGATGATCGGGAGTGATCGCCGGCTTGTACAGCGTGGTGACGATGGCCCACGCGAAGATCATGAGGGGCAGCGTCCAGGCCGGCGCCTGGCCCCGCACGCACCGGCGGGAGATCAGCGCGGCGCCGGCCGTGGCGAGCACCACGGCCAGCAGGCCGATATACCAGAACACCCAGTGCAGGCTGAGCTCGTAGTACAGCCGCTCCGGCTGTACCGGTATGTGATCGGCTCGCTGGTAGCTGGCCATGATGGACTCGAAGAACACGGTCGACTTGGCCCGCACCGTCTGCACGTACGGGCGCAGCGCGAAGCCGATCATCACCACGACCACCAGCGCGGCCACGGCGTTGGGCAGCCACTTCCCGCGCACCGCCGGCAGGCCCTTGTCCCACAGCAGAGCCATCGCTATCAGCGTGGCGACGGCCACCAGTCCGGTCAGCAGCACCAGCGGCACGATCGAGCTCTTGATGCTGGACAGGTAGGGCCTGCTCAGCACCAGCCCGTCGACGACGCCGTAGATCACGCCGACCGCCAGGCCGCCGACCAGGGGAAGCGCCTGCCGCCGCCGGCCGATGAGCAGTATTCCGCAGTACGGGATCAGCGGCAGGATGTCGGCGGCTCCGTCGATACGCACCAGCAGCGTCAGGCCGAGGGCCAGGCCGCCGATGGCCGCGATCACCCTGGCCGCGACCCCGTCGACCCGCAGCGCATCGATAACCAGGCAGAGCCCGCCGAGGAACAGGATCTGGGCCACTGGCTCGCTGAACGTCGACCGGCTGACGAACTGCTCCGGGAGGGCGAGCGCGAGGACCAGAGCCCCGAGCGGAGCCCATCGCGGCCCGGCCAGCCGGGCGGCCAGGCCGCCGAAGGTCAGCACTGCCGCCGCCCCGAACACGGCGCCCATGGCCACCGCCGTGCCCACCCCCCCGGCCCAGAACGCCGGGGCCAGGAGCATCGGCAGCCCGGCCATGAACTGCGGCACCACGGTGCTGCCGACCTGGTAGTAGGCGAAGCTCGCGAAGCCGAGCACGTGGTGGGTGCCGCCGAACGCGGCGCGGTCCTGCGGGATCGGCAGCGAGCCGTGGTGGGCGATCCAGTTCCCGAACTGGAGATAGGAGGCCGGGTCGCGCGTCACGATGATGAACTGCGAGTGGTAGACCAGCTGGTCGACGCCGAACGCGACCGCCACCGCGACCACGCCGGCCACGGCCCACCAGGGCGTGCGCGCCCGCTCTGGCCCGGGCGCCGGCTCGGCGTCCTGCCGCCGGCCGGGCGTCCAGCGCAGGCCGAGGGCCACCAGTGCCGCGGCGAGCGGAACCGACAGCACCAGCGTGAGCGCGGGCGTGAAGGCGCCCGCCAGCAGCAGCGGCAGCCCGGCCAGCAACCAGGCCATGATCAGCAGCGCCGGCAGCACCGACAGCCGTCCGAGCAGCCGCCCGGCGGCGTCCGGGAGGCCAGCCGCCGGGTCGCTGTCGGCCGCTCCGGCCACCGAGGGGCCGGAGGTCTCGGTCTGGGCCCGGGCCCTCATCATGAAGACTCCTTAGCATCTGCGGCACCCGCCCGCGAGCCGCCGCGATGCAGCACAAGGTACCCGTCTCGCTGGAAGACCACCTGGTAACCGTGGCGTTCCAGCAGCGCGACCCGCTGTCTTTGCTCGCGCACGCTGGCGAACGTGAACTGCGGCCGGCTGATGCTGGCCACCACCCACGCGGATCCCAGCGGGGGGGTGCTCCCGTTTCCGTCCCAGAGCAGGACGGTGTCCCGCGCCGACAGCTGCGGGCCGAGGTTGTCCACCGCCTGGACGGTCACGCCGCTCGGCACGGCCGCGTCGGCGGCGGCGGCCGCCTTCGCCTGCGCGTTGCGCTGGTAGAAGGACGGGCGCAGCGCGGGCCCGAACGCGAAGTGCGGGACCAGGACCACGGCGACGGCGCACATCGCGGCGGCGCAGGCCAGCCCCACCGCCCCCGTGCGCGGGACAGCCTGCGAGCCTGCCGCCGGCGCCTCGCCGCCTTCGTCTTCGCCCCCGGCGGCGGGCCGCCGCCTGGCCTGCCACACCCGGTCGAGCCGGGCGGCCCCGTCGACGGCGGCGCACGCGAGGATGATCACCAGGTAGGCGTTGTACTGATAGGAGGTACCCCACCAGTAGGGGAACAGGTTCGCGAGCATGCGCTCGGCCAGCAGCGGGACCACGGCCAGGGTTATCGGCGACAGCAGCGGGAGGAAGCAGAACGCGCCGAGCAGCCACAGCATGGTCTCGAGCTTGACCCGCGGCGTGACGAGCAGCCGCAGCGAGCCGGGGTGGGTGACCAGGTGCGCGAGCGCCTGCGGCCCGTCGCGGCCCAGGGCGGTGTACGCCCAGTAGTAGCCGGAGCGCCCGCCGAACGCGGGGATCAGCAGGTAGATCGCGACCAGCGAGGCGGCCAGCCCCGCGATGATGAGGGCGCCGCCGACCGCCAGTTGCCTGCGCACCACACGCGGGCGCGCCGCCACGAGGTACAGCCCGATCCCGGCGATCAGCAGGCCCATGTCCTCCTTGACCAGCAGCAGCGCCGCGAGCGCGATCAGCGCGGTCCGCAGCCGACCCGCCTGCAGGCGCTCCAGCGCCACCGCGGTCAGCACCGGGGCGAACGCGACCTCGTGGAAATCGAAGGCCAGCGCCGACGCGATCGGCCAGCTCAGCGCGTACGCCACGGACACCAGGTACGCCGCAGTGGTCGCCTTCGAGCCGCCGCCGAATGCGCGGCGGGTGAACAGCCACAGCGGCGGGATCGCCAGCGCGAACAGCACGGCCTGGGCCACCAGGAGGGTGACCGGGCTGTTGAAGATCCAGTACAGCGGCGCCAGCGACGCGATGATCGGCGACCAGTGGTCGCCGAGGATGGAGAAGTGCGGGCCGAACCCGTTGTGCAGCCCCTTGATGATCGATATCCCGGGCATGAAGTGCGCGTAGGACCGCACCGCCTCGTCGAAGATCACCAGATCGTACGACGAGGTCTTGAAGGTGTAGTACCGGGCCAGCGCGAACACCGAGTAGATGCCGGCGGCCAGCGCCGCCAGCGCTCCCACGGCCATCGGGTGACCGCTGAGGTGCCTGCCCGCTCGCTCGCCGCCGGCGTGTCTGGACAGGGTGTTCCCCATGGCCGTGCGGATGCCCATGGCTGCGGAGACTATCCCGTCTCCATGCCGAAGCGGGCCATGAGCGCCCGTTCTTCATCCGGCGACGGGGGTTCGTCGCGGTTCCACAGATCGTGCAGCCCGGCGAAGTACGCGTCCATGGCCGGAGCGTGGATCACCAGCAGCCGGGCCGCGTGCCCGGCGGCGCTGCCGAACGTGTGCTGGATGCCGCGGGGAACCAGGACGAAGCCCTCCGGCCCGACGGTCAGCTCCTGCCCGGAGACCGTGACCGTCACCAGCCCGTCCAGCACGAAGTAGGCCTCCGAGCAGTTGGTGTGCCGGTGCGGCGGGGGGCGTCGGCCCCCCGCGGGCAAGGTGCGCTCCATTAAGGAGAAGTCGCCGCCGTCCTGCTCGGCCAGGGCCTTGAAGAACATCACGCTGCCGCGGGCGGTGTAGCGCTGCTCCGCCTCACCGCGCCCCAGGACCCGAGCCGTCACGGCTCCACGGTACTCGCGGGCATCTGCCGGGCGGTCTGCGGGCGGGGGCGGGCGGTCAGCAGGACCGCGCTGACGACGCCGGACGCGGCGAAGAACGCGATGATCAGGACCAGGCCGTGCCGGTAGGCGGCCAGCGGGTCGCCGGGAACGACGCGGGACAAGATGGCCACCAGGCTCGCGACGCCGAGGACGGTGCCGACCTGGCGGGCCATGTTGAGGATCCCGCTGCCGGTGCCGAAGTGGGCGGGGGGCAGCGAAGCGCTGCCGGCGCCGAGCAGCGAGGGGATGGCCAGGCCGACCCCGGCGCCGCCGAGCAGCTGGGCCGGCAGGAGGTGGGTCAGGTAGGCCGGCTCGACCTGGATCTGGGCCAGCCAGAGCAGCTGTGCGCCGGCGTTCACCGCGCAGCCGATCACCGCCACCCGGCCGGGGCCGCCGAGGCGGGCCGCCAGGCGGGGGGCGACCACCCGGGCGAACGGCAGGACCATGAGCGGGCCGGGGGCGATGGCCAGGCCGGCCTGCACCGCGGAGTAGTGCCACACGCCGGTGAGGAACTCGACCGCGTTGAGCACGAAGGCCCCGAACGCGGCGTAGTAGAGGATCGACGCCGCGAACGTGCCG
>Ga0306926_10002041_pt1 | contig 20382 bp, 16 predicted proteins | sample flu12Cox44000178_FD_203759 | JGI IMG/M metagenome (GOLD analysis project Ga0306926, IMG submission 203759) | Lab enrichment of tropical soil microbial communities from Luquillo Experimental Forest, Puerto Rico - flux8day.12C.oxic.44.000.178 (v2)... | ecosystem: Environmental > Terrestrial >...
ACGCCCTACGCGAGAGCCCGGGCCGGATATTGGGGCGGACGCGCAGCCGAGGCTGAGGCAAAGACCGATCTCGCCCGGAAGTGGTATGCCGCCGGCGCGGAGCACATGGCGACGTTTTATGGCCAGTTGGCCGCCCACCAACTCGGGGACGACGCGCCGCCCAATCCGGTTCCCGAGCCGGTCCCGACCGCCGCGGAACGCGCCGATTTCGACAGCAACGAACTCGTGCGCGCCACGCGGATATTCTTCCTGCTCGGTGACCGTCCTCACGCCAGGGCGTTCCTGCTGCACCTTGCAGACGGCGCCGAGACCCCAACTCAGTTCGCGATGCTGGCAGCCTTGGCCGAACAAAATGGACGCATCGATCTGGCGATACCGGTAGCCAAGCGCGCGATTGTGGCCGGCACGCCGCTAATGATCCGCGGCTATCCGACCATCGCCCTGCCCGGCGGCGGCAACACCGAACCGGCTCTTCTCTTCGCTATCGTGCGGCAGGAAAGCGCGTTCGATTCTGATGCGGTGAGTCCGGCGGGCGCCGTAGGGCTGATGCAATTGATGCCGGCGACCGCGAGCTTCATGGCCAGCGATCTGCAGCTATCGTTTTCGATTCCAAGACTGACCATGGACGGGCGCTACAATCTCACTCTCGGGCGCGGATACGTTGAACACCTGATTTCTGATTTCGGCGGGTCTTACGCACTGGCGATCGCGGCCTACAATGCCGGCCCCGGCCGGGTCCGGCAGTGGCTCGCCGAGTACGGCGACCCGCGCGGCGGCAAGATCAACATGGTCGACTGGATCGAAACCATCCCGATCGACGAGACGCGTTTCTATGTGCAGCGCGTGCTCGAAAATCTGCAGGTCTACCGCGGGCAAGTCGGCCGCAACTCGGCATTCTCCCTGGTCAGCGATCTCGCACGCTGAGCTTTGCAACAGCGGAGCCCGGATTGGGCGATTGGCGGCTCCCCCCGAGATTGCCGACCCGTTGGATTTGGGCGGCGCTTGACGGATGTGGCGTGCGTAGGAGCACGCTACCCTAATGGGTGTGACGCAGCCCAGCGAAATGCGACGCGTTCACTCAGGCTAATGACGAGAGCGAGCGGACCGAGAAGTGGACAACCGGCACGATTGGTCCGTGCCCGCAGGCCCCGGTGATTTTCGTCCTGCTACTCCGCCGCGGCCTTTGCCGAACCGACAAACTGCGAAACCCACTTGTTCCGACGCTTCAGGCCGTCGCGATACATCGCTTCGAATTCTGCTGGTGGAAAGGAGTGGGTCGAGGCCCGCCTCACTAACGCTTCGCTCCATGCCTTAAGCCGGGGAAAATTCTCGATATGGCCGAGCTTTTTCACGCGATCTAAGAAGAAATAGCGCTGCAGAAACGGCGCGTAGGCGGCGTCTACCAGCGAATATTTCGAGCCGTTGAAAAACGGGCCGCTTCCTTGCTTTTCTAGCGCGTTTTCAAGTCGCTCGAACGGCACTGGGATGCCGGCTGCCGCCTTGTTGTAGTCTTCTTGCGTATCGGCATAGGCGGTGGCGGTTACCGCACTGGCGAAGGTCGGTACATAGTCGGTCCAGGCACGGTTCAATGCACGCTCGATCGGGTCGGCGGGATGCAGGCGCGGCTCGATGACTTCATCCAGATATTCGTTGATGGCGTTCGATTCGAACAATGAGACCCGGTCATCAATCCGCAGCACGGGCACCTTCTTGTGCGGGGAGATCGCAAGGAACCAATCTGGACGATTGTCGGGTTCGATATGGCGAAGCTCGAATTCGGTCCCCTTCTCACGCAGCAGGATTGCCGAACGCTGTACCCAAGGGCAAGTTTTGAAGCTAACCAATGTGTATTTTGTCATCGCGGCCTCCCATTGCTCATGGCGATGCAAAGTCTTCGCGCATCGCCGGGGTCGGCTTAGGTGCCGACCCGAAGTCTCCGCCGCGCGAGCCGACATCCGTCGCTGTTAACCGAGCCGGTGTTCACATCGCGCGTGCGGCAAGCCCCACTATCGCCCGGCGTTAAACAAATCGCGCCGGCGGCGCAAGGGGCGCGCTTATTTTATCTTCGCCTCTTTGAAAACGACGTGTTTGCGGGCTACTGGGTCAAACTTCTTCAGTTCGAGCTTGGCGGTCTTGGTTCGGGGATTTTTCTTGGTCACATAGTAAAAGCCAGTATCGGCGCTACTGACGAGCTTGATAAGGACGGTGCTGGTCTTAGCCATTATGGAGGCTCTCAGGTCAGGGATTCCCTGACCCCGAAGATAGCGATCCGCCGACTCCTGTCAAGTCACGGTCGGCGGTGACGGGGGTCGCCCCAGTAGGCCGCACCGCGAGGTTTGGAGCCGTGCCGATGACGTGCGCGGCTTGGCCGTAGAGAACGGGATCAGCCAAAAGCCGCTCGGCCACCGCAAGATCGATTGTCCGGTCGCCGTCGCGGGGTGGACAGGACCGGCGCAGCTGCTCCCAGCCGCTGTCATCGAGTGTCGCACGCGGGCGTACGGTCAGTGGCGAAACCGCTGACAGACCACTAGCGCGCAGCACGGCTATCCGAACCGATTGGTCGTCATCGTCGAGATCACTGGTGCATAAGGTAGGGACCACTCCGTGTTCGTTCAGTAAATAGCCGGCAGGAGCGACTAGCTGGGCCCAGGTCAGAGTCAGCTCGCCATTGTTGGGTAAACGCAGGACGGTTTGCACCGTACCTTTGCCGTACGAGGCGGTACCGACGACTACCGCCCGTCCGGCGTCTTGAAGGGCCGCGGCAACGATTTCGGAAGCCGAGGCGGAACCGCCATTGACCAGCACGACGATCGGTATCTGCGGCGCGATGCTGTCGCCCGACGCCTCGAAGAATTGGCGGCTCGCGGGGTTTCGGCCGACGGTCGCCACAATCGGGCCCTTGTTGATGAAGACGTCGGAAAGGCTTACCGCCTGATCGAGCAGGCCGCCTGGATCACCGCGCAGATCGAGGACGACGCCAATCAGTCTCGGACTCATCTCGCGCTTGACGGTGTCGAGTTCCTCGACCAGCTGTTGGGTCGTGTTTTGATTGAAGCTCGAAATGTGAAAGATCGCGATATCACGGTCGCGTGACAACGTCACGGTGGGTTCGACGATCAGCGCCCGCTGCAGCCGATAATAGTGGCTTTGGGCGATACCTGGGCGATCGATGCCGACCACTACGCTGCTCACGATCGGGCCACGAAGCAAGTGGATCACGTCGTTCTGCGAGCGGCCTGTCGTCGGCTGGCCGTTGATCGCGACGATCGTATCGCCGGCGCGGATGCCGGCCAGATCGGCAGGGCCACCGGGCAAGACCTTGATGATTCGGAATCGGTCAGGAGACGGGTCGAAGGTCACGCCGATACCGCCAAACCCGTCACGAGCGGCGCGCTGATCGCGGGCAGCCTCAGGAGAAGCATAGCGCGAGAAGCGGTCTAGCGCACCGATGATGCCGTTGAATAAAGTCTCGTCGATCTTGTCCTGCGATAGCGTCGCGAGGGTCGGGGACGCCGCCTTCGCGTCGGCGAGCAGATGGCCTAGCCAGCCGCCCCAAAGATGGGGGTCGTCGTTGGATGGGATCGGATAGGTCGCGACGTCGCGCCCGCCGTAATCAAGCGCAAGTTCGGTTTTTTCCTGCGGCCCGGGCGTCTCGAAGACCGTGAACTTGGGGTCGAGCTGTGAGAGGCGGGCCGCGGCCGCCAGCGCGAGCTTCCGGCTCGACACCGGGACAATGTAGAGTTCTGCTATCTGATCAAGACCGCGCCCAAACAGTCGTCCCGTCGGATCGGCCGGTAACGGCTGGGGTTCGGCGCAGGAAGCAAGCAGAACGATCAGAACGAGGATGCCCCTTGGTGCGAGAGCGGCCACCGGGCGCAATAACAACGGCATCGAGGAGCCCTCCCCCAACCCGCGCGGCAACCTGGCCGGTGAACCTAGCTTTGCCTGGAACCTCCGCCGCAGGGGAGACGGATGCTAATTCGGGGCGGGTCCGCGATCAACCGCTCGGGTGCCGCCCTTGCGGCGCGCGGCAGTCCTCTCGTCCTCGATGCGGAACAACAGGCGAGCGCCGATCGCATCAGCCTCGACGAGCCTCACTGTCGTCGCGTCGCCTAGTCCAAAGCTACCACCATAACGGCGACCGACGAGGCGCGGCACCGTCTCGTGTCGATCGTAATAATCCCCGGGCAGGCTTGAGATCGGGACGAGTCCGGTGGCCCCTATCTCATCCAGGGTGACGAACAGTCCGAACTCGGCGACACCGCTGATGTGGGCAGGGAAAAGGGCGCCGATGGCGTCGGCAACGAGAGTCGCACGGTAACGCTCGATTGCGGCGCGTTCGGCCGCGGTGGCACGTCGCTCAGTCGCTGAAATATGTTCTCCGATGGCGCCCATCCGCTCGCAGTCGACTTCGGGTGGCAGGGCGCCGGCGCCGAAATCGTCTCCAGCAGCGTTAGCGCCGGCGATCAGAGCGCGATGGACTATCAAATCGGCATACCGGCGAATGGGCGAGGTGAAATGGGCGTACCGCCGTAGCGCTAGTCCGAAATGGCCTATATTGCTCGGGCTGTAGGCGGCCTGGGCTTGGCATCGCAATACGAGATCGTTGACCAGCGGTGCAACCGAACTCGCCCCGGCACGTCGCAGTAATCGGTTGAACAGCTCGGGCGTTGGCGCCTGCCCCTTTGCAAAGGTGAGGCCGGGGACACCGAGCTCTTCGAGGAAATCGCACAACGTCGCGACGTTTTCCGGGTCGGGCGCATCGTGGATCCGGTACAGGCAGGGCTGTCGCCGTGTTTCGAGCTCTTCCGCGGCAGCGACATTGGCAAGGATCATGAATTCCTCGATCAGCCGATGGCTGTCGAGCCGCAAGGCCGGAACGATGGCGATCGGCCTCCCTTCCGCGTCGAGGACGACCCGATCCTCGCGAATGTCAAGATCGAGCGCCCCGCGCGCGACGCGAGCCCGGGCAAGTGCGTCGTACGCGTCGTAGAGCTGGGCCACAACGTCTGGCGACGCACCTGGCGGCGGCTTGTGCCGTCCATCGCGAAACCCTTGGATCTCCTCATAAGTTAGACGTGCGGCCGAGCGCATGACCGCACGCATAAAGCGGTGGCGGCGCTTGCGGCCGGCGGCGTCGATCCGCAGATCGACCGCAAGGCAGGCCCGGTCAACCCCGGGCTTGAGCGAGCACAGATCGTTCGACAACGCTTCGGGCAGCATCGGTACAACCCGATCGGGAAAATAGATCGAATTGCCGCGCCGCTCCGCCTCGCGGTCGAGCGCGCTCCCTGGCCGGACATACCAGGCGACATCGGCGATCGCTACGACGAGATGCCAGCCGCCGGGATTGGCTGGGTCGGAGTCGGGTTCTGCCCACACGGCGTCATCAAAATCGCGGGCGTCGCTGCCGTCGATCGTGACCAGCGGCAAATCCCGCAGATCGGTGCGCCCGACCGGGGTAACCGGCATTGCCGACTCAGCCTCGGCGATTGCCGCGGCCGGAAACTCGATCGGGATGTCGAACGATGCGAGCGCCAAGAGGCTGATCGCCCCCGGAGCAGCAGGAGAGCCGAGCCGCTCGACGACGCGCGCTCGAGGCACCCCCAATCGGCGCGCTGCCAGTTCTTCGGCGACGACGAGTTCGCCGTCTCCAGCGCCACCAGCCTCGCTTTCAGACACCCGATATTCCGTTTTGTTTCGGCGGTCGGTCGGCACCACCCGACCACCCGCCCGATCCTTCTGAAAGACGCCCACCACTCGTCTACCGTCGGGATCGAGCCGTCGAAGGATCTGCGCCTCGATCTCGCCGTTTTCGAGCGTGACCAGCCGCGCCGCGCCGCGGGCACCTATCGGGATCGCCTCGCCGGCCTCTTCGGCAAGCCGCAGAATCGGGGCGGGATCGGCTCCGGGCCACGCAACGGGCCGGGCGAGCGGAACACCCTCCTCATCGCTACCAATCCGCTCGACAACCGTGACCTCCGGGATCTGCCTCCCGCTGACCAGTCGGCGATTGGCTCCGCGGCTAACTACACCCGACCGCTCGATCTGCCGCAGCATATCGCGCAAAGCCGGACGATCAGATGGAGGGACAGCAAAAGCACGGGCAATTTCACGCTTGCCGACTGCCGACGGGCTCTCGCGGATAAACGCCACGACGTCGCCTGCCGAAGGCAGCCCGCGCTGACCTCGCCTTTGCTTTTGCGCCGAAGCCGATGACCGTGACCGCGCCATCTAGCCCTGTTGCACGCCCGAGCGCGGTTTCTTAGCGGAGCGGGCAGCGCCGGTCTTCTTGGCAGCAATGTTTTTGGCAGCCGCTTGTTTGGCGGTGCCAGCAGCGCGCTTTGGTGCGGCCTTCGGCTTCGTCGCCTTTCGCTCGCGGGATTTCGATCCAGAGGAGTTGGCGCTCTTGCGCTGTCGGCGGGGACGCGCCTCATGCCGTGCGGCCAGAAGGGCGATCGCTTCTTCGAGCGAGAAAGTCTCGGGATCTGCAGTTTTTGGCAGCGTGGCGAAAACGCCTTCATGACTGACATAGGGTCCATAGCGCCCCTGATACAACGCCACCACACCACCATTGGGATGCGGTCCCAGCTCTCGCCGCGGCTGCGGCGCGCCGCGTCGGCGCTGCGCCACCGGCTCCGCCAACAGGACGACGGCCCGGTTCACCCCGATTGTCAGCACGTCGTCGTCGGGCGCGAGCGATTTGAAGGTGGCGCCGCGTTTGATGTACGGACCAAAGCGGCCAATGCCGGCCGTGATTGTCTCGCCGGTTTCCGGATGCCGCCCTAGGTCGCGCGGCAGGGCCAAGAGCCGAAGCCCCGTATCGAGATCGATGTCGGCCGGCTTGAGCGGACGTGGCAAAGCGACGCGCTTGGGCTTGGCATCGCCGTCTCCCCCATTTCCGCCAAGTTGGACGTAATGACCGAAGGGACCTTTCTTGATGGTCACCTCCAGTCCGCTCGCCGGGTCAATCCCGAGGGCGGTATCGGCAGTTGTACTCTCGGCGTCGCTCTCGATCGCAAGTGGGCGGGTGTAACGGCAGTTCGGGTAGTTTGCGCAGCCGATAAAGGCCCCGAACTTTCCGAGTTTGAGACTGAGCCGGCCGGCGCCGCAGACCGGGCACAGCCGTGGATCGCGTCCCGAATCGTCGCTTGGAAAAAAATGCCGGCCGAGATCGGCATCTAGCGCGACCAGCACCTGGCTGATCGTCAATTCCTTGGTGCCGTCCACCGCCGTAGAAAAGTCGCGCCAAAAATTGCGCAGCAACTCCTTCCAATCAATCCGCCCGCCGGAGACTTCGTCGAGCTGGTTTTCCAAATCCGCAGTGAAATTGTATTCGACATAGTGCTCGAAAAAATTGGTCAGAAAAGCGGTGACGAGCCGCCCGCGATCTTCCGGCAGAAAACGCCGTTTTTCGAGGCGCACATAGGCGCGGTCCTGCAAAACCTGCAGGATTGAGGCGTAAGTCGAGGGGCGGCCAATGCCAAGCTCTTCGAGTTTTTTTACCAGGCTGGCCTCGGTATAACGCGGCGGCGGTTGGGTGAAGTGGCGGACGGGCGCGACCTCGCCGCGAGCAAGGGCTTCTCCCTTACGCATCTGCGGTAGGCGGGCGCCTTCGCCCTCCTCCTCTGCGGTATCGTCACGATCCTCCTGATAGAGCGCCAAGAACCCGTCGAACAGCACGACCGAGCCGGTGGCGCGCAGGCGCAGTTGCCTGCTCGAATCGGCGATGTCGGCGGTGACCTGTTCGAGCAGCGCCGAGGCCATCTGGCTCGCCAATGTTCGCTTCCAGATCAGTTCGTATAGCCGCCGCGGGTCACGGTCGAGATAGGCCGCGACATCCGCGGGCTTGCGGGCGAGATCGGTCGGGCGAATTGCCTCGTGTGCTTCCTGCGCGTTCTTGGCCGGGCTGCGATAGACCCGCGGCGCGTCGGGTACATATTTTGGTCCGAATTCGCGATCGATCAGCTGGCGGGCCGCAGCGATCACCTCGCCTGAGATCGCGACGCCATCAGTGCGCATATATGTGATCAGCCCGACGGTTTCGCCGTCGAGATCGACGCCTTCATAAAGCCGCTGGGCGATCTGCATGGTGCGGCTGGCCGAAAGTCCGAGCTTGCGCGAGGCCTCTTGTTGCAAGGTTGAGGTGGTAAATGGCGGAAACGGGTTGCGGCGGACCTGGCGGCTCTCGATCTCGACGACCGCGAAGCCGGGCGCGCGCAAGATCGCATCGGCCGCAGCGCGGGCCTTTGCCTCGGTGTCGAGATCGAAACGATCCAGCCTTTTGCCGTCCAGATGGGTCAGGCGTCCGACGAAACTCTGCCCGGAGGGCGTCGTGAACGTGACTTCAACCGTCCAGTATTCGCGCGTTTTGAACGCCTCGATCTCGGCTTCGCGCTCGCAGATCAGGCGCAGGGCGACGGATTGGACTCGACCAGCCGAGCGGCTGCCTGGCAATTTGCGCCACAACACTGGAGACAATGTAAAACCGACCAGATAATCGAGTGCGCGGCGCGCTAAGTACGCGTCGACCAATTCGCGGTCGATCTCGCGTGGACGGCGGAACGCCTCGACCACGGCGTTCTTTGTGACTTCGTTGAAGACGACACGCTTGACGTCGAGTCCTTTCAGCGCCCGGCGCGCCTTCAGCACCTCCTGGACGTGCCACGAGATTGCCTCGCCCTCGCGATCAGGGTCTGTGGCGAGGAAGAGGCTGTCGGCGCCCCGCGTCGCCTGGACGATCTCCTTCATGTGCTTTTCGGATTTGCCGTCAACCTCCCAGGACATGGCAAAATCCGCATCGGGCAGCACCGAGCCATCCTTGGCCGGAAGGTCGCGGACATGACCGTAGCTGGCTACGACCTTATAGTCATTTCCGAGATACTTGTTGATGGTCTTCGCCTTTGCCGGCGATTCGACGACGACGATTTTCATGAGCCTGTTCTATATTAATCGCTCGGCGAAGATCTTTCACATCGTTAGGACGACATTCAACGAAGCGACACGAGGTTACCGGGGTGACGCTCTACCCGCCCCGCCAATTCCAGCTCGAGGAGGAGCGAGGCGACCGCGGAGGCTGTCAATTGGCATTGGCGCACCAGTTCGTCAACCGCGACGGGTGTCGGTCCGAGGCTTTCGAGGATCATATTCAACGCGTCCTCATCGGCACCTCGTTCTCCTGCACCGCCTTCCGGCCACTGCGCCGGCCAGCTTTCCTCGGCCTGCGACGGCAGCGCCTCTAGCAGGCGCGGTGGTGGTGCCCCACGCAGCTGGGGGCCGATTTGCGACAGCACATCGTCGGCCGTCTCGGTCAAGGTGGCACCGCGGCGTAACAAGTCGTTCGCACCGCGGCAACGCGGATCGAGCGGTGACCCCGGTACGGCAAAAACCTCTCGGCCCTGTTCGAGTGCGTACCGAGCAGTGATCAGCGAGCCCGAGCGGGCGGCCGCCTCGACGACCAGCACGCCGAGGGCCATCCCGGAAATGATGCGGTTGCGGCGCGGGAAATGGCGGGCTTGCGGTTCGCTGCCGAGCGGCAGTTCGGCAACGATAGCACCCTGTCGGCGCAACGCGTCGTAGAGTCCGCGGTTCTCCTCGGGGTAGACAATATCGACACCGCCGGCAACGACCGCCACTGTGCCGGTTTCCAATGCGCCCAGATGGGCGGCGGCATCGATCCCGCGGGCCAACCCGGACACGACGACGAGCCCGCCTTGGCCGAGCCCCGCGGCGAGTTCGCGTGCGAGACGCCGCCCGTTCGCAGAAGCGTTACGAGCGCCGACTATCGCAAGCATCGGCCGGTTGAGCAGTTCCGGCCGTCCCAGCACGGTCAGGATCGGCGGAGCGTCCTCAATCGCGGTCAGCGCGCTCGGATAAGTCGGTTCGCCCCAACAGACGAGCCGCGCGCCGATGCGCTGAAGCCCGGTGAGCTCGATCTCGGCGGCAGCACGGGTCGGCGCGGTTACGGTGCGGGCGCGTTCGCCGCGGCGGGCCAAGCGGGGGAGCGCATCGAGCGCTGCCCGAGCCGAGCCAAACCGGCGCAACATTGCGTAAAAGCTGATCGGACCGACCGATTCGGTACGGCATAGCCGCAGCCAGTCGAGGCGCTCCTCGGGTTCAAGCTCGCGTGCGGCCAGGACGCTTCAGCCTTTCCTGAACGAGATCCGGCTTTCCGTGCCCGCAATCAGGCGCCGGATGTTTGCGTGATGCCGCAAGATCAGCAGCAGAGCGATCACCGCGATTAGGAAAGCCGTCGCCCGGCCGGCGAGGAACGGCGCAACGGCAGCACTGGCGACCGCAGCGATCAGCGCCGCAAGTGAGGAATAGCGCGAGTAAAGCACGACCACGAGCCAGATCAGCCCGGCCGCCAGCGCCACCGGCCAAGCCAGCGCCATCAGCACGCCGAGCGCCGTCGCTACCCCTTTGCCGCCGCGAAAACCGAGCCAGACCGGGAACATATGGCCGAGGATCACACACAGCCCGGCAGCCAGCCCCGCCTGCAAACCCCAGCGCTGGGCGATGGCCGCCGCCGCCCACCCCTTGGCGACATCGAACAGCAGAGTCAGCGCCGCCAACCCTTTGCTGCCAGTGCGCAATACATTGGTGGCGCCGATGTTGCCCGAGCCGATACGGCGAATGTCACCCTGCCCGGCGAGCCTCGTCACCACCAAGCCGAACGGGATCGAGCCCAGCAGATAACCGAGGATGGCGGTGGCGAAAAGCATGACCATCGGCAGCGATCAGGCCTGTAGCCGAAAGATCGTGCGCCCGTCGACGATCGTGCGCTTCACTCGGCCCCGTACCGTGCGACCGTCGAATGGGGCGTTTTTCGACTTCGAGCGGAACTCGTCGGTGCAGATCTTCCATGGCTGCTCCGGATCGAATAGCACCAGGTCGGCGGGCGCTCCCGGGGTAAGCCGCCCGACTGGCAGCCGCAAGATCCGGGCTGGGTTCCAGGTCAAACGCGCGATTAATTCGAGCAGGCTGAGATGGCGGCTGTGGTAAAGCTCGAGCGACAACGCCAGCAAGGTTTCGAGGCCTACGATCCCATATGCCGCCGAACTGAACGGCAGCCGCTTCGAATCCTGGTCCCAGGGTGCGTGGTCGCTGGCGATTGCATCGATCGTGCCGTCGCGCAGCCCCTCGATGACGGCACGTCGATCCTTTTCGCTGCGCAAGGGAGGCGATAGCTTGGCGAAAGTGCGGTAGTCGCCGATCGCGGTCTCGTCGAGCGCGAAATAAGGGGGTGCGGTGTCGCAGGTTACCGGCAACCCCCGTGCCTTAGCGCCGCGGATTGCCTCGATTCCGGCGCCGGTCGACAGGTGAGCGGCATGATAGCGCGCGCCGGTGATCTCGACGAGCCGAAGATCGCGTTCGATCATGATAATCTCGGCTGCGGGGGTGATCGCCGGCAGGCCGAGGCGGGTGGCGATCTCGCCCTCGTTGGCCTCGCCCGCGCCCGCCAGGCTCGGCTCTTCCGGGTGCTGGAGCACCAATAGGTCGAAGCTGCGAGCATAGGCCAGCACTCGGCGCATAACGAGCGCATCGGCGACGGCCTTGACCCCATCGGTAAAGCCGAGCGCCCCGTTCGCCGCGAGCAGGCCCATCTCGGCCAATCGACGGCCGCCTAACCCCTTGGTCGCCGCGGCATAGGTGTGGATCTTGGCAAGCTTGACCTCTCGCGCCCGGCGCGCCAGGAACTCGACCACCGAAACGTCATCGACCGGCGGGTCGGTATTCGGCAGCGCGACCATCGTCGTCACCCCGCCGGCGGCGGCGGCTTGGCCGCCGCTTTCGACCGATTCCATGTGCTCGGCGCCCGGCTCGCGCAATTGCACGCGCATATCAACAAGGCCGGGAGCCAAACAGAGCCCCTCGGCCGGGATCGTTTCCGCACCTCTGGCACGAGCCGAAAGATCGCCGCCAGCGGCCGCGATTACGCTGCCTTCGACGAACAGATCGCCGACCGCGTCGAGTCCGCTCGCGGGATCGAGCAGCCGGGCGTGGCGGATCAGCAGGCGGGAGGCGCCTGTCGAGGAGACGTTCACGCGAGCGCTGGTCCGTTCCCGAGATCGCGGGCCAGGATCTCGAGGCAAGCCATGCGCACCGCGACCCCCATCTCGACCTGATGGCGAATCAAGCTGCGGTCGATGTCGTCGGCTATCTCGCTGCCGATCTCCACACCACGGTTCATCGGACCCGGATGCATGATCAGCGCATCGGGCTTGGCCGCGCGCAATTTGTCATAGTCAAGGCCGAAGAAGTGAAAATATTCGCGGGTCGATGGCACGAACGAGCCGTGCATGCGCTCGCTCTGCAGGCGCAACATCATCACGATATCGACATCGGCCAGGCCATTGGCCATGTCGTGAAACACTTCGACACCCAGCCGCTCGATTTCGGCCGGCAGCAAAGTGCGCGGCGCTACCACCCGCACCCGCGCTCCCATAATATTCAGCAGCGCGATGTTCGAGCGCGCGACCCGGCTGTGCAATACGTCGCCGCAGATCGCAACGATCAGCTCGCTTAACCGTCCCTTGCGGCGGCGAATCGTCAATGCATCGAGCAGCGCCTGGGTCGGATGTTCGTGGCTGCCGTCGCCGCCGTTGATTACCGCGCAATCGACCTTTTCGGAGAGCAGTTGCACCGCACCTGATTCGGGATGGCGCACCACGAGTACGTCCGGGTGCATCGCGTTCAGCGTCGTCGCCGTATCGATCAGAGTTTCGCCCTTGACCATTGAGCTCACTGCCACCGCCATGTTGATCACATCCGCGCCGAGGCGTTTGCCGGCGACCTCGAACGAGGTCCGGGTCCGTGTCGAATTCTCAAAAAAGCAGTTAATGATCGTGCGGCCGCGCAAGAGCGAACGTTTTTTTTCAGCTTGTCGATTCAGTTCGACATAACCAGCGGCGAGATCGAGAAACTCCTCAATCTCAGCGGACGACAAGCCGTCGATGCCGAGGAGGTGGCGGCGCCGGAACGCAATGTCGCAAGCGTCTCCCTGCATCGGCGCGGTACTATAATTGGCGCGCCGCCGCGCGGCAAGGCTGTGGGAACTGTAACATGTCATGTGCGCCCGGCAGGAGAGGGGTGTCAATGGATCGCGGCCATCCTCCCGGCCCGGAGCCCTTCGTCAGACCTGCGGATGCACCGACATTATGAAATTAGATTCAGACGGGACCGCCGGTAGACCGGTACTGGGTCAAATGGGCCAAGTAATCGAGGCAGCCCTGCAGGATGTAAGCGGCCGCGACGCGGTCGACGATTGCACCCCGGCGCTTGCGAGTCATATCGGCGGCGATCATCTCGCGTTCGACCGCCGCGGTCGACAGCCGCTCGTCCCACAGCGTCACCGGCAGGTCGCGCAGAGCGACAAGATTGCGCGCGAACTGGCGGACCGATTGGGTGCGCGGTCCGTCACCGCCCGCCAAGGTCAGCGGCAGACCGATGACAAGGCCGCCGACGCCGTGCTTGTCGACCAAACAGAACAGGCTGTCCATGTCGTCGCGAAAGCGCCGTCGACGGATAGTCTGGAGCGGCGTGGCGATGATGCGGCGCGTGTCGGAGAGGGCAAGGCCGATCGTCTTGGTGCCGACATCGAGGCCCATGAACCGCGCACCAAGCGGCACGGCCTCGTGTAGCGCCACGGGGTCGGCTAGAATCATGGCGGACCATACCCTATTTTACGTCTTCCGGGCGCCGGTTGCGGAGACGATCAAATCATGGCGTTGGATAAGGCCGCCGTGGCACATATCGCCGCCCTTGCGCGGATCAAGCTCTCGGAAGCCGAGCTCGAACCGCTTGCGGGCGAGCTGTCGCAGATCCTGACCTGGGTCGAGCAGTTGAACGAGGTCGACACGACCGAGGTGGCGCCGATGGCAAGCGTCGCTGCAAGCGGCTTGCCGATGCGCGAGGATCGGGTCACCGACGGCGACTGCCGCACGGCGATCCTCGGCAATGCACCGGGCGGGGCTGCACGGGGCTTTTTCGTCGTGCCAAAGGTAGTCGAGTGACCGGCTCCCTGACCTTGCTGACCCTCGCCGAGGCGCGCAACGGCCTCGCCCGCAAGGCCTTCTCTGCGCGTGAATTGACCGAGAGCTACATCGTCGCGGTCGAGGCGGCGCGGCCGTTGAACGCCTTCATCACCGAGACGCCGGCGCAGGCCCTGGCCATGGCGGAAGCCTCGGACCAGCGCTTGGCGCGCGGTGAGGCCCGGCCCCTCGACGGCATCCCGATCGCGGTCAAGGACCTCTATTGCACAAAGGGCGTGCTGACGACCGCCGCCTCGCACATCCTCAACGGTTTTCGCCCGCCTTATGAATCAACGGTGACCGAAAAACTGTGGCAGGCCGGCGCGATTATGCTCGGCAAAGCCAATCTCGACGAATTCGCGATGGGTTCGTCGAGCACGACTAGTTATTACGGTCCGGTCGAGAATCCCTGGCGCCGGCCCGGGGACAACCGCCCTTTGGTGCCAGGGGGGTCCTCGGGAGGATCGGCGGCAGCGGTGGCGGCGCGGGCGGCGCTGGCGGCAACCGGTACCGATACCGGCGGTTCGATCCGCCAGCCGGCTAGTTTTTGCGGGATCGTCGGTTTGAAGCCCACCTACGGCCGTTGCTCGCGCTGGGGGGTCGTCGCGTATGCTTCCTCGCTTGACCATCCAGGACCGATGACCCGAACCGTACGCGACGCTGCAATCATGCTGTGCGGCATGGCCGGACACGACCCAAAGGATTCCACCTCGGCCCCATTGCCGGTGCCGGATTACGAGATTGCGTTGACCGGGGATATTCGCGGCCTACGCATTGGCATCCCGCGCGAATACCGAGTCGATGACATGCCCGGCGAGATCGAAGCATTGTGGCAGCAAGGCAGCGACTGGCTGCGCGAGGCGGGCGCCGAGCCGATCGAGATCAGCCTGCCGCACACAAAATACGCGCTGCCAACTTACTATATCATCGCTCCAGCGGAGGCCTCGTCAAACCTCGCCCGCTATGACGGCGTACGCTTCGGGCTCAGAGTCGACGGGGCAAGCCTCGACGAGATGTACGAGTTGACTCGCGCTGCGGGCTTTGGCGCTGAGGTCCGACGCCGCGTGCTGATCGGCACCTATGTGCTGTCGGCCGGTTACTACGATGCTTACTACCTGAAGGCGCAGCGGGTACGCACCTTGATCGCTCGCGATTTCGCCGAAGCATTTGAAAAAGTCGACTGCATTCTGGCGCCGATCGCACCTTCGGCGGCCTTTGCCATCGGCGAAAAAACCGACGACCCGATCGCGATGTATCTGAACGACGTGTTCACGGTCCCGGCGAACCTCGCCGGATTGCCGGCGATTTCGGTTCCGGCCGGACTGTCCGCCGACGGCCTGCCGCTTGGCTTGCAGATCATCGGCCGCGCCTTTGACGAGGAAGGAGTACTGCGCGTCGCCGAGGTGCTGGAAAGTGCCGCGCAATTTCGGCATCTGCCGGGCTTTGTCGCGCGAGGCCGCTGATGGGAGCTGACGGGTTGATTGAGGGCTGCACTGGAACCTGGGAAACGGTGATCGGCCTTGAGGTGCACGCCCAGGTAGTATCGAAAGCGAAACTGTTTTCGGGGGCGGCGACCGATTTTGGAGCCGAGCCGAACAGCCAGGTCTCACCGGTCGACGCCGCATTCCCAGGGATGCTGCCGGTCATCAATCGCGTTTGCGTCGAGCAGGCGGTCAAGACGGGGCTCGGCCTCGAAGCCGAGATCAACCTGAGGAGCGTGTTCGATCGCAAGAATTATTTCTACCCCGATCTGCCGGCCGGATATCAGATCTCGCAATATCTGCAGCCGGTGGTCGGGCATGGCCGGGTCGTGCTCGACATGCCCGACGGCTCCACGCGCGAAATTGGCATCACCCGGCTCCATCTCGAACAGGATGCCGGGAAGAGCCTGCACGACCAGCATCCGAGCCTGACCTATGTCGATCTGAACCGCGCTGGAGTCGGGCTGATGGAGATCGTTTCCGAACCCGATTTGCGCAGCGCCGAAGAGGCCGGGATCTATCTGCGTAAGTTGCGCTCGATTTTGCGCTATCTCGGCACTTGCGACGGCAACATGGACGAGGGCTCGTTGCGCTGCGACGCCAATGTGTCGGTGCGCCGGCCGGGCGAGCCCTACGGCACCCGGTGCGAGATCAAAAACGTCAACTCGGTGCGCTATGTGATGCAGGCGATCGAGTACGAGGCAAGGCGCCAGGTCGAACTGATCGAGGAGGGCGGCAAGGTCGCGCAGCAGACCCGCTTGTTCGATGTCGGACGCGGCATTACCCGGCCGATGCGCTCAAAGGAGGAAGCGCACGACTACCGTTATTTCCCCGATCCTGACCTGCTGCCCCTGGTTCTCGACCCCGACTGGGTCGACGCGCTGCGCGCGCAATTGCCCGAGTTGCCCGACGCGAAAAAGGCGCGGTTCGTGGCCGATCTCGGTCTTTCGCTCGAGGATGCCGACGTGCTCGTCGCCGACCAGCCGAACGCGTTGTTCTTCGAGCGGGTCGCCGAAGGCCGCGACCCCAAAGCGGCGGCGAACTGGGTCACCGGGGACCTGTTCGGTGCTCTGAACCGGCTTGGGATCGGGATCGAACAATCGCCGGTGTCGTCCGGACAACTCGGTGCGCTGATCGACCTGATCGCCGACGGCACAATTTCCGGCCGCCTCGCCAAAGATGTGTTCGCCGAGATGGTTGCGACAGGCGCCGACCCTGGCGCGATCGTCGAAACGAAAGGGTTGCGGCAGGTGACTGACACCACCGCCATAGCCGCCACAATCGACGCCGTCCTCGCCGCCCAACCCGACAAACTCGCCGAATACCGCGCCGGCCGCGACAAGCTCTACGGCTTCTTCGTCGGCCAGGTGATGCGCGCCACCCAGGGCAAAGCCAATCCTGCGTTAGTTAACGAACTGCTGAAGAAAAAGCTGGCGGAATAGCGGAGCGACACCCCGAATCGTCTCCCGGATTGTCCGCTTGACGCGAGACCCATAGGTCGGCAGGTTTGCATAGGAGATATCGAAATTTGTCGGGGGCAGGGAGAGCGTGTACGGCCTGGGCTGCATTTCGGGCGAGGCCGCCCGCTCACCTGACTTCTGCCGATGACCGGCGGCGCACCCGTCGCCAAGCTGCTCGAAGTCTGCGAGGTCGTGGTGCGGTTCGGCGGTATCGTCGCACTCGACGGCGTCTCCTTCGATCTCGATGAGGGCCAGATCCTCGGATTGATCGGGCCGAACGGCGCTGGCAAGACGACGCTGTTCAATTGCGTCAGCCGGCTCTACACGCCCGTCAGCGGCGATATCAGGTTCGCAGGTCGCTCTATGCTTGGGCGATCGCCGCATCGCATAGCCGAGATCGGAATCGGGCGGACCTTTCAGAACCTCGCGCTGTTCGGCCCGCAATCGGTGCTCGACAATGTCCGCCTCGGCGCTCACGCCCACAGCCGCAGCGACTTCGTCAGCGACACGTTGCGCCTGCCCTGGGCGCGTCGGCAGGAGACGGCGGTGAGCGAGACCGCATGGTCGCTGCTCCATATGCTCGATCTCGAAGACGTGGCTTTGCGGCCGGCCGCTGGTCTGCCGCTCGGCACCCGCAAGCGGGTCGAGCTGGCCCGGGCATTGGCGAGCCGACCCAAGCTCGTGCTGCTTGACGAACCGGCGGGCGGGCTCAATCACGAGGAGGTCGGCGAACTCGGCGCCCTCATTCGCCGGGTCCGCGATGAGCGCCAAGTCACGGTGCTGCTCGTCGAGCATCACATGAATTTGGTTATGTCGGTCTCCGACAAGGTCGTGGCCCTGGATTTCGGCCGCAAGCTCGCCGAGGGCACGCCAGCCGAGGTGCAGCAGAACGAGGCGGTCATCGAGGCGTATCTCGGCACCGGCCACAAGGCAGTGGATGCCGCGCGGCCAGGAAACCGCCCCCATGATGCTTGAGATCGCCGGCCTGGAGGCGTTCTACGGCGAGCAACAGGCGTTGTTCGGGGTCGGGTTCGATCTCGACGCGGGGCATGTGCGCACCTTGCTGGGAGCCAATGGCGCGGGCAAGACGACGGTGCTGCGCGCGCTTTGCGGTATGGTGCGAACCACTGGAAACATCAGTTTTGATGGGAAATCGATCAACGGTTGGGCGACCGAGGATATTGTCAGGCTCGGCGTTGCCCACGTGCCGGAGGGACGTGGCACTTTTGTGCGCCTGACGGTCGAGGAAAACTTGCAGCTCGGCGCGATGACCCGTCGCGACCACGCCGCAATCGCGGCGGACATCGAGCAAATCTATCACCATTTCCCGCGCCTTAGGGAGCGTCGGGCGCAGCAGGCCGGCTTGCTCTCCGGCGGCGAGCAGCAAATGCTCGCCGTCGGCCGCGCGCTGATGCTGCGGCCGCGCCTGATGCTGCTCGACGAACCCTCGTTCGGGTTGGCACCATTGGTCGTCGAAGAGCTGTTCGGCATCCTGCGCGAGGTCAATCGCGACACTGGGGTCGCTATGCTGATCGTCGAGCAGAACGCCGCGCTGGCCCTCGAACTGGCTGAGCATGCCTATCTGCTTGAAACCGGCCGCATTGTTATGGACGGGCCGGCGGAGGCGATCGCCGCTGACGAAGCCGTGCGCCGCGCCTATCTAGGTTACTGAGCGGGGAGCATCGATGCAACTGCTGCTGCAACAGGTAATGGCCGGCCTTGCCAATGGCGCCATCTACGCGCTGGTCGCCCTCGCCGTCGTGATGATCTATCAGGCGATCGATCACCTCAATTTCGCGCAGGGCGAGATGGCCACGTTCTCGGCTTATGTTGCCTGGCAGCTGATCCACTGGGGCACGCCGTATTGGGTGGCTTTCGTGGCCGTTGTGATCTTGTCGTTCATCGGCGGCGTCGCCATTGAGCGGATCTTGTTCAAACCGCTGCATAACGCGTCGATCCTGGCCAATCTGGTCGCCTTCATCGCCCTGTTCAGCATCTTGAACAGTGGCGATGGCTATCTTTGGGATTACACGATCAAGACCTTCCCGAGCCCGTTCGGCACTAAACCGCTGTTCGGCAGCGCCCTGATCGACGCCCATGAAGCCGGGATGATCGGCGTGACCGCAGCTATGCTGGGTCTGATCTACCTGTTCTTCCGCAGTACCCGGCTCGGCCTGGCGATGCGAGCTGCCGCCGCCAATCCGGAATCGGCCCGCCTGGTCGGCATCCGGGTCGGTTGGATGACGGCACTTGGCTGGGGCATCGCGGCGGCGATTGGTGGAGTCGCCGGCATGCTGATCGCGCCCGTCGTGTTTCTCGATCCGAACATGATGTTCGGCGTCCTGCTTTACGGTTTTGCCGGCGCTGTGCTCGGCGGGTTGAGCAGTCCGGGCGGCGCCGTGCTGGGAGGATTTGCCGTCGGCGTCATCGAAAACCTGGCAGGCACGTTCATTCCGTATTTTGGCCGCGACCTGAAACTGACGATCGCGCTGTTGGTGATCGTCGCAGTGCTGATGGTGCGGCCCGCCGGAATTTTTGGCCGCAGCGTGGTGAGCCGGGTATGACCACACCGCAACCGGATACCGCAGTCTTCGCGCCCACCGGCCAGCCGCACGCAGCGCAGCGAGCGGCATGGCTGACGCCCCGTCACTGGGTGTTGGCTTGCGTTTTGGCGATCGCGGTGGTGCTGCCGTTCCTCGTTCAGGGCTTTGTCGTCTTCCAGTTGACCGAGGTGATGATCTACGGGTTGGCGATCCTCGGCCTCAACCTGCTGACCGGCTTCAATGGCCAGTTCTCGGTCGGTCACGGGGCGTTTTACGGCCTCGGTGCTTATGTCACTGCGATCCTGATGCACCAATACGGCGTCGCCTATTACTGGACCCTGCCGGCAGCTGGCGGCGTCTGCTTCGTCGTCGGCTTCCTGTTCGGACTGCCCGCACTGCGGCTGCAAGGCCTCTACCTGGCGCTCGCCACCTTTGCGCTAGCGGTCGCGCTGCCGCAACTCTTGAAATTTCATGGACTTGAGGGTTGGACAGGTGGCGTGCAAGGCATCGTGGTCGATCAGCCGGATGTACCCGGATTCCTGCCGATCGACACCGATCAATGGCTTTATTATTTCACTCTCGCCGTCGTGCTGGGGATGTTCGCCGGCGCCGCCAACCTCGTCAAGAGCCGCACCGGCCGCGCCATCATGGCGATCCGCGACCACCCGATCGCGGCTGCCGCAATGGGTATCAACGAGCCGCTCTACAAGACGCTGACCTTTGGCGTCAGTGCGCTTTACACCGGGGTTGCTGGTGCCTTGGGCGCGCTGGCGGTGCAGTTTGTCGCCCCGGACAGCTTCAGCCTGTTCCTCTCAATCTATCTCCTCGTCGGTCTGATACTCGGCGGCATGGGCTCGCTCCCCGG
>Ga0306926_10002044_pt1 | contig 20368 bp, 16 predicted proteins | sample flu12Cox44000178_FD_203759 | JGI IMG/M metagenome (GOLD analysis project Ga0306926, IMG submission 203759) | Lab enrichment of tropical soil microbial communities from Luquillo Experimental Forest, Puerto Rico - flux8day.12C.oxic.44.000.178 (v2)... | ecosystem: Environmental > Terrestrial >...
TCCCGGCCGCAAGCCTCGCCGAGCGTGTCGCTGATTCGCTTGATCAATCTCAGCTTGACGTCGTGCTCGAGGCCGGGCGGGACGGCAAGGGTGCAGATCGGGCGCATCGGTCCGTTCTCGATCCGCCCATCCTGGCTCACCGCCTCGTACGGCCACTCCCTGATCAGAACACGCGTATCAGGAATCGGGTACGCCTCGTGGATCGCTTCGTACATCTCTGTGAAGATCTTCTTCTTGGCGCTGTCGTTCAAGCCAGTCGGAACGTCGATGTAAGCCACCGGCATGTCTCTCTCCTATCTTGGTCTTTCATCTGTTGGTCTCATCTGTGACGCGGCGATGAACGATGACGATCGGGCCGACAAGGCGGCCGGTCGGGCCGCGCCATCCTCAGGGACTCAGGGCGCGGCTCCCGCCATCGGCTGGTCTCCTCAGCGAGGTGCAAGCTGAGGCAACCGTAGGACCAAGCGGCGGAACTGGACTTCCCGGAAACTATGTAGGCGGGCTGACGGAAAACCGTTAGCGTTCCTGCATCTGGATGAGCGGCAGCGGCGGCCGCGTGCCGCCCAGGGTGGCGGGCATTGTTCTGTGGCCTGGGTCCAGGACCGGTTGCCGTCGATTACCGGCGGCAGCAGCAGTCACCAACTGTGATGCTGCTCGTTGGAGGTGATCCTCCCTGCCGATTCCGCGCGGGCGGCGGCGGTGGCTGACCGGTGCGGCCCGGATCGCCGTGGCTGGCCGCGGTGTTGGCTGGATGGTCTTGGCGGCTGCCGTCTCGTCGGTGACAGTGCGCGGACATGCCGTCGGACCGCGGGGCCCCGAGGCGCCGGCGCAGCCATGTTGACCAGGATGTCCCGGCGGGCGGCCTGATCGGCTAGGTCGCGGACCAGCACCTTCACCTGCCGTGCGGTTGGTTCCGGAGGCGGTAGTAGTCGTCTTCGATCAGGTCTGGCCGCTCGAACAGCGGGTCGTGGTAGCTGGCGCGGGTCTTCGGCACTCGCCACAGCAGGTCGGCGATGCGCCGCAGGCGATCGCCACGCGTTTCCGCCCAGACGCTGCCGGTCGTGTCTGAGCGGGCCGCGGCGGGCAGGGCGGTCTGCGCACGACAGGCGGAGCGGCGGCGGAGCAGCGCCCGGGTCTTGTGGGGGCCCTGGCCGGAGGTCACCGGTGCGGCAGCGCGGGTACCTGGTGCTGCTGCCTGCTCACGGGTGCCGGTGATGGCGTTACCGGTAAGCGGGGCGGTGGCATGGCGGGTCTCTGTTCCGGGTGTCGCGGCAGGTGCCAGGGCCTGGCGCGGTGCATCACAGTAGGCCTGCAGGTACGGATCTGCGGCCTGGGTCTGCACCAGGTAGCGAAGGAATGCTGGGCCCATCGTGGTCTCCTGGGTGGCGTGGCCGGGCTTGTGCGGTTGTTTGTCTAATGCCGGCCGCTGATGAACTCGGGCGGGCTGGTATCGCGGCTGGTTCCACCCTCTGGGGACGACGGGGGATTGACCACACGGGACCACCCACAGAACCATCCACAGAAATTGCGGCCATCTGGCGCCGCGTCAGTGGCGCTGTGGGCGTGAACGAGGGTGAGTCGGCTGTGATAGGCGCCCGCAGCGGGCGCGGCTGGCCCGGGCAGCTGGGAATGGCGGGGGGTGACCAGGCGTGCGTAGGCTGGGAAGGTGGGTCCTTGCCGGTGCCGGGCCGGTGGGCACGGGCGGGGTTGCGAGGGGGTTTTGCGGCGGTGGTGGAGCAGCCTGCGCTTTCTTTCGCCGGGTTGCTGCGGCAACTGCGGGCGGAGGCCCGGCTGACGCAGGAGGAGCTGGCGGAGGCGGCTGGCCTGAGCCCGCGGTCGGTCAGTGACCTGGAGCGGGGCATCAGCCGCACCCCGCATAAGGACACCGCGCGGCTGCTGGCCGATGCGCTCGGCCTGGCCGAGCCGGTACGCGCGCCGTTTGTCGCGGCGGCCCGGGGCAAGGCTGCGCCTAAGGACGTGCTGGCGGCAATGCGGGGAGAGGCGCCAGGAGCGTTCACGGCGGTGGCCACCAGGACCCTGCCGCGGGATACCGTCAGCTTCACCGGCCGCGGGCTTGAACTGGCGCGGCTGCTAGAGACACTGACCCCTGGGGCCGCGGGCGGCGTGGTGCTGGGCATTCACGCGATCGACGGGATGGCGGGGATCGGCAAGACCACCCTCGCGGTGCACGCCGCCCACCGGCTGGCCGGGAGCTTCCCAGATGGGCAGTTCTTCTTGCCGCTGCACGCCCACACCCCCGGGCAGCGGCCGGTTGATCCGGCCGATGCGCTGGCCAGCTTGCTGCTGACCGCCGGGGTCGCGGCACGGCATATCCCGCCCGACCTGCAGGCCCGGGCGGCACGGTGGCGCGATCATGTCGCGGGCAAGAAGATTCTGCTGCTGCTCGACGACGCGGCCGGGCACGAGCAGGTCCGGCCGCTGCTGCCCGGTACCGCCGGGAGCCTGGTGCTAATCACCAGCCGCCGCCGGCTTGCTGCGCTGGAGGATGCCGCTCAGATCAGCTTGGACATCCTGTCCCCACCCGAGGCGGCGACCCTGCTGGCCCGGCTGGCGGCCCGGCCCGAGATGCGCGCTGAGGACGCCGCGGTAGGCCAGATCACGCGGCTGTGTGGCTACCTGCCGCTGGCGATCGGGATGCTGGCCAGCCAGCTCCGCAACCACCCCGTCCGGACCAGCACCGGCCTGGCCGCCGAGCTGGCAGCGGCGCGGGACCGGCTGGCCCTCATGCACGCGGAGAACCTGTCGGTCGGCGCCGCGTTCGGCCTGTCCTACACCGACCTCACCCCCGGCCCGCAGCGGCTGTTCCGCCGGCTCGGCCTGGTCCCCGGGTCCAGCATCGACGCCTACGCCGCCGCCGCGCTCGACGGCACCAGCCTGGCCACCGCCCGGCGCCAGCTCGATGAGCTATATGACCAGCATCTGCTCGCCGAGCCCGTTCCCGGCCGATACCTGCTGCACGACCTGCTCCGCGAGCACGCCCGCGCCCTCGCCGCCGCCGACGACCCCGCCGAATCAGACGAGGCGGCCAGGCGGCTGCTGGACTATTACCTGCACACCGCCCTGGCCGCCGGCCGGCACTTCATCCCCTGGCCCAGCGCCTACCGCCGACCGCCACCGGGCCGGCCGCCATCCCATGCTCCGGACGTGTCTGCCCTCGGGCAGGCAGCCGCCTGGCTGGAAGCCGAGCGCGCGAACCTGTATACCGCCGCGGACTATGCCGCCAGCCGCGCATGTTTCCCTCATGCCTTCGCCATACCCGCCGCGATGAGCGGCTTCCTGGCCGTCGGCGGTCACTGGGACCAGTCCGTCGCCCTCCACCGGACCGCCCTGGCCGCAGCGCGCCGGGCTGGCGACCGGCTCGGCGAGGCGGACACCCTCGCCGAGCTTGGCATCAGGCAACGGGAAACCGGCGACTACCCGGCCGCCACTGCCAGCTTGGCCGGGGCACTTGTGCTCTACGGTGACGCCGGTGACCTGCCTGGCCAGGCCAACGTCCTCAACGAGCTGGGCTTCCTTCACGTGCTGACCGGGGACTACCCGGCCGCCGCCACCAGCCACCAGCAGGCTCTGGCGCTGTTCCGCGACCTTGGCCACATGCTCGGCCAGGCCTACGCCCTCAACGACCTCGGCGTCGTGCAGCAAGAGACCGGCGACCACGCGGCCGCCGCCGCCAGCCAGCAGCAGGCCCTGGCGCTGTTCCGCGACCTTGGCCACCTGCTCGGCCAGGCCCACGCCCTCAACGACCTTGGCCTGGTCCAGCAAGAGACCGGCGACTACCCGGCCGCCGCCGCCAGCCACCAGCAGGCCCTGGCCCTGTTCGCTGACCTCGGCAACCGGCTCGGCCAGGCCGAGGCACTCAACCGCCTCGGCGAGCTAGCGACCCGGACCACGGACACCCCGCAGGCCCGCAAGCACCACACCCAAGCCCTGGCCATCGCCCGCGACCTCAACGCAGCCCCCGAGGAAGCACGCGCCCTGGAAGGACTCGGCCAAAGCCACCTGCACGACGGCCACCCCGACCAAGCCGACACGCACCTGCAGCAGGCACTCACGATCTACCGGCGCATCGGCGCCCCCGCCGCGCGACGTGTCCAGCAAACCATCCAGAACCACAAGCTGACATCCACCACCCCACAGCCCCAGCCAGCGGCTCCCGACAGCCAAGCCCATCAGACAGGCGGCAGCCGAGGGACCCGCTCCGCCGAGAGTGCGACACAATAGCCCGATCTGCGCTCCACCGCCCGGCTGGCATCTAGCAACAGCGAACATACAGATCGGCGGATCCGGCGCGTCACGTGCGCCGAAGACTCGACAGGGAGCGTGATGAAGTGGAGCCGGGTATCGTCTTGGCTGGAGCTGGCTCAGGGTCGCGGTTCATTAGCCGGCCACCGGCCGACGGCTCGATGGCCAGGCGGCCGCGCAACGGCATTCGGCTGTGCTGCTTTCAGATCTTCCGGCCGAAGACCTCAAGAGCAGCCCTTGCCCGCGTGTGCACTTGGCTAGGGCGGGAAGCTCGGAGCTCGCTAGCGCCGCGGCGGCAGTGTGGACGTCGCTGGATACCTTGCCTGGGGTGAGCGGCGGCTGTTCGCCGGTTCGGCGGGGCAGCCCGGTGATTTTTCGCGGTGCCGGGCGTCTTCTTTCCGGACGCACTCTAGTGACGAGGGACCGATGAGTAACCTGCACGACATCCTGCAGACCCATGTCAGCAATGGATCGGCGCCCGGAGCGGTGGCGCTGGTGGCTCGCGGCGATCGGGTCGAGGTGCAGGCCGCCGGCTTTGCCGACGCGGGCCGCACCTCGCCGCTGGCCGGGGATTCGATCTTCCGCATCGCTTCGATCAGCAAGCCCATCACCGCGGCGGCGGTGATGATGCTCGTCGAGGACCGCCGGTTCGTTCTGGAAGACCCGGTTGGGCAATGGCTGCCCGAGCTGGCCTCACCGAGTGTCGTCCGCATGCCGGCAAGCCCGGTCGGCGATGTGGTCCCGGCCGTCAGGCCGATCACCGTGCTCGACCTGCTCACCTTCCGTGCGGGGTACGGCTTCCCGTCCGACTTCTCGCTGCCAGCGGTCGGACTGCTGGTCAGCGAGCTGAAACAAGGACCGCCACAGCCGCAGCTCGTCGCGGCGCCGGACGAGTGGATGGCGGCACTGTCCCGCATTCCGCTGCTGTACCAGCCGGGCGAGGCGTGGCTGTACAACACCTGCTCTGACATCCTGGGCGTGCTGATCGCCCGGGCCTCGGGGCGTCCGTTGCCCGAGTTCCTAGCTGAGCGGCTGTTCGAGCCGCTCGGAATGGCCGATACCGGGTTTGAGGTGCCGGCCGCCAAGCTCGACCGGTTCACCAGCTACTACCGGACCGATCCGGCGGGCGGCCTGGAACTGGTTGACGCCCCCGGCGGGCAGTGGAGCAGTCAGCCGGCCTTCCCCTCCGGGGCCGGCGGCCTCGTCTCGACCGCCGGTGACTGGCACTGCTTCGCCAAGATGCTGCTAGCCGGCGGGAGCGCCGGCGGCCGCCAGCTACTGTCGCCCGCATCGGTGCGGCAGATGACCACCGACCAGCTGACCCGCTCCCAGCGCGATGCCAGCCGGTTGTTCCTGGAGGGCCAGGGCTGGGGCTTCGGCGGCTCGGTCGACGTCGAGGCCATCGACCCCTGGAACGTGCCCGGACGCTACGGCTGGGTCGGCGGCACCGGAACGGCAGCGCACATCACCGCGTCCACCGGCGCGGTCACCATCCTGCTCAGCCAGCTGGAAACGGCCGGACCGACCCCGCCCGCCCTGATGCGGGACTTCTGGCGGCACGCGGCGAACGCCTGAACCCAGGCATGGGCGCGGCGCTGTGACACCGCCAAGGAAGATGATTACACCAGTCACCATGGCGATCCTGATTGTTGGCCCACTGCCGGGTCAGGGTTAGAACATCGCGCCGTTGGCGCGGCCCAGGCATAACGACCCGATCGGCGCCGCCGACCGACCGCTTGCGATCTTGCGCCCGTGCCAGTCCGTGATGGCCGCCGCGACCAGGTCGGGTGCGTCGCACATGGGGAAGTGGTACCCGTGGGGAACGACGACCTGTTCGACGTCGGAGCCGACGGCCCGCCAGCGGGGTTGGAATTGCAAGGGATCGTTGTGCTGCCCGAACACGGTGAGAATCGGCCGGTCCGCGATCGCGGTGAGCCCTTCGTCCACGTGGGTGAAGTCGAGGTGGAGTGCCGAGTGCATGTTCTCGTGAAAGCTTCGTCGTCCCCGCCGGCCGAACCCGCGCCGGTAGGCGATCCGGTCGGCCCGGGAGAAGTGGCGTCCGACTCCGTACCGGGTTGAGGACAGTGCAGGCAGCCAGCCTGTCCAGACGTCGGACTCGCGCAGGACGCCGCTGCCGACGATGCGGAGCATGCCGCGAAATCCCGCGCCGGCCGGCCGCCAGCCGAAGCAGTTCACCGCGGCCAGACCCGCGACCCTGCCGGGCCAGTCGCGGGCGGCCTGCAGGCCGGCCGGTCCGCCGAGGTCGTGCAGCACGAGCGTGAGGTCCCTCAGATCCAGGGCGGTGACGAGCGCGCTGACAGCTGCGGCGGTCTGGACGATCCCGGCGCCGGCCCCTGTGTCGGATAGGCCCATCGCGGGCGGGTCCAGCGCGACGACGCGGAACCGTGGTGCGAGTCGGGCGATGAGGTCGCGCCAAATGATGGTCCAGGTGCCGGAGTGGACCAGCAGCAAGGCCCGGCCGGCGCCGGTGTCGGTGTAGGCGATGCGGCTTGCGTTGTGCTCGAACGTTTTCACGTCGTACGGCCATGCCCTGTTGCTCAGCCAGCGCGGCCGGGTGATCGGGGTGGTTGCCGTCTCGTTCATGCCGGTCCTCCGGTGTCGGGATCGGCTGATGAGACGACCGACGGCCCTCGAATGTGACTACTCGCTTGCGGTCACGTCAGGGCCTGCCCGATCGTCGGTATGTCATGACCGCTTCAGATCCGCGTGAGACCGGCCGCCTGATCGAGGCCTGGTGGGCGCAGTACCGCCACCTGGTTCGCGATGTTGCCTACCGGATCGTCGGCTCGGTGGCTGACGCCGAGGACATCACCCAGGAGGCGTATGCACGGCTCCTGGGCCAGGATCCGCTGGCGATCGACGACCCGAGGGCCTGGCTGGTTACGGTCGCCTCCCGCCTGGCGGTAGACCGGTTGCGCTCCCATGAGCGTTCCCGCCGCGCCTACCCCGGGCCGTGGCTGCCCGAGCCGATCGTGGTTGATGACCGGCTGCCGCCAGAAGACCGGGTGACGCTCGACGACACGGTACGGATCGCTCTTCTCGTCGTGCTCGAAAGGTTGACCCCCGCGGAGCGTACGGCGTTCATCCTGCACGACGTGTTCGAGCTGGACTTCGCGCACATCGCCGAAGTGCTCGGCAACACAATCGACAGCAGCCGCCAGCTCGCCAGCCGCGCCCGCCGGCGAGTCCGCGAGAGCGGGCAGGCACGGTTCACCCCCGACCCGGTGACAGCGCGAGCGCTTTGCGAGCGGTTCGCGCGTGCCTGCACCGACGGTGACCTGGACGGGCTCGTCGCGGTCCTTAGCGATAACGTGCACGGCGACTTCGACTCAGGCGGCCTCATTCCCGGCGCGCCGACCGGCGAGTTGTGCGGTGCTGGGCCGGTCGCCCGGCAACTGCTGGCCGGGTTCGCCGGCGCCCGGCTCGACTTCGCGGTCGCGCAGGTCAACAACGCACCCGGCATCGTGGTCCGGCTGGACCGCCGGGTCGTGGCGGTGCTCTCCTTCGAGTTCACCGCCGCCGGAATCGCCGTTGTGCACGGCATCGGGAACCCGGCCAAGCTAGAGCACCTGCAGCCTCAGTGAGTCTGTGCGGTTGCGCTCATGGCCTCGGGCAGCGCCGGAAGATGACCGGGTGGGTAAAGCGGCCGGGGTGTTCCTGGTTAGTGCTCGCCGCGGGCCTCAGCGAAGCGCACAATCTCGGTTAGGCACCGCGAAAAGTCATGCTCGGCAGAGCAACCTTTCGCCGCTCGTGGTGTCTCTGGCATATGGACACAAACGCTGCCTCGGCCCCGTCCCCGCGCGGAGTGCCTGGCGGGCGCGGGACGGTCATCGGGATGGCGGACGCCGCCGGGGCCGTGACCGCGCTATACCAGGCGCACGCGGTCGGGATGATCAGGCTTGCCCTGATCATGGTTGGCGACCGGGGGGCGGCCGAAGACGTGGTGCAGGAGGCGTTTTTCGGGCTGTACCAGGGGTGGGGACGGCTCACGGATTCGGATCGGGCGCTCGCCTACGTGCGCTCCAGCGTGCTCAACGGGTGCCGGAACGTGCTGCGGCAGCGGTCCCGGAACGAGCGCCGGGAACGGGCGGCGGTGTCTGGGGGCGGACCGACCGGGTTCGGCCAGCCGGGAAGTGCCGTCGAGTCGGCGGAGGCGGCAGCGCTCATCGGGGAGGAGCACCGGCAGGTGCTGGACGCGATCCGTGCGCTGCCCTCGCGGCAGCGGGAGGCCCTTGTGTTGCGGTTCTACCTCGACATGTCCGAGGACGAGGCCGCCCGTGCCCTGGGGGTCAGCAAAGGCACCGTCAAGTCGGCCACGTCTAGGGCGGTCGCCGCGGTTGGCCGCCTGCTGCAGGAGGAGTCATGATCACCGTCGAAGACCGGGCCCGTGCGGCGATGCGGGCGATCGCAGGCACGGTCAACGACGCGCCGCCACTGCGCCTGGTTGAGGTGCCTAAGTCGCGCCGCTCCTTGCCGGGCCGTGGACTGGTGCGCGTTCGCTGGGGCGGATGGCTCGCGCCGCTCGCCGCCGCCGTCGTCGTACTCGCGGTGGCCGTCTCGCTGGTCGTCATCAAGAGCATCGACGGCGGTGGTCCGGCCGCCCCCACCGGGTTGTCCGGCAGCTCAGCTCCGGTCTCGATCACGCTTTCGCCGGTAGCGCCGGCCAGCGCACCTGAGCTGGCCGCGGCGGCCCAGCTGATCAGCGAGCGCGTTGTCCAATCCGGCCTGCCGGGTGCGGCCACGGTCTCCGGGCGGAACGTCGTCCTGACCGGGCTCGCCGCCGACAAGACAGCGCTCGAGGGGCTAGCCGGGATGGGGGTGCTCCGGTTCCGGCATGTCCTCCTGGAGGAACCTGCTGGCGGAGCGGCGAGCGGGGGTGCAAGCCTGGTGCAGCCGGGGGTGCTCAGGCTCTTCCGCAGGCTGGCCTGCACCCCGGGCGAGAGCGATGCTGCATGGCAGCAGGAGGCTGGCTACACGACGCCCGCGGACTGGAACAACCCGACGGCGCAGGTCGTCTCCTGCAGCGGCGGCACCAAGTACGTGCTCGACGCGGCCACGGTCCTGGGACAGGAAGTGACGGGGGCCCTGCCCGCGCCATCCCAGCCTTCCGGCCAGTGGGCCGTCGCCCTGACGCTCAACGATGCGGGTGCGTCCGCGTTCAGCGCGCTGACCACCCATCTGTACAACACGTATTACTCCGGCACTACCGCGGGAAACCAGAACGACATGGTCCTCGACCAGGTCGCGGCCGTCCTCGACGGCACCGTCCTGTCGGCGCCGGAGACCGGCGGGCCGGTAACCGGCGGGCATCTGCAGATCGCCGGTAACCCTCCCGCGGGCCTTACCCGCGCGGCCGCCAGCGAACTCGCCGCGGAGTTGCAGGACGGCCCTCTGCCGGTCGCCTTCCGGATCGCCGAGACGAGCACCTCCAGCCAGCCGGCCTCTCGCTAGGCAAACTATGGACGGGCTGACCGCATAGCGTGGCGGAGAGTGTCCTGTCTCCAGCGATCTGCCGGATGGGAGCAGCTGGCCGGCAGGGAAGTGCCGTCCTCGGCGGTCGGCTACGGGACGCTGGCCCCGTCGAGCCTGCGGTCGATCTCGGCGCCCATGACATTGCAGTCGGTTGCCGGGTGGTCGAACCGGCACCACAGCGCGGCGGCCAGCAGGGCGCGGGCGTGCTGCAGCTGAGCGATCTGCCCGTCGAGAGCCGCAAGGCGCTGGCCAGCGATCGGCTTCCACTCGGCCGCGGTGGCGGCGTTCAGGATTCCGCTGACTTCGTCGAGGGTCAGGCCTATGTCCTGCATCATGCCGATGAAGACGAGGCGGCGGAGCGTTCCGGTCCGGTACCGGCGCTGCCCTGACTGCCACGCATCAGCGCTCAGCAGGCCGCGTCGCTCGTAGTAGCGGATGGTGGAGGTAGCGACACCGGCGCGGCGGGCCACCTCGCCGATCGTCATCAGTTCGGGCACAGGGCCACTTGACTTGAAGCCAGGTTCAACTGTCAAGGTCTTGGCATGACGACCAGCCAGCCTCTCGCCCCGAATCACCACGCGCACTATCCGGGCTTCGCTGGGCCGGCCGGATTCCTCGCCGCAGCCAGCATGGTGCTGGGCGGCAAGGACAACGCCCACCTAGCCGGGCGCCTCAGCGACCTGGCTGCGGGCGACACAGTGGCCGACATCGGATGCGGGCCGGGGACCGCCGCACGCCATGCGGCCAGGCTCGGCGCTTCGGTCACCGGGGTCGATCCCGCGCCGGTGATGCTGCGGCTCGCCCGGCTGCTTACCCGGCGGTCCGCTAAGGCGGTGCGCTACGTCCAGGGCAGTGCGGAGGCCCTGCCGTTGCCCGGCTCGTCGGTCTCGGTCGCCTGGTCGGTCGCCTGTGTGCACCACTGGGCCGACCTGGACGCAGGCCTGCGGGAGGCCCGGCGGGTCCTCAAGCCCGGCGGCCGGCTGGTGGCCATCGAACGGCTGACCCGGCCGGGTGCCACCGGCCTGGCCAGTCATGGCTGGACAGCCGAGCAGGCCAGCGCATTCGCAGACCGCTGCAGTGCGCACGGCTTCACCGGCATCACGACGAACCAGCACGGCGGCGGGCGCAGGACAACGGTGAGCGTCAGGGCCACAGCCCCGTGAAAGCTCGAAGGCCCTGCACGCGGCGGTTGACACGCTTATGACCACGACCGCCGCACGCGCCGAGCGCACCTGGAAGGGCGAGCGGGTACCGGCGGTCAGCATTAGCGTGCGACGGCATCGACTGCTCTGAGGCTTGTCCTGGCCCTGGTGGCGTGCGGCCAATGCGACCGCGAGAGCGAAAGATCATCTCCTCTAGAAAGAGGTGAACTTGCGGATGGCCTCGGCCAGCTGAGCGGGCTGGTCGAGAGGGATAAGGGTGTAGCTGTCGGGAATCTCGAACAGGCGGGCGTTCGGGAGAAGGGTGGCGAGGCGGCGGCCGTGTTCGGGGGGCATCACGCGGTCGTCGGCCGCCCAGACGACGAGTGCAGGACGGTCGAAGGCGGGCAGCGCCTCGGCGGTGCGCAGCAGCAGGCGCTTGTCGGCGAACACGGAGCGCAGCATGCGCGCCGTGTCCCGGCGGATCTCCGGCTGGGTCAGCACCGGCCTGATCCAGCGGGCGGTCGCGGCATCGCCGCGCTTGGTGAGCCAGCCGAACGCGACAGGGAGCCGCCGCAGCGGCCGGAGCCGCATCTGCTGCATGGCCAGCGAGAACAGCGGGGGTGGGAGCTTGCCGGCCAGGGCGAGTGTCCTGCCGGTCAGCCCGGGCGGGAAGTTACCGAACGCATCGCAGGAGGCCAGCACGACCCTGCCTATGCGCGGGGCGCCGTCAGCGGCCAGCAGCTGGACCACGGCGCCGCCGGTGTCGTTGCCGACCAGCGTGACGTCGTCCAGGCCGAGCCGGTCGAGGAATTCCGCGACCAGCTTCGCGATCCCGGGCAGCGACAGGTCGGCGCCAGGCTTGATGGCCCGCGTGTGCGCCCCTAGTGGCAGTGTCGGCGCCACGCAGCGGTGACCGGGCGACAGGTCGGCGGTCACCTCGTCCCACAAGCTGGCGTCCATCAGCAGGCCATGCAGCAGTACGATCACCGGGCCCCCGCCGCCGGTGTCGCTGTAGGCGATGGTCCCGGCGGACAGCTCGATCTGCGGCATCTTCACGCCTCCAGCAGGTTGTGGCGCAGGAAGGACAGTTCGGCCTGCACGGCCTGTTCATGGGCGCCGAGGAACGTGGCGTAGTGCCCGCCGGACAGCCGGACCAGCTCGCCGCGGGGCGCGCGGCGCGCCGCGCGGACGGCGGGCTCGGCCAGCGCGGAGGTGTCCTGGTCGCAGACCACGACCAGCAGCGGACACCTCACCCGGGGCGCGGCCCGGCCCGGCCGGTAGAAGGCGACCCGCAGCGCCGAGCGGGCGGCCACCTCCCGCCGCCAGCCCGGGTAGCTTTCCGCGTGCAGGGCCCAGTCGCCGTCCAGGGAGTCCGGCGTGGTTAGCAGCGCGACTGTGCCCGGCTCACCGGCCGGCGGGACCAGCAGCGGCGGCCGGCCGACCAAGCCGCCCGCCGCGTCGAGGATGCCGCGGCCGGTGAAGCGGGCCATCGCTAGCGGCTTCTGATAGCGGGCGGCGTTGCGCGCGGCAGCCGGGCCGTCGGCGGTAGGGGTCTGCGCGATCGCCGCAGCGAGCCGCAGGTTGCGGGCCGCGACGCGGAAGACGTGACCGCCGGACGCGGAGAAGCCCCAGATCGCCAACATGGCCGGGTCCACCCCCGGCAGCGACGCTGCGTATGCGATCGCGGCGCGCCAGTCGGCGACCTGGTCGCGGATCCGCGCAACCTGGCGCGGGCGACCTCCGCTTTCCCCGAAGCAGCGGTAGTCGAAAGCGAGCACCGCGAACCCGGCGTCGTGGAAGCGGCCGGCGAACAGGTCTGTGCCGGGCTCCTTGGTCACCGCGAGACCGCCGGCCATGATCACGCAGCCGCCGTTGGTTCCGGGGTAGAACCAGGCGGCGCACTCGGTGCCGCCGCTGGAAAAGTACACCTTCTGCCGGGCCCGGGATGCGATTCCGGGGCCGCGCAGCCACTGGCGTTGTGTCATCGGGTTTTCTCCGGTCACGAGAGGATTTCTACGAGCAAGCACACCGCGGGACCGGGCCACGCGTCGTCACGGAAACCGGTGAGATCTGGCTACTTCCAGGGAGCGCCATGCAGAACCGGGTGCGAGCGCGGGCCTCTGGGCATGCGTGAGCGGCCGGTGCCCGGGCTACGGCCAGAGCCGGAGCGGGCATCTGGATGACGCGGGCATCACGGGATGCTACGCGTCCGGGAGGGACGTCAGCTCGACACGGCGGTGAATGCCGAGCTTGGCATAGACGTGCCGCAGGTGGGTTTCCACCGTGTTGACGGTCAGGTACAGCTGGGCGGCGATCTCCCGGTTGGTCTTCCCGGCCCTGGCCAGGCGGGCGACCGCCGCCTCGGCCGGGGTGAGCTCGCCGACCGGGGTGACCCCGGCGCGCCCTCCGGCGCGGCGATACGCGACGCGGGCCTGCTCAGCGTGCCAGGCAGCACCGCAGGTCTCGGCCAGCCGCAGCGCCTCGGCTAGCGTCTGTCTGGCGTGTCGGACCTCTCCGTGGCGGTACAGGAACCTGCCGTGCTCGGTAAGCAGCTGGGATCTGGCCAGCGGGATCGGCATGTCCCGCGCTACGGCGAGCGCCTCGCCGTAGCAGGACCGGGCCTGGTCGGGATCGTTGTCGCGCTCGGCCAGCGCTGCGCGTCCCGCGGCGACGACGACCTTGGGCCACCGGGCGGGCAGCGCCCGGGCGGCCGGCGCCAGCCAGCCGATCAGCCGCCTGGCGTCGTTGTCTCGCCCGCAGGCCAGGAAGGCGGCGATCGCGTCGGCCGCCCACCCGACCGCCCCGGGATCGCGGTGCCCGAGCGCGTCGGCGGTCTGCCACGCCGTGGCGAACGCGACCGCCGCGGCCTGCGGGTCACCGCAGCGAAGGGCGAGGAGCCCGCGCGGCAGCAGGGTGGTCACCACGCTGTAGCCGACCCTGTCGCCACGGCCGACCGCCTCATCGGCGCGGGCGGACCAGTCCGCCGCCTCGGCGGGTCGGCCGACATCGGCCAGGATCACCGCGTGCCAGGCGGCCGCCATCGGGGTGAGCACCGGGACTAGGTCGATGTAGCCGGTTAGCCGCATGGACAGGGCCAGCGCCTCGTCGAGTCGGCCGAGCCGCCAGCTGACCCTGGCCCGGAATAGCAGGGCGAGCGCCGCGGCCATCGGGTCCGATCGCCGCTCGGCCGCCGCGATGACGCTGTCGAGCAACCGCTGCGCGTCGCCGAACCGCTCCGCGGATAGGGCCAGGGCGCCGTACTGCGTCACCGTGTCCCACCAGGGAGCGCCCGCCAGCCGCCACGTCGGCGCGGCCGCGGCGCTGCGGGCGGCCGCCTCGGCGACGTCGAGCGCGGCTGGGTCGCCGGAGAAATAGGCGCCCACCGCCCAGATGCCCGCGGCCGCGGCGCGCACCGGCGCGCTGGCCCCGGCGGCCAGCTCACGGGCCCTGGCGGCTAGCGGCGCGGCCCGCTTCCACCCGTAGGTCACCAGGACCTGGGCGGCGTGGTCGACCATGGCGGCGGCGGCCAGGTCACGTCGGCCGGGGCCGGCCAACCGCACCGCCTCGTCTAGGACGGTTTCGGCCTCGGCGATCAGGCCCGCGGACATCTGCGCGTGTGACAGCTGGACGAGGACCGCCAGCCGCAGGTCGCCGGGCAGGTCGGCCCGGGCAATGAGTTCCTGGTAGTGGGCGATGCCGGATGGGTGGTCGCCTGACGCGATCAGCGCGCGGCCCAGGTCGAAGACAAGCTCGGCCGGCGCGGCCGGCCCGGCCAGGTCGACGGCCGCCTCCAGGTGGCGGCGGGCCGCGCCCACGGCGCCGGCCGCCAGCGCCTCCCTGCCTGCGCGTGCCGCGACCGTTACGGCCTGCGGGTCGCCGGCGAGCCGGGCCGCCACCGCGTGCCCGGCGGCCTCGCCCGGGTTGTCCCCGCGGGCCGCAAGCACCCGGAACGCGGTCTCGTGCAGCCGCGCCCGTACCGGGGCGGCCAGCTCGTAGATCGCCTGGCGGATCAGCTCGTGGCTGAACTCGGCCCCGCCGTCGTCCCCGTCGCGGCCGAGCCCGGAGGCGGCGAACGCCTCCTGCGCGGCCGCCGCGTCGGCGGCGGCCAGCCCGGCTACCTGCGCCGCCACCTCAGGCCGGAACCGCCGGCCGAGCACCGCGGCGGCCCGCACGTACCCGCGGGCCGACTCGTTCAAGCCTGAAAGGTGCGACAGCAGCAGCCTGCGCGCCCACGAGGCGTGCCCGCGCGGATCAGGGATGCCCTCGCCTGCTTCTAGCGCGGCCGCGACGTGGCCGAGCAGCAGCGGGTTCCCGGCGCACAGGTCCGCCGCCCGGTCACGTTCGTCGCCGACTGCACCGGGCAGCATCGACCGTGCCGCGTCCGTGCTGAGCGGGGTCAGGTGCCACACCGTCGCCAAGTTGCTGGCGGCAAGCTCCTCACCCGCCCACAGCGCCTCCGGTGGCCAGGGCCGGGCGGCGACCAGGACCGCCACCGGGAGTTCGGTGATCCTGCGGCAGATCAGGCGTAGCAGCGTCAGCGAGTCCGGATCGGCCCAGTGCGCGTCATCGAGCGCCAACAACAGCGGCTCGCTGGCGGCATCCCGCAGCTGCGCCAGCACGGCGTAGAAATAGTCAGCGGGAGCGGTGGCCGGGCCGGCCGGCATCGCATGGCCGTCAAGCAGCGGGCCGAGGGCCTGGCCGATCAGACCGAACGGCAGCGCCGCCTCAGCGACGTCCGCCCGGCCGATCCCGGTCCTAAACCGGTCCGCGGTGGCCTCCGCCGCGTAGTGAAGGACCGTGGTCTTGCCCAGCCCGGCCTCGCCGGCCACGAACAGCGCCCCGCCTCGGCCGCCCAGCGCGTCGCGCAGCAGGCCCCGGACCGCAGCCATGACGCCCTCTCGCTCGAGCATGACCGCGCTCATCTTCCATCGCCCTCCATGCCACCCTACCCGAGTAGTGGCGGCGTCCCCGGGTGTCCGCGTACGCTTCCGTCCCCGGGGCGCTTACGACGGAGCCCGGACCGGTTGATCAACAGCAGGGGCGACCGACATGGTCACCACCGCGCCGCGCCGAACGGGCTGATCTGTGCGCTCCACGCCGCTCGCCGACACCGCTAACGTCTCCCTCACATGCCGAAATGGGGGCGTTGCGCGTCTGCATACTTATACGCAGGACCTGATGTCGGCAAGATGGCGGCGATTGCCCGGTTTAGCCTTGTCGTTCCTATGGGAAAACCGAACAAGTTACCGAATCAGTATTGCCTCAAAGGAAAGCTCGTTATGGGGCGCGAGCGCGTGATAACCGGTCCGGTGCGCATGGACGCGATGGTCGTGCAGCGCGGGTGAACCCGCCGGCGCGGCACCTGCTGGCACGCCAGACCTACGCGGGCTTGCGTCGCTGAGTATCGGCGTGGCTGGCCGGGGGTTCAGGGCGGGAGCGGTCAGGTGCTGCGCGGGTGTGCCTGGCGGTGAGCTGGCGCAGGCCGGCGCCCGCCGCGGCGCCGAGCGCTGCGAGGAGGAGCCAGGAAAGCGGGTAGAGCACAAGGCCAGCGAGGATATCGCCGGCGACTTGATCGCTGAGGATGTAGCTGGCAATGTCGGGGTAGCCGCTGCGGGGGTAGGCCGCGATGTCGTAGGTGCTGGTCAAGGTGTAGTGCTGGAGGTGCAGCAGCGCGGTCAGGTCGATGGTGAAGTGGAGCAGTGCGCCGAAGATCGTGGTGAGCATCCCTGCGCGGATGCCGGCTCCGCTGCTGCGGCAGGCCGCGGCAGCGCCGACCGAGACGGCCAAGGTTGCGGTGGCGCCGACCGGCCACGGCCAGGCCGCGATCCCGTCTGTGCTGACCGGCAGGGAGAGGGCCGCGATGCTCCAGGCGGCGCCGCTGGCCAGCGCACCGGTAAGCCCCCACCACAGTACCGCGGCCGTATGGCCGCCGCGGCGGGTCAGGGTCTGCGTCAGCGCCAGATAGCAGGTCAAGATGATCGCGAACAGTACCGAGAAGGCGTGGGTTCGGTCGGCTGCCGCGGGCGGGTGAGCCACAGCGATCCGGGTCACGGCGGTGATCGATGCCGCCGCCCCGGCGAATGCCGCTGCGCCAGCGATCAGCTGCGGCAGGGTCAGGTGCGGCCGCTGCGATCGCGACGCCGCGAGGGTCGCGTATCCGGTCAGCAGGAGTCCCAGGGCCGCAGCGAATACTGACAGGTCCGGGACGCGGGCAGCCGCGGCCGCGGTTACGGCTGCGGTGAGGATGAGCCCGCCGCAGGCGGCCAGCGGCACCCGCCTACCCAGCGGCACCCGCCTACGCGGCCGGGACTGCAGGACCAGCGCCACGCGCAGCATCGCGGCGGCGAACCGCCACCGGCTCGAGCGGCCGTGGATCTGGGTCAGCTCCGCGACCATCGCCCGGCCCCAGTCTTGCCGGTACGCCGGGAGCCTGGCAGCCGCGGCCGCGACGACCCGCGCCGGAGCGTCACGGTCGCCTTCGCCGCGAACCAGCCATGCCAGGCCGCCGGCCGCCAGGATCGGCAGCACCACAAGCAGTAGCATCACGCGCCCTCCGGCCGCAGCCGAAGCCGCCGGGCCGCCGTGGCCTGCGGCGGTGCCACGGCGGCCATGGCGGCGGAGGCGGCGTAGTCACGGCCGGCGGCGGTGAGCCGGTACAGGTGCCGGGCCGGCCTGCCGGGTACCTGCTGGCTTTCCCAGCCGGTCTCCAGCAGCCCCCGGTCAGCGAGCCGGATCAAGATCGGGTACATCGACCCGGCCCGGATGCCAAGCTGGATGCACAGGTCATACCCGTAGCGCCAGCGGCCGGGATCGGCGGCCAGGGCCTGCAAGACCGCCGCGGTCTGCGCAGATGGCCGGCGGACGCGTGTCATACCGGAACTCTATATATCAAGAAATCTGGCGGCAAGCGCCCAGTGCGCGGTGACGTTCCCTGCCGCGCTAGGTATCGCCGCGTACCGCCGATCCGAAGGCCAGCCAGCGGGCTGGACCAGCAGAACGTGACGATGGCAGGCGATCAGGAAGGCCGGAATAGGCCGGCTGGTCTTGCTCTCGCCCGGTACGGGCCAGGACCCCCTATGCTGCCGGATGTTCCTCACCCAGGCCGCGGATCCCGGCTTTCACGTCCTCGGTTGGACTACGACAACTCCGCTGCTGTCGCCTCCTGGTGCGGCAACGGCTTGTCCTGCGACAGAACGGTGCACCAAGACGTGTTCACGGACCGACGTGAGCAGCGACCGCCGGGTGCCGCAGGCAGACGGCATCGAGCACCGCAGATGACCCCAGCGCGCCCGCAAGAGGGCCGGCGAGCTGATCTCCGCCGCACCCGTTCCCGTCCGGCCCGGCAGCCGCACAACGGCACGGCCGCTGTGCCCCGGCGGCAGCCCGGGAATGTCCCGCCTGGGCGTACCTCCTGCCAGCCAGCGGCCGAGCTCGCGCTGACCGGGAGTGAGTGTCAAGACCTGCGGATCGAGATTCTTAGCTCAGGACACGTCCTGCCGGCGGATCACGGCAACCCCGAGACCGGCCAGCACCACCCCGTACGCCACCAGCACCAGCGCGCCGGCCCACCAGGGCGGCGCGCCTTGGAACGCCCGGCCGGAAGCGATCATCACGTTGGACGCCTCGGCGGGCGCGAGCACCGCCAGCCCCAGCAGCCACGAGGCGTGGAACGCGTAGTTCAGCAGGTGCGCAACCAGCTCCGCCACCACGAACCCGCCCGCGTAGATCGCGATCGCGGCCACCGCCGCGACGACCGGGTTGCGCAGCACCGCGCCGAGCCCCAGCCCGAACAGCGCCCACAGCACGTATGCCAGCAGCCCCATCACGACGGCCCGCATCACCTCCGACGAGCCGAGCGCCGCCCCCGGCAGATGCTGCGCGGCCAGGAACACCGGCGTCACCACCCCGTCGACCACGGTCGCGATGGCCCACAAGCCCACTCCGAACGCCGCCGCGGTCACCAGCTTCGCCCCGATCACCAGCTCCCGGCGCGGTGTGACCAGGAACGTCGAGGTCATCGTCCGCGCGGCGTACTCGCTGGTTACCACGTGCACGCCGAGCAGCAGGGTGACCAGCACCAGCAGGGCCTGCCCCGAGGTCATCATGCTCGCCGCCAGCGCCGCGGCCCCGGCGGGCGTCCGGTCGGCGGCGGCCTGCGCCAGCGCATCGGCCTCGTTCGTCAGGTCGGACGGCGGGTACAGCTCGGCGTGATGGCTCGCCCAGCCGAACAGCGCCGCCAGCGCGGTGAGCGCCGCGAACCCGCCGACGAACAGCCACCACGCCCGCGTCGTGCGGATCTTCATGACCTCCGCGCGCACCAGCCGCGCGCTCACCGCCACCCGGGAACCTGCCACCCTGGAAGCCGGCACCTCAGCAGCAGCACTCACCGGATCTCGCCTCTCCCCGCCGTCAGCTCCAGGAACGCTTCCTCCAGCCCGGCATGCGCCCCGATCACCGACTCCAGCGTGCCGGAGGCCACCACCCGCCCGGCCGCGATGACCACCAGGTCGTCGGCCAGCTGCTCGACCTCCGCGAGCTGGTGGCTGGACACCAGCACCGTCCGTCCCGACGCCGCCAGCGCCCTCAGCAGGTCCCGCGTCCACCGGATGCCCGCCGGGTCCAGCCCGTTGCCGGGCTCGTCGAGGATCAGCACCTGCGGGTCCCCGACCAGCGCCGCCGCCACCCCGAGCCGCTGCCGCATCCCCAGCGAGTACCCGCGCACCAGCCGCCCGCCGACCCGCGCGAGCCCGACCGCGCCCAGCACCTCGTCCGCCCGGGCCAGCGGCAGCCCCGCCGCCCGGCACAGCACCCGCAGGTGGTCCCGCCCGGTCCGCCCCTCGTGCGCCCCGCTCGCCTCCAGGAGGGCACCCACCGTGAGGACCGGCCTTTCAATTTCGCCATAACGACTCCGGCCGATCCGCGCTACCCCACCGCTCGGCGCCACCAGCCCCAGCAGCATCCGCAGCGTGGTCGTCTTGCCGGCACCGTTCGGCCCGAGCAAGCCCGTGACCCGGCCCGGCTCGGCGGTGAAGGACACGTCGTCCACGACGGTGACGCCGCCGTACTCCTTGGTCAGCCCGGATACCTCCACTCTCCCGAGGGGCCACAGCTCCTCCGGAATGGGCGCGCCCACGGACAGCTCGGCCGGCACCTGCGGCTCGGCCCCCGGCGGCGCGGCCCGGCGGCGCTCCGCGCTGCCGGGCCGCGCTCGGTTGCGCAGCAGCCAAACGATGCCCCCGACGATGAGGACCGCCAGCACGATGATCATCGCGCCTCCCCTCCCAGCAGCTTAACGCTATATATATCGAGTTATGCGCGCAAGAAGAATGCCGCATCGCTTTGCTACCGAGGCAGGGACAGGCAGGTCTGACTGCATGAATCAGCCTGTCGCGCAAACGGCGCGCCTCCGTAGGGACGGGTCCGGCGGTTGAGATCATGGTTTATGCCGCAGAACTTCCTTTGCCCGCAGC
>Ga0306926_10002048_pt1 | contig 20352 bp, 21 predicted proteins | sample flu12Cox44000178_FD_203759 | JGI IMG/M metagenome (GOLD analysis project Ga0306926, IMG submission 203759) | Lab enrichment of tropical soil microbial communities from Luquillo Experimental Forest, Puerto Rico - flux8day.12C.oxic.44.000.178 (v2)... | ecosystem: Environmental > Terrestrial >...
TGGGAGAAAAGCGAGGCGTACTTTCAGCAAGCCGAGAAAGTGGATCCGCGCAATGTTAACCTTCTTTCGCAACACGCGCGTTCCCACGTTTGCCTTCGTCGTTTTCCCGAAGCGCTCGCGAAGCTTGAGCAGATCCTCAACATCTCCCCCGACGACATAGACACGGTTGTGCTAAAGGCGCGAATCGCACAAGCGCAAGGCGACCTTCCGCGCGCCGCGGCACTTCTCGCCCCTCTCCGGCTTGGAGTCGGCTACGTGAACGCATTGGAAACACAGGTTTACCAAGCTATCTTGGAGTTGCGCCCGGGACCGGCGATTGCTCAGCTAAAGGAGATACTAGCAAAGCCTGATCAAACACTGGGGTTTTACGTTGGCGAACTCCGCTTTTGGTTAGGTTGGGCACAGGAAGTAGCCGGCGATCACGCCGCCGCGCGCGAAACCTGGAGTCAGGCTCGGACCGAACTGGAATCCTTCCTTAAGGAACAGCCTGAAAATTTTGTTCTAATAGGAGATCTCGCGCTTACAAACGTGGCTCTCGGTGACAACGCCTCCGCGCTGGCTCTGACAGAGCGCGCGATGGCGATGATTTCAATCCAAAAAGACGCATTGACCGGTCCCAGACCGCTCGAAATTCTTGCTCGTGTCTGCGCGCGCGCAGGCGATTCCGACCGCGCAATCTCCACTTTGGAGAGGCTGCTTTCCATCCCGTACGAAGCGCCCTTAGCTGCAAACCCGCCGCTCACACCTGCGTTGCTTCGACTGGATCCAATGTTTGAACCGCTCCGCAACGACCCGCGCTTTCAGAAACTCGCGAACGCGCAGCGGTGAATCCGACGAGGTTCTTCTCCGAGCTAAAGCGGCGCAACGATTCTCAGGCTCTCTTCGAACAAAGTGGCGCCGTCGATGGAAGTCCATCTGATGATGGACCGGCTGACGGGCAAATCGCGTGGATTTGGGTTCGCCACAATGAACGACGGTGCGCAAGGCAACGCCGCGGTGAGCAATAGGGCGAGAGCGAAAAGTCATGAAGCAAAAACAGAAAATCTAATCAAAGAATGACGTGACATCGGCGGAATTTTGTCATTAACTCGAGCGCCATCGTTAATTCGTTTTTGGCGCTAGGAGGAGAACAATTATGAAGCCGAAGAAGTTAAAGAAAAGGATCCAGCAACTGGAGAAACGTCAGCGAGAAGAGTCAGAGAAACTGGCCAGGTTAATACGGAAACTGCAACAGGCGGAGTCGGCAAAAGCGTTGAAAGCTGCGAGAAAATCGGCTGCCCGCGCTACTGCGCCAGTTGCAAAGAAGTCTGCCGAGTCAACAGCCGGCGCGAAGCAACCGACCAGTGCTAAGAAACCCAAGAGGAAACTGAATCTTTCACCGGAACGTCGTGCTCAACTTGCTGCCGCGATGAAAGCCCGGTGGGCTGCAAAGAGGGCCGCCGAGGCGAGTCATACGACCTCAACGGATCAAAATTCCCCGCTACCACCATCTCAACCTCCGGAAAACAGATCCGACGGCGTCTAGGCAGAGTTGCAACAGTCAGCCTCGGTAGCGGCGCGACGCAGAATTGTCGCATCGTGATCGTACGGGCCCGCCGGAGCTACGCCTTTCCACTTAATTCTCTTATCGGAACACGAAAGGCGTGCACAAATTCACGGCTGTTTTTCCTCGTAAAGTTTTTGGAAAACCGGATCCGCGCTCAACGGGTCCCAGATTGGATCGAGCCTAAGAAGGGCCGGCGTGATGGGCGCCGGGCTATAAAGCCAGCCGTCGTACGGTGTTTGTAACAGTCGCGTCAGAGTTGAGATCGCACGGGTATTTTCGCCGGTTATCGTCTCAACTAACGCTAGGTTCTCTTCGAAAGCGGGTCCAGATAGCCGATCTTTGTTGCTCGGCAAAAGCGTGATTGCGCTCTGCGCTTCGTTGAGGGCTGACTCCTTCTGGTCGAGCAGGGCATAAGCCACAGCCAGCGCTGCTGCTACGAACGCGTTTTCTGGCTGTTCGTTCCTGAGGGGCTCAATCGTGTTGCGTGCTTGTTCAGCGAAAGCTTTTGCTTGAGCGTTGTCGCCAGCGACGCGGTGGACCAACGCGTTCCCCAACTGTTTACTGCCCTTGTCGATCCCAGAAAGAAGGCGGAGTCGATCCTGTCGGGCTTGCACCCACCGGATGGCCTCGGTGTGATTTCGTTCAAGTCTCCATTGGGTTAGCTTGATTCGAACGGCCACATCCGAGTTCGTATCTGGATTTACCTGTGCAAGTAATTTAGCGGCCTCGTGCAGATTACCTTGGGCCTGGTAGATGCTGGCTTTTAATGCGATTATAGACACTTCATTAGGGAGAATATCCAACGCCCGATCGTAGAGCTGTTCCGCTCTCGGGAATTGTCGAAGCGCGGCATATGTAAATGCCACTTCCGTCAGTAACGCCGTGTTCCGCGGATTGAGGGCTAGGCCCCGTTCCCAATAGGCGATACTTTCGTCCCAGTGTCCCTCGCTTCGCGCAATTGCTGCAAGGGCATATAAGACCTCGCTGTTACCCGGCAATTTTTTGCTAACGCGTTCGAAGGTGGCTTTGGCCAACCCGTCATCATGTAGCACCCAATATTGGTAATAACCTGTGAAGAGCAGGGTTTCGGGCGCGTTCGGTTGCAGTTTCTGCGCATTTTCTAAAGCTGCCTTCGCAGCATCGCGGCGAGCGACAGTTGTGTCGCGACGGTTAGAGTAAAGAAGTGCGTGCACACCGGAAAGTCGCGCCCAGGCGAGCGCAAAATTCGGGTCAAGCCGCACCGCCAGGTCATAAAAATCAATGGCTTTAAATAGAGCATCGCTCGAGTAGTTGCTGCGCGCTTCAAAAGCCAACCCGCGTAAATAAGCATCGTAAGCTTCCGGATTGTTTGTGGGGTTGGCAGCCAACGCCTGCTCTTCTCCACCGGTCAGCGTTGCTTGCAACGATTCCGCTATTCCCTTCGCGATCTCGCTTTCGACTGCAAAGATGTCACTCAAGTTTCGATCATACGTTTCGGCCCAGAGTTGCGAACCGGTTTGCGCGTTAACCAGGTGAACATTAACCCTGACCTGCTTGCCTGCTTTCTGGACGCTACCTTCAACAATGTTTGCTACACCAAGCTGCTTCGCGACCTCGGCAAGATTGCCCGGTTGACTCTGATATTGCTGGGTGGAAGTGCGCGAAATGACTTTCAAATCCGCAATCTTAGCCAGACGCGTCAGGATTTCCTCCTGGATGCCGTCGGCGAAATAGGCGTTCTCTGGATCGCTGCTGAAATTTTGAAATGGTAGAACCGCGACTGATTTGTCGACCTTTTCTCGGACTGCCCGCGGCAAAATAAGAAATCCAGCAGAAGCGGAGACGATCACGCCCGCGGCGATGAGCAAGATGAGATTGCGACGCCGGTGGGCGCTGGGAGCAGGAGTCACCTTGATTCCTTGCGGGGTTATGTCGAATACCCAGGCGAGAACAAGCGCGACTGGAAAACCGATCAGCAACAACACGATCAGGGCCCGGATCGCCGAGTTGGAAATGTCGAAAACCGGAAGTACCTGGGCCAGACCCTGGGCGAGCGCCCAACTCGCAACGATGTACGCGATCGCCGAGCGATAAACTTTTCGCCGCTTCAATTCCTCAAAGAAGCCGGTCATGATATAGATGGGCCCAATCTGACCATAATCTCGTGCGGGTGTCCGACAGGCAAATATGTATCCAACGGCGGAGTGCCCCAACCACTGACGGTGGTTGTAATGATGTGCAGGAACGCGAGATTCAGACCGCCTCGCGATAGCACTGGCGGTGATATGACCTTGCACTTGTCCGACCTGGCAGGATTCATCGGTGTTCTGCTGATCGTAGCTGCGTATTTACTTCTGCAACTGGATAAACTTCCAAGCTCGTCGCCGAGATATTCGCTTCTGAACGCAGCGGGAGCATTGCTGATAATTGTTTCACTGGTTTTCAAATTCAATTTATCAGCGTTTATCGTGGAGGCGTTTTGGTTTTTGATCAGCGTGCTAGGGCTATGGCGATCGCTCGTTGCCAGAAAACGAAACCTGTAGGGGAAGCTGACAGCTTCCCTGCAAATACAGTTCAATTCTCGACATTTCTTGTGGAGCCGGTCACAATGGCGCCGTGATGATTCGCCAAAGCGTTCTGCGAATCCTGTCATGTTTTGTTCCGAGCGCACTGCTGTTCTTGTCGCCCATGGGTCAGTCTTCGGCCGCGACTTTAGGTGACCTGAAGCAATTGGAGATCACTTGCTACGTTCCGTCGTATTTGCCCCAGGGACTCCGGTTGAAAAATGTCGAAATCACGTACGACCAGATCCAGGAGAATGAAGATCACAACCATCCCCTGCCACTTTACTCAATCCAATATGGAAATGGCTGGAACGCGACATTCACAATCGAATCAGCGCGGGAAGGTATCGGTGACCGGAACGTCATGGCCGACGAGGAGAACGCAGAAGAAACTGAAATCAAGTCGCCTTTCGGGCCGATGTATCTGATTTACCGGCCAAAAGGCAAAGATGGCCGCAAAGACGAAATCATTGCGAACTGGGTAAGCGACCCAAACATGAAAAATGAAAAAAACAAAGCTCCGGATTCCCATCCGGTTCTCGGCCGGTTTCATGGATTTTCTGCAACCGGAATTACGGTTCCAGAGTTCACGAAGATCATTCAATCACTTCACCCGATCGGGGGTGACAAAGCTCCCACGTCGCTGCCGACCCCCGCGACTAATGCACCAGTCACGGAAACGTCTTCTGCCGGAACGTCTCTGCCTGCGCTGAAGATTCATCCGAAAGTCTTCAATATGATCGATTGCTGGATCTCGGATTCGGAGAGTCCGGTTGCTACGGAGATCAATCTGAATGCGGTAGAGAAGAATGGAAACCAGTTCAATGAAGATGGCCTGAAACAAGATGGCGACTGGCTAGTTTACTCGTTGCCGGACACCGGCGGATTCATGCGCTATCGCGTGCTTGAGGCGAAAGGCAATCGTTACAAAGTCGAGTATCAGGAAAACGGCGGCGGCACGCTTACGACGGCGTCCACAATCGAATTTGAGATTGATAAGAGGCACATTCGCCGCAACGGCAGCCCGATGACCGTTCGCGTGCTTCGAGTGTCATCCTACACTCAAAAATAAGCAAGATTGCTGTCGCGTCGTGTGTGCTAATTATCCCGCGATGATGAAGAAAGACCTGAGAGCATTTGGATGTGTCGTTCTTGTGGTAGTAGCGGCGACATTGAAATCTGCGAGCGGGTAAGCGGTAGCGGACCAAAATACTGTCGAACGTGAAATTCGCGGCTGGATTGATAGCTGGACGAAAGCGTTCAGCGCTAAAGATGTTAACCGCGTGATGGAGCTATACACGGATGCTGCCCCCAGCAGGCTTTGCGGATGCCCAATATCAATCCAATCGACCGAAGAGAGCGAGATCGATCGAATCTGCCATCGCTTTGTATCCTACATCATTAGGATGGAGATGGTCTTTTGAAGCGAACCTCGGCAGCAATCTGGTGGGATGATCTGGATCGCGAACGACTGCGTCGAAGTCGATTATGCCGTCGAATGCGTCCCCGGCCCTGATCCATTTGTTTACCGTCTCCCGAACCGATTCCTTTGCGTGGGAATAATACCCGGGAATGTCTACGCCTTCACACGGCGTAATCGTGGCGCCAATCACTTTGATGCCTCGGGCGTGTGCACGCGAAATCAATTGCCGGTACGCATCGATGATATCCTGAGCGCTTGGTGTTTCAGCGGGATCGGCAAGATATTGGCCATCCATTTTTGCGCCGGCAAAGCCGATGTCATTGATCCCTTCGAGTAGCACAATGTGGGTAACGCCGGGTAAAACGAGTGCATCGCGGTCGAAGCGTGCCAGAGCACTTACGCCGAATATGTCGGTATCGCGCAACAATCGATTGCCAACAATACCCTCATTCACGACCGCCAAAGTCGAGCCTTTTGATATTTTCGCGATGCGGCGAATCAGATTGTTCGGATAGTTGTTGTCCGCATCGACTGTCGAACCGTCACCATCACTAATTGAATCTCCAAAGGCTACGACCAGGCGGTTCGAGGACTGCGCAGGAACAAGAACCGCCGTTACTGAAATCGATCCTGTCGATAGCGCCTCTGGGTCGATTTTCTTTTCGTGAGTAAAGTCGCCGTGTTGTGAAAGCGCCGCGTGCTTAAAGGCGAATGCGTGTAGAGTAGGGTTGGCTAGGCGCTTCGGAAAATAGATGCTAATACTGATCTCGGCACCAGGCGCTAATGGAAAGCTTATCGCGTCACTGAGCATGGGCGCTCCAGCTGGAATCTCGATCGAATTACGCCCTTCAAACGTGACGTTTTGAATCGATTCTTCTTTGATACTCGAGGCGTCTGTCGGGATCGCGACAGTAGCCGCGCCGATTAAAAGAGGCGATGAGCCGAACTCATTCGAGAAGCGAAGCCGGATCTGGCTTCCGCCAATCGATGCGCGTACGCGTTCACGCACCGTTTGATTGTCGATATTGAGTAGAGGCTCGCGGGGGTTCGGAGTGCCGGATTGCGGACTAGTTGCCCAGGTTGCGATCCAGGTATTCCTCGAAACCGCAACGAGTTCGGTAGCAAACAAGAATAGACAGATCGCGACGCTATTTGTTGCCCGATTCATGGACCTAATGCTTGGTCGACGTTACCCCCACAGCTCGCTGGCGGGCATTCCGATTTTTCCATTTCGATAATGAAGCCCGTAATCGCGATCGTGCGCAAGGAGTAGGGGACCGTCGAGGTCGACCCAGTCCGCTTCACTAGCGAGGACGCGAGCGGGAGCGATCGAGAGGGACGTGCAGACCATACAACCGATCAGTATCTTGAAATTATTTTCGCGAGCGCGCTGATACAGTTTCAGCGCCTCTGTTAAGCCGCCGGTTTTGTCGAGCTTAATGTTAATTGCTTCGTACCGATTCCTGAGACGGGCAAGATCGGCAGTCGTGTGGCAACTTTCGTCGGCGCAGACAGGGATCGGATGGTCGAGGGTTTCGAGCACGTCGTCCGCGTCGGCAGGAAATGGTTGTTCAATCAGCTCGACTCCAAGTTTGTTCAATTCCGAGACTGTGTTTCGATAATGACGAGGCGACCATGATTCGTTGGCGTCGATAAGCAGACGCGCGTTTGGCGTCGCTACGCGCACAGCTTCGACACGCGCTACATCGCGATCGTCACCACAAAGTTTCAACTTGAGAATTGGCAAATCGATAGTAGCCGCGGCGGCATCTGCCATTTTTGCTGGCGCATCCAGACTGATTGTGAATGATGTCTCGACTCGATCAGCAATCGGAATGTTGGCCAACTCCCAGGGGTGTTTGCAGGAGCGTTTCGCTTCCAAGTCCCAGAGCGCGCAGTCCAGCGCATTTCGCGCCGCGCCGGCCGGGAGTAACTCCGGCAGTTTATCGCGATCCAAAGCGGTGAGGTTCGCGATGGCGTTGATCTGCGCCAAAACGGAATCGGCACTTTGACTGTAGCGCGCGATCGGTACGCCTTCGCCGCGCCCGGTGTAAGTTCTATCACTTACAATGGCGATTACGACAGACGCTTCTGTGCGGCTACCGCGTGAAATCCGGAACGGGTGATTCAGCGGAAAAATTTCCTCCCTGGCGTCGATTTTCAAAGTGCTGAGTGATACGTGACCGGCGGCAACATGCCAAACGATTTCAAAATTGAACGGTGACCCAGCCGAGGCTGTCTCAGCTTCCACTATGACCAAACTCATTGCGCTAGTGGCGGCGGGCGCATTCGCAGCCGGAACAATGTTTGCGGGCGAACATGGCGATTGCGCGAAGAAGGCTGGGAACGAAGGGAAGATGGCCTGCACGGCCTCTTTTGCGAGTCTCAACCTGACCCCAGATCAAAAGACGAAGATGGAGACGGCGATGGCCGAACATCACAAAGCGGGGTGCACGGAAGCAACGGAGGCCAAGCTCATGAAGGATGTTCAAGGCATCCTTACTCCGGAGCAGTTCGCGAAGTTCAAAGCGGAGTGCAGCAAGAAGGAGAAGGCAGGGGCCTAAACACGTTGCGTCACAAGCGGCGGTCGCCGCCGTTACTATCTGTAGGAAATCATGATCGCGCCCGCTTCGGTGGGCGCGACTTGCGTACGCACGTTACTTAGTTTGCGGGCGGCCTATAGGGCTGCCATTTGTCTTCAGCTGCTTCCCATTGCCGGATTTTGCCGGAGCGGCGATAAACGCGGTAACGATCAATAGCAGGACTTGTTTCAGGATCGCCGCCACATTTGGCGTTGTGGATTTCGCGAAGAACGAATTCAAAATAAGCGTTGGTAGTTTCTTCGGTGCCGTACGAGATGCAGTCCCATGAAATTCGTTTGTCATAGACATGGTCACGCTTAAGTGTGCGCTCGAGTAGATTCAGGGCAGCATCTTCATTCAGCGGATGCGACCGGGAATTAGCTGAGGCGGCGATTGGTGAAATCAAAATCACCGCGGTAGCCGCGATTGCATCAAGCCGAAAAAGGGAGTTCATAGACCTAACGAACTATTGTTAGCCGTTCGCCCACGTTTCATCAATCAACAGTTTCAAGTATTGGCAACTGGGAAGGAAATCTTCATGATTCAAATCATGAAGATTACCAAAAGCATTGGCATGGTTTTGCTCGCGGTTTACTTGATCGTTGATGGCATGTTAGGGTTTGGGTTGAACCTGGGGCCGGCCATTTTTCTGCTCTACCTGCTCGCGATTATCGCCGGCATTTTGATTCTGCTCGGGAAATGACCTGTGAAGAATCTCTTAGGAATGCAAGAAAGTAGATAGTTTCTCTGAGATTATTCCTGTCTTCCTGCTTTCCTTAGCGATTTGGGCCTAGATACTTGTCGAACCACGCGACGGTTTGCTCCAGTCGATCGGTCTGGTGCTCGGGGGCGATGAACATATGGCCTTCGCCGGCATAGATGATCAGCTTTGTCGGTACGCCCAGCGCCTTTAACGCGTGCCAAAATTCATACGACTGCGAGGCTGGGCATTCAGCGTCGCGCTCGCCGACGATGATGAGGGTGGGGGTTTTTACATTTTTTATGAAGCGAATGGGCGAACTTTTCTCATAAACTTCCGGGTCGTTGTAAACAGAGGCGCCGAAGAACGGGATCATCCATTGACCGATCAAGTTCTGGCCATAATAACTCTGCCAATTCGCAATCCCGGCACCTGCGACAGCAGCGCTGAAACGATTTGTTTGTGTAACCGTCCACATGGTCATGAATCCGCCGTAACTCCAACCCGTGACGCCGAGACGGTTGGGATCAATTGGATATTTCTTTATCGCAGCATCGGCCCCGGCGAGATCGTCGCGCAAGTCACCGCCTCCGAAATCCTTCATATTCGCACGGGTGAAGTTTTCCCCCTGGCCGTAACTGCCCCGCGGATTTGGAAGCAGCACGTAATAACCGCGCGTGGAAAGTGCCGCGATGATTGCACGCGACATTCCAAACGACGCGGGCCACTCTGATGTCGTTACGCTGGATGGTCCGCCGTGGATCAGCAGGACCAGTGGATATTTCTTGTCGGGCTCGATTTTCGCTGGCGGCACTAGCCAGCCCTGAATGTTAGACCCTTCGTTCGTCCACTCGATGCTTTCCGCTTTGCCCCAGTCCGCTTGCAAGCCAGAGTTGTTGTTGGTCAGTTGACGCCATTCGCCGAGTGGACCGGCAAAAACCTCCGGTGGCGCGTTGTAACCGCTAAGCTCCGCCGCCGCGACCTTGCCGTCGCTCGACAGCGCGAAGTCAGGAAAATTTCCAAACGCGTGAATACCTTCAGATCCTTTCCAGATTGTGTGCGCTGAATTGTTGGTCAGGTTCAATTCGGAAATCGCGCTGCCGCCACCGACGTACTCGACGAGCAGAATTCGATCGGCTGTCTGCCAGAAGAATGAATTTACCGAAGCTTTTCGGCTCGACGTGCGATTCGTGACATCGCGACCGTCGGCGCTCATGCTGAAGAGATCACCGCCGTGAAATCCTTCGTCACTCATTAGACCTTCAATGAACGCGATCGATTTACCATCCGGCGACCAGCGCGGAACGGCGACTTGGAACGAGGGTTTGTAGATTGATGTCGCGTTACTGTTCGCGTTATTAATTGTGTAAATCTGCGCGATCCACCAATTGTTGTCTCCGGGACCGGGCGCTGCCGTCGCAACAAACATTTTGTCGTCGGGCGACCAATCAAAATCGTAAACGTGAAGGTCTGGCGGTGACACCTGGCGCAGTTGCCCGCTCGCGATATCGAGAACAGCAATCCGCTGATTGTGAATGGCGGTGTCGATCACACCAGTTGTTGCGGGCGCAGCCATCAAAGGACCGCCGCCGCCCGCGCCTTCAATGTACAGAAAAGCAATCTGTTTACCGTCGTGCGACCAACGCGGTCGCGCGGCGTATCCATTTAGGTTGGTAATTCTCTTTGCGCCCGAACCATCGACGTTCACCGTCCATAGTTGTCGCTGGTCTCTTTCACCGGCGCTGGAGAAAAATGCCAGCGTCTTCGAATCCGGGGACCACGCGGGATCGAAATCAGTCCTCTCACCGCTTATCGGAAGCTTAACGAGTTTAGCGGGCGCGTTTCCGGAGACTTCACGGATATACGTCTGTTTCGATGTTGTTGCAGCAGTGGATTGCACCCATGCGACATGTGTGCCGTCAGGCGAAAGAGCGATGTCGCCGTACAAAACAGTCTTGCCCAGTTTTTCCGTCAACTGCTGCATATTTTGAGCTGTTAAGGTCATCGGCAGGAGAAACGCGACGAAAAAATGCTTCATCTTGTGATCCTGACAAACGCATGATGCAGCGACAAGCAAACACAATCCGGCAGAGCGAGGGCTGTAGTGTGCGCTGTCCTCAGCGCATTCGGAGCGTTCTGTTACTTCGCTGAGCTCCGCTGAGGACAGCGGACGCTACAGCACGCTTGGATTGTTGTCAGATCTGGTAGCGAGCGCTCGTGCAATCAGCTACGATCTGACCATGGCTCGACCTCGAATCCGCGTCGCAACCTCAGGCGATTGGAATGCATTGGCTGAGATGAGATATCGATTTCGTGCTGAACTAGGATCACCCACGGAATCAAAATCTCGGTTTCTGCGCAGGTGCACATCGTGGATGCAGAAACGTTTTGGCTTCGGCTCGTCTTGTTGGCGCTGCTGGGTTGTTGACGATGGCAAACAGTTGCTCGGTCATGTTTGCGTGCAGTTGTTCGAGAAAATGCCGAATCCGGTTAACGAACCGGAGCTTCACGCGTACGTGACCAATTTTTATGTTGTCCCGGAAAAGCGCGACCAGGGCCTAGGCAAGAAACTGTTGGCGAAAGCATTGTCGTGGTGTCGCGGTCAGTGCGCAGATGCCGTAATTCTGTGGGCGAGTGCTGGGAGGAAATCGCTTTATCGGCGATGTGGTTGGGTTGAACCAGGCGATATTTTGGAGCTACGAGGCCGTAGTCTTCGGCGCTGCAATTAAGTGCGCAGCGCCTTCGTAAATCGGACCAGTTCGTCGACGACTCGTTCAATTCGAGCTCTGATTTTTTCGTCGTTGATGTGCTCGCCGTCGAAAGCATGGGATGTGGCAAACGCGAAACGCGGAATAATGATACAACGAAAATCGAGCATGAGGCTGTTCGCGTACGCCATCACCGACATATAACTCCCGTGGCCTCCAGCTGCGCAAAGGAAGCCGACGATTTTGTCTTCCCACGCGCTTCCAGTCAGCTCGATCATGTTCTTGGTCGCCGCGGCCACGTCGTAATTATAAACTGGCGCGGCGATGAGGATGCCATCAGCATGTTCAATAGCCGCGCTCAGTTTTTTTGAACCGGGCATTCCATAACATTTGTCTGCATCGCACAACGGGAGATCCATCTCACGGATATCGACCCAATCGCAATCGACTTTCTTTTTTTGCATATGCGCAAACGCGGCGCGCCCCATCCGGCGGCTATTACTGTCGGGATTGCCGCTGGTGCTGATCACAAGATGCTTCGGCATGGAGCTATCGTAAGAGCAAACGCCGAACGCTCAACGTCTAACGCCCAACATCGAACTTAGATATCTGAAGAATGCCGAAAAGTAGGAATCCGATTCTCCGTTTTTCCTGCTTTCCTTAGCGGTTTTGCGTTCTGTCGTAAGGAATGATGTTGTCCCACTCGTCGGCGGAAGAGCGGGCGACGAAGGCGACAACCGGCTCGGTGCGACTCATGTTGAACACTTCATGTGGCACGCCGGGCTTGATGTAGATGAAATCGCCGGCCTCATTTTCGATCACGTGTTTCAGACCGGGTCCGAATTCGTGGCGGACCTTTCCTTTGATGATGTACAGGATTACTTCGAAGTCGACATGGATATGTGCATACGCAACGCCGCCGGGCGGGATTGTGGCGATGTTTGCCGACAGATTCGTTGTGCCCACATTTTTCCGCGACATGCCTTGCTTGTAATGAATACCGTTCCAGTCCCGTCGCGCACCGCCACCGCGAATGGTCAGGATTCCACCACGATCTTCCACGGCCTTCGGCTCGATATTATCTGTCGCGGGTCTCATTTACTTTTACGAAAGAAATCGTCGAGCGCTCGATTGTAAGCCATCCAACCTCTCGGCGTGGGATGTTCACGACGAGCAATTAAAAACCTCGGGTCAGCATCATGCTGTTCAAACTCGATTACGGGGAAATGATATCGTTGCGCAAGCTCTCTCATCCGCTCGTAATAGACTTCGCGCGCTGACCACGAGACGCCTCTGGCGGCATTTGCATCGATTGGCATGCTCAAAATCAGTGGATCGGTCTTAAGTTGCGCAAGCGTGCGGAACAGGAGCTCCACGTCGGTCCATTCACTTGCGGCAGCGATCCGGGCGCGAAACGCCGCATCTTTGGCGGGCTGAACTGAGTTGAAGGATCCGCCTTGTCGATCCTTAACAAACGGTGACTTCGATGTATGCGGCTGGCGTGAATGGACAGGTCGCAACCAGTCTGGAATCGATCTGCCTCCGGCCAGGATGTAGACGAGCGCTTCAAAATGATCTTGCAGGTCGAGCATGACATTTTGCAGCTTCCCTAGCGGCCAGATACCCATCAGAACCATACGATCCATCGGGCCATCGGAAGCAAAACATTGGGCAGCAAGCTTGACCAGGTCATTCTCTGCCAAAGTGTCGGGGAACTGTAACATTCGCTTCGCGATCGCAGTCTTTAGATCAAAATCGATAGCGTTACCGAAGAGGAGACCACTGGCTGCGGGTAGTGAGAAGTTTCCCAAATAATACTCGGGCCGGGCAGGCCTTAAGAACGAGCTTGCCGACAGCGAGATAGCAACCTTTCGGCCACTCATTTCCGAACCCAATGCGCCCAGCTTCTGCAAAATGATTAATGAGGTAGTGCCCGCCTTGCCCACGGGACACACCTGAAACCCAGTGGGTGCACTGGAAAAGAAATCAGATGCCCGGTTTGGAATTGGGTCGATCAATTCTGAGCTGCCATAAAGCAGCAAGATGTCCGGTGTGCGCGCGGCAGCACGCTCGAAAGCAAGTCCCTGATTTTTGATGAAGAAATCCTTCGGCGCAATCCGATGGACTGTTTTTCGCTCCAGTTGGATTGCCAGCATTCTCCCGCTGCACAGGATCGCAATTACAATTGCGCAGGCAATGAGAGCACTTATAAGGTGCGGTGTGCCCGAGCGCGTAGTGGCAGGTTTAACCATGAGAATTTAGGAATATGGCCTCCAACGCCGGTATTTTCTAGGGCCAACTGGATTACCGTAACAACCATGTCGGGAAGCTCTGAGCCACGAACTTTTTCTGTCGCCTGATATATGGTTGGCTTTCCTCGCAGTCAGCATTTTCTTCGACCGTGATATGCGCCACCGAGCTCGGCGTATCGCGGACAAGTGACGAGGTGATCGTTGACCATACCTGTCGCTTGCATCAACGCATAGCAAATCGTCGAGCCGACGAATTTGAATCCGCGTCGCAACAAATCGCGGCTCATGGCATCGGATTCGGCGGTGTGCGCGGGCACGTCAGACATGGTGCGCCAACAATTCTGAATCGCCTCCCTGCCAACGAACGTCCAGAGATACGCGTCGAAACTTCCGAATTCTTTTCTGACGTCGAAAAATCTTTTCGCGTTCTCAATTGTTGCTGCGATTTTCAATCGGTTCCGTACGATCCCATCGTTGCGTAGCAACCGCTGAACGTCGCGCTTGTCGTAGCGGGCGATTTTTTCGGGGCGAAATCCATCAAGTGCCTTTCGATAGTTCTCGCGCTTCTTCAAAATCGTATTCCAGCTCAACCCCGCCTGCGCGCCTTCCAGAATTAAAAACTCAAAGAGTACTCGATCGCCGTGTACAGGAACGCCCCATTCCTCATCGTGATAAGTAATGGCGGGTTCAGTCGTAGCCCAGGGACAACGCAACATAATGTTGCCAGATAATAACTGATCTCGCTCTGTTCAAAAGCTGATGCTCAGTGACAAGGTGACAATTTCCACTACAATCGCGCTAGCGCACGGACGTTGTAACGGTCGGCATCCTGCCGAAATCCAATGAGAGCCTATTGGCTCTTACGACAAGGAAATTCCTCAAATCGGCCGCACATCGCTGGCCACAAGAACGTGGTGGGATGCAAGGCTTAAGCAGACCTCACTCCGACTCAAACTTGGGTTTGTTAGCGGAAACTCTTTTGTACGTCCCTGCCGCGCTCACATTGTGGCCGAATCCGCAAATCCCGGTTTGCGCGACGACCAGTTTGCCGCCAGTGAATTTTAGCGCGATCTGGCATTCCTCTTCCGCGCCTTCAGGTTTGAAAATGGCAGTGTCGCCTTCGATGGTTGCGGTGCCGCTACCTTCGCCCACGTTCGCAGTTGGGCCGTGCGACGATTTGTATTCGTAAACGCCGGAAAATTCTACCTGAAGACGCTGTTTGCCGAGCGCCCAGATCTTGAATTCCCCGCCTTTGGTTTTCCAGGTGCCGTTGACTTGAGCGGCCGTGACACTCTTATCACTGCTGGCGTGTGACGTAGCAATTGACGCAGCTGCAAAACACACCGCACCGATAAAAAAAATTCTCGTCGCTTTCATTCCGCTTACTCGATTCTTTCCCAGAAACCACGGCGATTCGGAATATTTGGAAAAACGAGTTGTCCCTGGTAGAAAGTGAACGGGCTGGCGTTCTCGTTTTCGCCGAACGACAGTGTGAGTATCTTGCCTCCCACGCTCCAGCGGCCGGTGACGGGTTCGCTCCGGCTTTCCGCAGTCACGACCCAATTCTCAGCGGTACCATCAGCATGAAGGACCAGGTGTTCGTCCTTCGGGCTCCCGGAGACGATGGTGGTTTTGCGCCAGTGACCAATTAATTGCTGCTTCGTATCCGATGACGCATCGCTGGATTCCTGGAACGTAATGACTGCTGAACTAGCGGCGGCAGCGGAAACCAAGCCGATCGCGAAGACTGCGCACTGCACAAAGGTAAGACCTAACAGGAAGCTTGGTGTCTTCATGAGGTTCGTCGGCAACGACTCTGACAAGTTACAAAGCCGCGATCAAGCCTTTTGACCAGCATGTTCTTGCACGACTTCAAAATCAAACGAACCTTCGTTCAAAGGGAGGAGTTTGAGATGAGAGAAGCGCAAATCATCGAGAAACGCCGGTTTGCTTCGCCCGCAACAACACCGCAGGCGCTGGCGTGGGATAGTCGAAACAAAACGTTGTGGATGGGTTCACGCGATCTACGCCGAATCTATGCGATTGACCCGAAGAATGGGACCGTATTGAAAGAACAAGAAGCGCCCGGCATTCCGTGGGCTGCCGTTGCGGTAAACGGCGAATTACGTTTTACCATCGGCGAAGGTGCGGATGATGATCGTTACATTTATCGCCGCACAACTGAAGGTGGATTTTCAAAAATATTCGCGTGTCCAGAGTTTACGGGATCATACCTCAGCTTTGACGGGAAGAATCTGTACATGAGCCAGTGGTACAAGAAGCGAGTGCTGAAGTTCGACGATGAAGGCAATGTGATCGGCGAGATTAACGTCGGCGCGGAGATATCTGGTCACGCTTTCGCCAACGGCGCACTTTACGTTTTGCGTGGACAGGAACAGCCGAACGAAGATTGGCGAATCGCGCGAGCGAATCCGCAAAAGGAAACGCCGGCCTTTGAAGATATCCCTGTTGTGCCGTTCGCGTGTCGCTCACTCACTTTCGACGGCGAACTGTTCTGGTCCAATTATCGCGCGAAAGACACAATCATTTCGTTCGCTCTTCCGAATTAAGAGACCTTCTGAGATTTTTGCTTGGTCAATGGTCGCCGAACTGAGGCAATCTGATTATCCCGGGCGTTGGTGGATAGTCCTGCCCGACGGGCGCATCGAGTGCCGGCTGTGTCCGCGTTTTTGCAAATTGAACGAGGGACAGCGGGGATTTTGTTTCGTCAGACAACGCGTAACCGATCAAATGGTCCTGACTACGTACGGCCGGAGTAGCGGGTTTTGCGTCGATCCGATCGAGAAGAAGCCGCTGAACCATTTTCTCCCTGGAACGAGCGTGCTGTCGTTCGGCACTGCGGGATGCAATCTTGGCTGCCGTTTTTGTCAGAACTGGGACATCTCCAAAGCGCGCCAATGGGACAAGCTTGCCGATGCTGCGTCGCCGGAGCAAATCGCGCTCGCGGCGGAGCGACTCAATTGTCGATCAGTCGCGTTCACTTACAACGATCCTGTGATTTTTGCGGAGTATGCGATCGAAGTCGCTGATGCCTGCCGCGAACGCGGAATTAAATCTGTCGCGGTGACTGCTGGATATATCGCTGAAGATGCGCGTCACGAATTTTATCGACACATGGACGCGGCCAATGTCGATCTGAAGGCGTTTACAGACGCGTTTTATCACCGGCTTTGCTTCGCGCAGCTTCAGCCGGTTCTCGACACGCTGAAATATCTTCGGCACGAAACGAATGTCTGGTTCGAGGTCACGACCCTCCTGATTCCCGGTGAGAACGACAGCGATGCCGAACTGCATCGAGCGTCGGAGTGGTTCATGGAGAACCTCGGACCGAATGTGCCGTGGCATTTCACTGCCTTCCATCCCGATTTCAAAATGCTGGACAAACCGCATACGCCAGGCTCGACGCTAACCCGCGCCCGACAAATCGCGCGTTCGAAAGGGCTACACTATGTTTACACGGGAAATGTGCGCGATCGCGAAGGTGGCAGTACGTCGTGTCCCGAGTGTGGCGAGTTATTGATCGAACGTGAGTGGTACGAGCTTGGGGAATGGAACCTCAACGGGGAGCGTTGCCGATTCTGCGGCTACAAAATCGCCGGCGTGTTCGAAGAGGAACGCGGCGATTGGGGCGCTCGGCGTTTGCCGGTGAGAATAGCCGCGAATTTCGCGCCCGAAATTTAAGTGAATTCTTTGGCCGTCATTCCGAGCGTAGCAAAGGGAGTCGAGGCTGCAACGCAGCGGGCGAAGTCCGCGAGGCTAGGCTTTCAATCCCGATGAAAAACCGAGCAGCAAATTCCGCGGAGTCTCGGGCTTCATCAAATTTTTAACCTGAACGGCGATGCGCGCACCGCCGATTTTGTTTTGCCACCGTTGCTGATTGTCCAGCTAGCGATGGCTGACACAAATCCGCCGCGAGTGATTGCCGATATTCATGCTCCGCGCGCGACGATTCGGGCGGAGCTTTTGCCGCAGACGCCACTAGGCTCCAGCACCGCAGACGCCATTAATTTTATCTCAAACCGCTTGCAGCGAAGCCGAAGGCGGCTGATCGACATCGTGGTGGACAAGCAGACTGCTGTTTACTGAGACGCAGGCGAACCGGTCGCAGTTCCAGGCCGCGCTGTACTCCCCGCGAGTGCGAGGATAACATCGGTTTTGGAGATCGATCCGACGAGCTCTCGATCGTGCGACACGACGGGCAGGCGTTCGCCATCGTGGTGGCTGAAACGCTCCATCGCGTGGGCGAGCGAAGCGCTCGCACGGACTACCGGAAAAGAATCGCGCAGAATGTCGCCAGCAATCACTACCTTCGCAAGGTCGGGCGTGTTGAGGTAGCTCTTTATATCGTGCAAAGAGACAGCGCCGACAAACCGGCCGTGATCAGTCACATAAAGGTAGTTGAAGCGCGTGGCGATGAACTTCTCCGCTATCTTAGAGAAACCGGTCGTCGGAGAGATCGTTAGCGGGTTTGGCTTCATCAAGTCGCGAACGTGTAGTTCAGCCAACTGCTTTGCGTAGTCGCCTGCGCCTTTGCGTTTCAACGCTTCCGCATAAATCGAGCGTTTCTCAATCTTCACTGACGTGTAGTAGCCAACCACGCAGGCAAGCATAAGCGGCAGCATAATCTGATAATCTAGAGTGAGCTCAAAGATCATGACGATGGCCATGATTGGGGCGTGAGTGGCTGCGGCCAGAAACGCGCCCATGCCTACAATCGCAAACGCACTCGGGTTCACTGACGCCGAGCCGGTAACGTGTTGAGTAGCTGTGCCGAACAGAAATCCGAGACTGGCGCCCACAAAAAGTGTGGGCGTAAACACTCCGCCCACGGCACCGGACCCAAACGTGGCTGCAGTAGCGAGTACTTTGAAGACCAGGATGAGACCCAGCGTTTGCCAAAGCCATTGGCCGCGCAGGATTTCGTTCACCACGCTGTAGCCGTTTCCGCAGACCTGCGGGTAAAACACTGCCAGCGCGCCGACAATTAGACCGCCGACACACATCTTCACGTACACCGGCGCGGTAAACCGCTCGGCCAACGTTTCGCTCGCTCGCAGCAGTCGGATGAACCAGGGGGCAAACAGACCCGAGACCAGCCCAAGCAACAAGTATGGAACGATCTCCCAATTTCCGTTTAGCCGAAACAACGGGATTTCATAGAGCGGCCCGGGCCCGAGAAACCAACGTACGGTGAGCGTCGCGATCACTGACGCGAACACAAGTGGTCCGAAGATTTCCATTGCCATCGAACCGAGCACGATTTCGGCGACAAACACGGCGCCGGAAATCGGAGCGTTGTACGCGGACGCAATTCCCGCGGCCGCTCCGCAACCAACGAGCAACCGCAATCGCGGCGTTGTCCAACGCTGCAAGCGCCCGGCCAGCGATGCCACCATCGCGGCGAGTTGCACGAGTGGACCTTCGCGTCCGATGGATCCGCCGGAGGCGATGGTGAAGAGGGCGGAGAGCGATTTCACCAGACTCTGTCGCGCGGAAATCTGGCCATCACTCAGTACAACTGCTTCCATGTAATCGGTGGTCGTGATCTGACCGTGGAATCGGGAGCCGAACTGCATGATCGCGCCGGCAATCAGTCCGCCGATTGCTGGAATAACGAGTCGACCCCAAAGCGGCAACTCAGTGAAGCTTTCAACGAGCCCGGATGCACTGCTACCCGTTAGGATCTTGTGAACGAACGTTGTGGCAACACGATACGCAATCGAGCAGGCTGCGCCGCAAAACCCTATGACACCGGCCCAAATTAACGTGACCTGCAGTTCCGTCGGCCGCGTCCATTCCTCAAACCAGATCCAGAACTTGAGACGACGCAGTGTCTGCAGATTCAGGCCTGTCGTTTGTCGGTCGGTGTTGGTGCCGTCCACTATTATCCACTGCGCCTGCCACAGCAGACGTCAAGCGAGGATCATTTCCCCGCGCGTCGCCGAGAGCAGCATAAATAAATGCTGAACGAGTCGATTTCATCAGCAATGATTAAACAGTTTCTGTAGGGCGTTTCTGTGAAACGCCTGGCGTTGGCGTTTGACACAAACGCCCTACAATTGATTCGCGAGATGTTTGTTGGGCATTACAGCGTTGCGTTCGCAGCAAAGACGGAACGAAACAGAATCCCGCTATGGGTGTTGTTCATCGCCGTGCAGTTTCTCGACTACATCTGGGCGACGCTGGTTTTGCTCGGGATTGAGAAGCTGCGCGTGATCAAAGGGTTCACGGCAGGCAGCATGCTCGACTCATATTTTCAACCGTACTCGCACAGTTTGATCATGGCGATTCTTTGGAGCGTCATTGCCGCGCTCGTCTACAAGGGAATCTGCAGCCGATACGGCTGCCACTACAACAAGTCTGCGCCTTTGATCATCGGCCTCGCAGTTTTCTCGCACTGGATTCTCGATCTCATTGCGCATCCCCGCGATCTCCCGATCTACGACAACACGGCGAAGGTTGGTTTTGGTTTGTGGAACTATCGCGACCTGGAGTTTGCGTTTGAAATCGCGCTGCTTGCCGGCGGGATCGTTCTGTACCTTGCGCGAAATGCGATGCCGGCAATTCGCAAAGTAGC
>Ga0306926_10002050_pt1 | contig 20350 bp, 18 predicted proteins | sample flu12Cox44000178_FD_203759 | JGI IMG/M metagenome (GOLD analysis project Ga0306926, IMG submission 203759) | Lab enrichment of tropical soil microbial communities from Luquillo Experimental Forest, Puerto Rico - flux8day.12C.oxic.44.000.178 (v2)... | ecosystem: Environmental > Terrestrial >...
TACGACGGCGGCCAGAATCGGGAGCACGACCACCATCGGCGCCCATGAAGTGACCGTCCCGGTCCACATCAGGAGCGATGATCCCAGCATCCCCACGTCGATCGTCGCGACCAGCCCAAGCAGGGCCTTGGCGCCGAGTGCCATGTACTGGCGGTGCCAGCGCGCGGACCCGACTGGGCGTGCCGGATCGATGTCGGGCCGGCTGCTGCGGAAGATGGCCGCTGCGATACCAACAAGCAGCGCGGTCACGCCGATTTGCACGAACACAAGTGAGAACGCGGTGCCCACCGACTTGGCGGCTATCCGGTTGGGCACACCTCCCGCGCCATAGTGCACTGCGAGCATGTCGGGCATCGACGGGTAGGCGAGCACGCCTATTACTCCGGTGGCGACCGTGACGATCAGTGCCGGTGCTAGCCAGAGCCACGGGAACCGTGGCGGGTCGGTCCGCAGTTCGGTGTCCACCGCGATGCCTTGGTGCAGGCCCTCGTACCAGCCCCCGGCGGCCTTGGCCGCCCGGATGTCGCGGTTGGCCAAGAAGAAGCAGCGGTACCAGACGCCGACGAGCGCCAGCACCGACAACGGCAGCAGCAGCGTGTCGCCGGTCACGCTGTAGATGACGACGCCGACCCCGAGCGCAACGATCCCGCCGAAAAGTACCCGCCGTCGGTAGGTGCGGGTCTGCCTGAGTACCGTCGGGTCGTCGACACGCTGGGCCGGGACCCGGACCCCGAAGGGCACGGTCGGACTGTTGATCGAGGGCAGCGCAAGGGCGAGGACAAGCAACAGTGCTGACAACAGCCCGGAGCTCAGGGCGACGGCGACGGTCATGGCGTGTCCTTTGGCTGCGTGGTGCTGAATGAATCGAGCACGGCCCGACAGGTGTCGAGGACCTTGTCGGTCGGTAATCCTTTGGCGACGGCCTCGGCCAGGAGCGTCCGTGCCCTGGCGGTCCACTCCGCGCAGAACGGCGGGTCAGCGACGGTGGAGGCCACCACGGCGCCAGTCTTGCGGTTGAGCCGGATCAGGCCCTGCTGGCGCAGGAGGTCATAGGCTTTGTTGACGGTGTGGAAATTGATCCCGAAGTCGGCGGCGAGCGCCCTGGTGGCCGGCAATGAGCTGCCCTCGGTCAGCAGGCCGTCGGCGATCGCCTCCACGACGCGGTCCCGAAGCTGCTCATAGATCGGCACGTCGCTGGTTAGGTCGACGCTGAGGATCATGAATTCACCTCCGCTTTGTTCTATAAGTTATAGAACAAATTGCACCCGGCGGCAATGCCGAGCTCCACACACCCTTAGCTCCACAGGTACGTCGATCGTGCGGTCTGGCAGCGAAAGGCAAGTTCGCCACGCAAACGCGACCAAACCCCTGCGACCAAACCCCTGTTGTGCCAAGAGTGTGCCAAGACGTTCTGGCACAGCCCGACAATCCATGGACACAGTTGACGCGAACCAGCTGCTGAGCTGGGCGTTTCAAGACGTTGTGCCACCGCGTGAAACGCCGTGGACCGTCCGGCTCGGATTTCCACACCAGCGGTCGGCAGTTCGATACCGTCCGCGCCCACCGAGGTTCGGCGAGCGTAACGCGCATGCAGGTCAGCGTCCCGCTGCTGGGAAGCTAAGCAGTTCCTCCAGGCCTTGCTCGTCGATGGCGTTGAACGTGTGGGGTTCGACGTTCATGTGACGGCGGACCCGGTTGACGAAGTCGTTGATCTCGCGGTTGAAGTCCTCGATGGTGTGGTGCCGTAGGTTCGGGGCAATCGCGACGGCGAGTTCGTGCGCGAAGCCGGTATAGATCAGCCGTTGAGCGGAGTCGGCGACGTCGCCGGGCGCGATGAGCCGCAGCTCGGTGAGCAGACTCATTGCCTTCTTCACGTCCTCCTCAAAGAGTCCGGTGTTTCTGACGAGCCTGAACAATATGTTGAGCTGGCCAATGCCGGGCTCAGTGGTCGAATCCAGCTGTTTGGCAACGTCGACCAGTTCCTGCTCGGTGCGAGCGCTGGCGAGCTTGTCGGCGACGTCGCCCCATTCGTGGGAGATCTGTGTGAGGCCAACGCTTGCCACCGAGAGGTCGGTCATCGTGGTGACGAAGCGGATCGCGGCTTCGCGCAGCAGGGTCGATTGCCGCCGCTCATTTTCGTCGGCACGTTCACTCTCCTGGCGCTTGCTCTCGCGCTCGTGGGCTTTCTTTGATCTCCAATACGTCGCAACAGCGCCGACCACGGCGCCCAGAAGGCTCGCCATTGCTGTGATCGCGGGAATGACCCAGTTGCTCTGACCGCTCATGATTGCCTTCGGGTGGCGCAGCTCATCGCGGCAGTATCGCTACCCGGGCGTCGGTCTCGCGCAGCAATCGCAGGCATCCAAAGCCGGGCCGCATGCGGCACAATTGGCCCGAAGCAGATTTAGGGATTGACGACTATGCCGCGGATTTTCCTGAGCCACTCCAGTAAGGACAACACCGAAGCAATCGCGTTGCGGCAGTGGTTGATCGACCAGCGGCCGGAGCTGGTCAATGAGATCTTTCTGGACATCAGCGACGACACGGGACTGGCACCGGGGCAGCGGTGGAAAGACGCGTTGCGGCAGGCCAACCAGCGCGCCGAGGCGGTGATCTGCCTGGTCTCGCGATCGTGGGAAAGTTCGCCTGAGTGCAAAACCGAATACCGGACCGCCGAGACGCTGGGGAAGCAGATCCTCGTCGCCCGGCTCGAGGAGCTCGCCGACACCGAGATCACCGCGGAATGGCAGCGCTGCGACCTGTTCGCCGAGGGCCCGCAGACCGAGATCACAGTGTCGGGCCCGCCGGTGCACTTCAACGCCGCTGCGCTGGATCAACTCAAGAAGGCGATCGAGGGGACCGGAATCGGGCCGGAGAACTTCGTATGGCCGCCGCGCAGCGACCCAGACCGGGCGCCCTACCGGGGCTGGGAGCCGTTCGAAGACATCGACGCCGGGGTATTTTTCGGGCGAGACGCGGCCATCATGCGGGGCACCGACGAGCTCCGCAAGATGCGCTTGTCAGGCGTGAAATCGCTGTTTGTGGTGCTCGGCCCGTCGGGCAGCGGTAAGTCGTCGTTCCTGCGGGCCGGGCTGATCCCCCGGCTGCAGCGCGATGACCGCAATTTCGTGGTGTTGGGCACGGTGCGCCCGGGACGCAGCGCGATCACCGGGGATCGCGGCCTGGCCGCGGCGATTCATTCGGCACGCCAATCGCTGAAGCTGCCGAGCACGCCGCCGCTGGGTGAGATCAAGAAAATCTGCCGCGACGGAAACCACGAGCGGGTCCACCAGTTGTTGGCCGAGATGCGCGACGCGGCCGCACATCGGCTGGCTCAGATCGGGAAGAGTAGCGCCGGCGGCGATGCCACCGCCGGCAATCCGCACCGGCAAGCCTCGGGCCCGACGTTGGTGCTGCCGTTGGATCAGGCGGAGGAACTCTTCTCGGCCGAATCGGTTTCGGCCCAGGCCGCCCAGGAAGCGGAGCGCTTTCTCGAGGTGCTGGCCGCCGCGATCGGCAGCATCAACACCGACGAGGTGCGGCTCATCGTCGCGGCGACCATCCGCACCGACCGCTACGAGGCGATGCAAAACCATCCCGCCCTCGAGGGGATCGGCACCGAGCTGTTCGACGAGCTGAAAACGATGCCGCACCACCAGTTCCCGGCCGCGCTAAAGGGACCCGCCGCCCGCGCGTCCGAGGCCGGTAGCCGACTCTTCATCGCCGATGATCTGGTCGATCGCCTGATTGCAGATGCGGGCAAGGGCGCCGACACGCTGCCGCTGCTCGCGCTCACCATGCAGCGGCTGCACACCGATTACGGCACCGCCGAGGAAATCACCCTCGACGACTACGAGTCAATGGGCGGGATGCCCAATGTCGTGAACAACCTGATCGAGGACATCCTTTCGGCGAGTTCACATGACCGCAATACCGCGCTGGAGCTACTGCGCGCGGCATTCATTCCGTGGCTGGCTTCGATCAATCCGGACAACGACCGACCCTTGCGCCGGGTGGCGCTGGACTCCGAGCTCCCATCCGAAAGCCGGCCGCTGATTGACGCTTTCGTAGAAAAGCGCTTGCTGGTGCGCGACCAGCGTAACCACGAGGTGGTGCTCGAGGTGGCACTGGAAAGCCTGCTGCGCCAGTGGGACCATTTGGTCCACTGGCTGCAGGATGAACGCCAAAGCCTGCTTGCCGCAGCCGATCTCGAACGCGCCGCCGCTGCGTGGGAGAAGCACGGCCGCGACGAATCCTGGCTCTTGGAAGGATCACGCCTCGCGGCCGCCGAAACCGTTGCCGCCAAAACGGGCTTCGCCGAACGGGTCGCCGCCGCCGCCGACTACCTCGCCGCGTCCAGGCAACGCGAAGACGGCAAGCTCGAGGCCGAACGGCACCGGCATCGTGACGCGGTGGCGCGCCGGCTCGTCGTCGAGGCAAAAGCGATGATGGCCCAAACGATTCCAGGTGGCGATGCCCGGGCCTTCCAACAGCTGCTTGCGGCCCGGGCCCTCGCATCCGAGCGCGATGACGGGCCGATTTCGGACGCTTTGGCGTTGCGGGCCAGCACCTCCAAAATCATCGACGTTGGCCAACCGTTGCTCGCAGTGGCGTTCAGCCCGGATGGAAAGCGCGTCGCCGCCGCAGGCGACGATGCGACGGTGTGGGTCTGGGACGCGGTCAGCGGCCGGCCCATCGGCGAACCTCTTGCCGGGCACACCGTCCGGGTCCGCTGTGTGGCGTACAGCCCGGTCGGGCACCGACTGGTCAGCGCCGGCGGCGATAAGACCGTGCGGGTGTGGGACGCGGTCAGCGGCCAGCCGATCGGCGAGCCCCTCACCGGGCACACCGGTGTGGTGTACGGCGTGTCGTTCAGCCCGGACGGGCAGCGGTTGGCCAGCGTCGGCGACGACGGGACCGTGCGGGTGTGGGACGCGGTCACCGGTGAGCCGATCGGCGACCCCCTCACCGGGCACACCGGCGTCGTGTACGGAGTGGCGTTCAGCCCCGACGGGCGGCTCTTGGCCAGCGCCGGCGGCGATAAGACGGTACGGCTGTGGGACGCGGAAAGCGGCCAGTCCGTTGGCAAGCCACTGATCGGGCACACCAACACGGTGTGGGTTGTGGAGTTCAGCCCCGACGGGCAGCGGTTGGCCAGCGGCAGCCGCGATCAGACGGTGCGATTGTGGGACCCGGCCAGCGGACAGCCCGTCGGCGAGCCCCTCGCCGGGCATGCCGGTGTGGTCTGTGACGTGTCGTTCAGCCCTGACGGGCAGCGGCTGGCGAGCGCCAGTTACGACCACACGGTGCAGATATGGGATGCGGGCAAGTGTAAGGCCCTTGTCGGGCACACGGACGCGGTGCACGGCGTGGCGTTCAGCCCCGACGGTCTGCGGCTGGCCACCGCCAGCCAGGATCGCAAGGTTCGGTTATGGGACGCCCTCAACGGCGAGCCCCCTACCCGGCACACCGACTGTGCCGAAGCGCTGTGCGCCAAGCTGACGACCAATATGAGCCGAGAGCAGTGGCGCGTATGGGTATCGCCGGACATCGATTACATTCGGGCCTGTCCGGATCTACCCATCCCGCCCGACAGCAGTCACCCGTGACGCGCCGCCTCCTGGGCGAGCTGCATCCGCGACGTGAGCCCGAGTTTGGTGTAGATGTGCGTGAGGTGCGCCTGCACGGTGCGTGGTGACACGAACAGCCGCGCGGCGACGTCCTTGTTGCCCAGGCCCTCGCTGACGAGTTTGGCGACGTCGAGCTCCGCGCGGGTCAGCGATGCCCTACCGGTGCTGGCGCGCCTGCGCTCGCCGCGGCCGCGCTGCGCGTACGCGATCGCCTCGTCAGTCGAGGCCCGGCGCCGTGGAAGCCGGTCGCGGATCTGTCCGGTCCGATAACGCTTCTCATTGAGTTCGAAACGCGTCGTGCTTTTATGAAGGGGTGAATGCGTTTCGCATCGAAGTTCCCGACGACGTTCTCGATGATCTGCGGGCGCGTTTGGCGCGCACCCGCTGGCCGGAGGCAGAATGCGTCGACGACTGGAGCCAGGGCATACCGTTGGCGTACACCCGCGACCTGGCCGACTACTGGGCCAACAAATACGACTGGCGCTCTCGTGAGGCCGCGCTCAACCGTTTCGACCAGTTCATCACCGAAATCGACGGGCTGGACATCCATTTCATCCACCAACGGTCGCCGCACGATGATGCCTTCCCGCTGGTGATCACCCATGGCTGGCCGGGCTCAATTGTGGAGTTCCACAAGGTGATTGAGCCGCTGACCAATCCGGCGTCCGGACGCGCCGAGGACGCCTTTCACGTCGTGTGCCCGTCGCTTCCGGGCTACGGCTTTTCCGGCAAGCCCAACCGCACGGGATGGGGCGTCGAAAAGATCGCCGAGGCGTGGGAAACGCTCATGCTGGCCCTCGGCTACGACCGCTACGGCGCCCAGGGCGGCGACTGGGGCGCGGCCGTGACCACGCAGATGGGCCGCAACCGGGGCCGCTGCGCGGCCATCCATCTGAACATGCCGATCGGCGCGCCGGGAAAGCTCGACAACCCGACCGAGGTGGAGAAGGCGGCCCTGGCCGCGTTGTCCGAGCACCGGAAGTGGGGCACCGGCTATTCCAAGCAGCAGTCCACCCGGCCGCAAACGTTGGGCTACGGGTTGGTCGATTCGCCCGTGGGTCAACTGGCGTGGATCGTCGAGAAGTTCTGGGCGTGGTCGGATTGCGATGGGAATCCCGAGAACGCGTTCAGCCGAGACGAGCTTCTGGACAACGTGATGGTGTATTGGGTGACCGGGACCGCCGCTTCCTCGGCGCGCCTGTACTGGGAGAGCTTCAAGGTCTGGGGGCAGACGGACCGTGTCGAATTGCCCACTGGTGTGGCCGCTTTCCCGAAGGAGCTGTTGAAATCGCCGCGGTCGTGGTGTGAGCCGGTGTACAACATCACGCACTGGACGGACATGCCGCGCGGCGGGCACTTCGCCGCCTTTGAACAACCGGCGCTGTTCGTCGAGGACCTTCGCGCGTTTTTCGTGACGGTGCGCTGACTGCCCGTCGCCGAGCGTGAATTTGACGACGCGACGCGCCGATGATGCGTCGCAGGTTTCACACTCGGCTGGATCGGGGATTCGGGTCAGCCCGGCGGTGCGAAGAATTCCAACGCGATGCCGTCGGGGTCGCGGAAGCTCAGTCCCGAGCCATAGGACGCGTCGATGATGCCCCCGTGCTCGACGCCGAGCTCGTTCAGCCGCGTGACCCAGTCCTCCAACTCGGCGCGGTTGGCGCAGCCGAAGCCCACATGGTCGAGGCCGACGCGGTATTCGCTGAACTTTTCGTCGGGGGCCTGGCGGTCATGCTGGTGGATGCCGAATAACGTGCGGCCCGGCAACAGCCACACCAGGTGACGGAAGCCGGCGTCGGTGTGCTCATCGACTATAGGGTCGCCGCCGAGAAGGTTGCGGTACCAGGGGCCGCTGATGTCGATGTCACGCACCGTGACCGCGATGTGGTTGAGCGCAGGGAAAGCCATGCGCCGACTTTAGCCCTAGACGATCCGCCAGCCCCGTCTGGCGCGGAACCGCATGTCCCACACGTAAGTCTGATAGAGGAGGATAAAGGCCCGGTGGGGTATCAGGCGGTCGGCCGCCCGCAGTGCGGACAACAGCCAGTCGAACCGGCGCTGCTGACCCCGCGACCAGTCCAGCTGCATCATCACGCGGAACTCGGGGGCCAAGAACCCCGTCGTCGCGAACAGGTTGAACGGCCCCGCCAACGCTCGCAGCGGCCACGGCAGAAACGCCACCGAGGCCACCCCGCGCAGATGTTCTCGCACCGGCGGATCGATGTGTAGCTCGTCGAGGGATCGTTTCCAGTAGTCGTCGAACGCGGCCCGGTCCGGCGGCCACATGCGCTCGGGCACCTGCAGTGTGGTTCCCAGCCGCTTGGCGTCGCGATAGACGGCGTCGGCGCTGGCGTCATCCAGCGGGCCGTGCAACAACTCGTGCTGGTCTACGAAGTAGCGGTACAGGCACGAAGCCACCCACAGCTGCAACTTGGGGTCAAACGCGTTGTAGGACAACGGGCTCGACGCCGTCGAGCGAACCTGTCGGTGTGCGACATCAACCGCGTCGCGGATGAGCGCCCGGTCGGACTCGGTCCCGATGGTCGCCGCCGCCAGGTAGGTCCCGGTTGTGCGGGCCCGCTTGAGCGGGTGCTTGTAGACATTGCCGCTGTCCACCGGGCTTTCCAGCACGCCATAGCCCACGCCCGGCAGCGACAGCTGCATGATCACGTTTGAAGCGGGCATCAACAGCGCCGCCGGGTTCAGCAGGTCGGCGACCCGGGTTGCGTGTCGCTTCATTGCGAATCTCGCCTCATGCGATCGAGTAGACCACGTATGAGACGCTGCGGGAATGTTTGCGACGACACGGCGGGCCCGGATCGCCGGCGTGCTGGTCGGCTACCTGGTCGACCTGGCGCTGGGCGACCCGAAGCGGGGTCATCCCGTCGCGCTGTTCGGCCAGGCGGCCGCGGGGTTGGAGCGTGTCACCTACCGCGACAGCAAGGTCGCCGGGGCGCTGCACGTGGGCCTGATGGTGGCCGCGGTAACCCTGCTGGGTACGGCCTTCCGGTCTATCGCGGCCACCGCCACCGCCACCTGGATATGCCTGGGCGGAACGTCATTGGCGCGCACCGGCCTGGAAATGTCGCGGCTGCTGGAGCGCGGCGACGTCGAGGCCGCGCGGCGGCTGCTGCCGTCGCTGTGCGGGCGCGACCCGGCCCAGCTTGACGGCGCGGGTCTGACGCGCGCGGCCCTGGAATCGGTCGCCGAGAACACTTCCGATGCCCAGGTGGCGCCGCTGCTATGGGCGACTGCGGGCGGCGTACCGGCGGTGCTGGCGTACCGGGGAATCAACACGCTGGATTCGATGATCGGCCACCGTTCTCGGCGTTATATCCGATTCGGGTGGGCCGCAGCACGATTGGATGACGTGGCCAACTACGTCGCCGCCCGGGCGACCGCCGCGCTGGTGGTGATGTGCGCCCCTCTCGTCGGCGGCTCACCGTCGGGCGCGGTGCGGGCCTGGCGGCGTGACGCCGCGCGGCATCCCAGCCCCAACGCCGGCGTCGTCGAGGCGGCCTTCGCCGGGGCCCTCGGTGTTCGGCTTGGCGGCCCCACCAAGTACCACCATGAGTTGCAGATCCGGCCAGTCCTCGGTGACGGCGAACACCCGACGGTGGCCGACCTGCGCCGCGCGGTGGCGCTGTCGCGGGCGGTGCAGGCGGCGGCGGCGTTTGGGGTCGGGCTATTGCGTTTCGCCTGAGGAGAAGGACGTTGGTTGTGTCTCCGAGCGACAATGGGACCCACCCGCTAGCGACGGCGGCCGTAGCGGTCGGCGAGTTTCTCCTCGACGGTCACCGGGGCCGCAGGCGCCGCTCGTTTTTCCTGGCGGCGGGCGCGGATCTCGGAGTAAGCGAAGTAGCCCAAGCCGATCGGTGCGAGGATGCCGAACGAAATCCACTGGATGCCGTAGGACAGGAACGGTCCCGCGTCCAGGTGCGGCAGGCCGATCACGCCGAGACCGCCGGGTTGGTTGTCGACCAATAGCAGATAGGACCCCGCCAGTGGCACCTTCATCAGCGCCGCGACCTGATCGGTGTTGATCGAATACACCTGCTGCACACCGTCTCTGGAGAACGGATCCTTGTCCCTCGCGACGGGCTCGGAGTCTCGCAGCCGTGCCGTGATGGTCACCGTCTCCGTCGGCGGGCGGGCGAACGGCGGGACATGGGATCCCTCCTCGGGCCGCACATAGCCGCGGTCGACGAGCACGGTCGGCCCGTCGTCGACGACGAACGGCGCCAACACCTCGAACGCCGGGTCTCCGTCGACCACTCGCAGCCGTGCCAGCACTTGAACGTCGGGCAGGTAATGCCCGGTCGCCGTGACCCGGCGCCACTGCGCGTCCGGGGCCGACGAATCCTGATGTGGCAGCAGGGTTTTCAGCGGCACGGGCGCGGTGCTGAGGGAATACTCGATCTGGCGGTTTTCCCGTGACGTCCTGGTGTTCTTACCCAGCTGCCAGGGCGCGAGCACCATGAAACACAGGTAGGTGAAGGCGATGACCACCAGCGCCAGCGCGATCCAGCCCGGCCGCAGGAGAAACGCCAACCGGCGCATCAACCGTGTCCGTTCTGCGCGAGTCTTTCGTCGACCCAGTCATGCAGGCCGGGCAAGGCGGCCTCGATGACGGCGAGAACCTCCTCGAAGTCTTGCGCGTCGCCGTAGTAGGGGTCGTCGACGTCGAGGGCATAGGCACCCGAGCGCGGGTCGAATGATCGAAGCATCCGTATCCGGCCGGCGTCGACGCCCAGCTGACGCAACATCCGAACATGGTTGCGGCCGAGGGCCACCACGAGATCGGCCCCCAGGTGCTCGGCGTCGACCTGCGCGGCGCAGTGGTCGGTGGGGTAGCCGTGGGCGTGCAGTACTCGGGTCGCGCGGTGGTCGGCGGAATTGCCGACATGCCAGTCGCCGGTCCCCGCACTGGTCACCCGGACCATCTCGCCCAGACCGCGCTGGCGCAGTTGGTGGGCGAACATCTTCTCGGCCATCGGCGAACGGCAGATGTTGCCGGTGCAGACGAAGGTGACGTGCAGCGGTTCGTTCGGATCAGACACCCAGGGCCCTCCGCAGCTCGTCGATCGTCGCGACATGGGTCACCCCGGTTTGGCTGAACCCGTCGGCGAAATCGTCCCGCCCGTAGCCCCAGCCGACCACCACGGTGTCGATGCCGTGTGCGGCCGCGCCGTGCACGTCGTGGCTGCGGTCGCCGACCATCAGCACCCGTTCGGGCAGCGGCCGTAGCTGGTCCAGGGCGTGAGCCAGCACCTCGACCTTGGTTTTGCGCGAGCCATCGGCAGCCGCGCCGGCGATCACCTCGAAATGCTCGTCCAGCCCGAAATGGGCGAGGACGCGCCGTGCCGTCGGTTCCAGCTTGGAGGTGGCCACGGCCAGCCGGACACCGGCGGCGCGCAGGTCGGCCAGCAGCGGCTCGACCCCGTCGAACAGCGTGTTCATCGCCCAGCCCCGGGCGCCGTACTCGGCGCGGAAGGCCGCGATGGCCTGCTCGGCGTGCTCGCCGAGCTCCATCGAACGGAAGGTGTCGTCCATCGGCGGGCCGACGATCTGCGCGGCCAGGTCGCCGTCGGGCACCGGCGCGCCGATGTGGGCGAGCGCGTGAAGGAAGCTGGCCACGATCCCTTCCGCCGAGTCGGTAAGCGTGCCGTCGAGATCGAAGATCACCAGCTGCGCGCCCGGGATAGTGCCTGTCACCTCACCATTGTCCTAGATGGGAAGATCCTGGTGCGACGGTGTTCCTCCCGCGCGCTTAAGGCGGCCCACTAGTGTTTCACGGATGGCGACTCTGAACCCGAGCCCGCCAGCCGCGGCCCGCTATCACGGCGACGAGGCCGTCGCGCCCGGGATGCTGGATTTCGCCGTCAACGTCCGCGATGCGCGACCGCCGGAATGGCTCATGCGGCGCCTGGCCGCGCGGCTGCCGGACCTGGCGCGCTACCCGAGCCCGGAAGACGCGCTGCGGGCGCAAGACGCGGTCGCCGAGCGGCACGGCCGAACCCGCGAAGAGGTGCTGCCGCTGGCCGGGGCGGCGGAGGGGTTCGCCTTGTTGCCCAACCTGTGTTCGGCGCGGGCGGTGATCATTGCGCCGTCGTTCACGGAACCCGCAGTGGCGCTGACCGCGGCCGGAGTGCCCGTACACCATGTCGTTCTCGACCCGCCGTTCGGACTGGATGGTGCCTTGGACGGTGCCGTCGAGCCTGACCCGGATGCCCAGGCCGACCTCGTCGTGGTGGGTAATCCGACCAACCCCACCTCGGTGTTGCACGCCCGCGATCAACTGGTCGCGCTGCGCCGGCCGGGGCGGATCCTGGTGGTCGACGAGGCGTTCGCCGATTCGGTTCCCGGCGAGCCGGAGTCGCTGGCCGCTGACGCGCTGCCCGATGTGCTGGTACTGCGCAGCCTGACCAAGACGTGGGCGCTGGCCGGACTCCGAGTGGGGTACGCCCTGGGCTCCCCGGAGGTATTGGCCCGGCTCACCGCTCGCCGCGCGCACTGGCCGGTGGGGACACTGCAACTGACGGCCATCGCCGCCTGTTGCGCCCCGGAAGCCGTCGCCGACGCGGCGGCCGCCGCGGCGCGGTTGGCGGGGCTGCGCGCCGAGATGGTGGCCGGTCTGGCGTCGGTGGGTGCCGACGTGGTCGACGGCCGGGCTCCGTTCGTCTTGTTCCGCATGCGGGACGCCGCGCGGATACGAAACGCCTTGCACAACAAGGGAATTGCCATTCGTCGGTGCGATACGTTCGTCGGCTTGGACGAGCGCTATCTGCGGGCGGCGGTGCGTCCGGAGTGGCCGCTGCTGGTCGACGCGATCGCAGAGGTGCTGCGGTGAGCGCACGACTGGCCGACGTCATCGAGGTGCTGGACGGGGCGTACCCGCCGCGGCTCGCGCAATCGTGGGATTCGGTTGGCCTGGTGTGCGGCGACCCCGACGATGTCCTGGAATCGGTGACCGTCGCCGTCGATGCGACGCCGGCCGTCGTCGACGAAGTTCCCGAGGCCGGACTGCTGCTGGCTCATCACCCGCTGCTGTTGCGCGGGGTCGACACCGTGGCTGCCAGCACGCCGAAGGGTGCGTTGGTGCACCGCTTGATTCGAACCGGGCGCTCACTGTTCACCGCGCACACCAACGCCGACTCGGCATCACCGGGTGTGTCCGACGCGCTGGCCGAGGCCCTCGGCATCACCGTCGACGCCGTGCTCGAGCCGCTGACGACCGCGGGCGATCTCGACAAGTGGGTCATCTATGTGCCGCGCGAAAACGCGGAAGCTGTGCGGGAGGCCGTGTTTGCGGCCGGCGCCGGCCACATCGGCGACTATTCGCACTGCAGCTGGAGCGTCAGCGGCATCGGGCAGTTTCTGCCGCATGAAGGGGCATCACCCGCGGTGGGCAGCGTCGGCAGCGTCGAGCGGGTGGCCGAAGACCGATTCGAGGTCGTCGCACCCGCGCGTGCGCGGGGCGCGGTGCTCGCGGCGATGCGCGCCGCCCATCCCTACGAAGAGCCCGCGTTCGACATCTTCGCGCTGGTGCCCCCGCCAGGGGACGCCGGGCTGGGCCGCATCGGCACGTTGGCACAACCGGAACCGTTGCGCCGCTTCGTCTCCCGCGTCGACGCCGCGTTGCCGCGGACGTCCTGGGGCGTGCGCGCGGCGGGGGACCCCGAGATGCTGGTGTCGCGGGTCGCCGTCTGCGGCGGCGCCGGGGACTCGCTGCTGGCCGCGGCTGACCGCGCGGACGTGCAGGCTTACGTCACGGCGGATCTGCGGCACCATCCGGCCGACGAACACCGCCGCGCCTCGAACGTGGCGCTGATCGATGTAGCGCACTGGGCAAGCGAATTTCCCTGGTGCGAACAGGCCGCCGAAACGCTGCGGTGCCGCTTCGAAGCGGCGCTGCCCGTGCGAGTGTGCACCATCCGTACCGACCCCTGGAATATAGGGCACCTTGGCAACGGGGGAGATCAATTATGAAAGCCGAAGTTACACAGCAACGTTCGCTGCTCGAGTTGTCGGAGCTGGATGCCGAGCTTTCCCGCATCGCCCACCGGGCCACCCATCTGCCGCAGCGCGAGGCCTATGAACGGATGCGGTCCGACCACACGGCCGCCAGTGACCGGCTCGCCGCGACCCAGATCGCGGTGGACGATTTGGATGCCCAGGTGACGCGTCTTGAATCCGAGATCGATGCGGTGCGCCAGCGCGAAAACCGCGATCGGTCATTGCTTTCGTCGGGCGCGACCGACGCCAAGCAATTGTCGGATCTACAGCACGAGCTGGAGACCCTGCGGCGCCGCCAGACCAGCCTGGAAGATTCCCTGCTGGATGTGATGGAGCACCGCGAGGAGTTGCAGGAACAGCTCGCTACCGAGAAGCGGGCAATCGAGGCGCTGCAGGCCGACCTGGCCGGCGCCCAGAATGCCCTCGATGAGGTGCTCGGCGAAATCGATCAGGCCCGGCAGGAACATGCGTCGCGACGCGACACCCTGACCGCGGCGCTGGATCCCGCCCTGTCGGCCCTTTACGAGCGGCAGCGGGCCGGGGGAGGGCCGGGTGCCGGGCCGCTGCTGGGACATCGGTGCGGCGCCTGCCGGATCGAGATTGGTCGCGGCGACCTTTCCCGCATCTCGGCCGCCGCCGAGGACGAGCTGGTGCGCTGCCCGGAGTGCGGAGCGATCCTGTTGCGGGTCAAGGGTTTCGAGCAGTGAAGGTTTCCATCGAAGCCGACGGCGGGTCGCGTGGCAATCCCGGACCGGCGGGGTACGGCGCGGTGGTTCGCAGCGCCGACGGCTCGACGGTGCTGGCCGAGACCAAGCAGGCCATCGAGTTCGCGACCAACAATGTCGCCGAATACCGGGCCCTGATAGCGGGTTTGGACGACGCCGTGAAACTGGGTGCCACCGAGGCCGATGTCTTCATGGACTCAAAGCTGGTGGTCGAGCAGATGTCGGGGCGGTGGAAGGTGAAGCACCCCGACCTGATCGAGCTGCACGCCGAGGCCCGGAAGCTGGCGTCGAGGCTCGACCGGGTCAGCTACGCGTGGGTCCCGCGGGCCCGCAACTCGCACGCCGATCGGTTGGCCAACGAGGCGATGGACGCCGCGGCCGGCCTCGATGCTCCCGCGGAAAGCGTTGGGAAGCAAGCGCCGTCGGCGCCCGGATGGACCGGCGCGCGCGGCACGCCGACGAGGTTGCTGTTGCTGCGACACGGGCAGACGGAGTTGTCGGTGGAGCGGCGCTATTCGGGGCGCGGCAACCCGGCGCTGACCGAGGTCGGGCGGCAACAGGCAACGGCTGCGGCGCGGTATCTGGCGCAGCGCGGCGGGATCGCTGCGGTGTTCTCGTCTCCGCTGCAACGGGCGTACGACACCGCGGCCACGGCCGCCAAAGCGCTGGGTCTGGATGTCACTGTCGACGACGACTTGATCGAGACGGATTTCGGAGCCTGGGAGGGGTTGACGTTTGCCCAAGCGGCCGAGCGGGATCCGGACCTCCACCGTCGCTGGTTGCGTGACACCGGCACCACGCCGCCGGGCGGTGAAAGTTTCGATGAGGTGCTCGACCGGGTACTGAGTGTGCGTGAACGGATCATCGCGACGCAGGAGGGCGCGACGGTGCTGGTGGTGTCGCACGTGACGCCGATCAAGATGCTGCTGCGGCTGGCGTTGGACGCCGGACCGGGCATCCTGTACCGGCTGCACCTCGACCTGGCGTCGTTGAGCATCGCCGAGTTCTATTCCGACGGAGCGTCTTCGGTGCGGCTGGTGAACCAAACCGGTTATCTTTAGGCGGTTAGGTGACATCGATGCAGCCGTCTCAACCACTCGACGAATCCCGGGTCGCCGTTCCTGCGGATATCCGGGCGCGGGTGATGCCGGCAGTGATCGACGAGCTGGCCCGCTGGGGTGTCGAGCGGTTCAGCGTCGTGGCGTTGGCGGAGCGCCATCGCCTCGACCCTGCGATGATCCACCGGTATTGGGGCGATCGGCAACGGCTCATCATCGATGCGGCCATCGCTGATGTGGAGAGCTGGGGTTCGGTAGCGGATACGGGCTCGTTGCGCGGAGACCTGGAGGCTTTCGCACGGAGCGTGACTGATCGGATCAATACCGAGGTAGGCCGAACCTTCCTGCGGGCGATGGCCATGGGCCGTCCTGGGCACCACGACGAAGACACCCGAATGAAGTTCTGGCAGGTGCGTTTCGCTGTCGTGCGCGGGGTCGTGGACCGCGCCAGGGAGCGTGGCGAATTGCGCGAGGGCGTCGACACACTAGCCGCCGTGCAGATCGTGATGGCGCCGCTGCAGATTCGTGCCCTCTACACCGACGCTCCCGTCGACGACGACTTCTGCGCGGCCATCGCCGACCTGGCATGGCATGCGCTCGTCCGCAAATAGAAGCGCGGATAGGTCAGATGGGAGTGAATTCGACCGGCAGCGACGCCGGCGAGCGGAACGCCACCCCCACGACATTCGGCGCCGGGGCGCTCGGATCCAGCCGCAGGTCCGGCAGCCGATCCAGCAGCGCGTCGATCGCCACCGTCCCTTCCATCCGTGCCAGGTGCATGCCCAGGCACAGGTGCGGGCCGCCGCCGAACGTCAGGTGCGCGATGTTCCTGCGTGTGGGATCGAAGCGGTCCGGGTCGGGGTAACGTGTCGGGTCCCGGTTGGCGGCCGAGACGCTGACGCTGACGTTCGTTCCCGCCGGAATCGCGACCCCGCCGAGCTCGCAGTCGCGGACCGCGCGTCGCACCACCGTGGTGATCGGCGGCTCCCACCGCAACGCCTCCTCGAAGGCGCCGCGGAGCAGGTCGCGATCGGCCCGCAGCGCGTCCAGCAGCGGCGGCTCGGTCAGCAGGGCGACCAACAGGTTGCCCGAGGCGCGGTAGGTCGTCTCGACGCCGGCGGGCAGGATCAGCAGCAGGAACGCGAAGATCTCGTCGTCGGTCAGGCGCGCGCCGTCGATCTCCGACTCCGCCAGCGTGCTGATCAGGTCGTCCTGCGGGTTGCGTCGCCGGTCGGCGAGGATCTCGGCGAGGTAGGCCTTCAGCGAGGCGGATGCGGCGGTGCCCCGATCCCAGTCGTAGACCACATTGAGCAATTCGATCGACAGCCGCTGGAAGCGCAGGTAGTCCTCCCGCGGCAGGCCCATGATCCGCGCGATGACCTGGACCGGAAACGCGAAGGTGAACTCGCGGGCCAGCTCGGCCCGCCCGCGCGGCGCGAACCGGTCGATGAGCTCATGGACCACTACCTCCACCAGCTCGCTGCGCCACCGCTCCAGCAGCGCCGTGCGGAACGAGGGCGACACCAGGGCCCGGCTGGCCCGATGTTCGGCTCCGTCGAGCTCGAGCAGGGTGCGGCCCATGACGGGGCCCATTATCTGGTCGTAGATCGACGACGAGAAGGTGTCGGGGTGGGTGAGCACCGTCTGGCATTCGTCGTACCCGAGCACCGTCACCCCAAGATCGCCAATCGCCCCGGAGCGGACCTCGGCGAAGGGATTTCCCACCATCACCCGGTGCCGGGCTTGCGCCTCACGCAGCCGCTCGTGCACGTTTTCGACCTGCATGAGCAGCCCGCCCTGAAGCTCGGCCGGGTCGAACTCCTCGGTTGTGGGGCTCACGAGGCCGACACCGTTGCGGTGTCCCGCCCCGACCGCAGCACGGCGCCGGGCAGGGCTCCGGTGGCGGCGCCGTCGCGGCATACCTCGACGCCACCGACGAGCACCGACGTGATCCCGTGGGCATCGGCGACCAATCGGGGCGCCCCCGAGGGCAGGTCGTAGCGCGTCCGCTCCGGGCCGTGGTCGATGGTCGCGGGGTCGAACATCACCAGGTCGGCGTGCCAGCCGGGCGTGATCCGGCCGCGTTCGGTCAGCCCGTAGAACCGGGCCGGCACGTCGGTGATCAGCCGGACGGCTTCCTCGAGCGTCACCACCTGGTGCTCGCGGACGCCGCGACCCAGCAGCGACGTCGTGTAGATCGCGCCGCACATCATGTCGAGGTGGGCGCCGGCGTCCGAGCCGCCGATCACGGCACCGGGGTGCTGCCACACCTCCGCGCGCGCCTTCCAGTCGGCGGCATTGTCGCCGGTCAGCGGCGGACTGAGCCCGGTGCGCAGCTCGTCGGCGATCACGATGTCCAGCAAGGTGTCGAACGGCTCGCCGTCGCGGGCGGCGGCGATCTCGCCGATGCTGCGCCCGGTCGCGTCGGCGTTCTCGGGCGCGAACGTCTCGACGATGACCAGCCGGTCCCATTGCGCCAGGCCGCGCAGCATGCCCGCCTCCTTCGAGGAGGCGCCCTCGGCGAGGCGGCGGCGCACCTCGGGATCGGCGAGTGCGGCAAGCCGTTCGGGCACCGGCAGATGCATCGTGTCCCGCCAGCCGGGCAGCCCGTCGAGCACGAAGCCGGAAAGGAACGACAGCCGGATCTTCATGGCTTGGGGCAAGGTCAGCGCGACGACACGGCCACGGCGTTGGGCGGAGAATTCGTGGGCGCGCAGCTGCCGCTGGTGCCCGTCCGGGTTCGCCGCCGAGACGCCCAGCAGGTTCCAGTTCAGCGGCCGGTCGGCGGCAACGGACATGTCGGTGAGCAGGGCGAGGTCGTCGTCGGTGAAGCCCGACAGGCAGCCGGCGATGATCGCCTCGAGCGTGGTGCCCGGATGGTCGTGGAGAGCTGCCGCCAGCGCCACCAGTTCGTCGCGCGACGCACTGCGCGACGGCACCGGCTGGCCGGACCCGTCATTGTGGGTCGGCGACTGCGAGGTCGACAGCCCGAGAGCGCCGGCGTTCAGGGCGTCGTGCAGCACGGCGACCATCTTCTCGATCTGCTCTGGGCCGGCCTCGCCGCCGACGGCGTCGCTGCCCATCGCGGCCAGCCGCAGCGCCGAGTGACCGACCAGGAAACCGGCATTGACGGCGATCCGGCCGTCGAGGCGGTCGAGCCAGTCGCCGAAAGATGCCCAGCCCCAGTCGAGGCCGGCCCGCAGCGCGTCCAGCGGCATCCCCTCCACCCGCGCGAGCATCCGGGTCAGGTAGTCCTGTTGGTCGGATGCCGCGGGCGCCAGCGTGAAGCCGCAGTTGCCGCCGAAGACCGTGGTGACGCCGTGCTGGACCGACGGGCTCGCGGTCGGGTCCCAGAACAGCTGTGCGTCGTAGTGGGTGTGCAGGTCGACGAAGCCCGGCGCCAGCGTCTGCCCTTGGGCGTCAACGGTTTTCGTGGCCGTGTCATCGACGTCACCGACGGCGACGATCCGCCCGTTGCTGACGCCGACGTCGCCGTGGCGGGCGGGCACGCCGGTGCCGTCGACGATTTCGGCATCGCGGATGAGCAGGTCGAGCATGAAGGCCTCCTACGCCTTGGCTAGCCACCCGTCGTCTGGCAGCGGGTGGCGGAACAGCTGTGCCGCGTTGCGATGGGTGATCCGGGCCGCGTCCTCCGCCGATAGCCCGGCGACGTTGCGCGCCACCACCTGTTGAGTGTCGGGCCAGGTGGAGTCGGCGTGCGGGTAGTCGCTCTCGACGAGGATGCGGTCGGCCCCGATCGCGTCCAGCGCGCCGAACGCGTGCGGGTCGTCGATCGAGCAGAACCAGAAATTGCGCCGCATTACCTCGCTGGGTAGCAGGTCGCTCTTCCACGCACCGCCCTCTTGGCCCGAAGCCGAGTGCGCCAGAACGTAATCGGCGCGGTCGCCGAGCATGGCCGCCCAGCCCAGCCCGCCCTCGGCCAGCGTGAAGTTCAGCCGCGGAAACCGCACGGGTATGCCCGACCACAACATGTCCGCGCAGGCGACCAGGCCGTTGACCGGGAACAGTGTGGTGATGGTCTCGAAGGGCGTGTCGGGTGAGGGGATTGGCGCCCACTGCGCGGAACCGGTATGCAGGCACACCACGGTGTCGGTCTCCTCGCAGGCGGCGAAGAACGGATCCCACACGCCGCTGTGCAGGCTCGGGATTCCGCACTGCGCGGGTAGCTCGGGGAAGCTCACCGCCTTGAAACCGCGGGCGGCGTTGCGACGTATCTCCTCGGGCGCGAGCTTCGGGTCGGCGAGCCAGGGCAGCTGCAGCGGGATGATCCGATCGGGGTAGCTGCCGGCCCACGCCTCCAGGTGCCACTCGTTCCAGGCGCGCAGCGCGGCCAGCCCCAGCTCCAGGTCGTCGCTCTTCCAGAACACGGTGCCGGCGAACCCGGCGATCAGCGACGGGAAGTTCAACGACGCCCAGATGCCCGCGATGTCCATGTCGGCGATCCGGGCGTCGACATCCCAACAGCCAGGACGCATTTCGTCGAACCGGGCGGCGTCCATGCTCCATTCCTCGCGCGGCCGCCCGATCACCGCATTGAGCCCGATGTTTGGGTAGTCCCTGCCCTCGTAGCGCCACACCTGGCGCCTGTCATCGGTCTCGACGACCTTCGGTGCGCGATCGCCGAGCGCGGCGGGAAGCCGCCCGATGAACATGTCGGGCGGCTCGATGACATGGTCGTCGACCGAGATCACGACATGTTGTCGCTGCCGGGGATCAGGGTCTGGCAGCAGCGCCATAGCTCATGACTATTGTCAGTTTTCCGGCCGTGTCAATGCCGCCTTGGCAGCGGCGGGTGTGCGTCCAGGGCGGTGATTCGGCGGATTTTGCACCCTCATTGCAAACTCAAAGCCTTCAGCGCACCCTCGATGTGAAATCCTGTCCAGGTGTCCCAGGTGGACCC
>Ga0306926_10002053_pt1 | contig 20322 bp, 17 predicted proteins | sample flu12Cox44000178_FD_203759 | JGI IMG/M metagenome (GOLD analysis project Ga0306926, IMG submission 203759) | Lab enrichment of tropical soil microbial communities from Luquillo Experimental Forest, Puerto Rico - flux8day.12C.oxic.44.000.178 (v2)... | ecosystem: Environmental > Terrestrial >...
TGCCAGTAATGAAGGCCCCGCAGATAGAGCTCGTAGGTTTCGAGGTTGCTGGTCCTGCGGTGGACGTTGTCCGCCAGGGTAACGCGGAGCCGCGCGGCTATGGAACTGGCGATCTCGTCCTGAATCTCGAATACATCCTCCAGTTCCCGATCATAACGCTGGGACCACAGCTGGAATCCATTGCGCGCATCGACGAGCTGAACCGTAACACGCAACCTCTTGCCAACACGCCGTACGCTTCCCTCAAGTACGTGTGCGACGTGAAGCTGACGCGCGATCGCTCCGACATCCGTCGCTCTGCCTGTGAGCGAGAACGATGAGGTGCGCGAGGCGACACTGAGCTCCTCGACTTGACTGAGTGCATTGAGTATCTCTTCGGCGAGTCCGTCACTGAAGTATTCGCTGCCGTTTTCGCCGCTCAAATTCGTAAAGCGCAGCACCGCGATCGACTTGTCTGGTGCAGCCACGCTCGGGGATTCGGGACTCGCCTTCGGCGCCTGTGTCCCTATCGCACCAGCGCGAGCCGCCACGCTGGCCTGGCTGTTCGCGGCCAACAGCTGCAGCACTCGCTCAGTGAAGACCTCTGAGGCCTCGCCGCCCAACAATCGTATCCACTGAACGGCCGAAAAAGAATCTGGAACGTCGGCCTCTGCAGCACTTGTTGCGTCGATGCCCACCGGCAGCACGAACACCCGGCCGTTGGCCATGAGGTGAGTCCGCTCGTCCGCCAACCGCCACTCCAGGCGGAAATAGCCTTCCGGACGGGACTTTGTGGTGACGGAAATGATCGGGATGAACAGTGCACAATCGCGAATCTCGCGCCGGATCCTGCGATCCCAGGCATCACCCCCACGCAACTCGCTTTGGTCGAACCAAACCTCAATACCAGCCGCCATCAGGGCATCCGCGACGCGCGCCGCGATCGTCGCATCCTCCGATGCATAGCTCAGAAAGACGGCCTTGGACCCCCAAGACATACCCCGTCCCCGCTCATGGCCACGAACGTCAGCTTACCGCATTTTGATTCGGCGCTCCCGAGGCGGTCATGGGCCAACTTTCGGGCGGGTGTTCATCCAGATGGCGAGGTAACTTCCGCGTGAATGATTGCGGAGTTCTAATGCTGAATCGATCTTCGCATCAGGCCGCTCGTGTGGAGTAGCACGGTTGGATGTTGGAATTCTGCTTCTCGTACAGCGAGTTTAGTTTGCTAGCGGCTCAGGGGGCCGTCCCATACCCGGCAGAGTAGTTCCTTGAGCCGGCCGAAATCCGTGGGTCCCAGTTCCGTGCTCCATTCGTCCTCGATATCGCGAAGGACCTCGTGGACTCGTGAGTATGCGGCGCGCCCGCGTCTGGTGAGCCGGACAACTCGTGCGCGCCCCTCGTCAGGCGCGTCAGATCGGGAGATATACCCGAGACTCTCGAGGCTGCGCAGCAGCTGGTTCATTGCCTGTTTGCTCATTCCGGCTCGTTCGGCGAGAGTGACGGGCCGAACACCATCGGGACCCGGAAACTGCAGCACAGCCATGTGCGGCACACGCAGGTCATCGTACCCTGCCGCGTTGAGTTCTTTGATGATGCGGCGCTGGATCGCCTGAGCCGGAACGCGCAGCAGTGCCCCGATCAGCATTTGCGCGGTCTTGAGCGGACGGTCAGTGGCTGCGAGCAGTGCGCTTGACATCATAGTAAATTGCATTTACTCTTTACTCTAGTAAATAGAGTTTACTACAAAAAGTTCTGCGGCGCTTTGTGGTGCAACCGACCACGCGATCCGCGCGCCGCTGCAGCGTGTTCAAGCTCCTTCACGCATCGGAGGTAACCCAATGGCCCTGCCTGAGCCCATCATGGTCGGTCGGTTGAAAATCAACTACCTTATCGACGGCACGACGAGTGGTGGCATGGGGGTGTTCGAACTGACCATCCCACCCGAGTCGAACGTCCCGCCGCCCCACAGTCATTTGAAGAACGACGAATGTGTGTACGTACTCGAGGGGATTCTGCGCTACTCGGTCGACGCTGTTACGCGCGAGCTGCGCCCCGGGGAGTGGATGTTCTCGCCGAAGGGGTCAGTTCATCACTTCAGCAATCCGTCCGGAGAAGCTACCCGCGTGCTCTCGATCCTGAGCCCCGATATCGGGGCGCAATACTTTCGCGATGTCGGAGCGGTGATCAATGCCGGTGGACCGCCTGACCGGACGCGGTTGCTTGCCGTCATGTCGAGCTACGGGCTGGTTCCTGCAGCACCGCGTGGTTGACGCAGCCGGAGCGCGGTCGCCTACAACAGATAAGGGAGAATTGCCATGAAAAGCCGCTGGTTGTTCTGTGTGCTTGGGCTATTGACTGTCGGCAGCGCGGCGCAGTCTCAGACAACTAACACGGCGGAGAAGTCGCCAGCGTCGGCAGCGAAGTCAAAGACTGCAGACAGAGAAGTACGCCGTGGAGAGCTGCTGGCAAAGTTCGGTGGGTGCCATGACTGCCATACGCCGAAGATCATGACTCCGAAGGGCCCGCAGCCCGATACCTCCCGTTTGTTATCCGGCTCCCCTTCGAGTGCATCACTGCCAGCAGTGCCGCAAGGCGTAATTGGCCCAACTCAATGGGGCGCATTAGCAAGCAACGATCTGACAGCGTGGGCCGGGCCGTGGGGCATCAGCTTTGCGGCGAACCTGACTCCGGATGTGACTGGCCTTGGCCCTTGGACCGACCAGCAGTTCATTCAAACGATGCGTACAGGAAAACATCTGGGTGTGGGTCGCGCTCTGCTGCCGCCTATGCCTTGGTTCGATTCGGCGGCGCTCACAGACGAAGACCTGAAAGCGCTTTTTAGATACCTGCAATCGCTCAGGCCGATTTCCAACCAGGTTCCTGGGCCGATTCCACCGCAGACGCACGCAGCGCACTGATAACGCGGCGGCGGACGCCGCTCGGCAGAGTGGGGGGCAGGCGGCCGCAATTCGCTCAGTACCAAGCTAATCGAGACCTGCTCGACGGAAGGCCTCCAGGTAGTGTTCTCGTTCGGCATCGTGTTTGTTTGGTATTTGGCTGCTGATCCATGCCAGTGAGATGTTAGGCTGTACGCGGCGCAGCTCACGGAGCGCAGCTTCGGCAATGTCGATTTGTCCGGCCATGGCGGCGGCGGCCGTCAAGACCCGGTGTGCGCCGACGAAATCGGCGCGCTGGATCCCCTGGCGTGCAAACCGCATCGCCTCATCATAGTTGCGACCCACGAACTGCGCATAGGCGCTAATGCCATAATAGATTGCCGAAAACGGATCGCGCGGGCTCAGGCGCAGTGCGCGCTCCGCCGCCAGGGCGCCCTCTTCCCACCGCCCGCAATAGCACAGCGTAAGCCCGTAATAGCCTTGCGCCAGCGAGAAACTGGGATTGAGCCGCACCGCCGTCTCAAATGCGGCAAGGGACTCATCGAAGCGTCGCACATAGAGATGAACGCTGCCGAGGGCGAGATGAGCCCAGGGGTCTTCGCTGTCAGCGACGATGGCGGCGCGCGCCGCTGGTTCCGCGATCGGCGCGATGGTCGCGATGTCCTCCCATCCCATGTGGCCGCAGAAGCTGTGGCTGGTCGCGAGAACGCCCAGCGCGCGGCCGTAGTCGGGGTCAATAGTCACCGCTTTCTCCAGCAGCGCCTGGGCGACCACGTTGTCCTGGCGCGTTACGCGCCAGAAGTGCGACAGCGCCCGCATGAGCAGGTCCCAAGCATCCAAGCTGTCGGGCAGCTTGCGGCTGGCACGGAAATTTTCGGCCGCGTAGAGCCGCGGCTCGATCGCCGCGACGATGGCCTCGGTGATCTCATCCTGCACGGCGAACACGTCGGCAAGCTTGCGGTCGTAGCGTTCCGCCCACAGATGGCTCCCCGTGGCGACGTCGTTGAGCTGCGCTGTGATCCGTACGCGATCGCCGCCTCTGCGCACGCTGCCCTCAACCACATAGCCGACGCCGAGCTCCTCGGCGATCTGTTTCAAATGGACGGATTTGCCCTTGTAGATGAAGGAAGAATTGCGGGCGATCACGAAAAACCAGCGCAGCTTTGAGAGAGCGGTGATGATGTCCTCGCTGATGCCGTCGGAGAAATATTCCTGCCCCGGATCGCCGGTCATGTTGGTGAACGGCAGCACGGCGATCGCGGGCCGATCCGGCAGCGGCAATGCGAGACGCGCTCGCGCTTGGTCATCGGACCGGCCGGGCGCACTCGCGCCCTCTCCTTCCGGCAGGGTCTGAACACCGGCGACGAAGCGCAGGCCCTTGCGGGCAAAGGTGCGGATCAGCTTCTGCTCGCCGCCGCTGTCACCCACCGCCCTGCGCACCGCGTTGATACGGGTCGTCAAGGTCGAATCGGACACAATGCGCCCGGCCCACACCGAAGCGATCAGATCGTCCTTGCTCACCACCCGGTCGCGGTTTTCCACAAGGTGAACCAGCAGATCGAAGACCTGCGGCTCGACGGCGACCGGTTCCGACCCGCGTCGGAGCTCGCGCCGCTCAGTGTCAAGCACATGATTGGCAAAGAGATATTTCACGTCTGCGCCTTGCAGGACGGGCCGTGAAGCCTCTCGGCAAATAATCAAGGCGATCTCGGGGAAAAATCAAGTTCGGGTAAAAGCGTTTCGCCAGCGCTCGCCTCAACCTACACGTAGCCCATAGCACTGCGCGATCGCGATGCAGGGAGACACGAAGGAGAGCGCCCCATGTTCATCTTCAATCGTCCGCTCCTCGCAGTACTCGTTGCACTGACGGTTCCCGTACTGCTTGTTCTGCTCGACAGCGCATTCGGCTTCAGCACGATTTAGAAGGAGATCCGCATGCCACTGATCAACGTCAAGGTAATCGAAGGTGTTTTTTCCACGGAGCAAAAGACTCAGATCATCCGCAACCTTACCGACGCGATGGTCGAAATCGAAGGCGAAGCGATGCGGCCCGTCACTTGGACGGTGGTTGAGGAGGTCAAGAGTGGCGACTGGGGAATAGCCGGCAAGCCATTGACCGCTGCCGACGTCCGCGCGCTGGCGGCGGCACGTCCGGCCAAGACCGCCTGAGGGATGGAACTCTGCCAACAGCGACGCGAGCAGAGGTACGGCTTGGGACTTGGCCGCTGCCGCGCTTCCGGCAGTTTGGGTCGAATCAAGCGAACAGCGCACGGGTACCTGGGTACCCATGTGCCCGGAATGAAATGGCTACCATGTGGTCGGAATGGACGCTTGATCTGATGGTGGCCAGCGGCGGAATCGAACCACCGACACGCGAATTTTCAGTCCTCGCCAATCTGCAGCCAGTAGCACCTGGCATCACTTAAAAGAACCTGTTGGCGACTTCGGGGCCCCGGTAAGACCGCGTCCTGTCTGGGGTAGTTGAAACTCACCGCGCTCGGACCGACCGTCCTACGGAGACCGGGGGGGTCAGTTTTGCCGGCCGGATTTGCCGTCATTGACCGACTGGGCGCATGCTTTTCGTAAAACGCCACGACGCGCATGGCAGACCCGATGACTGCGGAAGATAACCGCCGGGTACCCCGATTGGCCGACGACTCGCTCCGCGGTACTGCAGTCGATCCGCAGCTCTCTGCCTGTGCCGATGAAGGACCGCCCGCGCAAGGGCTCCCCGAGACGCGGGCCGGGATGAAGCGCCAGCACGCGACGGGAGGAGCGCGAGCCAGCTCGTCATCCACCACGGTGCGACTGGCAGTCGGCCACCTGCTCGGCGGCCGGTACCGCATCGAGCGCGAGCTCGGCGAGGGGGGGATGGGGGTGGTGTACCTCGCCGCCGATCAGCAGGTGCCAGGCGAGAGATTCGCCATCAAGGTTCTGAAGGATGAGCTGCGCGCCGAGGCTCTCGCCCAGTTGCGCGAGGAGGTTCGCAAGACGCGGAAGCTCAGCCATCCGAATATCGTCGATGTGCACTCGGTGAACGTGGACGGCCAGACACTCTACGTGCTGATGGAGTACCTCGAGGGCAAATCGCTCGAGTGGCTGCTCAATGAGGAGTTTGGCCGCGGTATGGCCTTTAGCCACGCCTGGCCGATCATCGAGGACGTCGGCGCGGCGCTCGGCAACGCGCACGATCACAATGTGATCCATAGCGACTTAAAGCCGGCGAATGTGTTCGTGACAACTTCGGGGAGGACCAAACTGCTCGACTTCGGCATTGCGCGCGTGTCGCGCGGTCCGCTGCTGCACGCCCCAGCCGGACTCCGCGCGCTCACCCCCGCCTACGCCAGCTGCGAGATGCTCGAGGGCAAGGAGGCCGACCGACGCGATGACATTTACTCCTTTGCCTGCGTGATCTACGAGATGCTTTGCGGGGAGCGCCCATTCGGGGACACCACCGCGCTTGAGGCTCGGCAGGACGCTGCGCAGATGCCGCCGTTGCAAGCGCTATCACGGGAACAGAATGCGGCGCTCGCGCGCGCGTTAGCCTTTGCCCGTGACACGCGGACCGGCACAGTGGAAGCGCTGCTCGCCGGGCTCGGCGCTGACAGCAAGCCCCGGTCTCGGCCGGCTGCGCTCCTCGCAGCCGTGAGCATCGCAGCGCTGGCGGCTGTTGGGTTGAGCTACCTCGCCCTCGAGCGGCTATGGGTATCCCGACACTCCGTCGTGGTCGAGGGAGCGGCCTCGAACAGGCAGCACGCCGACTCACCCGCGACTACCACGTTCAACCCGCCACCGCGCTCGATTGCGGTCGTGCCGTTCGTAAATCTGAGCGGAGACAGGGAGCAAGAGTATTTCTCCGACGGGCTCACCGAGGAACTGCTCAATTCCCTGACACAGATCAAGGATCTGCAGGTGGCGGCGCGCACCTCTTCGTTCTCCTTCAGAGAGCACCCAGACATCGTCACGGTGGCACACAAGCTCAACGTCGCGGCGGTGCTCGAGGGAAGTGTGCGCCGCTCAGCGCAGACGGTCCGGGTGACCGCCCAGCTCATCAATGCGAAAACCGGGTTTCACCTATGGTCGAAGACCTACGACCGGGACTTAGGAGACGTGCTGAAGCTTCAGACCGAGATCGCCACCGCCGTCGCCGAGTCACTCAAGGTCACGCTGCTCGGGGATATCTCCCGGAAGATCGAGCTCGGCGGCACGCGCAATCCCGCCGCATTTGATGCGTTCCTCCGGGGTTCGACGGCATTTCGATCAAGACGCGATGATCCCAAAGACATTCAAACCGCGATAGCAGAGTACACCGAGGCGATCCGGCTGGACGGAGACTTCGCGATTGCATTCGCGGGCCGATCGTTCGCTCGCAGTGTATACGCCGAAGAGGTGGCGACGGGAACTGCGGTCCGCGCCGCCTTCGAGTCTGCCGAAGCGGATGCGCGGCGGGCGATCGCGCTCGCTCCGGAACTGGCAGAGGCGCGCGTCGCGCTCGCACATGTATTCGAGAATGGCAGCCTCGACTTCGCACGGGCGCGTGAAGAATACGAGCGCGCCGTGGCGCTGGCACCGGGCAATGCAGACGTGTTGCGCTCCAGCGGACTGTTTGCATCCTACATGGGGCATTTCGACACCGGCAGTGCCGCCTTGCACCGCGCAGTCGTCCTCGACCCGCTCGATCGCCGCAGCCATACCGCCCTCGGCGATGCGTCGTACGTGACTCGACGCTATGCGGACGCCACAGTCGCCTTCGCCGAGGCCATCCGCCTTAATCCTGGCTACAAGGGGGCCTATGGCCAGCGCGGGCTCGCCTTGCATGGACTCGGGGACCTGGCCGGCGCGCGTGCCTCATGCGAGACGAAGCCTGACTACTGGGTCAGTCAGCAGTGTTTGGCGGTCGTGTATCACAAGCTGGGACGGCACGCCGATGCGGAAGTCGAGCTCGCGAAAATCAAGGCAACGCTCGCGCAGGCCGGGGCGTACCAATACGCCACGATCTACGCGCAGTGGGGCGAGCACACCAAGGCGCTAGAGTGGCTCGACACCGCGATGCGCTTGCGTGACCCGGGGCTCGAGCTCCTCAAGACCGACCCGCTCTTCGATCCTCTGCGCGACGAGCTGCGCTTCCAGGCTCTCGAGCGGGCACTCAAGTTCCCGGATTGAGCTGCCGCGATCGGGCGAAGTCGATCGCCGCGAAAGTGTTACCCATGTGCTGTCATTGGCGTCCGATTTGGAACGGTTTGCGCCCCCACGCTTGAAGAAAGAGGTGTGATACAACCAGGGTCTCGGGATTATCGAGGTGTCGCTGCAGTGCCATCTTCAGGTCGTTCAACTGGCGCTCGTCGACCAAATTCTCTGCCAGAACTCGCCCGCTGAGGTTCTCGGCAAAGTCGAGCAGTATGTTCCGTCGAGCATGCCCCGGCGGATAAACATGGATGAGAGGCTTCACCCGAATGTCAACAAGACCCGCCTCCCGAAGCAACCGTGGGAGCTTCCGGCCGATGAACGGGTCAATACCGTTCTTCTTAGAGTAGGTCACGAGAAGATCCACCAAGGTCGTCCAAGCGCGAAGGGGAGGGTCACAGACGTGACATATGTAGTCCGCTTCATGCAGCGCGAGACAGCCGCCCGGTCGAACAAGCGCCACCGCCTCCGAGATGATCTGCGTTGGTTCTGGAACGTTCACAAGGACCAGGCGAGCCGTGACGAGATCGAAAGACTTCCGGGGTAGCCCGGTCGATCGCGCGTCCGCGTGAAGAACCTCGACGTTGCGGAGTCCGCGCTTCTGTACGAACTTACGCGCAAGGGTAACTGCATCCTCGCTTCTCTCGATCCCCACGACTCGTCCCGCAGTCCCCACACGCTCAGAGAGAAGCTCAAGACATCCTCTCGGACCGCAGCCAATCTCGACGACATGGGCACCGTCAGCAAGCCCAAGCTGATCAAACATCCAGTTTGATTCATCCGCAAGCTGCAATGCCTGCTGCTGCAGCCGCTCCTGTTCGGCGGGTCGATAACCGAGAACGTACTGCTCACCTTCTGTCATGCTGAATCCCCTCCTGCCAGGCATTGGAGCTGCCGGACGCAGTGTAGGGGCGAACGGCCGGGGCTGGAATCGAACCACAGCGACGCGGATTAGACTGCGGTCACTGCCACGGTAAAGCGCGCGGCATCCGCAAACGTACCTATGGCGTCAACCCTGCGTTCGCGGTGAACTCCGTGCAGCAGTGTGAAGGAGCCGGGCGCTCCGTGACCCACAGGGAGTCCGCCCATGAATGAGCCGCGCAACCGGGTTGTTCGAGTCAGGCGTTTCGGTGGTCCCGACGAGTTGGAGGTGGTTGACACTACCGCGCCGACAGCCGGCCGAGGCGAGGTTCGGGTCCACGTGCTGGCTTCGGGCGTGGAGTACACGGATACGTTGATCCGGCGTCACCTGTACCCGCAAACCAGCCTCCGCCGTCCACCGTTCGTGATGGGCTATGACGTCGTCGGCGAAATCGATCAGCTCGGCGCCGGAGTGAACGGCTTTCAGCTTGGCGATCGCGTGGCCGACATGACTGTTGTGGGATCGAACGCCGACTATTGCATCCTGCGTGCCGACCGGCTGACCCAGGTGCCGGCAGGCGTCGAGGCGGCGGAGGCCGCTGCGCTGATCTTGAGTTGGACGACGGCTTATCAGCTCCTACACCGCGCAGCTCGGGTACAGCCCGGACAGCGTGTGCTTGTGCAAGGCGCCGCCGGCGCCGTCGGTCAGGCACTGCTCGTGCTCGGGAGAAAGGCCGGCCTGGAGCTGTGGGGCACCGGGCGGCACGAGCACGCTGCCTTGATCGGGCAGCTCGGCGCCACGCCAATCGACTACCAACACGAAGATTTCAAACATGCCGTGCCGGGCGGGTTCGACGTCGTCTTTGACGGCATCGGCCAGAACGCCTATCGCCACTCGTTCGCAGCGGTGAAGCGCGGCGGCCTGCTGTGCGCATATGGCTACACGGCGGGAGTGCAAGCGCAACGTCGCATGTTCCCGATGATGGTGGGGGTGGCGCGCCTGTATCTGTGGAGCTGGTTGCCTGGGGGCAGGCGTGCCTGCTTCTATTCGATTAATACCATGAGAGCGCGGCACCCGGCCTGGTTTCGGCAGGACCTGGAACGGCTCTTTGGTCAGCTGGCGGCTCACGCCATCTGCCCGCGCGTCGCGAAGCGTATTTCCTTCGAGGAGGTCGCCGATGCACACCGCCGTCTCCAGGGAGGTGGTCTTGAGGGAAAGCTCGTCCTCTGTCCGCAACTGCCGCCGGGACGCGGCCTGCTGAGCTCATCCTCGCACTTTCACTTGAATGGTGGCCAGGGACAGAATCGAACTGCCGACACGCGGATTTTCAGTCCTCACGAATCTGCACCCCGTAGCACCCAAGAGCACCTAAAACAACCGTTCAGGGGAAATCTACCCCTTGGAAGGGGATGGTAGGTGCTCCTGAGCGACGCTGGATTGGGTACCGAAGTGGAAACCGATGGGCGTCCGGATCCGGCTCACTTTGAGACATTCGTCGCGGTTTCATCACCACCCCAATGCGGACATCGGGTGGCCTCCATACGATCTTGCGCTTATGCCGCAGTCGATCGGCAATGAGATACCAAATGTTTGCGGCCAAGATATAGTCAGGCGGCTGCCTTGAACTCCCCCACCCCGATACCGAGCTCGCCGCCTAACAATCATTTGCGGTGTCCGTGAGCGGCTTGTGGTTACGCGCCGCGGGCGCTTGGGAATATTGTGCGCCCGCGGCGCTCGGTGGGCGCTTCTGGGCGGACGCGCGGGTCGTCTGTCTCCAGGCGGACAGCTGCCCAGGATCTGCTGGTCGAGATCGAGGCGGCGGGAATACATCCGCTCGCAGCTGCCGCCTGAAGGCTGCGACCCGTTGAGGACCCTGCGCCACTCCCTGCCGCCGCTGATTCTCGCGCCCATCGCGATCCTCGTGCTGTCTGCGGCGCAAGCCGAAGAGCGGCCGCTGTGGGAGTTCGGTCTCGGTGGCGGGGTGCTGGTCTTCAACGACTACCGCGGCTCGGACACCGTGCACGCGCTGCCGCTCCCCATACCGTACTTCGTATATCACGGGGATCTGCTGAAGGCGGACCGCGATGGGGTACGCGGCCAGCTCTTTCGTCAGAATTGGGTCGAGCTTACCCTGAGTGTCAATGCTACGACGCCGGTGCGCAACGACTCAGCACGTGCCGGCATGCCCGATCTGCGCTCGACGCTCGAGATCGGACCACAGATCAACGTGCATCTCTGGGAGAGCCGCGAAGGACTGGTGAAGCTCGACCTGCGCGTGCCGGTGCGAGCGGCCCTCACACTCGAGGCACGCCCCCACTACGTCGGCGCGTTCACTCCACCCGTCTTCAATCTCGACGTGGTGCAGTCCCGCGGCGACTTCGGCTGGAAACTGGGTGTAGCTGCCGGCCCGCTGTTCGCGGAGCGTCGCTATAACGCCTACTTCTATACCGTGGCGCCGCAGTATGCGACCGTAACCCGTCCCGCCTATGAGGCGCCCGGCGGCTACGCGGGTGGGCAGGTGCTCGTCTCGCTGACCCGCCGTTTCCGGTCGTTCTGGATCGGGGCCTACGCGCGCCATGACACACTCGCGGGCGCGAGCTTCGAGGACAGCCCGCTGGTCAGGCAAGACAGCTACTGGTCTACGGGAGTTGCCGTGGCTTGGATCATCGCGCAGTCGTCGCAGATGGTTGAGAGCGAAGATTGATCCGCTCGCAAGTGTTGGCGGTCTCAAGTGGTCATTCGCGTGACTGGTGCCTTCGACGCCCAAGCTACGGTCCACTCGGCTTGAAGAGTTCGGCCGATTGCAGTTCATAGGTCGTGCAGGTTCCTTCATTACAGGGGGGACCTTCGTAGTACCCGCCCACGACCAGCACCCTACCGTCGTTGAGCAGCACAGCGCTGTGATGCTGCCGTGGCCGTTGCACCAAGTCCCCCGTCAGCTGCCAAGTTTCAGTCGGCGAATGGAACACGTCCGAGCTGTCGGAACAGCAATAGTCAGTGCCCGCTACGAGCACTGTGGCATCCTGCAGCAACGTTGCCGTTGTGTAGTACGCCGTCACGTCTGGCACGGCAGTAGCGCGCCACGTCTTCGATATTGGGTCGTACAGGTGGTGGGTGGACGGCCCGCCCACGGCGAGCGCACGTCCGTCGCGCAGCACCGTGAGCGTGAACTGTTGTTCCGCGCCCGTCACCGTCGCCAAAGACTTTTTTGACCAGGTGCCGGTGACCGGGTTGTACACTTCGGAGGTGATGTCCGCGTAATCACCGCCAGCGGCGAGCACGGTTCCGTCCCGCAAGGTGGCCATCGTGAACCAGGGGCGCGCCCGACCCATGCTGCCCGTGATGGTCCACGTGTCGCGGGTCGGGTCGTATATCTCGGCAGCCCGAAGGTAATTGACGCCGCCCGGGGGCACGCCGCCAGCGATCAGCACGCGGCCGTCCGCCAGCGCGGTCACCTCGCCGTACCAGCGCGGGATATTGAGATCGGCTGCCACGGTCCAGGTGCCATCCGAGGGATCGAACACTTCGCTAGTCTTGTAGCCGTTGAGCGCATCACCCCCGACAAGCAGGACACGGCCGTTAGACAGGAGCGTGGCGGACGCGGGGGGGAGAGTACGAGTACGGATGGGATCGGCCTGGCGGGTCCATGTCGCCGACGTCGGATCGTAGATCTCCGCAGTCATCTCATTGCCCAAGCTTCCAACGACAAAAACTCGACCATCCTTGAGCAATGTCGCGGTGTTTGCTCCCTTAATGGCGTCGGGTTCGGTCGTGGAACTCCACGTACCGTTGGCGGCCAACGCCGCGTTCGGTCCCACGAGAGACATCGGTATCAGGAGCGCGGCTGCGAGCGTGATTGGTTTCATTGAGACCTCCCTGACGTGACTCGGTCAGAAAGACTGGCCCGATGGGCCTCTCGTGGCGCGATTATCCGGTTCGACGGTCTGCTGACGAAGCGGGATAGTGCGTGTGCGCGTTCCCCGGTTGCACGGATTGGGTGAGATGCAGCGCGTATCAGCGACGACGCTCGAAGTGGCTCGACAGCGGATGGCAGCTCGGCGAATTGAGCGCTCAGCGCAACCGAATCACCTCTTCGCAGGCGAACAGGGGGTCGATGTGGATGTTCAGCGGCGGCCGCGCGTATAGCCGGGGCGGCACGCTGATGTCAGCGAGATACAGCTCGCCCACGTGGCTTTCCATCGCCGGCCCGTCCAGACCCTCCTTCGGCAGCGCCAGGGTCATGGTTGCGGTAGCTCGGATAGCGGGATCGAACACCGTTCCGGTGGTGGCGTCGATGCCCGAAGGGACGTCGAGCGCCAGGACCGGCGCGCTCTGACTGTTGGCCCATCGAATGAGGTCGGCGGCGGCGTCCTGCGGAGCGCCTTTGAGGCTGTAGCCAATCAGCCCATCGAGAACGACATCAGCCGCCGCCAGACTCGCCACGGATCGCGGCGCGACGATCGGTACGCCCATGCGCTCGAGGATGTCCAGCTGATGGGCTGGCACACTGGTCATGGCGGAGGCCGACTGAGCGAGCCCCACGGTGACCTCAGCGCCCCAGTTGTGCAGCCGACGGGCTGCAACCAGGGCGCCGCCGCCGTTCCCGCCACCGCCAGCGAGCGCGATGACGCGCTTCGCCCGCGGGTCGCCTCCGAGGAAACGTGTCCTCGCGAGATGAGCCAGATTGCGCCCGGCATTCTCCATCATCTGGATCAACTCGATCCTGAAGTCCTCGATCATCGCACGATCGACCTCGATCATTTGCACTGTGGTCAGACCCGGGACGCGCGAAGGAGTGAAGGTGGCAGACATGGTCATGGCGGTCGTCCTAACAGTCGTCGCTTACTCTGCGCTTTGAATTCATTCCAGACCGCCAGGTGATTGGCGGTGCGCAGGAGGCGACGGTCCGAAACACGCGCGAGGAACACGCGGAGTTTAACAGGGCGAGCTGTTCCGCACGGCCTGTCATGTCGCAAAGGAACGGCCCGCTCAAGCTTCGGCGCCAACCCGCCGGGCCGAATTCAGAGTCGCTGCAAGAGCTGCAAATTCGAGCAAGAGTGCGCCGTGCACCTACGGACGATTACTATGTCAGCGCCGGACTCGGGCGCGCGGTCGAGCACGATCTACCGCGAGTCACGGCCCAAACAACGCAGATCGAGGAGCTGGCCGAGGAGCGGTCGCCGATGCAACTAGAGCGCCACACCGCCATACGCGGGCGCCTCGGCATTGCCCTCGTCGCGCACGCGCTGCTACGCGTCAGTGGCAGTGCCGATGGAACGCTCGTTGGGCTGTATTTGGCCGACCTCGCTCGCACGCACTCTTGGATCCAGGTCGGGCTCACTGGACTTCTCGGCGCCACCTCTTACGGCGCGGAGCTCGTCGCTTCCGTCCCGATGGGGCTGGCGGCCGACGCTCTTTCGGCGCGTGTGTTGATGGCATTCGGAGCGTTCACGAGCGCCATGGGTACGGCGCTGTTCGCGACTGCAATCAGTCGGCCGCTTTTCTTCGCAAGTCGCATACTGCAGGGTGCCGGGGCGGCCGGTGTCACACCCCCGCTGCTGGCAGTACTCGCGCGCGGTACCCAACAGGCGCCAGCGCGACGCGCGCGCACGATGGGTTACTTCGAGCTGTCGTTGTTCTCAGGGCTTGCGCTCGGAGGCCTCGTCGGGAGTGAGCTATGGTCACACCTGCGGTGGCGAGCATTTGGTGCCCTCGCGCTCGTATCGGCAGTGTGTGCAGGCGTCCTCTTCATTGCTGCGCCGCGAGCGTCGGCACCGGGAACGCAGAGCGCCTGGCGAGGATTGCGGGTGGTGCTCGCCGATCGGGTTGTGCGCCGCCTTGCACCCGTATGGCTTTCGGTGAATGCCATCGTTGGCTTGTGGCTCGGCCCTGCACTGGTGTTCCTGCTCACGGAAGCCCCCCGCAGCCGGCAATACCTCGACGGACGGTTCGTGGCTGCGCCGAACCGAGTCGGTTGGCTGCTCCTCGGATATGCGGTGGTGTTTGCGACAGGCGTCTTGCTGTGGACGCTCGTACTGCCGAGAGTCCGCCTTTATGCAGCGCTCCGGACTTCGCTGCTGGCAATGCTCGGGGTTTGCGTGGCGTTGTACGTGCTCAATCACTCAGAAAGCTGGAACGCCACGAGCCGTGCTGCGCTGATCGTCGGCACCGCCGTACTGATCATGATCGAGAGTGGGTTTACACCGGCCGCCCTGACATGGCTGGCGGCCTCGCTTGACCCGCTGGGCGGCAAGGGCGCCGCAATGGGTATCTACTCCATGCTGCTCGGGTCTGGGGCGGTCGTGGGGTCGCTGCTGGCCGGCGTGCTGGGGGCCGCCTGGCAGGTTGACGGACTTCTCCTCGGAACTGTCCTGATGGCGCTCATCGCCCTGGTGCTCGTTCGGCGCCTCGCGGGTCGCGGAAATGGGCAGATTGATGTGGCACCCGAAGCCGGTGTCTTGTTGGTGCAACGCGGGAGGAATTCGCATGGGCCAACCCGTTGATCTTGCCATCGTGGGTGGAGGCGCGGCCGCGCTGACTGCAGCGGACTTCGCGTTGCAGCTCGGCGCACGTGTGGCGTTGCTCGAGCGTGACCGCATCGGCGGGGATTGCACCTGGACCGGGTGCATCCCGAGCAAATCCCTGATCAGGGTGGCGAGCGCCGCTGCGAGCGTACGTCAGGCCGGCCGATTCGGGATCCGCAGCGGCGAGCCGGAAGTGGATTTCGCGCAGGTGCGCGAGTACTTACGCTCGTGTATCGAGCACATCTACACCCCGACTTCACCCGACGCTTTGCGCGCGAAGGGTGTGCTCGTCAAGATCGGTCCGACGCGATTTCTCGACCCGCACACGCTGGAGGTCGCTGGCGAAACCCTCCGAGCTCGTCGAATTCTGATCTGTACAGGCGCCATACCCGCGAGACCCACGTTCACTGGGGCCGATGAGATCAGCTACCTCACCTACCGGGAAATCTTCGAGATCGATCATCTGCCCGGCTCCCTCCTCGTCGTTGGCGGCGGACCGCTCGGATGCGAGATCGCCCAGGCTTTCCAGCGGCTCGGCGCTCAGGTGACGCTGATCGCGCCACGGTTGCTGCCGCGAGCCGACGCAAAGGCCTCAGCGCTGCTCTCGCAGGTGTTCGCACAGGATGGCGTTCGGTACTTGCCCGCGCGGGCACAAGCCGTTCGAAGTGACAATGGAGCCATCACGGTGTGCACTGAGCGCGGTGAAGTCACTGGCGAGAGTCTGCTCGTCGCTGTTGGACGTGTGCCGGATGTCAGCGGCCTCGAGCTCGAGCGAGCGGGGGTGCGCTCGGACTCACGAGGGATCCAGGTCGATTCGACACTTCGCACGACGGTGTCGCACATCTATGCCGCGGGCGATGTCCTGGGCGGGCCTCAGTTTGCCTACCTCGCAGCCTGGCAGGCGTTCCAGGCGGTGCGTAATGCGCTGCTGCCCGGAAGCGCTCGTGGGACGCCGACGGTCCTGCCCGAGGTCACCTTCACGGTTCCGGAGGTCGCGCAGGTCGGGCTCACGGAGGCTCAGGCGCGGGAGCGCTTCGGCGAGGATGTTCGTGCAGCCTCGACGGACCTGCAGCGCGTAGACCGTGCCGTCACCGAAGGCGACCGCATTGGGTTCATCAAGCTGGTCGCTCACCGCGATGGACGCTTTCTCGGGGCGAGCATCATGGCCGAACGGGGTGGCGAGGTGATCGCGGAGGTGACGCTCGCGATGGCGACGGGGCTCAAGATCGGCGATCTCGCCGCCGCTATTCATCCTTATCCGACCTACAGCAGCGCAGTCGAACTGCTTGCGGCCAGTTTGGCGACACAGATGAACCTCACCGGCATTCGCGGTCGGTTAGTCCGCGTCCTCTCGCGGTGGTCGCTGGGAGCCGCCATCTAGGCGTTGCTCAGGCGAAGGATTGCCGCGCTCACACAAATATTCCACTCGCACGTTGACGCAGTGCCCGCCTACACTGCTGCGGTTAAAGTCCGCACGACTCGGCCTTAACAGGGGACACCATGAATCGAGCGGTGACCAACAAGACCGATGCCGACTATGTCTTCCACGAGCTCACTCGGAGTGTGTGCCCGCAGTGTCGAGGTGTGATCGACGCGAAGGTTATCCTGCGCGCCGGGAAGGTCTTTCTGCGCAAGCGCTGTCCCGATTGCGGCCCCACTGAAGCGCTCGTCTACGGCGATGCGGAAGCGTATACGCGACTCGCTCGCTATAACAAACCCGGGACAATACCCCTGGCATTCAATGCGGCGGTCGCGGAGGGCTGTCCCTACGATTGCGGTCTTTGTCCTGAGCACCAGCAGCACACCTGCGTCGGCATCATCGAGGTCAATAGCACCTGCGATATGAACTGCCCGCTGTGCTTCGCCTCGGCTGCTCCAGGTTTTAACCTCACACTCGAGGAAGTCGAGCAGATCCTCGACGATTTTGTGCGCGCCGAGGGCGCTCCCGAGGTCGTGCAGTTCTCGGGCGGTGAACCGACGGTCCATCCGCAGATCATGGATTTCGTGCGGGCGGCACAAGCGCGCGAAATCCCGTTTGTCATGATCAACACCAACGGCAAGCGCATCGCGCGCGACGACCAGTTTCTGGAGCAGCTCGCGACGGCGCGGCCGGCGCTCTATTTCCAATTCGACGGCTTCTCGCGCGAGACGTATCGCGTGTTGCGCGGCGAGCCCGACGTGTTCGAAGAGAAGTTGCGCGCGCTCGACCGGCTGGCTGCACACGGGCTCGACGTCACACTCGTGCCGGCGATCGAACGCGGCGTCAACCAGGGCGAGGTGGGGCGGATCATCGAATTCGCAATCAAACACCCCGCGGTACGAGGAATCAACTTTCAACCGGCCTTTCACGCCGGCCGCCACCTGCCGCACGATCCACTCGAACGCGTCACGATCCCGGACATCCTCGGGTGGATCGAGGCGCAAACCGCGGGGAGGCTGCGGCGCTCGGATTTCGTGCCCGTGCCGTGCTGTTTCCCGACCTGCAACGCTGTCACCTACGCCTTCGTCGACGAGGGAAAACTGACGCCGTTGCCGCGCCTGATCAATGTCGAGGACTATCTCGATTACATCACCAACCGGGCCCTGCCGCCCCTGGGCCCGGAGATCAAGCGGGCGCTCGAGGGCTTGTGGTCCTCCGCCTCGGTTGCCGGCTCTCACAAGTCGGTGGAGCAGCTCTCCCTCTCATGTCAGGCCTGTGGGCTCACCGACACGCACACCCTGGGCGAGCTCGCCGAGCGCATGATCATGATCATGTTGCAGGATTTCATGGATCCCTGGACCTTCAACCAGAAAAACCTCATGAAGTGCTGCAAGGCATTCCTGCTGCCAGGCGGCAAGCAGGTCCCATTCTGCGCCTATAACAGCCTCGGGTATCGTGAGCAGGCGCGCGCTCAACTGACGGCGTTGGAGCCCGAGCGCCGCCGCGCACGAGCGTGTGGTGCTCGCTTTGAGCCGCGCGCGATCGAGTTCTCGTTCGCGCCAGCTGCGCGAACGAATGTGTCGGTTCGGGGATCTCCATGAGAGAAGGAGCCGAGGGAACTCCATCAGCGAGCACCGCCACGGCTGCGGACGCCGGCACAGCGACGAGTCCTTCGCCGCTCCTGGAGGCGCCCGCCCTCAAACAGTGTTGTGCCCAGTTCTACGCCAGTGACCTCGCGACGTGGTTGCTGGGTGAGTCCTTTCACCCGGGCGGACTCGAGCTCACCGCGAGGCTCGGACAGCAACTCGCCCTGACACCGAGCGATCGCGTGCTCGATGTAGCGGCAGGACGCGGCGCAAGCGCGCTTCTGCTGGCAGAGCGCTTTGGCTGCGAAGTGACCGGCATTGATTACGGCGAGGCAAGCGTGGACGCGGCAAACGCCGAGGCGGCGTCCCGAAGATTGGCGGAACGCGTGCGATTCCACCGGGCGGATGCCGAGACTCTGCCGTTTACAGACGGGGAGTTCGACGCGCTGATTTGCGAGTGCGCATTCTGTACTTTTCCAGACAAGCCAAGAGCAGCGCAGGAATTTGCGCGTGTGTTGCGCTGCGGTGGCCGCCTCGGACTCACGGACTTGACCTCAGTGCGACTACAGCCGCCCGCGCTCGCGGGTCTAATGGGATGGATCGCCTGCGTCGCGGACGCGAGATCCGTCGAGGAGTACGTTGACCTGCTCCAGGCGGCCGGGTTCACGATGGAAACGGTGCAGGCACAGGACGCTGCGCTCAAGGAGCTGATTCAGACCGTTACGGGACGGCTCCTGGCTACCGAGATTCTGGCGGCACGTAAGCAGCTTCGCCTGCCTGGCATCGATTTCGCGAAGGCGCGCGCGCTAGTCAAGGCAGGGGCGGATGCGGTCGCGCACGGAGATCTCGGCTATGTCGTGGTGGTGGCCACCAACCGCAACGACCCCCTTTCGCATTGCTCGAGCTGATCGAGAGCTTTCGTGACAGCGACCCAAGGCACGGCCAAGTCGCAGCCTTTGGGCTAAGCTCGAAGCACTCCGCGCTGCCGGGATTGAAGTCAGGTTGACATCTGCAGCGCTCTAGCCACTGGTCAGGATATTTCGCAACGATCACGACGGCTCCCGAACCGGCTACGCTCGTGTTTGTTCGGCGCCGGCCTCGCATGCATCATTTTGCGTTCAACACACCAAATCTAAGGAGTTCGACATGAGCAGTACTGAGCCTAGACGCGGGGGCGCAATCGATACCACATTCACCTCGTCGACCGAGCTCGCGGCCGCACTCCGACGTGCGGAAGCAGCGCACGCCGAGCACGAGAAGCGGACGGGTCAGCGAGATGCGGCCTGGGCTGACTGGTATGCCGCGTATATGGTGGCTGAGAAGGCCGGCAAACCGCTGCCAACATGAACAGCGGCGAACTCCACAGGTGGCGCCACCGCGCAGACCGGAGTGGCAACGAGTAAAGTTCAGCGGTGAGCGAGAACGACAACGTCGGGGGTGCAGTGCTGAGCGCGCCGCCGCCGACGCCGCACGGCGGCTAAATCTAGCCACCCCCGGGGTACCGTGCATTCTCAGGCGACGGCAGGAGGCGGCCAGTACCAGTCTTCCATGACCAGCTGTGACGCTTCCGCACGGCAGCCATTCGTTCAAGGCCTCGAACCGGTCCCGTCATCGCGCCTTGAGAAGCCCCAACATATGCGAGCTTTGGGATCTATGAAGCTGAGCCTTGGACGTTTCGTGATAAATGCGTGAGATCTCTGGTCTCATATGTCGAACCGGGCGCCTGTGTAACGCATGTCCCGCGACGTACTACTCATCGAGGACGACAACGATCTCGCTGCCCTGGTGAGGCTTCACCTGCAGGACCTCGGCTGCGCAGTCAAGACCGTCGCGGACGGGGCTGCCGGACTGGCCGCAGCGCTCGAGC
>Ga0306926_10002054_pt1 | contig 20322 bp, 22 predicted proteins | sample flu12Cox44000178_FD_203759 | JGI IMG/M metagenome (GOLD analysis project Ga0306926, IMG submission 203759) | Lab enrichment of tropical soil microbial communities from Luquillo Experimental Forest, Puerto Rico - flux8day.12C.oxic.44.000.178 (v2)... | ecosystem: Environmental > Terrestrial >...
AATATGGAGTTGACCGGCGATTTCAATTTCGACAGCCCGCGTCACTACACCGCCACCTTGCGGAGCAACGCCACGATGGCGGGCGTGCCGGTGATCGATTCGGAAAGTAAGCTGGAAGGACGGTGGTTATCGGCCTGTCCGCAATAGCGGCGGCGCTCACCGCGTGCCGGTCCACCAGTCGCTAGTCACCACTTACCACTTACCAAGCTCGAGTGCGGTCGCTTTAGCAGCCTCGCGCAACTCACTGCCGAGGCTTTGGTCGTCGATCGATCGGGAAAGAACCATGCCGCCCACGCAAAGCGCGGAATGGCGAGGGCATGAGTTCGCCTCATTGGGGGATTGCCGCTCCTTGCTTTTTCGAACGCCTCGATCATTACTTTGAGCGCGGTTTCGAATGCCTGCCTGACCGCGCTATCGGTGCGCGAAACGTCATTGGGCAAACCGATCATCGGAAAGGTTTCGTCCGTTGCTTGTGGGGGTTGGTCTGACAAATAATCGCGAACGATCTTGTCAGCCGTTATTCCTCCCGAACTGCTGCCGTTGGTGGTTTACGGATCTTTCATGAACGATGCGGGCCACCGACTGCGCGTAGAGGTCGCTCTTTGACGAGAAATAACAAAGAGAACTTCCGCGCGTTAGCCCAGCTTCGGCCATGACGTCATCAATCGACACAGCATTAAAACCGTCGGCCGGGGCTTTGAAGGACTAATTCAAGGATTTTGTTGTGGTGCTTGCACGAAGGCGGCATTGAGGGTTTTGGCCTGGAGAGGCCTGAGGTGGAGGACCATTGCAATAATGCCCGCTTGAACACCCAGAGATTGTACTTATTCCCTTGTGAGTCTGAAAGTTTCGCGCCATGAATGAGCTTCAGTCATTTTTTGGTGACCAAATTTCATCAGCAAAAGCGCCTCGGAGGTGAAGTTTGTTTGGAGAAGCTACGATCGGCGTCGTGAAATGATAAAACAACCGGCATTGCCGCTATCACTTGCCGCCCGATCACTTGCCGCCCGATCACTTGCGCTCGCCTCGCTGACGTTCGCCTCGCTGACCTTGGGATTAAAACTGCAAATCGCACTCGCCGCCCAAGTCGGCGCGAACCGGTCCGAATCGTTCGTCGATGTGGCTACGGTCGTGCCGGGCCTGATCGTGGAGATTCGCTATGCCGGATCGCATAATTTCGTCGGCCGGCCAATCGACGGCTATCAAGCGCCGCACTGTTTGTTGACCCCGCCAGCCGCAACTGCGCTTGCCGAAGTGGCGCACGATGTTGCGTCGCGTGGCCTTGTCATCAAGCTATTCGATTGCTATCGGCCTGCTCGCGCCGTGGCGAATTTCGTGCGCTGGGCGCATGATCTGAGCGATCAAAAAGAGAAGGCGGAGTTCTATCCAAACGTTGATAAGCGCGTGCTGTTTCGCAACGGCTATATTGCTACGCATTCCGGCCACTCGCGCGGCTCGACTGCCGACCTGACCCTCGCGCGCGCGGATGGCCGGGAACTCGATATGGGAACGCCTTTCGATTTCTTCAGTCCGAAATCTTGGACTGCCGATCCCACGATTAGCGCCGAGCAGCATGCCAACCGAATGCTGCTTGCCGCTGCAATGCGGCGGCATGGCTTTCGCGGCTACGACAAAGAATGGTGGCACTTCACGCTGCGAAACGAACCGTTTCCGGATACCTATTTCGACTTCCCGGTGCGTTGATTTTCGCGTTATTGCGAACGCGGAAAATCGCGAGGTGAAATTACAAGCCCAAATAAAACTTCTTGATCAAGTCATTGTTGTTGAGTTCTTCGGCGGAGCGGCCTTCGAACGCGATCTTGCCGTGGACAATGACATAGCCGCGATCGGCAATGCGGATGGCTTGATTGAAGTTTTGTTCCGCCATCAGCACGGTGAGCGCGTAGCGCTGCTTCATTTCGGCGATAGCATCGATAGTGCGCCTGACGAGAATGGGCGCAAGCCCAACGGACGGCTCGTCGACCAGGAGGATCTTCGGCGCCAGCATGAGTGCGCGGCCCAGCGCCAGCATCTGTTGTTCGCCACCGGAAAGGCTGCCAGCGAGCTGACCGCGGCGCTCGGCAAGCCGCGGGAAGGTCTCGAAGCAGACGGCGAGATTGCGCGTCAGTTCGACCCGCGCGGCGCGGCGGTAGGCGCCCAGCAGAAGATTTTCCTCCACCGTCAACAGTGGAAACAGTCGGCGACCCTCCGGTACCAGCGCGATGCCGAGATTGACGATATCTTCGGTCGTGCAGCCGATCAGGTCGTGATAGACGCCATCGATCTCGGCGACGATGGTGCCTTCGTTCGGGCGCACCATGCCCATGATGCATTTCATAAGCGTCGACTTGCCGTTGCCGTTGGTGCCAAGCAGAACGACCGTTTCGCCGCCGCGAACCTTGATCGAAACGTCGTCAATGACCCGGACCGCGCCATAGGCGGCGTGGATGCCGGCTATGGTGAGACTACTGGCCAAGGTAAGCCCGTTCGACTTCCGGATTGCGCATTACGTCGTCGGGCGCGCCGTCGGCGATTTTGCGCCCCGAGACGAGCACAATGAGCCGGCGTGAAAAGCTCATCACCGCAGTCATGATGTGTTCGATCAAAATGATCGTGACGCCTTGTTCGTTCAGGCGAAGGAGCAACGCTAGAATATCTTCGATTTCGGAATGCGTAAGCCCTGCCATCGCCTCGTCGGCGATGAGAAGCTTCGGTTCCGAAGCCATGGCGCGGGCGAGTTCAAGTTTGCGCATTTCGACCTGGGTGAGGTCGCGCGGCAAGCGTCGCGCCTTGTCGCCGAGGCCAACCTCGTGCAAAAGGGCGGCGCAACGCTGCTCCACCTCGCGCGGGGTATGGTGACGGCCGCGGCGCATCACCACCGTATAGAGCAGTGGGATGCGGATATTGTCGGCCAGACTCAAGCTTGCGAACGGACGAGGCAGCTGGAAACTGCGTGCCAATCCCCGATGAGTGCGCTGATGCGCGTCGAGCCCATCAAGCTTTTGGCCGGCGAAGCGCACGCTGCCGAATTCGTTGCGTAGCGTGCCACAGATGCAATTTACGAGCGTGCTTTTTCCGGAACCGTTGGGCCCTATCAGTCCAAGACGCTCGCCTGCCGCCACGGATAGCGAAATGTTTTCGAGCGCAACGAAGCCGCCGAACCGCTTGCCGAGGTTGTCGACTTCGAGCAACCCGTTCGCGGTTGGGGTCATGGGGTCGTCCTGGCGGTGGCCGTGGAGACAAACCTGGCGGCGGTCATGACGGTGATCATGATGATGATCATGGCACCTTTCCCGCGACGTCAGCCTCGACATGGCGCCGGCCGACAAAATCGTCCGGCTTGCGCTGAAGGTAAGTGTGGACCAGTCCGACAATGCCGTTCGGTGCCACGATAACAAAAATGACCAGAACACAGCCGACGATCAATAGATTGACAGCCGACGATATCGTCACCGTCGCAATTTGCTGTAGCGAACCAAGAAGCAGCGCCCCGATCAGCGGTCCGGTCCAGCTCGTCGTCCCGCCGATGAGCGGCATAGCGATGGAATTGACGGCGTAATCCAATCCGAATGTCGACGAGGGTTGCAAGTAACCGATGTAGTAGGGAAAGGGTGCGCCGGCCATGCCCATCAGCGCCCCGGAAATCGTAGTGGCGATCAGTTTCAGCCGTAGCGTCGGCACCCCGGAGGCTTCCGCGGCGAGTTCGTCGTCACGTATGCTGGCGAAGCCATAACCGAGGCGTGAATGTTCGATGAGGCGCGCGATCGTCAGCGCGATAACGGCAAGCAGCATCATGATCAGAAACAAATAGCGGACATAGTTTCCGATCGGCCAAATCTGCTCTGGGCGAATGATATAGGCGCCTCGCGAGCCGCCGACGAAATCCCAGTTCACAACGAGCGTTTGCAGCACGACTGCAAGCGCCAGCGTCGCGATGGCAAAGAACGCGCCCCGCAGCCGCAACGTCAAATAGCCCATGCCGAGCCCGACCACGCCAGATACCATGCCGCCTATCAGCATCAGCACGGGCATCGGCATGCGATAGAAATCGTTCTCGGTGATCAGCTTGTAAATCGCCACCGTCGAATAGGCGCCGAGCGCAAAGAAAGCTGCGGAGCCAAAATTCACATAGCCACAATATCCGCCGAGAATATTCCAGGCGGTACTCAACACAACGTATTGCATGACCACATAACCGGCGAAAAATATATAGTCGTTGCCAATAGCGAGCGAGACGGCGAACACCGCGGCGCCGATTGCAAGCCAGATAAGAAAAAAAATAGGTGTGCGCACGATTATCGTCCCAAAAGACCGGCCGGCCGCACCGCCAGCGTCAGCAGCAAAAAACCAAACGACACCGCCGGCGCCCAGGACGGGCCGTAGAATGTGGAGGTGAGGCTTTCGACAATGCCGAGCAGCATCGCGGCGATCACGGTTCCCGGCAGGCTACCCATCCCGCCCAGCACGCAAATCGCGAATACGCGGCCGATATATTCACGTCCTACCGAAGGCTCGACCGGCTGAATGATGATGAGAAACGCGCCAGCCAATGAGGCGGTCGCAATCGAGATTCCGAAGGCTATGCGTTTGATTCTGATCGGATCGACGGCCATCAGCCGCAAAGCAAGCTGGTCCTGCGCCACCGCCATAATCGCTCGGCCGACAAATGTACGAGTGAGGAAAAGCTGCAATACCGCCATGAGCAGGAGCGAGACCAAACAGGGCACCAAGATCCGCAACGGTATCTCGAGTATGCCGAAGTGCCACGACGGGCCGATATAGCGCGCGTCGACGTAGCGATAGTCGACGCCGAAATAGAGCACAAGCGAGACTTCGGTGATGAACAGAAGTCCAAAGAAGAAGGCGAGCCCTCGCAACGATTCCTGGCCGCGCTTCTCGAACGAAGTGTAGTAGACTTGATAGACTACGGCGCCCAGCACGTAGAAGGCAGGCATCGCGACGATCGACGCAAGAATCGGATCGACCCCGAGGCTCGAATTAGCCGCATAAGCGACATACGAACCAAGAATGATGAAAGCCGGATGGGCAATGTTGACGATGTCCAGAATGCCAAATGAAAGCGAAACGCCGGACGTCACGGCGGCGTAGAAGCCTCCGATGAGGATGCCCGACACGATGGCGTTGATAAGAAGATCGAACGAAAAAATCATTTTTAGCCACTCAGCTCCAAGGCAGAGTGTGCAGCAACGCTCTAGTCTTGGCTAGGAGACTTTGCGTTCCGGCTAATAAGCCGCGCCTCCGCGCAGGGGGAGGCACCAGGAAGGACAAACACGGATGCACCGCAATAAGACAATCGGGCGCGCTATGCTGCGGCGCGCACCCTTTCCGGGATGGCGAGGGGCTTGTTCGCGCTGTCGAGAAATTCGATGGTCATGAAAACCATCTCTTTGTCGCCGAGATTCTCGAGGTCGTGGACTTTGAACTGGCCCGGTCCGTAAGTCTCGTGACGGGTCTCGCCGGGCGCGTAGCTGTATTCGACCGTGCTGCCGTCGTGGACATGCTGGCGCCCACGTCCGCCGGTGACCGAAGTCCAGAAATAATCGAGAACGTGGCGATGGAAGCCGATCCGCTCGCCCGGCGCGAGCCGGATCATCCAGACCCTCACGCGATCACTCTCGGACAGAAGTATTGAGCCGACGCAGCCGTTGTTGTTCTGCCCCTCGCGCTCGAATTCGGCCGCAATGGCAGGCGGCCATGCCGACTTATCGGCATGGTCGGTGGATTTGTCGGTCATTGTCAGGGCCATGGCGTTCCTCCAAGGATTGTAGTCACAATCAATATAGAAAACCTTTCCTGCCGGGGAAAGCTTGGGAGATTGCAGGAATTTCTAATGACGGGAAAACGCCGCGCTCTCGTGATCGGCGGCTCGATGAGCGGCCTTTTGGCGGCGATCATGCTTCACCGCCGCGGCTGGGACGTCGAGGTCTTCGAACGGGTAGTAAAGGAGCTGGCCGGCCGCGGCGCGGGCATCGTCGCTCAGGCCGAATTGATCGCGCGCATGAGGGCGCTTGGGCTTGAAACCCATGATCTTGGGGTTGCCATGAGCACGCGAAAAATTCTCGACCAAGCGGGCCACGTGACCGTGACGTTGGAATGCCCACAGGTGCTCACGGCTTGGGAGCGGGTCTACCGCGTGCTGCGCGACGCCTTTCCGGCGGAGCGCTATCATCGTGGCCAAAGCCTCAAGGCCTTCGAGCAGAATAACGGGGCCGTCCTTGCTCATTTTGGCGAAACCGGCTCGAGGCGGGCCGATGTGCTTATCGGTGCGGATGGTTTGCGCTCGACCGTGCGCCAGCAATGCCTGCCGGATATCGCGCCGCTCTATGCCGGATATGTCGCTTGGCGAGCGCTACTGCCGGAGAGTGCCATCCCGCCCGACATTCATCACGAACTCTACATGGCGATGACGTTCTGCCTCCCGCCAGGCGAACAATGTCTTGGCTATCCGGTTGCCGGCTCTGATAACGAACTGCGCGAGGGGCAACGCCGTTACAATGTCGTTTGGTACCGGCCGGCTGATGAGGCGAATGAGCTGCCGCAACTTCTCACCGACAGAAACGGCATTGCCCATTCGGTCTCAATACCGCCGCCGCTCATTCAGCCAGGACCGATCGCTGCCATGCGCGCCGCGGCGGAGCGGCTGCTGGCGCCGCAGTTTCGTGAGATTGTTCGGCTGATTGACGAGCCGATTCTCCAGCCGATTTACGACCTGGAAAGTCCGCGGCTTGCATTCGGCCGGGTCGCAATCATCGGCGACGCGGCTTTTGTGGCGCGACCGCATGTCGCAGCCGGCGTTTCCAAGGCCGCAGACGACGCGGCGGCGCTCGCCGAAGCGCTTGAGGCCGACGATATCGAAACCGCGCTTCGCCGCTTTGAAGCGCAGCGGCTGCCCGACAATAAAAAAATTATCGAGCGCGCTCGCCATCTCGGCGCCTACCTGCAGGCGACGCAGACCGCGGAGGAGCGTGCTCGCTCAGCTCGCCACAGCATTCCGCAGGCGGTTCTGGCTGAGACGGCAGTCCTGGATTTTTTGCACGCCTGAGAAAAATTTCCGGCGAAGGTGGCTACAAATATCCCATTCCAGCGCCGGCGGCGAACTTCGCCGGTTCACCTTCCCAGACGATCCGCGCATGTTCGAGCATATAAACGCGGTCGGCATCCGGCAGCGCAAAGGTGACGTTCTGCTCGCCGAGCAGCACCGTGATGGCGGTAGTTCGCCGCAAGCGCTCCAGTGCCTTGGAAAGCTGTTCGAGAATGACAGGCGCTAAGCCGAGCGTCGGTTCGTCAAGGATTAGAAGCTTCGGCTTCATCATCACCGCCCGACAGCGTGCCCGCCGCCTGTTTCTGTCCGTCGCGCAGGATCGGAAACAGGTCGAACAGCCAGGCAATCTGCTTTTCGCTTTCAGCGGGCGGCAGGTGCTGACCCCCGAGATCGAGATTATCGCGCACTGTCATGTCGGTGAAGAGTTCGCGGTTTTCCGGGCATTGCACGACGCCGCCGCGCGCGATCGTCGCGGCAGTCTGGCCGCGCAGCGAGGATCCCTCGCGGCGGATCTCGCCGGAATAGGGCAGGAAACCGGAGATCGCGTTGAATAGCGTGGTTTTGCCCGCGCCGTTGAGCCCGACAACCGAAACGAATTCGCCGGCGTGAATGTGGATCGAAACCGTTTGCAGCGCCTGGGCCTTGTCGTATTGCACGCTGACATTATCGACTTCGAGGAAAGGCACCGCGTTATCGCGGAACGAGGATTCGGGGCGCGCCGCCGTCTCAATGCTGCCGCCGAGATAGACGCGGCGCACCGTTTCGTTGCGCATCACCTCTTCGGCGGTGCCTTCGGCGATCCGTTCGCCGACATACATCGCAAGCACTCGGTCGACCAGGCGCGACACGCTTTTCACATTATGATCGACAAGCAGCACAGCGCGGCCATCATTGCGCAATTCACAGATTAGGTCCGAGAAGGCAGCGGTCTCCGTGGGTGTCAGTCCGGCGAACGGCTCGTCGATCAAGAGCACCTCAGGGTCGCGGGCGATCGCTTTAGCAATCTCGATCTTGCGCAGATCGGCAAACGGCAGCGTGGACGGCCGCCGATCGAGCACCGTGCTCAGGCCAACCCTTGCTGCGATGGCGCGCGCGTGTTCGTCGATTGCCGGATCGGCGAACAGGCGCGTCAGTTTGTCGGGCAGGAGCGCCAATTTGATATTTTCGAGCACTGTCTGGCGGTGCAGCGGGCGGGAATGCTGAAAGACGATCCCCGCGCCCATTCGCGCGATTCTGTGCGAGGGCCAGCCGGCGACCTCGGTGCCGTTGATGCGGACGGAGCCCTTGTCGGGGCGATCGATCCCCAAATGAGCTTCATCACGGTCGATTTGCCCGATCCATTGGGGCCGATCAAACCAAGGATTTCGCCAGCGTTTACCCGTAACGCCATGTCCTTCACAGCAACCAGGCCGCCGAACCGTTTGGTCAGGCCGCTGACGATGAGAGAGGCATTGTCCCGCGTGCTCACGACGGTTCCTTCGATTTCGTGAGCAGGCCAAAAAAGCCGCTCGGAAACAACAAGACGACGATGAGCGCCATTGCGAACACGACGAAATTCGATAGATCGCCGAGCGGGCGCAAGGCCTCGCTCATGGCTATCAGGAAGAGTGCCCCCAGAACGCCGCCCAAGATCGTGCGCCGGCCGCCGACCACAGCGGCGATAATGATTTGAACGCCGACCGTAATATCGACAAGGGTGCCGACCGAAGCGGAACCGAGATAGAACACCAAGAGCCCACCGGCGAGTCCGGAAAAGAACGCACTGATGATGAAGGCCGTAAGCTTGTGTTTGGTCACGTTGAAGCCGAGCGCGCCCGCCTGCACCGCATCTTGGCCGCTCGCTTGCAGGATAAGTCCGACTGGCGAGCGCGATAGTACGAACAAGGTAGCGCCGCTCACCGCCATAAACCAAAGTGCAATCTCGTAGTTGATGGCTTCGCTGATCGAGATGACGTCGGGGACGGTGAGACCGATTTCACCACCCGTCAGGCTCGCGTCGACGACGATGAAGTTCTGCAGCATGAGCACGGCGACCAGCGTCGTGAGACCAAAATACGGAAAGCCTGTGGTCCCGATGAGACGACAGCCTGCGCGCAGTCTATCCCAAGGTTTTTGTGCGGCAAGTCTCGCTCCGTCGGCGCTGGACGGTCTATGTTGAATTAGGTCACCATGCCGCAACGAAGCGTGCAGGCTGCCTTATGTTTGAGCGTCAGTCTTTGTAAACGGGAGGTCAGATCCAATGAAAGCCGCTTATTTCGACCGATTTGGCGGCCCGGATGTCCTGAAATATGGGGACCTGCCGGACCCGGTTCCGGCGGCCGGCGAAGTCCTCGTTAACGTGGCTGCAGCCAGTGTCAACGCCGCGGATTGGAAGTTTCGCTCCGGCCAATATGCGCGCCACTCCAACGCTCATTTCCCTCTCATCCCCGGCCGAGATTTTTCCGGATCAGTCAGCGCGCTGGGTAGCGGCGTCGACGATCTCAAGATCGGCGATGCCGTCTTCAGCGTTCTTGAGGCGGGCAAGGAAGGGACCTATGCCGAAAAGATCGCCGTCAAAGCCGCCATTGTCGCCAAGAAGCCGCGAACCATCTCGCATGTCGAAGCCGCCGCCGTGGCGCTGACCGGCCTCACGGCTGTCAACGCTCTTGCCGACACGTTGCAGCTCAAAAGCGGCGAGACCATCTTGATTCAGGGCGGAGCGGGCGGGGTCGCAGGCTTCGCCATTCAATTCGCCAAACACCTCGGTGCTCGCGTGATCACGACGACAAGCGCGGCGAACCGTGATTATGTCCAGGCTCTCGGAGCGGACGAAGTAATAGACTATAACACGCAGGATTTTACGAAAGTTGTAAGCGGCTGCGATGTCGTGTTCGACACGGTCGGTGAAGAGGTGGCACAGAAGTCCTTTGCTGTGCTCAAGCCCGGCGGCCGCGCCGCTTTTATCGCGTCCGGCATGGAAGCGCCAAAGCCTGACCGCAGCGATGTGACCTCGCTTCGGCCGCCGGTTGGGCGCTCTCGGCAGGCCATGGAGCGCATCGCCGAACTCGTTGAGGCGGGAGCGGTGCGTCAGCCGGTGATCAAGCTTTATCGCTTGTGGGAAGCGGCCGACGCCCATCGCTTAAGCGAGTCGCGGCATTTCAAGGGTAAACTCATTTTCCACATACCGTAAGCGTAAGAGGCGTCGCGCGCTAAACGTGCTGGCCGCCGTTAATATGGATCTCGGCGCCGTTGACGTAGGAAGCGGTGTCCGTGCATAGCACGTAGATGATCTTTGCCACTTCGTCCGGCGTGCCGAGGCGGTGCATGGGAATGTGCTCGACGATCTTCTCCGTTCCCGGCGATAGCATTGCGGTGTCGATCTCCCCCGGCGCTATCGCGTTGACGCGGACGCCGAACACGCCAAAGTCCGCGGCCATTTCGCGAGTCAGCGCCGCCAGCGCCGCCTTAGACGTCGCATAGGCGGCGCCCGCGAACGGGTGCACGCGCGAGCCTGCGATCGAGGTCACATTCACGACCGAGCCCTTGGCGGCTTTCAGTTCCTCGAGCAATCCGCGCGCTAGCATGATCGGAGCGAAAAAGTTCACCTGAAAAACCTGATGCCAGTCGTCACGCGAGGTTTCTATCGAACCGAGGCGCATACCGCCCGCGGCCTTCGGCGAGATCGCGGCATTGTTGACGAGCGCATGCAGCTCGCCGTTGAGGCGGCGCTTGGTCTCCGCAATCGCTTCCTCGCTGTTTTCGGGATTCGACAGGTCGACCTGAATGTGGTCCTCGGGCCCCGCTTCCCACGGACAATTCTCCGGAAAAGGATGCCGCGAGCAGGTGATGACGCGCCAACCGGCCGCGGAGAAGCGCTTTACCGTAGCGTGACCGATTCCACGGCTAGCCCCAGTCAGCAGCAGCGTACGTCGTGGCTGGTTGCTTGTCGGCATTTTATAGTCCTAGTCGAGAAACGCTTAGTTGTTTCGTCGCTCCGCTTTCCGGAAATCGCAAATAGGCTCATGGATAAAGCCGCGTCTTGGTCCACGGTGCCTTCGAAGTTAGCGTATCCGAAGTCGCGCGCATGAAAGCGACGCGGTCGTGTAGACGGAACGGCCGCTCCTGCCAGAATTCGATCTCTTGCGGCACGACACGGTAGCCCGACCAATAAGGCGGCCGCGGTACCGCGCCGATCGCGAACTTGGCTGTGAAGCGTGCAATGGCTTTCTCAAAAGCAAGCCGGCTTTCGAGCGCCGTCGACTGTTTGCTGGCCCAGGCACCGATTTGCGCCATGCGCGAGCGCGAGGCAAAATAAGCGTCAGCTTCCTCCGCCGGTACCATCTCGACGTGACCGCGCACGCGCACTTGGCGCTGCAGCGATTTCCAATAAAAGGTCAGGGCCGCTTTCGGCGCAGCGGCCAGCTCATGACCTTTGATGCTGTCGGCGTTCGTGTAGAAGACGAAACCGCGGTCGTCGAAGCCCTTCAATAGCACCATCCGCGCATTGGGCAGGCCGGAAGCGTCGACGGTCGCTAGCGTCATCGCTTCCGGGTTGACCGGCTCGGTGCGTTTGGCCGCGGCGAACCACGCGGCGAAGAGGCGCAATGGCTCGTCGGCCTCGGTAAAGTCACCGCCCGTTAACCGTGCCGGGTGTTTTATGGGCGCCGCGTCGGACATTGTCGGAGTACCTAAGTGCTCGCGTGGGAGGGTCGGGAAGCGTACCGCCGGTCTTTATATAATAGAACGGCGGCGCTGCGCCTATGTCGGCAAGCACGGTACCGGCTACTTTGGTGCCGTTCGCACAATGCTCGGCCAGCCGCCATCATAGCCGTGCTGTGCGCGGTTGCCGTCTCCGGTTGCTCTTATAAGCTTGCCTCGATGGTCTCCGGCGACGATAACGACCCGCAGACAACCGGCACGATCATATCGCCGCCCAATGCGCCCGCCGGCACCAACCCGTCGCCGCGGGCGGAACTCGATCTCACCTATGCGCGGGCGGCTGTTTCAAATGTCTTATCGCGCGGGGGCAAGGATAGAAGCGTGCCTTGGCAGAATCCGCAGACGGGCGCCGGCGGCAATATCACGCCACTGGCAACGTCATATACCGAGGCAGGCATGCCTTGCCGTGACTTCCTCGCCAGCTATATGCATGGAGAGTCCCAAGACTGGCTCCAAGGTGCCGCTTGCCGCACCACAAGCGGTACGTGGGAAATAAAGCGACTCAAGTCCCTTAAGTCGGGCTGAGCAACCAATCATCGCCCGTTTTCTGCCGCTTTGGTTGCATTGCAGGACCGGCATTTTATGCCCACATTGAATTGACTCATCGAGATGGGGCGGGGTTGGGCTGGCCCTAAATTGAACTGGAGTGTGTTGGGGATGCGTGATCCCTATGAGATCTTGGGCGTCGATCGCAAGGCGAGCGCCGGCGATATCAAAGGTGCTTACCGCCGGCTTGCAAAAAAGCTGCACCCCGACGCCAACAAGAATGATCCCAAAGCGGCAGCTCGCTTCGCCGAGTTGAATGCTGCGCATGAGCTTTTGGGCGATGAAGCAAAGCGCAAGGCCTTCGATCGCGGCGAGATCGATGCGGAGGGTAAGCCCCGCTTTCACGGCTTCGAAGGCTTTGGCGGGGGGCGCGCCAGACCGGGTGGCGGGTTCGGCCCGGATGCGAATTTCGAATCCTTCAGCTTCGGTCCGGAGGGTTTTACCCGCACGGCCCGGAGCGGGCGCGCCGGTGCGGGATTCGGCGGCTTCGAGGATATCCTCAAAGAGGCCTTCGGCCATATGGGGCGCGGCGCCCGAGGCGGTGCAGGCGCCCGGTCGCGCTTCGATACCGACGATCTCAATGTCGGCGCGGACGTTCATGCCTCGCTCACAGTGACCCTGCCGGAAGCCGCGCGAGGCGTGACCGAGCGGTTGCGTTTGCCGACTGGCAAGGACGTGGACGTCAAGATTCCCGCCGGCATCAGCAATGGCCAGCAGATCAGGTTGAAAGGGCAGGGCGTGGCGGGACAGGCTGGCGCCGGCGATGCGCTGATTACCGTCTTGATCGCGCCTCATTCGATTTTCACGCTGGAAGGCGCCGACATGCGGCTTGACTTGCCAGTCACCCTTTACGAGGCCGCACTCGGCGCTAAAGTTCGTGTCCCGACCCTCGATAGGCCCATAGAAGTCACTATTCCGCCATGGACGTCGAGCGGGCGCACCTTCCGCCTCAAGGGTAAAGGTTTTCCCGCCAAGAGCGGTCGCGGGGATCTACTTGCCACGGTGCGAATCGTGCTGCCGCAGCGCAGCGACGATGAGTTCGATGCACTCATGAAGAAATGGCAGGCAGGTAAACCATATAATCCGCGAAAAGATATGTGATCTGCGGGAGCGGTTAAGATCCGGACCGCAACGAATTTCGCCGGGACAGAAAATCCAGAGAATGCGGCTGCAATGGCCGTTTGCGAGCATTGCGGCCGACCCTGAAAAGGCCGCTTAGCGATTACCCTTGCGGCGGCGGACTGCGGCGGTCGATCTGGTCGTATGCCGCCTGAGCGATGTCACGGAGCGCATCGGCTTCTGCCGGCCCGCTAAGGACATAGGCCAAATTTTGATCAGCCCAATAGTAGGCAGCATTCTGCTCGCCGCTGGTATAGCGCAGCGCGGTCTGTCCGTCTTTGACGCGCCCGCAATAGAGCGTGAAGCGCTCGCCGGACGGATTCTCGTACATAAAGAATGCGCTCGGTCCCGTCGGGCCAGGCAATAGCCTGCCGCCGACGAGCTTTAGTCCCTGCTTGTCGAGTTCGGGCGGATGCAACGGCGAACCGACCCGCTTCGAAAGCCATTCGACAAGATGCGGCCGCTGATCGCCCGGAACTTCAACTGGATGACGGACTTCAACCGTGTACAGCCGGTAGGCGACGAGGGCATCAGTAGTGAAACGCGCCAACTCGGAGGGGGCCGCGACTTCAATGCCGCGCGCGCTCCAACCGGCGCCGGCGCCGACCAGGAATGCGGCAATGGTAGCTGCTATGGCAGCAGCAATTGCGCCATAACGACGCTGCGCCAGGTGCTCGACAGCAAGCCGCCGCGGCGGCGTTTCGATGGCCAGGTGGCCGAAACGCTCGCGAATAAGCTCGATTTGCTTGCGCCAGGCCGCAACTTTGGCGGCATCGTCGGGATGCGTCGCAAGCCAGGCCTCGACGGCAGTGCGGCGATCGGCGGGCAACTCGTCATCGACGTAGGCGTTGAGCTCGGCTTCAGTGATAATCTGATCTCGGTCAGTCATCGTCTTACCTCTTCGTCACTTCACGCGGCGGAGCGCCGGCCGCTCGCTGTCTAGGTAGGCCTTGATTTCATTGCGGGCACGGGCCAAACGCGACATTACCGTGCCGATTGGTACGCCCTGGACCTCGGAAACCTCGCGGTAGGTCAGGCTCTCGAGCACCACAAGCAGCAATGCGGACCGCTGTTCTTCCGTGAGCATCTCAAGTGCACGAACGATGTCGCGGCTTCCCGGGTCAGGACCGGTTATCGCGACATCACTGTCCTTGATCGGAGCCAAAACGGGGCGCCGCGCCAGTGTGCGAAGCCTGTTACGATTGAGATTGGTCAGGATGGTGTAGAGCCATGCACGCATATCTCCGCCGTGAAACAAGTGCTCGGAGCGCAGCGCACGCACCAGCGTATCCTGCACGATATCGTCGGCCGTCTCGGCGTCGCGGGTAAGTGCACGCGCGTAGCGCCGCAGCGCCGGGATTGCTGCTTCCATCTGCTCGCGGAATTCGCTCAAAGCATCGCTCCTCCTTAGAAACGTTAAAGAAATTCGGGCGCGCCGACCTGCCGGGCAGCCAATTCAACAACACCACCGGTTGCCGTCTATTCCTCTTTTTTGGCTACAACTTGATGGTCCAACTACCCTATGCCATAGGGAGGACGGGGCTTGGAATCGCTGTATCGGGGTACAGAAATGCTGGAAGTCTCGGGCCTCATGCGCGGCAAACGCGGCCTCATCATGGGGGTTGCCAACAATCGTTCGCTGGCCTGGGGTATTGCCAAAGCCTGCCGGGCGTACGGCGCGCATCTTGCCTTCACCTATCAGGGCGACGCGCTGAAAAAACGCGTCGAGCCGCTTGCCCAGGAGGTCGGCGGCATTGTGGTCGGCGATTGCGACGTCACGGAGCCTAAGACCATCGACACTGTGTTCGCAGCCGTGCAATCGTCATGGGGCACCATCGATTTTCTGGTCCACGCAATTGCGTTCTCGGACAAGGATCAGCTCGACGGGCGCTATATCGACACTACGGCGGACAACTTCACCAAAACGCTTCTAATCAGCTGCTATTCGTTCACAGCCATCGCCCAACGCGCCGAAAAACTGATGCCGAACGGGGGTTCGATGTTGACGTTAACCTATTACGGGTCGGAAAAGTGGATGCCGCACTACAACGTGATGGGGGTTGCCAAGGCCGCGCTCGAGGCGTCCGTGTACTACCTCGCGGCAGATCTCGGCGCAAAAAATATTCGCGTTAACGCGATCTCTTCCGGGCCGATCAAGACGCTTGCCGCTTCCGGCATCGGCGACTTCCGTTACATTCTCAAGTGGAACGAACATAACGCGCCGCTTCGCCGCAGCGTTACCATCGAGGAGGTCGGCGACGCGGGCGCGTACCTGCTCTCGGATATGTCGCGAGGCGTAACCGGTGAAGTGCACCATGTCGATGCGGGCTACCACATTGTCGGTATGAAGCATCCGGACGCGCCCGACATCTTTGTCGGCAAGGAATAACGCAGGGGCCTATTTCCGTCTGTTTTTGTCAAAGTCAAAATCCGGAATTTGTTGACGCAGAAATTGGAAGCGATCATGCCGGTCCTCTACTATGTCCGACATGGCGAGACCGACTTCAACCTCGAAGGCCGCCTGCAAGGTCGTCGCGATACGGAACTGAACGCGCATGGACGCCGCCAAGCCGCCGAATGTGCGTCAGTACTGCAGGACCTGTTCGTGCGCGACCAAAGACAGGCCCAAGATCTTGCCTATTTATCGAGTCCGCTCAAGCGTGCGCGCCAAACCATGGAAGTCATGCGCGCCACGCTAGGACTTGATCCGCTCGGATACGACATTGACGAAAGACTGATTGAAATCGCCTACGGCGAGTGGGAAGGCTTGACGCTGTCCGAGATTGAAATGCGTACCGCGGGGAGCCTGGCCCGGCGCGACCGCGACAAGTGGGATTTTGCGCCGCCCGGCGGCGAAAGCTATCGTCACGTCGCAGCGCGTATCGACGAGTGGTGCGCCTCCCTGACGCGTGACACCGTTGTCGCGGCCCATGGCGGGGGCGTGCGCGCCTTGATGGCGCTTTTGCATATTCTGCCGGAGGAAGAAGCGACGCACGCTCAGATCGAGCAAGGCGTCGTTTATGTATTCGCGGATGGCACGATGTCGCGCTATGCCTGAGGTATAGGATCGGTCCATAAAGCAAAAGCGGCCGAACATCGTTCAGCCGCTTGGCGAGATCCGAAGAACTCGCAAAATTCGAAGCTCTGATGGCGGGCCCCATTGAGAGGCTCGCGCGTTAATCGTCACTTCGATTTCTTCTTGGCCTTTTTCTTCTTCGCCATGATGCTCTTCCTTGGTGTGTGGTGGACCTTCGGCAGGGTTGGTTCAAGTCGTGGGTTCGATCAGTGTCCGATCTATGTCCCTGGCCCTCGCCCCCTTACCGTTGATAACAATGGCACAAGTAGGGTTCTTACCGCAATCGAAAAACAAAAATAACGCTTATTTTTCCGTAGCTTAACAGATGTTCAGTTTCGTATTAATCGATGTTCAGCGACATGAATGCGGTATGAACAATTCGTGTCGGACTAACCAAATAATGCCGGTTCCGCCGGCAAAATTTTGCACGCGCGAAAGGACAGTCCTCAGTTTCTCGCATTTGCGAGTGATGCAGCGCGCGCAAGAAGCGTATTTGACCGCGTAAAATGCGCGGGCTACCAACCGGAAACGTGTCGGCTTGGCTGCATTCAGGCCGTTGAGCGTTCACAACCACATCATGTCATTCAATACTTTCGGGCTTCTATTCCGCGTCACGACCTTCGGCGAAAGCCACGGGCCGGCGATCGGCTGCGTGGTTGACGGCTGTCCACCGCGGATTCCGCTTACTGAGGCGGACATACAGCCCTATCTCGATCGGCGTCGGCCCGGTCAGTCGCGCTATACGACGCAGCGCCAGGAACCCGACGCGGTCAGAATCCTTTCGGGCGTTTTTGTCGATGAAGCGGCGGGTCAGCAAGTCACGACCGGCACGCCGATTGCCCTCGTGATTGATAATGTCGATCAGCGCTCGAAGGATTATTCCGATATCAAGGAAAAATACCGGCCCGGCCACGCCGATTACACCTACGATGCCAAGTATGGTCTGCGCGATTATCGGGGTGGCGGCCGCCAATCGGCGCGCGAGACCGCGATGCGGGTGGCGGCCGGTGCGATTGCGCGCAAGGTCGTGCCTGGCATGAAAGTGCGCGGTGCATTGGTGCAAATGGGGCCACATCGCGTCGATCGCGCGCGCTGGGATTGGGCCGAAGTAGAGCGCAATCCATTTTTCTGTCCCGACGCCAAAATAGCGAGTGTGCTCGGCGACTATCTCGACGGTTTGCGCAAGCGCGGATCATCGATCGGCGCTGTGATCGAGATTGTCGCCGAAGGGGTGCCCGCCGGACTAGGCGCGCCGGTTTACGGCAAGCTCGACGGCGATCTCGCCGGTGCGTTGATGAGCATCAATGCGGTCAAGGGCGTCGAGATCGGTGCCGGCTTCGGCTCGGCCGAACTCACGGGCGAAGAGAACGGCGACGAGATGCGCATGGGCAACGACCGCAAACCGTTCTTCCTCTCCAATAATGCCGGCGGCATTCTCGGCGGCATTTCGACTGGGCAGGCGGTGGTGGCGCGCTTTGCGGTCAAGCCGACGTCGTCGATCCTGATTCCGCGACGCACCGTCGATCGTTACGGTCACGAAACCGAAATCTCGACAACCGGCCGCCACGATCCGTGCGTCGGCATTCGTGCTGTGCCGATCGGCGAAGCAATGGTGGCCTGCGTGATCGCGGACCACTATCTACGCCACCGCGGTCAGGTCGGCGAAACGCCGGCATGGCCGGTGACGCAGCCGGCGGACTAATGCGCGCCTGGCAATCGACCAGCCGGATTTGCTGCTATCATAACCGCCGGGCGGAGCCACAACAGATCGGGGTTCTCGCCGTTGTTGGGACGGGCGGAAAATAGTCATCGCTATGGAAGACGCGCATCAACGAATCCAAGCGGCCGTCGCGGCCTTTTCGCGCGGAGAGCTCCTTATTGTCGCTGATGACGATGACCGCGAGAACGAAGGCGACCTTTTCGTCGCGGCAAGCTTATGCACGCCGGAGAAGATGGCCTTCATCATTCGTCACACGTCCGGCATCGTCTGCGCACCGCTCGCGCCCGAGGAAGCGCGGCGGCTGCATCTGGACCCGATGGTGGCGCTCAACGATGCGCCACTTGGGACCGCTTTCACTGTTTCGGTCGACGTCCGTCATGGCCTTACCACCGGAATTTCCGCCGAAGAGCGCACCAATACAGTAAGAGCACTCGCCAACGGCAATTCCGGCCCATCGGATTTCGCACGGCCCGGCCATGTTTTTCCGCTGGTGGCCAGGGAGGGCGGCGTGCTGATGCGCTCGGGCCATACCGAGGCCTGCGTCGACCTTTGCCGACTGGCGGGACTGCCACTGGTTGGCGTTCTTGCCGAACTCATGAATGATGACGGTACCGTAATGCGCGGCGCTGAACTTGCCGCCTTGGCCGAGCGGCAGAAGCTGCGGCGCATTACGATTGCCGAACTGATTGCCTACCGGCAGGCTCGGGACAAGCTCATCGAACGGGTCGGCGAATTTCCCGTCGAATCCGAGATTGGAGTTTTGAGCGGCTACGCTTTCCTCACGCCGTTCGACCAGGTGCATCACATGGCTTTCGTCCACGGCAATATCGGCGACGGCACGAACATACTGACCCGGCTCCACCGCGCCAACATCATTTCCGACGTGTTCGGCGGCGCGAAGCCGATCCATCAAACGCTGGAACGGTTTAAGGCCGAGGGCAGGGGTGTCCTGGTTCTGCTGCGCGACGGTACCGCCGGCGTGCCGGTGATCTCAATACCCAAATCGTCCGAGACCGCCTCGGGCGAGGAGAGGACGCGCCAGTGGCGCGAAGTCGGGCTGGGTGCGCAGATTCTCAAGGATCTCGGCGTCAATTCGATCAGGCTCATAACGTCGTCACGACCGACCACCTATGTTGGACTTTCCGGGTTCGGCATCGAGATCGTCGGGACAGAGCCCATGGGAGGGATGAACCATTCGTCGGAATCTCGCGTCTCATATAATAAATGAGGAGGTCGACATGACTAATTTATTTGGTTTTTTTGACAAAATGCGCACGATCCTGGCCGTAATCGGCCTCGGGCTCGTGCTGTCGGCATGCGGCTACAACACCATCCCGACGCTGCAAGAAACCGCCAAGGCACGATGGTCGGACGTGCAGAATCAGTATCAGCGCCGCGCCGATCTTATTCCCAATCTCGTGGCGACCGTGCAGGGCTATGCTGCGCAGGAGAAAAACGTACTTACCGCGGTTGTCGAGGCGCGCGCCAAAGCGACCCAAATCAAGCTCGACGCTTCCGATCTTAGCGACCCCGACAAGGTGAAAGCATTCCAGGACGCACAGAACCAGCTGACCGGCGTGCTCGGCCGGCTGTTGGCGGTAACGGAAAACTATCCCGATCTTAAATCCAACGCCAATTTCATGGCACTGCAATCGCAACTCGAAGGCACCGAGAATCGCATCGCGGTGGCCCGGCGCGACTATATCGACGCGGTGCGCGCCTTTAACACGGCGCTGCGCACTTTCCCGACGATCATCTGGGCGAAGACGGCATTTGCCGGCGATAAGCCGATGGCGGAATTCGCGGCGAACGAAGGCGCCTCCACTCCACCGCAAGTAAAGTTCTGAACGTGCCTTCTCTATTGCGGGGCCGCGCCAGAGCGCAAGACGAAGCAATCCAGGAATGCAAGCTGGATTGCTTCCGCCTTGTGCGGTTTGCGGCGACAGCCTTGCTCCTCTGCCTCGTTTCCGCTGCCGCCTTCGCTCTCAATTTTCCACCGTTGACCGGACGCGTGGTCGATCAGGCCAATATCATCAGCGCGCAAAGCCGCAGCGACCTTGAGACCAAGTTGAAGGATCTCGAGGATAAATCCGGCATTCA